>WNFK01207945.1_pt1 | contig 11282 bp, 10 predicted proteins | sample 5400281 | NCBI WGS metagenome assembly WNFK01 (sample SAMN13153350, study PRJNA577476) | soil metagenome | isolation source: 20 cm soil on Douglas fir-dominated hillslope | place: USA:California | collected 2013-09-17
CGCGCCAACAACGATCCGTGTGCCTAGGATCGCGACGGAGTTTCCGAAGTGGTCAAAGGTGACGCCATCACTGGCTAGCAGCTTCTGTGTCTGTGCCCAACCCGTCACTCCGTTCTCGAATACGTAGGCCGCTCCCTGCTCGGAATGTCCAAGTCCAAGTCCATCCTTGCTTGGTGCCCCGACCAACGCCCTGTCTCCGGAGAGACTTACCGTCGCAAGGCCGTCGAAGGCGACCGTGTCGCTCCCCATCAGCTTTGCACTCTGGACCCAAGCAGTTCCCACTCTGTCGAAGATGTAGGCCGCTCCTGCGTCTTGGCCGTGTTGATCGTCTCCCGATGCGCTCATCAAGATTCGATCGCCTGTCGTAGCCACTCGTACTCCGAATCCGTCATCCGCGTTCGGATTACTTGCATTCAGTTTCGCGGTCTGAGTCCACGTGGAGCCGACCAGCTCGAAGACATACGTAGCGCCCACGCTGAGATCGTCGGGCGCCCCGATGACCAGGACGCTCCCGGACATTGCTATCGAGTATCCGAAAAGTGCTCCGAAGCTCGCATCGTTGGCCTTGAGCTTCTGAGCCTGCACCCAGGTCGAGCCCACATGCTGGAACACGTAGACGGCGCCGGATCCGTTGACCAGGTCACTCTTGAACGGGGATGCTACGGCCGCCCATTCTCCCGAAATCGCGACCGAAAAACCGAAACTGTCCCCCATCTGCGCATCTGCGGCCAAGAGCTTCTGCTGCTGGACCTGCGAGAAGCCACACGTTGCGAGCACGGCCGTCGCCGCAGTGGTGATCCAGATGTCAATTGCCTTCATGACTCGGAGCCGCCCCAGCACGTCCCGCTCACGCGGGAGGTCCTCGCTCGAGGACGGGGTGCATCCTACGCCGGTCGGGCGCTCTCCGGGTGAGAACTACGCCAGGCGCTTGCGCAGCAATCCCGCGCGCAGGCGGTCGCGCTCGCTCGCTTCGACGAGCTCCTTCCCCGGAGCCTTCTGCGTGATCGCCTGCACGTGGCCCTTCTGCACCTGCACGCCGAGCTCGTTCAGGACCTGGATCGACGGGCCCTGGAGGAAGCCGAGGTGCACGCCCAGCCTCAGGTTCGAGATGTGCGCGAGCGCGCTCTCCGTCGGCATCGCGCGCGCCGTCCGCAGCAGGCCGATCGAGCGGCTCACGCGGTCCTTCACGGCGGCTTTCTGCTCCTTGAACAGCACCGCGCGCACCTTGCGCTCGAACTCGATGATCCGCGGGACGAGCGCCTTCAGGTCCTCGACCAGCTGCCTCTCGCTGCGCCCGAGCGTGATCTGGTTCGAGATCTGGTAGAAGTCCCCCACCGCGCGGCTGCCCTCGCCGTGCAGGCCGCGCACGGCGAGCCCCGTCCGCTGCGCCGCGGCGAACACCTTCTCGAGCTCGGGCCGCACGAGCGACAGCGCGGGCAGGTGCATCATCACCGACGCGCGCAACCCCGTGCCCACGTTCGTCGGGCAGGCGGTCAGGTACCCGAGCTCGGGCGAGCACGCCAGCGGCACGCGCGCCTGCAGCCGCAGGTGGTCCTCCTCGTTGACCATCACCGCGAGCGACTCGCTCGCCCCGAACGCGACCGCGCGCCCCGGGGACGTCGCCTGGCCGTCCTCCCCCGGCGCGAGGTCCCGGCTGATCAGGTGGCGCTCGCGCAGCATCAGCCGCAGCACCGGAGACGCCTCCTCCATCGCCACGAACGTCGTCTCGCCGTCGATCTTCAGGTCGACGAGGTGCTCGCGCAGGCGCTCGGCGACCTCCTTCGCCTTCGCCGGCTCCAGGCGCGGGACGAAGGGCTGGTCGGCGAGGTTGCGGGCGAGCCGCACCCTGCAGCTGACCACGACGTCGGACTCGGGAGCGCCCGCCGCGAGCCAGGAGCCCACGCGGGAAGCCAGTCGTTGGAGATCGATCGGGCTCTGGGCCATCTGCCGAGCGCGCGCGTGAGCGCAGCGGGTTCTAGCACGACTCTCCCTGCGCCTCCAGGGCCGGACTGCGCGCGGCGACCTCAGGGGATGGGACGCTCGGGCCCCAGGGCGCGCTTCAGGTTCTTCCAGCGACCGTGCAAAGCGGCCCGCAACGCGGTGATCTGGGCGTCGTTCCGGATCAGGAGCTCGCTAGCGGTGGTGAGCTGCGCCTGGGCCTGCTCGAGCATGCGCAGCTGCATCTCGCGCTCCTGCATCGACTTCGCTAGCGCCTCGCGTTCGTTGGCGAGAGCCTTCCGGTGCCCGGCCAGGTCCCGCTCGAGCTCGGCGACGACCTTCCGGAAGGCGTCGCGCTCCTCGTGCAGGTCCTTGTGCGCGCGCTCGAACCCGGCCAGCTCGAAGGCGAGCTCCGTCATGCGTCCCACGGATCCCGGCGGAGTCGGTGCAGTCGTGCCGCGCGCGGCCGGCAACGGGGCGCCCGCGAGCGCGGCGACGATCGCGTGGCGGTAGACGGGTGTCGCCTGGTCCGAGGCGTACAGGTGGCGGTTGTAGAACCGGAAGAAGCGCGTCGCGACGCCGCGCAGCTCGTTGTTGTAGTCCATGTACAGCGAGGTGCAGATGAGCGCGAGCCAGCGCTCGAGGTTCCCGTGGCCGTATGTCCGCACGGCGCCGCCCGAGGCCGCCAGCTGCGCCTCGACGCGTGCCTTGTCGGGGAGACCGAGGTGGCGGTGCTCCTCGAGGTAGCGGTGCTCGACGCCGAGCTTGTCCTTCAGGAAGCGCTGGAGGAGGCGCTCCGCCTCCTCGACGGCGGGATCCTGGTACGGCCCGACGATCGCGACGTAGCGCCTGGAGACGCGTCTGCTCTCGGCGACGAAGGCCTCGCGCAGCGCGGGCGGCACGTGCTCGAGCGTGTCGAACGCCGTCACGACGTCGAAGCTCCCGTCCGCGAACGGCAGCCGCGCGCCGTCGCCGAGCACGAGGCCGGATGCACCCGACGTCTCGAGGTCGACGAGCGTCACGCGATCGCGCGGGAGGAAGGAGCGCAGCAGGGCCGTGCGCCCGCCGACGTCGAGGACGGTCCAGGTCGTGCCCGGGGTCCGCACCTCCCCGAGGAGATCCGCGGCGAACCGGTAGCGCTGGTACTGGTCGAACGGCAGGTCGAGGGCGTCGATCAAGACGGCGACTCCAGGACGTCGTCCGCCGCGCCGCGCCGGCGCCGTCGCACCGACCAGACCGTCGGCAGGGACACGAGCCCGTGCTGGTGGCGCTTCCCGTCGAGCACCTCGAACGTCACCGCGTGCTCGCGCTGGTCGATCGGAGTCGGCGCGGCGCGGCTGTGGTCGTACAGGTACATCGTCAGATAGTACTGCCCGGGCAGGACCGGCATCGCGGCGAAGGCCATGCGCGCCTCGCCTTCCTCGCCCGCCTCGACGCCCTCCATCCGGATCGGATGATCGCGCCAGTGGTGGTTGCTGCCGTTCACGTACGTGCCGTCGGCGCGGTAGAGGCCGAGCCCGAACACGGGCTGTTCGACGCGTGAGCGCACGCGGTACGGCACCCGCACCGTGAACGGTTCGCCGGTGCGGAAGACGAGCGTTGGCTTGCCGTCGGGCCCGAGCATGTCGATCTCGAGCGTCTCGATCTCCCCGCTTCCCCAGCGCGGGTACGTGTTCACCTCGCGCTTCAGCGTCAGCAGCCGCTCGTTCCCGCGCTCGTGCGCGCGCTTGAGGTACTCGTCCGCGACCTGCTCGGCGGTGCCCTGCTCGACGATCTCGCCGCGGTCGAGGAGGACCACGTGCCGGCACATGTTCTTCACGGCGCCCATGTCGTGGCTGACGAACACCGTGGTCTTGCCCTGCTCGCGGAACTCGTTGAGCCGGTTCAGGCACTTGCCCTTGAAGTGCTCGTCGCCGACGGAGAGGGCTTCGTCGATCATCAGCACGTCGGGGTCGACGCTCGCCGCGACCGCGAAGCCGAGACGGACGTACATGCCGGAGCGCCGAGCTCGCTGAACGCGACGATCTTCGGATAGCGCTCCGCGATCTCCGCGTCGCTCATCCCGAGGACCGAGCAGTTCAGGTGGACGTTGTCGCGACCCGAGAATTCGGGGTGGAAGCCGGCTCCGAGCTCGAGGAGCGAGGCGATCCGGCCGCGGACCTGGACCTCTCCGGCCGTCGGCAGCGTGATGCCGGTCAGGAGCTTCAAGAGCGTCGATTTCCCCGCACCGTTCTCCCCGATGATCCCGACCGTGCTCCCCTTCGGGATGTCGAGGGTGACGTTGCGCAGAGCCCAGAATTCGCGGTGGCGCTTCGAACCCGGGATCAGGAGATCGAGAGCCCGGTGGATCGGCTTGTCGTAGATCCGGTACGCCTTGGAGAGTCCGCGCGCGGTGATCGCGGAGGGATCGGCGTAGGACGCGGGGATCGTGTTCACAGGAGGTCCGGGAAGCGCGGCTTGAGGCGCAGGAAGAAGATCGAGCCGAGGATCGCGACCGCGACGGCGACGAGTGCGAAACGCCCGAGCGCGAACGGATCCGGCCAGTCGCCGTAGACGAGCACGTCGCGGTAGCAGGAGATCAGCCAGTTCATCGGGTTGCACGCCGGCAGCCAACCATACCCCGCGTCGCGGACCATGCGCTCGGGATAGAAGATCGGCGTGCCGAACATCCACACCGTGAGGAAGACGCTGACGAGGTGAACGGTGTCGCGCACGTAGAGGTTGAAGGCGCCGAGCAACATCCCGAGACCGAGCATGAAGAGGCCCTGCACGAAGATGAGGACCGGAATCGCGACGAGAGAGATCGAGAGGCCGATCGGCCGCTCCGGGGCTCCGACGATCAACACCGCGGTGCCGTCCAGGGGCGGTGAGACCTTCGCTCCCGTCCGATCACGCCATTCGTCGATCTGGAAGTAGAGGCCGTTCTTCGAACGGACGAGTGACCACTCGCCCGTCGCGGCGTAGACGCGGTCGCTCCAGCTCGCGTTCCCCGCGACGCCGGCGTGTCCCTCGAAAGCTTGCTTCCAGGCGTCGTCCGACTGGTCGTCGACGCTCCACGCGGAGAACTTCGTCCCTCCAGGGTTCGAGGCGCAGTGGAACGGGCACGCCGTCGTGAGCGGCAGCGCCTGCGATGGATGCGCCCCCGAGTGGACGCCGAAGGTCAGAGCGCGAGGCGTTGGGATCGGATCGTGCGGCCTGACGTACGCGAAGAAAATGACCGCGGCGATCGCGACGCCCACGCCGATCAACATGTTCACGAGCGAGGAGATCGTCAGGCTGACCGGCAGGATCTCGGAAGGGAAGACGACCTTCTGGATGAGATTGGCGTTGTCGACGAGCGCGCTCGTCATCCGGATCAAGCTCTCCGCGAACGCGTGCCAGGTCATGATCCCGGTCAACATCAGGAGCGCGACGTCCGTGTTGTCCTGCTTGTCGCTCCAGCGCGTCTTGAAGACGAAGCGGAAGACGAACATGTACACGGCCAGGTTGATGACCGGGAAGATCACCGACCAGAAGAAGCCCATGCTCGAGCCCACGTAGCGCGCGTGCAGGTCGCGCCGGACGAGGTCCTTGAGCAGGCGGCGGTTCTTCCGCAAGGAAGCCAGGAACGCGCTCACGGCGTGCTAGAGCACCGCCTTGCCGAGCGCCGAGAGTGCGAGATCGACGGCCGCCTTCGCGGTCGCGTTGCGGTCGTCGAGGATCGGATTGATCTCGGTCATCTCGAGCCCGAGCAGACGCCCCGACTCGGCGGCGTGCTCCATGATCAGGTGGCTCTCGCGCAGCGTCGTCCCGCCGGGCACCGGCGTGCCGACGCCGGGCGCCACGGAGGGATCCGTGCCGTCGAGGTCGAAGGTCAGGTGGAACCCCGCGGTGCCGGACGAGGCGATCTCGATCGCCATGCGCATCACCTTGTGGATCCCGTGCATGTCGATGTCGCGCAACGTGAAGACGTGGAGGCCGGAGTCCTTGATCTCCTCCTTCTCGCGCCGGTCGATCGTGCGCACGCCGATCAGCACCGCCTTCTCGACGTCGACCATCGGCACGCGGTCGCCGAGGCGCACGAGCTCGGGCACGCCGCGCCCGACGCAGCACGCCAGCGGCATGCCGTGGATGTTGCCCGACTCGCTGGTCTCGGGCGTGTTGAAGTCGCCGTGCGCGTCGAACCAGATCAACCCGATCTTCTGCTTGGCCTTGTGATGGAAGGAGCTGATCGCCGCGACGGTGCCGCAGGCGATCGAGTGGTCGCCGCCGACGACGAGCGGGAACGCGCCGTCCTGGAGGATGCCTTCGACCTTGCCGCGCAGGTCGCGACAGCAGGCCGCGATCTCGTCGAGGAAGCGCGCGCGCGGATTCTTCGGGATCCGCGACGCGGGCTCGCGCACGGGGACGTTGCCGCGGTCCTCGAACTCGAGGCCGAGGCTCTTGACGCCCTCCTCGATGCCCGCGATCCGCAGGGCGCTCGGGCCCATGTCGACGCCGCGCCGGCCTCCGCCGAGGTCCATCGGCACGCCCACGAGACAGACCTTCTTCGCGATCATGAGCTCCTCGCCAGGATGACGGTGTCGCCTTGCCGCAGGCCCAGGCGCGCGGCGGCATTGCCTTCGCGGACGGCGATCTCGAGCGCTCCGTACGAGTCGACGAGAGCCAGGAGTTCGCCAGTCGCCGCCTCGGCGTAGACGCCGCGGAGCGGGATCCTGCGCCCCGCGACCTCGACGATCCAATTCCCTTCGATCCGGTCCGCGTGGCCGAGATCGGAGGGTCGCGCCGAGAGGATCAGGTTCCCGTAGCGGTCGGCGAGGAGGACCTCGCACTCGAGGCGGCCGACGCCGATCTGCCGGGGTCGCGGAAAGGCGATACCCGCCGCGGGAACGACCGGTCCCCGGCCGGCGGCCTTCGGCGAGAGGCCTGTCGCCACGGCCGCCGCGGCCGGCGCGAGGATGTCGCGCCCGTGGAACGTCCGGCTCGCTCCGGCGCGCGCGAACCGCGCCGGATCGAGTTCGTAGACGCGCGCGGCGGGCGAGAGCACGGGACCGAGGATGCCGTTGTCCGGGGCGAGGTACGCGTGGCCCGCGTCCTCCGCGACGAGCAGCTTGCGCCCGGATCCGACTCCCGGGTCGACGACCGCGACGTGGACGGTCCCGGGCGGGAAGAAGGCGGAGGCGTGCGCCAGGAACCACGCGCCGACGCGCAAGTTCTGCGGCGGAACTCCGTGGGAGAGGTCGACGATCGCGAGCCGCGGGGCGGCGGACAGGATCACGCCCTTCATCATCCCGACGTACGGATCCTCGGTCCCGAAATCCGACAGCAGCGTGACGATGCCGCTCGGTTTCCAGGGCTTCGCCCGGCCGGTTCCGACCGGTCGCACGCGCTTCCTCGCCATGGGCCCCATCGATTCAATCTACTGCGTCCGGCCGCCGAGCACACCCAGGAGCGCCCCCTGGACCTCGGGGCTCGCGGCCGAGCACCCCGCCTTCGCCAGGGCCTCCAGGGTCTCGATCCCGCCCCATTCGCCCAGCGCGAAGCCGGCTCGACGGCGCTCCCCCGGACGCGCGTCCGCAGGCGCGTGCGCGATCTCGTCGACGAGGTCGTGCATCGAGAACAGCATGCCGGCGAGGACGCCGGAGTCGAAGCCGCCGCGCCACAAGGCGACGCGCAGGATCGGGAGGACGGCCGGATCCGATGCGAGCGCGAGAGCGACCGCGAGCTCGGCGTTCAGATCCTCGTCGCCGGGCTGCGGAAAGAGCTCGGAGAGGATCTCGACGTCCTGCCCCGTCGGCCGCCGGCAGAGCGCGCGCACGAGCATCACGCGGCGCGCGCCGACTGGAGGCGCGTCGAGCGAGAGCAGCGAGCGCACGATCTCGCGGCCCGTGGGGCGATTCTGCGTGCACAGCGCCGCGGCGGCCGTGATCAGGTCCGGACCGACGGCGCGGCGCGCGAACTGCTCGAGCCGCATCGCGATCGCGGGCTCGCGCGCGTTCCTGCACAGGCTCTCGAGCGCCGCCGCGTGCTCCGGCCGCGTGCGGTCGTCGAGGATCGGAGCCAGCGTCGCCGCGGCCCCGGCTTCGCCCAGGCGCACGCGCGCGACGATCGCCGCGCCGCGGACGGCCGGCTCGGGATCGTCGACCACCCGGCCGAGGAGCGCGACGGCGGCGCGATCGGCGATCGAGCCGAGCGTCTGGCACGCGAGCACGCGGTCGGCCACCTCCAGCGCGGCGAAATCGATCGACCCGAGGCCCTCGACGTCGAGCTTTCCCGCGCGGGCGAGCAGCGCGCGCGCGGTCCAGACGAAACCGGGCATCTCCGCGGCCTGGGCGAGGATCTCGGGGCAGGACGCCTCCGCGTGCTCCCGCTCGATCTCCGCGAGCAGAACCGTCCACTCCGCGACGTCCTTGGGCGCCCACAGTTCGCTGTCGACCAGGCGCGAAAGCGCCCGCGGCGACGCGTCGACCATGGCGACGAGGCGCGCGCTCCCGACGCCCGAGGCATCGTCGAGCAGCAGCGAGAGCAGGTGGTCGCGCGGCGCGATCCCGGGAAGCCGCGCGGCCGCGCGCACGGCGACGCGCGCGGCGAAGTTGGCCGAGGTAGAGAGCTCCGCGATCCGGCGCGTGGTGAAACTCTGGCCGTCGATGCCGCCGAACGCGCGCGCCGCCTCCCAGCGCAGGTCGATCCGCGTCCGCGCGGCGCGCGGCGAGGACTCCGAGGCGGGATCCCGGTCGCAGGCGAGCAGCGCGGCGGCCGCGGCGGCGCGCCGATCGTCGGCGTCGGCCGCGATCACTTCGACACGCGCGCGGGCCTCGGGGCGGCGCGTGCGCAGCAGAGCCAGCAGCGCGCACTCGGAATCGTTCGCATCGCGCTCCGCGGCGATCGACGCGAGGAGCGCGGTCTCGTCGGAGCTGAGCTCCCCGAGCGCGAGGATCGCGGCGCGGCGCTCGAGCCCCTTGCCCGCGCGCGCCTGGCTCTGGATCCGCCCGCGATCAGCCGGCGACCCCGCGCAGCCGAGCGTCATCCACGCGGCCGCGCGCCGCAGCGCGATCCCGCCGGGACGATTCAGGACGGCGCTCGCCTCGGTCGCGGAGCGCGCCGAGAAGGTGATGCGCTTGTCGCGCGCGAGGCGCTCGCGCCAGGTGACGGCGATCGACGGCTCGTCGGGCGTCCCTTCGGCGACGCGCTTGGCGATGTCCTCGACGTCGATCTTCGGCGCCGCCTCTTCCGGGACCGGCGCAGGCGGCGTCGGCGGTTCCTGCCCCGCCGGAGGCGCGTCCGGATCCTGCGGCGGTTCCTGCGGCGGATCCTGCGCCGGCGCGTGTCCGGCGAGAAGCGCCAGGACGAGTGCGAGACTCCGGGTACGCGAGGTCATGGGGGCTTCCGGACGGCTCCTTAACCGGCGCCTCCCGCGCGCGGGCCGGCTCAACGGCGGTACAGCTTGAGGACGACCTCGAGGCGGCCCGCCGCGAGCGGCCTGAGGGTCACGCTCCCGCTGCGCCCGTCGTCGGTTTTCCCGGCGATCTCGCCCTCGTCCCCCGCGCGCAGCCCGCCCATCTCGAAGCGTCCGTCGCGTCCGGAGACCGCGTTCGCGCCGTTCGGTCCCGTCAGGCGGACCTCGGCGATCGGAGCACCGGTCCCGCCGTCGAGCACCGTGCCGGTGACGACGGCTTCCGCGCCGGGGCGGCCCGAGCTGCGGCTGCACGCGCAGGCGCAGGTGAGCGCGAGGAGCAGTGCGACGGCGAGCGAGAGGACGGACTTCATGCGTGGGCTCCTTCGGGACGGGCCTGCGCCCCGAGCGCGGCGACGACTTCGGCGCGCTTCTCGTCGCGCAGCGCGGCCGTCGACGCTTCCAGGTTGAGGCGCAACAACGGTTCGGTGTTCGACGCGCGCACGTTGAACCACCACCATGGCTTCGCGCCCAGCTCGCCGTACTCGACGGTGATCCCGTCGAGCTCGTCCTGCTTGCCGTCCCGGTAGCGCGCGCGCAGGGACGCGATCGCGGCCTCCTTGTCCGCGACCTCGAAGTTCACCTCGCCGGTCGCGTGGTAGCGGCGCAGGTCGGCCGCGAGGCTCGACAGCGGGCGGCCGGAGTGGTCGAGCAGGTTCAGCGCCGACACCATCGCGATCTCGCCCGAGTCGCAGGTGTAGTTCTCGGCGAAGTAGAAGTGCCCCGAGAGCTCGCCGGCGAAGACCGCGCCGCGCGCGCGCATCGTCGCCTTGATGAACGAGTGGCCGACGCGATCGCGGATCGGCACGCCGCCGGCCTTCGCGATCTCCTCCTTGACGACCCACGAGGAGCGCAGGTCGTACACGATCGGCGCTTGCGGATGCGTCGCCAGCACTTCGCGCGCGAGCAGGGCCGTCATCAGGTCGTTCGACACCGTCTGTCCGCGCTCGTCGACGAAGCCGGCCCGGTCCGCGTCGCCGTCGAACGCGACTCCGAGCGCGGCCTGCGAGCGCAGGACGAGCGCCTGGACGGCCTTCAGGTTGGCTTCCTTGAGCGGATTCGCCTCGTGGTTCGGGAACGTGCCGTCGAGCTCCATGAACTGGTTCGCGGCGCGCACCTTCGGCAGCCGCGCGAGGATCGGCGGCACGGTGTAGCCGCCCATGCCGTTCGCGGCGTCGAGGGCGACCGTGATCGGCTTCGCGACGTGCGAGAACTTCGCGGCGTGGTCGCCGAAGCGCTCGAGCATCTCCTCGTGCCCGAGCTCGCCGCGCACGGACGCGGCCTTCGGCTGCGGCGCCTGGCACATGCGCTCGATGTCGAGGATGCCGTTGGCCGCCGAGATCGGCGTCGCGCCGCGGCCGCAGAGCTTCATGCCGTTGTACTCGGCGGGATTGTGGCTCGCGGTGACGTTCAGGCCGCCGTCGCAGGGGAGCGCACCGATCGCGAAGTAGGCCATCGGCGTGCTCGCGAGGCCGATCGAGGTGACATGGCAGCCCGTGTCGCGGATCCCTTCGATGACCGCGTCCGCGATCGCGGGGGAATGCGTGCGCATGTCCCGCCCGACGACGAGACGCTTCGCCGCGAGGAGCCGGGCGAACGCGTTGCCGATCTTGCGCGCGAGGGGCGGATCGAGCTCGGACGGCACCTTCCCGCGGATGTCGTAGGCCTTGAAGATCCCCATGCGGGAACAGTGTGCGACCCGCGATCCCCGCGGGCAATGGCGCGGATTCCGCTGGACTGGCGCGCCGCACCTGCTCCATTGGTCGCCGCATGGCAGCGGAACCCGGGCGCGCAGCTCGCAAGGAGGGTCGAACGCTCGCGCTCGCCGGTGCACTCGCCGTCGGCCTCGTGTTCCTCGCGCGCGCGCTGGTCTTCCTCTACCGCGCCCATCCGCAGGACGATGCGTACATCC
>WNFK01107149.1_pt1 | contig 11279 bp, 14 predicted proteins | sample 5400281 | NCBI WGS metagenome assembly WNFK01 (sample SAMN13153350, study PRJNA577476) | soil metagenome | isolation source: 20 cm soil on Douglas fir-dominated hillslope | place: USA:California | collected 2013-09-17
CTGACCGGCAAACCCAGGAGATCACGGTAGAACGGGAGCAGCTTGTTGAGGTCCTCACTCCAGATCGACGACACGCGCAGACGCTTGATCATTGGCCCCTCCCGGGCTACACCGGGGTAGACGATGCCTCTTTTGAGTACTGATGACGAACTCTATAGTACTAAAAAAAGAACTGTCAAGTGCTCTCTTAGCGGAGCTCGGAGGCGACGCGCACCTCCGGGACATTCGGCTCTCTCTGTTCGGGTTGTTGGGCGTGTTGAGTGTCTTCACGGTGGCGTCGCGACATTAGGGATCGTCGACCTGTGGAAGACTCTCCTTCGTGGCGTGCCGCGCTCGCCATGAGAAGAGGTCCGGGGCGAGGAGTCTCGCGCATCAAGGCTTCGCCCTGCCATGCAGGGCGGCAATCGTGTCGGCCACGAGCCGGGCGATCTCGCGCATGGCCAAGGGCGGGTCGTGCGTCACACCGAAGCGCGTCACCACCAGCCGCTCTGAGGGCACCACGACGATATATTGCCCAAGCGACCCGGAGGCGAAAAACGAATCGGAGGGCATGCCCCACTTCACGCGAGTTTGGGCTCCTTGGCTGGTCCCGACATTCGTCCACCAGTGTGCGCCATACCCGTACGGCGCGTTCGGGGTGGGTTTGGCCGAATAGCGCACCCACCCTTCCGGCAGGATGCGCTCGCCGCCCACGACGCCGTCGTTGAGGAATAGCAGACCGAGGCGCGCCCAGTCGCGGGCCGGGGCAAACATCATGACCGCTCCGATGGGCGTGCCGGTGGCGTCCAACTCCATCGTGACGCGGCGCATCCCGAGCGGTCCGAACAACTCGCGCCACGCGAAGCGTAGGACGTCGGCCGCGTGGCCGCCCACCGCGTCGCGAACAAGGCGTGCCAACAGGTGCGAGTTGCCGTCGGTGTAGTTCCATACCGTGCCCGGCGCGGTCTCCAACTCCGCCTGCTGGGCGAATCCGGCCTGGTCGGGCTCGTTGAACAGTGTGCGGGCGGCCGTGTTCCAGCCACTGGAAATGCGGGCGGTGAGCGAGTTGCCCAGCGCCAATCCGCTTTGCATGCGCAGCAGGTGGTCGACGGTGATGGCGTGGCGCGGATCGCCGGGCGCCTGCCAAGCCGCGATGGGCGCCGCCTGCGTCACGGCCAGCTTGCCCTGCCGAACGAGGATGCCGACCAGGGCATTCGTGACGGACTTGCTCGCCGACCAGGCGTTGATGGGGCTGTCCACACTCCAGCCCGGCGCATAGCGCTCCGCGATGACCCGGCCCTCGTGCACGATGACCACCGCATGGGTCCACCGGTGCGCGGACTCGCCCGGGGAGGCGAAGGCCGAGTCGATCGCGGCCTTGAGACCCGGATCCCTGGGTTCCACGATGTCGGGACGCGCGATGTCCCCGAGAAGAGGAACCGCCAGCGGCTCGCTTTCAAAGCTGACGGGCGCCGGTGCGTCCGCCGCCGCCACTCCATTCACGTTCAGGCACCCCAGTCCGTCCCGGTAGATCGAGCGGGTCTCAAATCCGCCGAACACGCGGACGCGGACTTCCCGCTTCCTCCGGTCCACATCGTGGCTCATCGCCCAGCGAAGGGGTCTTAGGGCTGGCGAGGCGGCGATGTTTTCGCCGTAGTCACGATTGGGGTCCTGGGCGGAGACGAATATGTCCGAACACAGCACGTGACTGGCGTAGCCCGTCGCGACGCGAAAGACATTGCCCGAGCGCGATGAACAACCGGAAGCGACCAGCGCCACGGCAACGATCAGGAGGCCAGCGCCGGCGGGTCGTCTTGTGCGCTCGAACCAAAGGATTGCCTTCTTGTGGTCCATGGAGCTAGGTGAAGAATATGAGGAATGGTCACATTCGACTACTCGCATTCTCCTGAGGGATTCCACAATGGCGCCAAAACACAAACCGCCTGATCTCACGCGGAGATCGCCACGCCAAGTGCGTTCCGTTCAGACGGTCGAGGCGATTTTCGAGGCGGCGGCTCAGATTCTAGAAGCGGAAGGCCTCGCCGCCTTGAGCACCAATCGCGTGGCCGAACGGGCGGGAACCAGCATCGGAACGCTTTATCAATACTTTCCCAACAGAGACGCCATTCTCATCGCGATGGCGCGCCGCGAGTTGGCGCGCGACCGGGTCGCGATGGAACGGGCCGTGGCGGAGGCGTGGGACGGGTCGACGCTGGAACTGGCGCGAGCCACGATTCGGACGCTGATCCGGCTCCACCGGGAGCGCCACGCGGTGCGACATATGGTGATGCGTGTCCATATCGCCCACGGCCTGGGCGAAGAGCACATTAGCCCCGTGCAGGAGATTGCCCGGCGGATTGGTACGCAGCGCAGCGCGGACGAAAACCGCACCTCAACCCCGATGGATGCGACCCGGCTCTTTGTGGCAACTCGGGCCGTAATCGGGGTGATCCGGTCGGCAGCGCTCGAGCAACCCGCCCTGTTGGATGAGCCGGATTTTGAAGCGGAGGTCGTTGCTATGGCTGTGTACATCCTAAATGGCCCGGCGACCAGCCCCGCAAGAGGCGCGCCGTAACCCGGCGTCGCCTTGCCGGATGCGGCCAGGGTTCTTCGGCTCCATCTGACAACTCGCCACGAGTTCGAGGGTTCGAGCCAGAGGTCAAGGAGGCCGCGGCGGCGCAGGAGTTCGCCCCACTTGGCGCCGGATCGGGCCGAGCACCTGCGCCACCCCCGCGTCGCCACACGTAGGCGCAATACAAGCCGCCTGGACGAAGACCCCGTCGAGCCCCGGCGGGTGAACGTGCACGTTTGAGCCCTCCCCCGAAGTGCTGCGCGGCCGGTCTCGGTGCAGCCGCTGCGGACATCCCGCGGCTGGTAACCCTCAGAGGTGGAAGGCGTCCTACTAAAGGAACCGTACTAAAAAGGCATTGACTAATATTATTTAAGTACTACACTCTCGCCCGAGATGCCCGACACAAGGTACCCGCAGTTTCTGTGCCCTCGCCCGGGCGGCGGAGGTCATCGGAGAGCGGTGGACGCTCCTGATCGTCCGCGAGCTTCTCCTGGGCCCGAAACGCTTCACCGATCTTCGCGATCGGCTCGACGGCATCAGCCCGAGCGTCCTGACCGAGCGCCTTGCCCGCGCCAAAGAGCTGGAATTAGTGCGACGCGTGGTCTTGCCGCTTCCCGCCGCGTCCACGGTCTACGAGTTGACCGAGCACGGGCGTGCGCTCCGGCCGGCGGTATTCGAGCTGATCCGGTGGGGCGGGCGCTTCCTCTTTCCACCTCGCAAAGGCGAGCGCATCGAGCCGGAGTGGATGGTCTTGGCCCTCGGTGCCTGTGCCCGCCGTGCCGCCTCGCCGCCACGCTCGTTCCTGTTGCGCATCCGGCCGGGACTGAAAGAGGCCGTCCTCCACTTGGCGGGCGGGCCCGCGGGCACGGTCGTGACCGATCGTGCCGCGCCGGCCGACGTCATGGTCGTGGCCACGGCTCCGACTGTGCTCGCGCTGATGAGCGGACGCATGACGCCGGTGGCGACCCTCGCGCGAGGCCAGATCAAAGTCACCGGCGACGGGACCGCGCTGGGCGATCTACCGCAACTCTTTGATCCGGCGCAGACGAACGAACGAGTGAGTCACGATACGGGCGCGATGACTCGGCAGGAGGTCATGATGACCACGAAGCTACGCGGCTCGGAGACGGACATCGCGATGGTCGAGAACCAGATCACGAAGGCCAGGGCGAAGCTCACCACACTGCGGCGCCGCCTTCCAGTGATCGACGTCGACGACTGCATGCTTCTCGGTCAAGCCGGACAGGGCCCACGACACCTCGTTCGCGAACGATCTCTGCTTTCACACCAAGGGCAGCGTCTCGAAGCCGGGAGCGACGTTCTTCAGAAGCGGCGGGGCGGCACGATCGTCCGGACGCCGAAGCCACGATTCGGGCCGGGTGACGACTTCCGCGCGTTGTGATCTGCTGCCGCGCGGACTGGCAGCCGAAGCTCATCTTATAGGACGGGAGACCAGCCATGAACCGAGTGTCCACGCTTCAGGAACAGCTGCGTTTCGCTCACGAGTACTTCGAGCGAACGATGGAAAAGGTCACCGCGGAGCAGGCCCACTGGCAGCCGGCTGCCCAGGCACTCTCCATCGCGGCGCAGTACGGGCACGTCGTCGTCTTCGAGGACTTCACTATCGGCGGCATGCTCGCCGGAACCCAGCCACTGTTCGCCACGCGTTGGGCGGGAAAGACGGGCTTTAGTTCCCTCCCGCCGCTCCCCACACCTGCCACGGGCGGTATCCCCACATGGGATCAATGGGGCCGCGCTTTGAAGGTGGACCTTTTCGTTGCCCGCGGCTACGCACAGGCGGTCTACGAAGCGACGGACAGCTTTCTCGCCGCGCTCCCGGAGACGAGCCTCGACGAACCCCTCGACCTGTCGGGTGTTGGCCTCGGGCAGCGTACGGTGGGCTGGCTCCTCAACGGTCCGTTTCTCGCCAACATTCACATGCACTGCGGAGAAATCTCATGTCTGAAGGGCCTCCAGGGCGCGCGTGGCTACCCAGGGTGAGGCCGCCGGAGACTGACATGGAACAGACCTGTCTCGCCCTGAACTGATTAGGGGCGATTTGAAGGGAGCCAAAACGACGATCAGGGGATTGCGTGGCGCGACGATTTGGAGCGAAGAGGTGAACAACTTGCTCCTCCGGGACGTACTCGGCCTCGGAGGTGGGACTACGTCATTCTAACTGTTTTTGGGCGGTGTGTGATTTCCCAGCCGTGACAGGGGGGTGCATCTTGATGAACAGGAGATTCTGGTCCGGGGTCGTTGCCTACTTCATTGCGACGTCCGTGGTGGCGATCCCATGGCACATGGGTGTGTTCGCGGAAGTGTATACACAGCTGAAAGTGTTCCGCCAGGACGTCATCCTGCCCCTCGGTCTTTTCTCCATGCTGATGCAGGGCGCCATCTTCTCCTGGACCTATCCGCGCCTGTTCGATACCGGCCGGACCACGTGGTGTCGCAGCGGGTTGCGTTTCAGTTTATGGGCAGGACTATTGGCCTGGAGCTGCCTGGTTCTGCCGATCGCCGCCAAGTATCACATGGCATCGGTCGGCGGCTTCGTGATGGTCGAAAGCGCTTTCGTCGCCGTGTGGTTTCTGGTGGCTGGTCCTATGATGGCTTTCGCTCATCGAACGACGTAGTCGGAGAGACCGGTGGGCCGAATCAACCAGCACGCGAAGGACAGGCATGGGTGCGTGGCCGTCGGCGGCACATGGGAATGCGACCGATGGGACGGCGCGTTCGGTGCGCTGCCGTGAGATCCCGGCCACAAGAGGGCCCTCGTGGCGGGCGACGCAGGCGACGCTGTGCGTGACCGGGCCTGTCGGGGGCGAGGGGACTACCTATCCGGATCCGAGGGCCGGACGACTGGAACCCGGCTGGCTTATCGACTCTCAGAGAGTCTTGAATACGTGACCGAGCTCACGCGTAGAGAAGAGGAACGCTGGTGCGAAGAGCGCCGCGCTGACGTGGCCGAGTACCTTCGGAGCGAAGGGCTCCACCATGGGCGGGTCAGAGAATGGCCGGCGTGGCATATCGCTCCGTACGTGTCGATCTGGGCCATCGAGAGCGCGACGGGCGCAGAGTCAGTTGGCTGGTGGGTCATCTGCGGTGACCTGCCAACGGACTACCTCTCCGCTAGTCAGGCTGCAGACCCTCGCGAGGCGCTGCGAGCGTTTGCCGCCCGATGGAGCGAGGTCGCTGCGTACATGCTCCGCGGGGAGGCTCATCCGACGATTGAGATCGGCTCCCCCAGGACTTGGCCGGAACTTGCGCCAAAGCTGAAAAAGCGGGCTGAATTGCTGACTTCATCCGCGGATGACGAGACATCATGGCGACGAGCCCCCTAAAGTCTGACTGCAGCGACGACGATCTAAAGGTTCCGGGGCGGCGAAGTTGTCTTCTTCAGGTTGAAGCATTCGTCTGTTAGCCAAACAGGAGGTGGGAGGACGCAATACATGCTGCCGATCCGCCAAAACGAGGCCGAGTTCTCCAAGTTGAGCGAGGCGGGGAATGCGGCGGTTTCCCCGGAAGCAGGACTATCGTCCTGGAGTTGCCTGTTTCAGCCGATCGCCGGCAAGCATCACATGGCATCGGTCGGCGGCTTCGTAATGATCGAAGGCGCTCGGCGACTACCACGTGTCGTTCGTCGCGGAAGAGGAGGAGGCGGGGAACTACGCCCCCGGCGACTTGTCCTCGCCCGAGGGGCCCGGCGTCAGCGCTTTCTGCAAGGACAGCGCCTGCCGGTTGCTGGACCTCGTGGCGAAGGGGCACGACGAGGAGGGCTTACCCTGCAACATGACGTGGGTGCGCCATCACGACACGTACGACGCTCATGTTCGGCTGGAGACCACCAAGAGGAGACGACGCGATGATCAAAGGGCTACTCGGCGCAACCATCTGGAGCGAAAACCTGAACAACCTGCTGCCGTTCTATCGCGACGTCCTGGGCCTCAGGGTCGGCCTGGAGACACCGGGCTTCGTCGTGCTCGGTGCTGATCCCGGCGCGCCGTCGCTCACGGTCGGCACCCACAGCGAGGTGCGCGGTCGCAACGCCGATCCGGCTAGGCACATGGTCGGCCTCGGCACCGACGACATCACAGCGGACTGGAAGCGACTGAAGGATGCTGGGGTCGAGTTCATCGAGGACCCGAAGGACTACGGCACGGTGTCGGTCGCGACGCTGAAGGATCCCGAGGGCAACCTCGTCCAGCTTTTGCAGTTCCACCGCGGGACGTGAGCGGCGCCCGCGACTGCTGCGGAGCACCTGTGGCTGCGGGAAGTCGACACTCGAGCTGAGTTTTGAGCCACCAATGGCTTCAGGGGGTCCGGAGCACGCGACGGGTCGATCGCATACCAACCAGTTGGTTTATGCGCGGCGGCCGTCTCGTCGGTACGGCCCGCCGAGGAGGCAAGAGATGCGGCGCTACGTTGAGTGGGTCATCCGCCATCGGCTACTTGTGATCGCCATCACTGTCGCGATCACAGGGGGCCTTGCCGTTCAGATTGCGAGTTCGGTGCGTTCGCTGCGGAAGAGTTATCGGAGGGGCTATGCGGCGTGATTGATGGCTCGTGCTTGCCGGTATCGGGGCTGCCGTTACGTGTCGGACCTGTCTGACACCGCTCGGGGTTCTGGCTCCGGCGATCGGCCTCGGGGCCTGGACGGGCCATCTGGACGTCATCCCACTCCCGCTGTTCCTGGGCTTCGTTCTGCTCGGCGTGTATCGCTACTGACTGACACGGACAAGCACGAGATGAGGCTGAATGCGATCGGGGCGTTGCGATGGCCGTGTACATCCTAAATGGCCCTCGACCGGCCCCGCAAGCGGCGCGCCTAGCTCCGGCCAAGGCGCGAGGGTGAACGCAGACTAGGGATGTCTGCCCACGATTGTCGATTGTCGCGGCAAGGCCATTGCGAGAGTCCGCTCTGCCTACGAATCACTGCTTCGACAGGGGAATTGGACCGGCGTCCCCCGTGGCCGAAAAGGGAAATGGAGAGCAGTGAGAAGGATGATACAGGAGCTGCGGCGGGGGAACGTCTAGGAGCGAATGCTATCGCGAGCTCTTGCCGAGGGCACCAATCGTGTCCGCGACCAGGCGTCCGACGCTCTCGACATCTCCGCCCGGGTTGTGCGAGAGCCCGAGGCGGGCGATCACGAGCCGCTTCGAGGGAACTACGACGACATATTGCCCCAGATAGCCGCGGGCAAAGTACGTATCCCGAGGGGCGCCGGGCATGCCCCAGGCGATACCCAGCGCGGGGATGTTCGCATTGGACAGGTTTGTCCAAAAGCCAGCGCCGTAGCCCGTCGTGAGGGTCTGTGATGAGGAATAGTGCACCCAACCCGCGGGCAAGATCCGACGTCCCGCGACGACCCCTTCGCCGAGATAGAGCAGGCCGAACCGTGCCCAGTCGCGTGCGGAGGCAAACATGAACTTGGATCCCATCGGCGTGCCGGTGGCGTCGAACTCGAGCGTCACGGAGTGCATGCCCAGCGGGGCGAAGAGTTCGCGCTGAGCGAACTGGAGTACGTCCTCGGCATGTCCACCCACGGTATCACGGACGATCCGCGACAGGATTTCATAGCTTGCGTTGCTGTAGTTCCAGGTGCTGCCGGGTACCCCCTCTATGCTTCGATGCGCGGCAAACTGCGCGACATCGGGCTCCAGAAACCACATCCGCGTGGCGGGAGGTGGGAAGCCCCTTTCGTCATTCGAAAAGCCAGCGGTCATTCTCAGCAGCTGGTCGATCGTGATCGCGTGCCGCGAGTCACCGGGATTCTGCCAGGCGACCACGGGAGCTGGCTGATGAACCGCGATCCGGCCCTGGCGAACAAGTATGCCGACGAGCGCACTGACGACGGACTTGGTCGCGGAATTTCCCGCTAGGGCCGTCGCGAGGCCATAGCCCGGGGCGTAGCGCTCGGCGATGACGCGCCCTTCGTGCACGACGACGACCGCCTTGGTGCGGCGATACGGCGGGCGCTCGGGTTCGGAAAAGGCCGCGCATCGGCGGTAGTGGTCGCAAGAGGGGATGCAGCCTCGAGCTCTCCACCATGGACAATCAGGCATCCCAGACCATCCCGATACACCGCGCGGCTCTCGAACCTGCCTGCCACTCGCGTGGTCACCTGCCGACGACCGCGGTCGACCTGGTAGTGAAGGGCCCAGCTCACGAGTCCCATGCCGGGAGAGGGTTTCACGTTCTCCGCAAACAGGTGATCCGGATCCAATCCGGACACGAAGGTTCCAGAGCACAGCGTGTGGCTGGTATTGGCCGTGCCGATCCGGATGCCCTGGTCGGGCCGAGTCGCATCGCAGCCGGTCACGGATACGGCGGCGAGCGCGATGAGTAGAGATAGGACCGGATGTGTCGGTCGTCGTGTCCGACGGATGCCGTGAGGGGGGCCCAGGGCCACCAGTGTTGGCTTAGTCTTTGTGTTAAGAGTGAGCCGGGAGCAGCATCTACCCAAGCATCCTGAGAAGGCGCCGAGGTCGCGCGCGTCGAGAGGTCGGAGGTCATTGCCCACCGAGCGTCCTCTATCCGCGCCGCCGACCACCATGATCCCGTCCGGAGCGGACTCCGGAGTGTCTGTCCCAGGGGATGGGGTCATGGCGTAGCCGCCTCAGCGTCTTGCGGACGAGACCCCAGCGAGGGGCGGGCCTGCCCACAGGCCGCGCACGGACCATGCGGGCGGACCTGTAGCGGACCGGGGCGCACGAGCGCCTCCTCGAGGGTGGCCAGCCACGCAGCGAGGGCAACGGTCCTCGACCCGCGCTGGGTCAGCTGCGCGGCGAGACACCCCGCACAGTAGAATGTCCCACGCTCTTCGCGGCGGCGGAAGAACGCCTCCAACTCTTGTCGAGCCACATTCGGGCTATCCCCCGCGATCATGTCGTGGGTCGCAAGCCTGAATCTGAGCGGGAATAATCTCCATGACTGAACCGTTGGAGAGATGCAGACGGATGGCATTGCTGGGCTGGCCCTCGCTTACTGTAATCCGTCGGGACGGCATCACCTTCTCCAGCACGGGCTATGCAAATGCCACTTGGTCCCATTGACGCGACGAGCGTGCCGAAGCGGTTTGCGAGAACCGCACCGTCGCCAATTCGAAGTCCTCCGTTGACTCTCGCCAACGGTGCGACTTATTGTCGATACGGAGAACTACGTACAGGCTTCGGGCGAACGTGGAGGCTAACGATGCGGCGGCTGCGACCTCGCGACCTTCGAGCCCTTCTTGGGTGTGTGCGGGACAGCTATGCGCTGCGCGATCTCGCTGTCTTTCCCCATCATCTCGTCGGGGCCCTGCGGCAGGTCGTCCCGGCAGAGTGTGCCTGGTACGACGCGGCCAGCCCGACGCGGGGCCGGACCGCGTGGGTGGTGGAACCCTTCGACACCTTCCCGGGCGCTCAGCGCGTGTTTTCCGAGTACATGCACGAGCATCCCTGTTTCCTCTACCCTGACCGGATTCCGGATGGCCGGAGTTGGCGCCTCTCCGATTTCCTGTCACGGCGCCGCCTCCACGGGCTCACGCTTTATCACGAGTATTACCGACGACGCGGCATCGAGTACCAGCTCGGCATCAGGCTCACCGCCTCGCCATCGTCCACCATCGCCGTTGGGGTGAATCGGGGTCCACGGCAGCGGGACTTTTCGGATGACCACGTGCGCAGTATGAACATGCTCGGTCCTCACTTTATCGCGGCCTATCGAAACGCCGAGGCGTTCACTGAACTCCGCACGGCACTCGAGCACGTTGGTCGCGTAGAGGACATGGAGGGTGGGGTCGTGATCGTGCGAAGGGGAGCGGTCGAGTGGGTCAGCCCGCGCGCTCGGCGGTTGGTCGATCGGTATCTCGGATGGCCGTCGCATCGATCCCCGGCCCTGCCTGACGTGGTCTCGCGCTGGCTGTCTGACCAGCAGGGCTTGCTTGACCGCGACGACGAGGTTCCATCGCCGCGCCGAGCCCTCATCGTCGAGCGGGGCGAGAACCATCTGCGGGTGCGGCTCCTCGCGGATACCGGACAGACGTTCCTACTGTTCGATGAGCGACGACCACACCTAGATCCGGCGGGCTTGGCGGCGCTTGGTCTGACGACGCGTGAAGCGGAGGTACTGGCCTGGGTCGCGCGAGGAAAGACGAATGCCGACACCGCCACAATCCTCGGAACTCGCCCGGCGACCATCGCGAAGCACCTCGAGCACATCTTTCGAAAACTTGACGTCGAGACCCGAACTGCGGCCGCCGCGCGGGCGTTCGATGTGACGAACCGAGGAGGCCGAGACGGCTGAATAGCTCCTCCGGAGTGGAGGTTGCAGGGGCTGGTCAGCGGATTCCCCGCGCGTCCAACACCCGCGGGTACCTCAAGCGGATGGCTTCGCACGCTGAGGGTGGCCACGGACTCTCGCCGCATCCCGGTGTACCGCAGGATGAGGAAGATGGCGAGATCCCGCGGCCGCCGACGCGCCTTGGCCGCGGTGAGGAGTGCGTCCATGATTGCGGAGGCTGGGACCTGCGACGCCGCCCGCGCTACCACGCCAGGGCGTAGGTCGGCCGGCGTGGATCCGCGCCGGCGGACAGCACGCCCGTCTCCGGATCCCGGCTCGTCACCACGGCGCCGACGCCGCACGCGCCGATCTCGGACACGGCGTGACCGAGCGCCCGCAGCTCTCTGCGGGTGTTCTCGGGAATCCCCGCCTCCACGTTGAGCTGACCGGGCCGGTACACGCGCG
>WNFK01159982.1_pt1 | contig 11277 bp, 11 predicted proteins | sample 5400281 | NCBI WGS metagenome assembly WNFK01 (sample SAMN13153350, study PRJNA577476) | soil metagenome | isolation source: 20 cm soil on Douglas fir-dominated hillslope | place: USA:California | collected 2013-09-17
TCCAGGTGGCGCGCGTCGAGGGCCTGAGCATGGCGCCGACGCTCGAGGACCAGGATCGCCTGATCGTCAACAAGTTCGTCTACCGCGTGAGCACGCCGCGCCGCGGCGATATCGTCATGCTCTACTACCCGCTCAACCCGGACAAGTCGTTCGTGAAGCGGGTCATCGCCGAGGAAGGCGACACCGTGCGCATCGTTGACGGGCGCGTCTATGTCAACGACGTGCCGATGGACGACCGGTTCGTCGCGCCCGAGTTCCGGAGCCACGACGACTTCGGTCCGACGGTCGTGCCCGAGGGCTACTACTTCGTCATGGGCGATCACCGCAACAACAGCTCCGACAGCCGCCACTGGGGCTTCGTGCCGAAGAAGTACATCATCGGCAAGGTGCAGCTGCGGTGGTGGCCGATTCCGACCGCGCATGTTTTCTGAACGCGGCGGTAATTCAAGATTCAAAATGCAAAATGCAAACACCACGCGTACAGTGAGGGTTTGCATTTTGAATTTTGCGTTTTGAATTGACAGACCGTCACCATTCCGTCGTCAGCGTCCTCCGCCGCGTTCTCGTCCTCAACCTCATCGTCGCGTGCGCGAAGATTTCCCTCGGGTATTTCTCGGGGGCGGTGTCCATTCTCTCCGACGGATTTCACTCGCTCGCCGACGCCTCTTCCAATATCGTCGCGCTCGTCGGCGTCTCGGCCGCGCAGCGTCCCGCTGACCAGAACCATCCGTACGGCCATCGCAAGTACGAAACGATGGCGTCGGTCGGCATCCTGATGTTCATGGTGCTGGTGCTCAGCGAGGTCGCGCGCAACGCCATCGCGCACCTGCGCGCACCGAGCATGCCGGCCGTCCTTCCGCTCGGCGTCGCCACGATGGTGGCGACCCTTGTCGTGAACGTGTTCGTGGTGCGCTACGAATCGAGCGCGGGCCGGCGCCTTCGCAGCGAGGTCCTGGGCGCCGACGCGACGCATACGAAGAGCGACGTGTGGACGACGATCGCGGTGCTCGTCGCGCTCGCGGGCGTGTGGCTCGGCTATCCGGTCCTGGATCCGGTTGCCGGACTCGTCGTGTCGGGGTTCATCCTCTACGCCTGCTGGCAGATCGCGCGCGAGGCGTCAGGGGTGCTCGCGGACGAAATCGTGCTGGCGGAAGAAGACATCCGTTCCGTTGTCGAGGTGGTGCCCGGCGTGATCGGATGCGAAAAGATCCGGACCCGCGGCCCCGCGGATAAGGACCGGCTGATGGCCCGCTTCCCTGAAATCGTGGACGTCGTCATCCATATCGAGCCTCCGAAGGAGCAAATCCCAACTTCCAACTTCCAACTCCCAACTTCCCACGCTCAATAAGGCCCGCTGTCGCAACGTAGAGCTGCTTGGGAGTTGGAGATTGGGATTTGGAAGTTTCACAAGGCACCCGCTTTGCTGCATGTATCTCCATGGCAAATGGGGACTTCGTTCAAGAATCGATTGGCGGCCTCATCCGCGGCATCCTCAACGATCTGCGGACGCTCATCCGCGAGGAGATTGCGCTGGCGCGCGTCGAGATCCGCGAGCAGGCGGGCCGTGCGAAAGCGGCGGCGCTGAGCTTCGGGATCGCGGCGGCCGCGCTCCTCTTCGGCGGCATCTTCCTGCTGGTGGCGATCGCGCTCGGCATCGCGAATCTCATAGGCTGGCCCGCGTGGACCGGCTTCCTCATTGTGGCCATCCTGCTGTGCGCCGGGGGGTACTTCACGCTCTCGTCGGGGCGGAAGCAGCTGGCGGCCGTTCATGCCGTTCCTGAAGAAACCGTAACGACGTTGAAGGAGAACTCGGAATGGATCGCGAAGCGGCTGTCATCCGTTCGGAAATGAGCCAGACGCGCGCCGAGCTGGACTACAAGATCAGCCAGCTCCAGCGCAAAGCGCACGACCTGACGCCGCGCTCGGTGGTAAGCCGCTACATGCCCGAGCGCGCGCTCGATTACGCAATCGGCGGCGTGCTGACGCTGGTCGGGGCGTCGATGGCCGTGGGACGCTATCGCGCGCGACGGAGCCGGCGCGCGAGCGGCTAATAGCCTCTCTCCAGGTCGACCACATTCAGCAGCTCGACGCCGCGCTCGAAGCGCTTCAGGTTTTCCGCGAACAGGTCGATGACCGCATCGAAATGGCCGGTGCGGAAGCCCGAGTTGTGCGGCGTCACGATGACGTTCGGCAGCGCCCAGAGCGGGCTGTGGGACGGCAGCGGCTCGGTGGGGAAGACGTCGAGCACCGCTCCGCCCAGCCGGCCCGCCTCGAGCGCGTCGGCCAGCGCCGCTTCGTCGATCAGCTGACCGCGCGCCACGTTGATCACGATCGCGCCCGGCTTCATCGTCGCGATCGCCGCCGCGTCGATCAGCCGATCCGTCTCCGGCGTCAGGGGCGCCGCGATGACGATCACATCCGACTCCGCGAGCAGCCGCTCGCGATCATCAGGCCCGACGACGTCATCGAAACCCTTTGGCAGCCCGCGCGCCGGGTTGCGGCGCAATCCGATCACCCGCATGTCGAACGCCTTCGCGCGCACGGCAATCGCCTCGCCCAGCGTCCCGACGCCGACGATACCCATCGTCCGACCCGCGAGCAGCCACGGTGATGCCTCGCCGACGAGGACATTCGGCCTCCACATGCGCTCCTGCTGGTCGCGCAGCGTCTGCGGCAGCCTGCGCGCGAGCGCCAGGAGGCACGCCATCACGTGCTCCGCAATCGGCACGGACTGAACCCCGCGCGAGTTGGTGACGACGATGTTGCGGGCGGCGAGGTCGGCCAGCGGGAAGTGTCCGACGGCGTGACCCGAGCAGTGCAGCCATCGGAGCGGGCGTCAGCCTCACCTGCAAGCTCGATATCGGAACCGCGGGTGGTCGAATGGAGGAAGGTGACGTGTGGAAATCGCGTGCGGAGACCGTCCACATGCGCGCCGGTAATCGTCCACGCGTCGACGCGATGGTGGACGGCGATCAGGACGTTCATCTAATAAGTGGAAAAATTGAAAAAGTGGAAGAAGTGGAAAAGTAAGTTGAAAGTGCAACGTACTTAAGACTTACTTTTCAACTTTTCCACTTTTCCACTTTTCCACTTGTAGTCGCCGCTTTTCCCCCCGGTCTTCTCCATCAACCGGATTTCACCAATGACCATCTCTTTGTCCACGGCCTTGACCATGTCGTAGATCGTCAGCGCGGCGACCGACACAGCCGTCAGCGCTTCCATCTCGACCCCTGTCTGCGCGGTAGTACGCACGCGCGCTTCGATGACGTAGCCGTTCTCGGACGGCGTGAGATCCACGCCGACGTGGGTCAGCGGAAGCGGATGGCAGAGCGGAATCAGAGACGAGGTCTGCTTCGCGGCGAGGATGCCGGCGAGCCGCGCCGCTTGCAGAGGGTCACCCTTGGCCACCTCACCCCGCCTCGCGCGCGGTGACGGGCTTCGCGCCGACGTCGACCATCTTGACGCGGCCCTGCTCGTCAACGTGCGACAGCTTTACTTTTCCACGTCTCTCCTTTTCCACTTTTCCACTTTTGCTAGCCAACGTTTTCTCCCTGGGCGAGGTAGAACGACAGGCTCTCGAGCGACACGGTGAAGTCCACGCTCTTCAGCTTCACGTCGTCGGGCACATGCAGTGCTCCCGGTGAAAAGTTGAGGATCCCCTTGATGCCTGCCAGCACGACCTGATCGACGACCGGCTGCGCATGCGGCGCGGGAACGGCGATGACCGCGATGTCGAGCCGCTCGCGCCGCGCGATGCGTTTCAGTTCCTTGATGTCGTAGATGGGCACGCCGCCCCGCGACTCGTGGCCGATCTTGTCGATCGCCGCGTCGAAGAGCGCCGCAATCTCGAAGCCCTCCTGGCGGAAGCCGGGGTAGTCCGCGAGCGCGAGGCCGAGATTGCCTGCGCCGACAATCGCGACGCGCAGGCGCCGGTCGAGCCCGAGGATCTGGCGAAGGTGTCGCCGCAATTCCTTGACGTAGTACCCGACGCCGCGAACGCCGAACTCGCCGAAGTACGCGAGGTCTTTTCGAATCTGCGCGGCGTTGAGATGGAACTGCTCGGCGAGGCCCTGCGAGGAGATCGTCTGGACACCGCTGGCATCGAGTTCGTTGAGGCAGCGGAGGTAGATCGACAGCCGGTTCGTCGTGAGCTCGGAGACTTGATCGGGCGTTTGCCTCCTCTTGTTCGGCCGATTCACAAGGTTCAATGCTACCATCACGCGCCATGGCACATCCGCAGGTGAAACCGCCCGCTGTGGCCCCCGCACGGACGACGTTTCAGCCGTACCTGAGCCCACCAGAATCACCCTCCGAATTCACCGTGCGCGCGGTCGTTCTCGGTCTGCGCGCGGGCCTCACCGTGAGCGCGTCCATTCCGATCGCCGTGCTCGCGATCTCGGTCCTGAAGAAGCTCGGCGGATCGACGATTCTCGAAAACAACATCGTCCAGACGATCGGATCCGCGGGCGAATCGATTGCGGGCGGCGTGGTGTTCACGGTGCCGGCGTTGATCTTCCTCACGCCCGATGGACCGCGCTATTTCAACTACGTGCAGATCACGATGCTGACCTTCGCCGGCGGCATCCTCGGCGTGCTGATGATGGTGCCCCTGCGCCGCGCGCTCATCGTCAAGGAACACGGCGTGCTGCCGTACCCCGAGGGCACCGCATGCGCGGAGGTGCTCGTCGCCGGCGAGCGCGGCGGCAAGCTGGCCGCGCTGGTGTTTGGCGGCGTCGGCGTCGGTGCGCTCTGGAAATCGCTCTCGTGGATCTTCAACGTGTTCCGCCAGGACATCGGCTACTCGATGCCGCGCACGAGCCAGTTCCCGAACGCGACGCTCAACGTGGACGTCTCGCCCGAGTACCTCGGCGTTGGCTACGTCATCGGACCCCGGATTGCGGGAACGATGTTCGCGGGCGGCGTGCTCTCGTGGCTCGTCCTCCTGCCGCTGCTCTCGATTCTGGGCGCGTACATCAACGTCCCATTTCCGCCAATTCATCCCAACTACGCGAACAACCCGGCGACGGGCCAGCCGTTCCTGATCTCGGAGATGAGCCCGGGCCAGCTGTGGAGCGCCTACATCCGCTATATCGGCGCCGGCGCCGTCCTCGCCTCGGGACTGATCACGCTCGGGCGGACCATCCCGACCATCATCTCGTCGGCGCGGGAAGGCATGCGCGACTTCGCGTCGGGCGCCGGCGGCGCCGCGACGCTGCGCACCGAGCGCGACATCCCGATGACGATTGTCATCGGCGGATCGCTGCTGCTGGGAATCTTCCTGACCGTCGTGCCGACCCTGCCGACCTTCGGCAACCCGCTTGCGGCCATCCTGATCCTCATCTTCGGCTTCTTCTTCGCGACCGTGTCGTCGCGTATCACCGGGTTGATCGGCACCTCCTCCAACCCGATCTCGGGGATGACAATCGCGACGCTCATTCTGACGTGCCTGCTCTTTGTGGGCCTCGGCTGGACCGGCGACATGTATGCGCCGATCGCCATCGGCGTCGGGGCCATCGTCTGCATCGCGGCCGCCAACGCCGGCAACACGTCGCAGGACCTCAAGACCGGCTACCTCGTCGGTGCCACGCCGCTCTACCAGCAGATCGGGCTCGTCATCGGCGTCATCGCGTCAGCATCCGTGATCGGCCTGACGCTGCTCTACCTGCACAACAACCTTGGCGGGATCGGCTCCGCGAATCTCGCGGCGCCGCAGGCGACGTTGATGGCGACGATCATCAAGGGCCTGCTCAACCAGAACCTTCCGTGGGGACTCGTGCTGATCGGCGTGTTCCTGTCGGTGGCGCTCGAATTGTGCGGGATCCGATCGCTTTCGTTTGCGGTTGGCTCCTACCTGCCGATTGCGACTACGGCGCCCATTTTTGCCGGCGGCCTCGTGCGCGCGTGGGTGGAGAGCAGGACCGGCAAGGCGGAGGAATCGGAGCTGAGTTCCGGCACACTGTTCAGCTCCGGGCTGATTGCCGGCGGCTCGCTTGCCGGCATCCTGTTCGCGGTTCTCGTGGGAACCGGGAGCGTCGGAGTGTTCCAGGCCATTGGCAACGCCGTGCCCGCCCTTCACTCCGATGGAGTATCGGGCCAGATCGCGACCGCGCTGCTCTTCCTCGCGCTCGCCGTTGTCACCGCCCGGACCGCGATGCGCAAAGTAGAATGATCGCGTGACGGTCATGACCACGAAGTTGCGAAGAACGCGAAGCAACCTGTCGGTCTTCGTGACCTTCGCGGTCTTCGTGGTTATCGCGATCGTTGCGTCTTCGTGGTCGCAACCTGCCTTCGCACAGCGGTCCGGACGTCACCTCACCACCATCGACGCGCTGCGACGGTTTCCCGCGTACTTCCATCTTCAGAATGTGGTGCTCCGCGGAGAGTTCGTCGAGGTCGGCGCGGCGCGCGACGCCAACGGATCGACGCGGCCGGGCGGCGGCGGCGGCCTCGGCGCCTCGAGCTCCGGCCAGCGGCTGGCGCTGCGTGGCGGCGACACCGAGATGCAGGTGATGCTGACCGACGTCAACCCGATGGAAGGCCCGGTCGAAGTGCGCGCGCAACTTTACGACATCGGCCGCCTGACCGCCGCTGATCCGCGGCTCGGCCGTTACGACAACAAACCGGATCCCGAGCATTGGCCGATGCCCGGCGAAGAACTGCTCCTCAACGTCACGACGGCCATGAAAGCCGAAGTCGAAGCGAAGCCGACGCTGCGGTCCATCGCGCTCGAACCGTGGAAGTACGATGGCCAGTCCATCTCCGTTGTCGGTCAGTTCGGCGGCCGCAACCTGTTTGGCGACGTGCCGGCGGCACCGGCGAAGGACAAGTACGACTTCGTGCTGCGTAACACCGAAGCGGCCTTGTGGGTCACCGGACTTCGTCCGAAGGGGAAGGGCTTCGACCTCAACGTCGATGCGCGGGTTGATACCAGCAACTGGCTGCAGGTGACGGGCGCCGTCAAGCGCGAGCGGGGCCTCGTGATGCTCCTGGCGAAAACGATCGTCCCCGCGCAGGCGCCGGCGACCCGGGTCGTGGTCGAGGAAGCGCCGCCTCCACCGAAGGAACCCGGCGAGATCGTTTTCAGCTCACCGACCGACGGCGAAACCAACGTGTCGCCAATGGCTCCCATCCGCGTGCAGTTCTCACGCGGCATCGATCCGCCCACGCTGAACGGACGTTTTCGCTTCAGCTATATCGGCGGCACCCCACCCGAAGGAACCATGGACGTGCAGGCGACCTACGACGCGGGATCGCACGCCGTGGTACTGCGGCTGTCGAAGCCGCTCGAGGCGTTCCGCACGATCAAGCTCGAGCTGGTCGAAGGTGTGAGGACGTTCGACGGCGCGCCGATCAAGCCGTGGAGCGTGACCTTTTCGGTCGGCTCCAACTAACTCTCCTTGGGCGTTGGAAGTTGGGCGTTGGGAGTTATCAGGGCACCAACTGAAAAGCGGTCACTTGCTTCTGATCGCCGAGCCTGACTTCGATCGCGTAATCGCCCGGCGCCAGCGGTGCCAGCACCGCATCCGCGACAATCCACCGGAACTCGTTGCTCGGGTCCTGCCGTTCGGTGACGGTGACCGGAACCTGGTTGGGCTTGCCGAATCGGTCGAGCATCCGCGCGGCCGGCGTGCCTGCGGCGCGAGTGGGAATCTCCACGCGGATGCGGTCGCTGTGCTGAAACCGTGGATCCGCGGTGATCACGTATTGCGGTCCTGTTGACATTCCGCGCCGCCACAGCATGCTGTCCCCAAGCGCCGGCAGCGTCTTCGGCACGATCACGCGCGCGGTATCGGCAACGGGCAAGCCGTCCTGATTGTTCGGGCGGAGCCGCACGCGAATCGCGTACTCGCCGGGCGCGAGGCCGCCCGTCTCGGGCGCGCGCATCGTGAACGACAGCGCGCTGGCGGCCACGTCCACGCTCCTGGCAAGCACCTCCTGCCCGTCGACGCCGACGACGGTGATGTCGGCGACCGCACCGGCCGTCCACGTGACCTCGCGGCGCGCGCGGTAGTCGAGCTCTCCAATCACCCAGAGCGTCGCGTCGGACGCTTCTCCCGACCGAGCCATGGCCGTGCGCACCCTGAAGTTCGCACGCGGACTGAGCGCGGCCACGGACCCGAAGGCGGAATCGACGGCCGTTGATGTTCCGGGGCCCAGCACGTCGTCCACGCTTGCACCGCGGTAGCCACGACGGGTGCGGATGACGACGCCCGGCCGCAGCGAGCGGACGGTGACCGTTCTGAATTTCCCGTCGAGGCGGTTGTTGGTCGATCGGTACGTCATGATGTCGTACGCGGTCATGTCGCTGCCGATACGGGTGAGGGCGGAATCCAGCGCCGCCTCCGTCATGATCGCGACCCCGTCCGTGTTGACCGCGAGTTGCCGCATCGCGTCCATCCGCGATGCCGGGTCCTGTTCCTGGTTCGCGACCACCGCCGGCGGCCGTCCGTTCGGCGTCTGGCCGGCGGCTATCGCGCGGGCGTAGACCGTGTAGAACGACGTCATCGCGCGATTGGCGGCATCGGCGATGCGATCGAGCCGGAACGAATCGTTCAGCGCCGCCAGCGCGAGCTTGTCGGCCTCGCACTCGGTTCGCGACACGCCACTCACCTCTCGCCCACCGCCGTCACCGTCACCGCCGCCCGGCGGCGGGTTCGCGCCGCCCTGGCCGCCTCCGCGCGGGAACCCTCCCCCGCCGGGAAAGCCGCCTCCCCCGCCGCGCCCACGACCGCCGCCACCGCCACCGCCACCACCGAAGCCGCCGAAACCTCCCGGGCGAGTGCTGCTGACGTTGCTGCTCAACCGCGCGCTCGGCCCAAACAGCCGCCAGCCGTCGGTCAGCGTGACGACCGCGGTCCTGCTGTCACGCATCGACAGGAAATCCACGAGTCGCGTGAACGCATCGAGCGTCGCCTGCTCGCGGTGCCGCTCCTGCATCTCGCTCGCGACGTCCCGGTACTCGTTGGCGGGGAAGCACTGCGCGTAGCGATCCTCCTTCGGGTCGCGCGACCCGACGCGGGCCCGCTCCCACAGCGTCTCGTCCTGCATGAGGGCGGGGATCACTGACGCCTTCGGCTCGAACGTCAAATCGGCAGGCGAGATGTCCGGCGTCATCACGGCCACCACGTCGTCATCGTCCAGGAGGCGATCCAGGAATCGGACGAGCGCCCCACGGACGTCGCGGGCACCTTCAAAACGCATGTGCGGCGTGTCGAGGAACACGACGAACGAGCGTGCCGGATCCGCGGCGTGCGTGATGGTTTCGATCTTCTGCGGCGTGCCGTCTTCGAGCAGGTCGAGATCGGCCGCGGTCAGATCCTCGACGGCGTGGCCATCAGCCGTCGCGTGGATGTCGAAGCGGATGAGAGTTGTCGGCGGTTTGCTATCGCCGGACGCAGATGTCTGCGCGCCCGGCGTTGCCGCGAGCGAGACAAGAGCTATCAGCGCAAGGCAACAACGACGCATGGTTCCCGCACTGCAGGGCTGGCCTAGCGAGTGTAGATCGAAGTCGAAAATCCCAAAACCCAAACCCCAATCCGAAATCCCAAGCTTCACTTAACGTGCCACACCGATCCCTCGTCGAGAAGAGCGCGAATGGAGGCGCGAACGCGCTCGATGAGGGCATCGCGGTCGTCGAGCGTCAGCCCCCTGGTGGGAATCGGCTCGCCAATCCTCACGCTCACGTGAACGGGCCTGACGATTCTGCTCCCCTTCCGCATCGCGGCTCGCCCGCCCTGGACGGCCACAGGGACGACCGGCACCTGCGCCTGGATCGCCATGATGAAGCCGCCCTTCTTGAACGGAAGCAGCGTGCCCGTGCGGCTGCGCGTCCCCTCCGGGAAGATCAGGAACGAGTTGCCCGCGCGCAGCGACTCGGAGCCGCGCCCGATCGAGGCCATCGCCCGCTCCTTGTTGTCGCGCTCCACCGCCACGAAGCCGCCCGCGTCGAACACCTTGCCCATGATCGGGAACTTGTGAAGCTCGGCTTTGTAGAGGATGTGCAGCCGCGGATGCAGTGCGCGGAACAGGACCGGCGGGTCGACGTTGCTCTCGTGATTCGAGCAGAAGACGACCGCGCCCGGCGGGACGTGCTCGCGCCCGGCCACGCGATACCGGATGCCGGCGAGTCCCAGCGTCAGTTGCACCCCCGTGTGGCCGAGCGCGTAGAGGCCGCGCTTCCACCGGAACACGACGGCGATGAGGACACCAAGCGGGCCGGCCACCGCGATGTAGGCGAGGGCGGCCAGATAGGTAGCGAAGGAACGGACCCCGGCGGCAATCATTCGAAGGTGAAGTTTACAGGGGCGTACAAAAAAATTCCCGGGCGGAAGGTCCCGCCCGGGTGGCGAAGAAGGTGGAACAGTTGGCGACGACGAACTACGATGCGCGGGCGGCCGGGCGCCTCTGGGCAGCGGCAACCACCGGCACGGCCTTGACCGTCTTCGTGATCTTCGTACGCGACGCGGTGCGCGCCATGTTGCGCGCCTTGACGACGAAGCACTTCTCGAGCGCCTGGTCGACCCGTTCTTCAACGGCGAGGGCTTTTTCCCGGATGACTTCGGAGATTTCGGAAATGATCAGCGCCTTGGCGCGATCCAGCATCCGCTTCTCGCGGAACGACAGGCTCTTTGACTTGCTCAGGAAGGTCAGGCTCTTGAGCACGTCGGCCATATCGTAGATAGAGCCGGTGCGCATCTTGTCCGAGTTGTCCTTGAAGCGCCCCTTCCAGTTCTGGTGATTATCGATCTTGCCGTCGCTCAGGAGGCCGAACAGCCGCTCGACCTCTTCGTCGGTGATGGCCTTGCGAAGGCCGACGCCGTCTACGTTGGCGACGGGAACCAGCACGGTCGTGTCGTTCGACACGATGCGCAGGTGAAAGAATCCGCAGGTAGTGCCAAGAATGGTTTTCTCTTCGATGCGTTCGACGATCCCGAGCCCATGGTTCGGGTAGATGACCTTGTCGCCGACCTGGAATGTCACGTTTCCCCCGTAGCAGGAAGAAGGGTGGAAGGACCGGCCTTTCGGCCGGGAACTGCACTGACAAGTATAGACCACATGACCGAGCATCATCAACGAGAAACGCCAGAAAAATGGGCGTTTTCGGCACTTCAGCCGTCCAAAATGACGGTTGGCTGCGCGGCTGTCGATTGAGCGACGGACGCTCTTAAGCCCTGTAGGACAAGCCTTTAAGGCGGCTACTGGGGGTTTACGCCCGGGAGGTGCTCAGTTCGATGATTTCCTCGATAAGCTGGGGGTAGGTCCGGCCTGACTTGCGGG
>WNFK01180771.1_pt1 | contig 11277 bp, 7 predicted proteins | sample 5400281 | NCBI WGS metagenome assembly WNFK01 (sample SAMN13153350, study PRJNA577476) | soil metagenome | isolation source: 20 cm soil on Douglas fir-dominated hillslope | place: USA:California | collected 2013-09-17
CTGCGATCACCTTAACTCCAGCCAGCGGGTGTACGCGAGAGCGCCGTGCTTCGTTCCGGGATAGCGAAACACGCGCAGCAATACGCCTTTGCCCCTCAGGATGTCGATGCGCATGAAACCGGCGCGATGCTGCGTCACGTAATAGCTCTCGCGCATCCTCACGGCGCACTCTGTCTTGCCGGGTGAGCCAGCGCCGCTGACGAGGATGTACTTCACGTTGGGACCGCCACGTAGCACCTGGAGGGTGTGATCGTGACCTGCGACGTAGGCAAGCGGAGGATGTCCGGTGAATGCGCTGCGGATAGAATCACGCATCGTACGGTTCGCCCCGGACAGAATGTCCTGGCTCGTTGCACCGAATCGCCGATAGGGTCCGGCCAGTCCGCAGTACCCGCCGTGTGCGCCCCCCGTCATCAGCGGGTGGTGAGCGCCGACGATCACGACACGACCCACTCCCGGCGGCTGGACTTCACTCCTCAGCGCCGCAGTCACCGATCCCATAGTCGTAGCCGGACACCGAGAGCTGCTGTCTCGAACGATGAAGTTATGCAGCCACCATTGTGTATCGAGAGCGATGAATCGCAGACGCCCAACATCGACCGGCATGGGGCCTGGACAGCCATTGCCGGGAATCAGGCGGACGTTTCGGCCCTGTGCGAGAGCGGCAATCATTTGCTCCTGCAGTCGAATCGAGTAGAGTCCGAACGCAGTCTCGTCGGCCCAATCGTGATTGCCAGGCACAAAGATTCCTTGCGCGCCCGGAGGAACAGCGCTGACCTGAGCCTCGAGTCTGCGACGAGAGTCAGCCCATTCCGCAGCGCCCTCGGCTGGGATCCCGCCCGGATATACGTTGTCGCCGAGGAATACGATGATCGAGCGCTGGGGCGCGACGCTCGCTTGCGCCGTCAAAGAATCAAGCGGCTCGCCAACCTGGCGCGGATCGGGCTCGCCGGCGTCGCCGACCAGAAACAACGTCGTCTCGATCTGATCAGCTGGAAGCTCCTGCAGCGTGACGCGGCCATGACAAGCGCCCGCGGCGAGGATTCCGAGCACGAACATCCCGCCGCGCGCAACCGTGCACGCGCTGTGGATGTACTTGAGTTGGCTCGCCGTCGCTGCGCTCATGACCTGTCAGGAAGAATTGGGAGCTCAATCGATGCTCGGGGCGGGGATCGAACCCGCATGGGATCTTATCCCAAGGGATTTTAAGTCCCTCGCGTCTACCGGTTTCGCCACCCGAGCCAGACCGACGAGCCAGAAGAAATGAAGCGGGAAACGGGACTCGAACCCGCGACCCCAACCTTGGCAAGGTTGTGCTCTACCAACTGAGCTATTCCCGCAATGACAGACAAAGCTATCGCAAAAATCGACTCTAACAAGCGCCGCTCCCCTCTATGGATGCGACGCTCAATTTCAAGTTGACAAAACCTCGCGCGGAATGATAACGTCTCCCCGCCGGTGGACGTCTTCTCCTCTCGGACGACCGCCCCTAATGCATCTTCACATCGTGCGGAGAATCTATGCGCCGTCGTCTGGTCAGCATTTCCACTGTGGCACTGGCTTTCATCGCGGCTTTCACCCCGCCTGCAGGCGCTCAGCGCGTGCTAGGCGTCGGTGACGACGCCCTGGTGCTTCCCCGGGGTGTGTTCCGGTTTCGGACCCTGGGGCAGTGGACGGCCTTCAACGAGCGTTATGGCCTGGATACGCCGGGCCGTCCGGCGGGGGCGCTCGAGCCCCTCGGTGTCGATTTCACCCTCGATACGATCGGCGTCCGGCAGTTTCCGAACCTCGCGAGTCTCCAAGCCGGACTCCAGTCACTGACGGGCAATCCGACCTGGTATGCGACGCTTGGAAATACCCAGGTGACGCTCCGCGACCACATCGCTGCGTTCCCCTTCGTCTTCGAGGCAGGGCTCACCAAGCGCTTCTCGATCGGAATCCAGATTCCGTACGTCAGTACTCACACGTCGACTTTCTTCAACGTCAACACCAGCGGAATACAGGGAAATCTCGGATTCAATCCAGCTGCAGGAGGTATCGTAGCCGCGGTGACGCAGAATACTACGATGTATACGCAGTTCATCACCGCAGCCGCCACACTCGAAGGTTCGCTCGCCGCCTGCCAGGCCAACCCCGGCGCATCTCCATCGTGTCCGGCCCTCCTCGCCCAACAGGCCAATGCAACTGCGTTGATCCAGAATTCCCGGCTTTTTGCCGGCGGCTCGGTCGGTCCAGCTGGCGGACCCTACAGTCCAGCCAGCGGGGGGGTCTATACTGCGTCTCCGTTCGTACCGATCGCCGGGACGGATGCGCAGCTGGCGATCGAGGCGCGAGTCGCCGCGTTCAGATCGCTGTACAATAGTTTTGGAGTGACGAGCATTGCAGCAACGACCACTGGTCCGTTCGCCTCCCAGAACCGGCTCAGTGTCCGCGACGCGCAGCGCATTCTCACGGAGACCGCCTTCGGAATCCAGGCGCAGCCGCTGACGTCTACGGGACACTCCCACGTCGGCGACATCGACCTCGGAGCAAAATTCTCCGTGTACGATTCCTTCGACGGCAGCACCGAAGCCAGACTGTCACCGACGGGACTGAATTTCCGCACTGCGGTTGGAGCAATGCTCCGCCTTCCGACCGGCCAGATTGAATCCCCCGACAACTTCGTCGACCTCGGAACCGGCAGAAAGGCCACCGTGATCGAGGGCAGATGGTTCGGTGACGTGCTCGTCGGCAGCCACTTCTGGCAGTCCTTTATCGTGAGGGTGAACAAGCCCTTCGCGGACGACCAGGACATGCGCATAATCGATCTGCCGAACGAGGAGCTGGCCCCGATCTATCGCAAGCAGAGCGTCCACAGAGAGCTCGGCACAGCCTTCGAATTCGAAACGACGCCCCGCATCGTGATCAACAATTTCTTCGCGATCTCCGGCCAGTACGTCTATCGCCACAAGGCGCAGGATCACTACACCGGCACGTTCGCCATTCCCGCATCCGTCACCGGATTCGCGGACATCACTCTCGATGCGTCCACGCTCGATCTCGAGACAGAAACGACCGAGCACAGACTCGGCGGAGGACTGTCGTTCTCGAACATCTATTCATTCGAGCAGGGCAAGGCGAAGATCCCGTTCGAAGTGACGTACCTCCACTGGCAAACCGTGAATGGCTCGGGCGGAAATCAGCCGAAGTTCTTCACGGACCAGGTCCAGCTCAGGCTGTACGCAAGGATATTCGGCGGGAAATAATCGGACTCAGAGAGGAAAAGAGCCGGCCTGTAAAGGCCGGCTCTTTTTTTATGCGCTGCGTCTGGCATCCAAAAAACTGAAGCACCCGGGATGCCTACGCCGATGCTGCCGTTTCGAGTAGTTCCCTCGCGTGCGCCCGACTAACCTTGCTCTCCGGATCCCCCCCGAGCATCCGCGCAATCTCACTGACCCGGCTGGTACCTTCGAGTACCGAGATGTCCGCGGTCGTGACGCCTCCCTTCGCTCCCTTGGCGACCACGATGTGATGGTGCGCGCGGGCGGCGATCTGCGGGAGGTGCGAGATCGCGAATACCTGGTGCTCCTTCGCAACCCGCCGCAGCGTGTCGCCGACCTGCAATCCTACTCTGCCGCCGATGCCCGCATCGACCTCGTCGAAGATCAGAGTCGGCACCTGATCGACTCGCGCCAGAATCGTCTTGAGCGCGAGCATCACGCGCGAGAGCTCTCCACCCGATGCGACCCGCGCGAGCGGACGATCCTCGTGCCCGACGTTCAGCGCCACGCGAAACTCGACGTCCTCCGCGCCTTCGCCGGTGGGCTCGTCGCGCGAAACGAGCGCGACGGTGAACTTGCCGTCCGGCATGCCAAGCTGCGGCAACAACGCGTCGACCGCTTTCGCGAGCTTCTTGCCCGCCGTCATCCTCATCTCGGAGAGCTTCTCGGCTTCCGTGGATAAACGCCGACGGATATCGCTCTCGCGGGCATTGAGGTTGGCGAGATCGAACTGAGCGGTGTCGATGAGATCGAGCTCCGCCCTCGCCGAACGTCCCGACTCGATCACATCTCCGAGCGTCGGGCCATACTTCTTGAGAAGCCCGAATAGTCGATCGCGTCGCTGGCGCACCTCCCCGAGGCGCGCGGGATCCAGATCGACGGACGCGGCGTAGTCCTCGACGCTGCGAGCAAGCTCCTGAAGCGCGTAGAATCCTGCATCGAACAGCTCCTGCATCCGCGCCGCGGACGGATCGATTCGCTCGATTGACGTCAGCGGCCGCTGCGCCGCGCCCAGTTGGGTGAGCACGCTCGATTCCTCGGCCGACAACAAATCATTGAGAGCACCCGCGAGGGTGCGGAGCTCGTCCGCGTTCTCCAGCACACGGGCCTCATCCTCCAGCTTGGTGTCTTCGCCGGGCGAAAGACGCGCGTCCTCGATCTCCTTCGCGACGTGCCTCAGGTAGTCGGCGCGCTTCTCGGCTTCCTGTCGTCTCGAGGACAGCGACGCGATCTCGCGGCGCACGCTCGACAGCTCGCCGTAAGTCCTCCGCACCAGATCCGCCTGTGATTCCGCGCCGCCAAAGGCATCGAGAATCCGGCGCTGCGATTCTCCATCGAGCAGCGTCTGGGCATCGTGCTGCCCGTGAAGATTCACGAGCTGGCGCCCGATATCCGCCAGCACTGTCGCCGTCACGGGAGCGCCGTTGATCCACGCCCGTCCCCTGCCGCTCGCGGAGATCTCGCGCTTCAGTACGAGGGTGTCATCTTCGACGTCTATCCCTCGCTCGTCGGCGAGGCCTGCGATCCCACGGACCTTGCTCACGTCGAACACGCCTTCGACCGTCGCCTTCTCGGCACCCGAGCGGATCAGATCCGCGCTTGCCCTCTCGCCGAGCAGAAGCCCGAGCGCGCCCACGATTATCGATTTGCCGGCACCGGTCTCCCCGGAAAGAACATTGAAGCCCTCGGCAAGCGGCAGCGTCACCGACTCGATGATCGCAAAATTCCGGATCCGAAGCTCGGTCAGCATCAGTGTCCTTCGTCGCGCTCGGGCAGTCCTCCCCACCCGAGCTTGACCCTCATGCGCTCGAAGAACGTGGTGCCCGGGAAGCGAACGATGCGGACCGGATTGTCAGCCTTCCTCACGATCAGCTTCTCGCCTTTGACGAAGCTGGTGCCGACCTGGCCGTCGACCGTCACGAGCAGCTCCGTAGGAGTCTCGTTGGCCTCGACCGTCACCTCGGCGTCTGCCGGAATGACGAGAGACCGGATCGCCAACGTATGCGGAGAAACCGGCGTGATGATGATCGATTCCACTGTCGGAACGACCACCGGGCCGCCGGCTGAAAGGCTATACGCCGTCGATCCCGTCGGTGTGGAGATCACGATACCATCGGCTGCGTAAGTCCCAATGCTTTCTCCGTCGACAGAGATGTTGAGCCTCACAACCCGGGCAAAGCCGCCCTTGTGGAGCACGAAGTCGTTCAGGGCCCGCCATTGCTTTCGAGTCTCGCCTTCCGCGTTGATGGCTCGCGCGCCGAGCGCCATGCGCGGCTGCGCGACGTAATCGCCGCTGGCGAGGTTTTTCAGAGCCGGCTCGAAGTCTTCACTCTGGCAGCTGGTGAGAAATCCGAGACGCCCAAGATTGACGCCCAGAATCGGAATGTCCCTGCCGTCGAGGAATCGCGCGCCGCGCAGCAGGGTCCCGTCTCCGCCCAGCGTTACCAGCGCATCGAGCTGGGATGAGTCCTCCAGTCGCGCGCCTTTGCCCGCGACTTCATGGAGTCCCTGCTCGAGGAGTGGGTCGATGCCGAGTGCGGGAGCCGCGCGAAAGAGCGTGCGCAGTATTTCCGGCAGCTCGTCGTAACCCTGATGCCCGATGACACCAAGTCGCATCAGACTGCGCGAAGGTGTGTGCCCCGCGAGCTCTCCATTCCGACCGCATCGCCGGCCCGTTGCGCGATCCCGCGCGCGTCCAGGCCCAAAGCCGCCAGCTGCTTCGACCGTGGAGCCTGCTCGACAAAATCGTCGGTGACACCGTGACAGACGACTTTCACAGACGCATCCAGCTCGCCGATCACGGCGGACATGTGCGCTCCGAATCCGTTGACGACCGTACCTTCCTCGACGACCAGCACGCTCCGGTGATCGCGCACGACCTCGGCCAGCACCCGCGCGTCGTGCGGCTTCAGGTAGCGGCAGTTGACCACGGTGGCGCTGATGCCGGACTCGCCGAGGATTTCCGCGGCGGCGAGACATGGCAGCACCATCGTTCCGACAGCCAGTATCGCGATGGCTTGCCCAGAATCGCGGCCAGTGGTCGTGGCTCGCCGCAGAACTTCCCAGGTCGCGTGCGGAACCGCCTAACGGTCCAGCGGAATGCGCGAGCCCGCTGCGGAGGAGTGCGATCATCTCCTTTCCGTTCTTCGGCGCGGTGACGACCATTCCCGGCACCGCGAGCATGTACGCGATGTCGTAGAGTCCCATGTGCGTCGGCCCATCTTCACCTACCACGCCCGCTCGATCCATCGCGAATATGACCGGGAGGTGCTGAATGGCGACGTCATGGATGACGTTGTCGTACGCGCGCTGGAGAAACGTCGAATAAATGGCGCACACCGGCCGGATTCCCTGCGTCGCCAGACCCGCCGCAAAAGTCACCGCGTGTCCCTCGGCGATCCCAACATCGAAAAACCGCTCGGGAAAGGATTTCGCGAACGCTCCCGTGCCCGTCCCACTCGGCATTGCTCCGGTGATGGCGACCAATTTTTGGTTCTCCGCCGCCAGCTCCACGAGACCCTGGCCGAATGCCGCGGTGTAGGCGGAATTCGCGGTTGAGACTTTGCGCTGTTTTCCCGTAGCGGGGTCGTGTCCGGGCGGGAGGGCGTGCCACTTCTCGATGTGCTCGCCGGCTGGGAATCCTTTGCCCTTCTGGGTGATGCAGTGAACGAGGCGAGGACCGCTCATATCCCGCACTGCGGCGAAGGTGTCCATCAACGCATCGATGTCGTGACCGTCGATCGGACCGAAGTAGCGGAAGCCGAGCTCTTCGAAGAGGACACCCGGGGTGAGGAACGCCTTCACGCTCTCTTCCCATTTCCGGACAAGCGTTCCAACGCCGGCCAGCGGTCCCGGCGCCGCGTCAACAACCGTCCCCATCGCAGAACGAAGTCGATTGTACAACGGATTCCGTTGAATCGACGTCAGGTATTTCGACATCGCCCCGACGTTGGGAGCAATGGACATTTCGTTGTCGTTGAGGACGACGATGAAATCACGCTCCGACGCGCCGGCGTTGTTGAGCCCTTCGTAGGCGAGGCCGCAAGTGAGCGCGCCATCGCCAAGGATCGAGACAACCTTGAAGTCTTCGCCATTCAGGTCGCGGGCGACCGCCATGCCATATCCGGCGGAGATGGCTGTGCCGGCGTGACCTGCCCCGAAGGCGTCGTACTCGCTTTCGCTGCGCTTGAGGAATCCCGACAGGCCATTCTCCTGACGCAAGGTCTCAAGACGGTCCGCGCGTCCCGTCAAAAGCTTGTGGGGATATCCCTGGTGACCAACGTCCCACACGATCCTGTCGCGGGGGGAGTCGAAGACGGCGTGAAGCGCGACCGTGAGCTCTACTACGCCGAGTCCCGCGCCGATGTGACCACCTGTTCGCGAGCAGACCTCGATGAGGCGCGCGCGCATCTCTTCCGAGACGGCGCGCAGCTCATCGCGCGTCATCGGCTTGAGGTCCGCGGGCGAGTGGATGCGGTCGAGAATGGACATTTAGGAGGCGGTTTTCACGACGTGCGTGTTACCATGAAATTAGCGACTTGTGAAAGCTCTTGCGTCAGCAGGCCGTGCGCGGCAAGGCTGTCCAGGCCGTCCTCAATCAGGGCCTGGGCTCTTTTACGCGCCCCTTCGACCCCCAGCAGCGCGGGGTAGGTGCTCTTGCCGAGCACGGCATCCCGTCCCGCCGTCTTTCCCATCGCGGTTGTCGTTGATGTTATGTCCAGCACGTCATCCATGATCTGGAACGCCAGACCGATCGAGCGCCCGTAGAACTCGAGAGCCGTCACATTGGTAGCATCAGCCTCCGCTGCCAGTGCGCCCATCCGCACCGAGGCGACGATGATCGCCCCGGTCTTGGCGGAGTGGATGGCTTCGCGCTCGTGAAGTGAAAGCGCGAGACCTTCTCCGGCGAGGTCCTGCAGCTGTCCGCCGATCATCCCCGCCGCTCCGCTCGCGTGGAGCAACGTCTCGAGAACTCTGCCGGTCGCCTCAGGCTTCAACCCCATTTCGCGAGCCGAGTCGCGAACGACTCGGGCAGCGAGTGGGATCATCGCCACTCCGGCCAGGATCGCTGTGCGGGATCCGTACACCTTGTGAACCGTCGGGCGGCCGCGGCGCATGTCATCGTCGTCCATGCACGGTAGATCGTCGTGTATCAGCGAATAGCCGTGGATTACCTCGGGTGCGCACGCAAGGAGGCTGGCGTCCCGCGTCCCGCCGGCGGCGCGATACGCAAAGACAAGAAGCAACGGCCGGAGTCGCTTGCCGGGGCTCTTCAAACCGTACTTGACCGCATCGGCGATCGTTGACGGCAGCTCGGCAAGACACGTCGAGCAGATGTCATCGAGCCGGCGCTCGATCTTCGCGCGCTCCGTCTCGAAATCGGTCCCCGCCGTCACGCCGCTAAAGATCCATCTCCCGGAGCTCGAACCGGCCATTCGATTTCTCGATCAGCAACTGCACCTTCGTCTCGGCGCTCACTAGCTCCGCCGACGCCGAGCGCAGAAGCTCGATTCCCTCCTCGAAGAGCTTGAGAGACTCGTCGAGTCCCACCTGGGGCTTCTCGAGGGCGGCCATGATTTCGTCTAGCCGCCGGAGATTTTTCTCGAATGTCATGGATGAAGTGCGTAGCGAGGGGCGTTCATGGCTGAATTGAACAATATCACCGCCCGCTTCGCGGCAGCGCAAACGCGACTATCTCATCACTCCAGCCCCACGCTTTTCCGTCCCCGCCCGCAGCGATAACGACGTATTGCCGCCCGTCCGATCCGAGGTAGGTCATCGGAGTTGCTTTGCCTCCCGCGGGCAGCGCGAACTTCCAGAGCTCGTGTCCGTTGGTGACGTCGAACGCGCGGAAGTACCGATCGAGTGCCGCGCCGATGAAGACCAACCCGCTTGCGGTCGTGATCGGACCACCAAGGTTGATCGCGCCCTGGATGTCGGGTGGTACTCGTATTCCGATCTTCTCGAGTCCCTCTGATGTGCCCAGCGGAACGCTCCATAGAATCTGGCTGGTGCGCAGGCTCAGCGCGGTCAGCGCGCCAAATGGAGGAGGAGTGCATGGAGCATTCGACGGACCGAGAAACAGCTCCCGCTTGAGCACGAATGGGGTGCCCCGCATCATCGCGTACTCGGTCCCGATTCGCTCCCCGACCGTCTCTTTTCCCTGGCGCGTTTCATACGTTGCACGTGGGATGAGGGTGATGACAGCGGCGATTCTATTCGTCGGAACGACAACCACATCGTTCGATGGATCGAACGCGATTCCGCCCCAATGTGCGCCTCCAACATTCGACGGCATGATCAGCGATCCACGAATGCTCGGCGGCGTGAAGATGCCATCGTTGCGCAGCTCTCCGAAGCGCTGCCTGCAGGCCGCCAGGCCCTCCGGCGTAGGACCCCACACTTCGTCGAGGGATAGACGCTGTGGACTGAGTGCTGGAAGTCCGCTGCCCAGTATCTGGGTCGTCGCTGCTTCCTCACCGGGGACGTCGCTCCCCGGCACGTTCCCGCGCGAAATGGGAAATAGCGATTCGCCCGTCTCACGGTTGAGGGCGAATAGCTGACCCGTTTTCGTTGCAAGGAGAAGCGCGGGGACGGCGCGGCCATCGAGCTGGAGTGTAACCAGCACGGGCGGCGACGCGTTGTCGTAATCCCAGAGATCGTGGCGGACAGTCTGGAAAGTCCAAAGGACCGCGCCGGTGCCGGCATTGATTGCCGTGATCGAATTGGCGTATTGATTGTCTCCCTTGCGCTCGCCTCCGAAGTAGTCGACGCTCGGAGAGCTGGTGGGGACGAAGACGACGTTAAGATCCGGATCGGCCGCGAAGATGGTCCAGGCGTTGGCGGCACCGGTTCGATGCGCGTTTGGACCGACCCACGTGCGCCAGGCGGGAATCGCGGAGTCCTGTGGAACCGGGTGCCAGGTCCAGCGCAGCGCTCCGGTGCGCGCATCAAATCCGCGGACCTCTCCGCTGGCGGCATCGATGCGGTTGTTGTCCGCGACTGCGGATCCAACAACGACGATACCGCCGACGACTGTAGGCGGCGACGTCTCCTCGTATTCTCCGGCGTTCGCCGGCGTATTCCGCAAACCGTTCCGCAACTGGACAGTCCCCTGTTGTCCGAAGTCAGAGCACGGTGTCCCAGTCGCTGCATCGAGCGCGATCAGCCTTGTATCGATGGTCGCGATGTAAATGCGAAGCGAGCAGCGGGATCCGGCCGCCGCCGTCGAATCGAGCCAGAGCGCCACGCCGCGATTGGCAAAGTCGCCGAAGTAGATATTCCGGTCGACCTGCGGGTCGTACAGCCACCGTCGAATTCCGCTGGTGGGATCGACGGCGAAGACTCTGCCGAGCGGCGTGCTGAGATACATGGTGCCGCGAAAAACGAGCGGCGTAACTTCCAGCGCCGTTGGAGCTCTGGTCTTGAATTCCGGCGCGCCCTCTCCGGTATGGAAGCGCCATGCCACTTCGAGTTTGGAGACGTTCGCCGGAGTGATTTGCTTGAGCGGCGAGTGCCGGTCGCCGTAAGGTGTGCGGCCATAGCTCGGCCATTCTGCGTCCGGTGGAACGGTAACCACATCCCGCGGCACCCTGGCGACCTCTGTACAGTACCCTGCGCTGTTGCAGTCCAGAAAAACGTCGACCACCCGTTGCTGGTGCGCGCAAGCGGCTGCAACAAGCGCAAGAAACAGTGAAAGAGGTCTCGACATCATTCGGAAGATATCAATAGCCTGGGCCGGCATCTACGACGGAGGGTTATCTGGCATCTACGACGGAGGGTTATCTGGCATCTACGACGGAGGGTTATACGGATGCTCCGGATTTTGACGGATCATTCGGGATAGCTCCTCCTGGCGCCCAAGACTCGTAACACCAAGGCTGGGATTTTTTGGGAACTGCCGCTCGGGCATGCTTCAGTTTGGACTTCCCCCGGTTTAGTGGACACCTCATTTGTCCTATTTTGGATGGGACAGGAGGTGGTACGTGGCGAGAAAACACCGGCGCTACAGTGAGGA
>WNFK01106705.1_pt2 | contig 11276 bp, 15 predicted proteins | sample 5400281 | NCBI WGS metagenome assembly WNFK01 (sample SAMN13153350, study PRJNA577476) | soil metagenome | isolation source: 20 cm soil on Douglas fir-dominated hillslope | place: USA:California | collected 2013-09-17
AGATTCACCTGCCTATGACCTGCCACGCCTGCGGCGCACAGCTCTCCGCCAACGTTCGATTCTGTCACAAATGCGGTGCGGCGGTCGGAGGGGGACAAGCCACTGGCTGGCGCGTCGGCCTCCCCTGGGGGGTCGCAGGGCTCGTGCTCGGCGCGCTCGTCACCGTCGTGGTCATGCGCGCCGCGGGACGGGCGCCCCAGGAAGTCACCACCCTCGGCGGTCCGGTGGGGATCAGGCCACCGGACATCTCGCAGATGTCCCCAGAGGAGCGTGCCACGCGCCTGTTCGATCGCGTCATGATCCTCGCCCAGGCAGGTAAAGAGGATAGCGTGGAGTTCTTCCTCCCGATGGCGATCGGCGCGTACAGTCAGCTTCCGGCGTTGGATGCTGATTCGCGCTACCATGTCGGGCTGCTGCACCTGGCCGGGGGCGACGCGGGGGGCGCGCTGGCCCAGGCCGACACGATTCAGAAGACGGTCCCCACCCACCTCTTCGCCTACGTCCTCAGGGCCCACGCCTTCCAGCAGCGCGGAAGCCAGCAGGCGGAGCGGCGGGGCCCGAGTACGCGGACCACCAGAACGCGTTGACCGCTTTCCGCGAGGAGGCCCGCCGGCAGCGAGGCGCCGGGCGCCCCGCGTCGTGATCACCCGTCCCTCGTCCCCCGTCCCCCTTCCCCGTCTCATCCACGTCGCACACAGCCCCGACGCCGACGACGCGTTCATGTTTTGGGCGATGGCGGCGGGCAGGATCGACACCGGCGGCCGGCGCTACGTCCACGAGCTCGCCGACATCGAGACGCTGAACCGGCGCGCGCTCGCCGGAGAGTTGGAGCTCACGGCCGTCTCGTTCCACGCCTACGCCCACCTCGCCGATCGCTACGCCCTGCTGGCGCACGGCGCCAGCGTCGGGGACGGCTACGGTCCCCGGATCGTGGCGCGCGCCGCCGCACCGCCGGACGCGCGCGCTGCCCTGGCCGGGCGCACGGTCGCGATTCCGGGAACGCTCACAACCGCCTGGCTCGCGCTACAGCTCTATCAGTCCGACGTCCGGCCCGTCGTCGTTCCGTTCGACCAGATCGAGGATTACGTGATCGCCGGCAAGGCCGACGCCGGCCTCCTGATCCACGAGGGCCAGATCACCTACGCCGACCGGGGCCTGCATCTCTGGGCGGACATGGGGGACTGGTGGCGCAATGAGACCGGGCTGCCGCTGCCGCTCGGCGGCAACGTCGTGCGGCGCGATCTAGGCGACGAGCTGCTCCGCGCCATCGCGCGCGACATGAAGGCGAGCATCGAGTACGGGCTCGCCCATCGCGCCGAGGCGTTGCGCCACGCCCAGCGATTCAGCCGGGGGCTCGACGCGGTTCGTACCGATCGGTTTGTCGGGATGTACGTCAACGACTACACCGTGGACTATGGGCCGAGGGGTCGTCAGGCCGTGGTGGAGTTGCTCGCGCGGGGCCACCGCGCTGGGCTCATTCCAGGGCCGATTGACGTAACCTTCCTCAACGCCAATCCTTAAGCCCTATGATATCGGTGCTGGTCGTCGACGACGAAGAGCCCATCCGGAACGCGCTACGCAAGTTCCTGAAGCAGCAGCAGTTCGAAGTGTATGCGGCCGGTTCCGGAGAAGAAGCACTGCAGCAGCTGCGCCTGCACAAGGTGTCGTTGATGCTCTCGGACATCCGCATGCCCGGGACGAGCGGGGTCGACCTGGTGCCGCAGGCCCTCGAGATCGAACCCGATCTCGCCATCCTGATGCTGACCGCCGTCAACGACGCGACCAGCGCTGCGTTGTGCATGCAGCGCGGTGCCATGGACTACCTCACGAAGCCGATCGAGCTGGCCGATCTGGGCCGCGCCGTGCAACGCGCCCTGAAGCGGCGCGAGATGTTGCTCGAAAACCGTGAGCTCAATCAGTGGCTTAAGGAAGAGGTCACGACGCGCACGGCGGAACTGCAGCGGGAGCGTCACCGGCTCGAGCGCGTCTCGACCGCCACGCTCGAGGCCTTGGTCAACGCCCTCGAGGCGAAGGATCCCTACCTGCGCGGTCACTCGGCACGCGTCGCAGACTTCTCCGCCAACATCGCCGCCGAGTTGGCGCTCCCCGAAGAGGAGGTCGAGCGCGTCCGTATGGCGGGACGACTCCACGACCTCGGCAAGATCGGAACCCGGGAAGGCGTGACGAACAAAGAGGGGCCGCTGACCCCCGAGGAGTTCGAGCACGTCAAGCAGCATGTCATCATCGGCGCGCAGATCCTCGCGCCCTTGACGCACCTGGGAGACGTCGTGTCGATGGTGCGTACCCATCACGAGCGCTGGGACGGGACCGGTTACCCCGATGGCCTGCGCGGCGAGGAGATCCCAGTCGGCGGGCGGGTCATCGCCGCCGCGGAGGTCTTCGACGCCCTCACGACGTCGCGTCCCTACCAGGATAAGATGACGCCCGAGCAAGCCATCGAGCGGCTGTCGGATCTGTCCGGCACGGTGCTGGACCCGAAGGTCTTTGATGCGCTCACGCGTATCGTTGGGCGGCGCGGGACCCTGGTCTTCCTCGACGAGGACGTCGGGCCGGCGATGTGATGGAGTAGTGACCGTGCTGCTGGTACTTGCCGTTCTCGTTCAAGCCGTCCCCTCCGCCAAGCTGGCCTCCGCCGAGATCTGGTTCGACGCCAAAGCGTCAGTGGCGGACTTCCAGGGTCGCACGACCGTCGCGACGGGTACGCTCGACTGGGTCGAGGTGCGATGGCAGGACATCGACACGAAGAACGGCACGCGCAACCGGCACATGCTCAAGACCGTCGATGCGGACCACTTTCCGGTGATTCGATTCGACGTCGCGGCGCCACGACCTGGAGCCGACAGCGTGACGGGCACGCTCACGCTGCACGGTGTGGGTCGACAGGTCGCGTGGCCTGTCACCGTGCGCTTGGGGACTGACACGATCAGCGTCGCCGCCGACTTCCCCGTGGACATGCGGGACTACGGCATCAAGCCACCGGTGAAGTTCCTGATCGCGCGAATGGGGGCGGTCGTGCAGGTACACGTGCGGTTGCTATTCCTAAAATACCAAACCCGGGGCTGACAACTCCCCGGGCTGGCGGTCGGGCGAAGTGGCCGTCACACTTCGACCGCGACCCTTGCTCAACGATCTATGCGAACAACTGGTTTCAAGTGATTAGATGCAACACCCTGCCCGAGGGTTGCGTCTACCAGCGTTTCACCCTGCCCACCCGCGATACCGTGATCGTTTCGACCTGAGACCCGCGACGCAATACGACCTTGGTGTTCGACACGCCCCACCCCATCCCGGTGGGACCGAACACGACTTCTGGGTTTGACACCGCCAGGTCCACGCGCAGAGCCGCCGGTCCCAGCCAGCGCCGCCACGGCGTCCAGCCGGCCGGTTCCAGGCGGTCGATCCGGAGCGAGTCGGCGTCGATCGTCAGGCGCGCGCGCATTCCCTGCAGTACCGCTCCATGCCGCGCCACGGCGAGCGCCGTGGTAACGTCGCGGGCTGCCCGATCGGCGGCGATGCGGTCGAGGAACGGCTGCAACCTCGGAAGCCCAATGGACGCGAGCAAAGCGATGATGCACAGTACGAATACCAGCTCGATGAGCGAAAACCCTCTTGCCATGGGCTTTTATAAGGGGTTGGCCGTGGTCAATCGTCACCGAAAAAACCCGAGCGAAAAGCCAAGAAACGCGCCATTTGCGGTCTAACGCGTCCTCGGCTGAAACGGTATGTTCAAGCGTCTATTGGCGTTGCGCTTGGGCATGCGGACTGCATTTAGGGATTGTCGATGACACGAGCCGCCTCAGTCAAACCGATGGGACTCCCCCATGCGGTGTTCCTGCAGCGCGTGACCGATGAACCGGCCACGACGCCGGAGGTGCGCCTCGGCCAGGGGGCGTTCTTGGCCCTGCGGTTCGTGGATCTCCTCTCGCCCGATCGTGAGCCTCCCACCCCGGACGTGTTCCGCTACCAGTGGGCGGCGACCGAGCGGTACTGCGGAGAGTTGTCGGGCGAAGGCACCGAAGCGGCGCACCTCGCCGGCATCGTGCGGGCAACGAGCGAAGCGCACCGCACCGATGACGTCCGGGCGCTGGCGCCCGCCCTGCTCGCGTATGCGTTGTTCCTGGAGCAGGACGTGCACTTCGAGGAAGCGGAGGACGTGCTGTCCACCCTGATCCGCGTCGGCGGCAAGCGGCTCGCCGCGTCCGACGCGATAGCCTCGTGGATGCGCACGGGCCGCGTCCGGCGACTCCAAACCGACTTCGATCGCGCCACGGCCGCCTACACCGAGGCCGGACGCATCGCGACGGCGGCTGGCGACCGGCGGTCGGTGCTCCTCAGTCGCATCGGTCAAACCAACGTCCTGCATTTCCGCGGTAACCTCTCGGAGGCGGAGCGCGGGTGGCGGGGCGTGCTCGCGGATGCAATCGCGGGCGGGTTCATGGAGGTGCAAGCGCAGGCGGAGCACGGTCTGGGAACGATCCTGCACCGCCGGGGCCAGGCGCACGAGGCGGCGCCGCATTTGTGGCGCGCGTACGAACTGTACGAGGACGACGGCGCGCTACGCGCCCTCGGCGACCTGGGGAACCTGATGCTGGCGCTGGGCGACATCGTCGGGGCTGAGCGCGCGCTGACGGAAGTGACGCGACGCGCTATGTCGGTCGACCTCCTCGCGAACACCAAGATCGAGTTGATGCACTGCGCTTCGTTCCGGCGGGATCGCGTGGGCTTCGAGCGGTGGCGGGAACGCGCCCTGGAGCACTTCGAGGATGCGCTGCCGCACCTCCGTGCCGACTATCACCTCAAGGTGGGGATCGGCCTGGCGCGTTTCGGGAACTACGGCAAGGCGGAAGCACAGATGCAGCAGGCGCTCGAGATCGCAACCGCGCACGGGTTACACGACGTGGTCTTCCGGATCGAGCGGATAAAGAACGGGCTCCACGAATGCGAGGCTCTCGAACACATCGAGAGCGCCGTCGAGGAGCCCGTCATCTGGACCGAGCAGCTCAGGGAAGTGTCAGCTTCCCTCGCTGCCCTGAGTGCGTAGCGGTTACCGGCAGGTGTTGGGGTTGTTGTTTTCGCAGGTCGTCTCGGCGTTCATCGTCGGGCCAGTGCTGGCGTCGGCGCAGGCCGCGGCGACCATGGCGAACGAAACAAGCAGCAACGAAAGGGCGAAGCGGATCCGGCGGGCCATAAGAGCCTCCACGGTCAAGTTGGGCGGTGCGTCAGGAACACCCCCCAACTTGAGCGCGGGGACCCCCGCGGTTTAGGGCGTTTTTGCTGCATCGTAGGGCGTTTTTGCGGCACTCGAGGCGTTTCGGGGGACCATGCTTGTTCTGGCAGCCGTACCGGACATCCAGTTTCACAAGCTGCGCCGCGCCGTGCCGGCGCGGTTCGCCGTGGCGCACGTCCGATCCTGGGACGCCGTGCTCGCGTCGATCCGCAGCCGGCCCGTCGAAATCGCCGTGGTCGATCCGCTGTTGTCGGGCGACGCTCGGGGGCAGGAGATCGAGCGGCTGCGCGTCCTCTTCCCGTCCCTGCCGCTCATCCTCTACACCGCGTTGACGCCGGAAGTGGCCGCCGTGCTGCTCGGCCTTGGCCAGCGCGGCATACGCTACGTCGTGTTCGCGCGCTTCGACGACCACCCCGAACGCCTGCGCGCCGTCGTCGAAGACGAAGAGATGCACGCCGCGTCGCACCAGATGCTCGGGCAGCTCGCCGAGGCGCTCGCACCCCTGCCGCGTGAGCTGCGCTGGGTCCTGGAAGACGCGCTCCGCGCGCCCGGCGAGGTGCAGACGATCCAGCAGGTTGCGGCGCGGGCGCGCGTCGACCGGGGCACGTGCGCGCGTTGGTTCGCGCGGGCCGGACTGCCGAGCCCGCGGCATTTCCTCGCGGCGACGCGCGTGCTGTACGCGCACCGGCTGCTCCAAGACCCCGGCTTCACCATCGAGGACGTCGCCGAGCGGCTCGGCTACGCGCAGGCGAAAACGCTGCAACAGCACGCCCGCGCCTACCTGGGGCTCACTGCCGGTGAGATGCGTCTCTCCCTCACGCCCGACGCGGCCGCGAACCGCATTCTCGGCGGCTTCCTCACGCCACCCGTGAGCGTCGCCGCGACCGCGTCATGATGCAGACCAGCTCGCCGGTCCGTCCGCCTACCATCCTCGTCGTCGACGACGAGGCCGGCTTGCGCCGCGTGCTGGAACGCGTCCTGACGCGCCACGGCTATCGCGTCCTCGCCGCCGCCAGCGCCGAGACGGCGTACGAGCTGCTCACGTCGGACGAGGCGGACGCGTTGTTGCTCGACATCCATCTGCCGACGATGTCCGGCCTCGCGCTATACCTCGCGATCATCCACCGCTGGCCGGCGCTCGAGGGCCGCATCGCGATCATGACCGGCGACGCCGAGGCCGAGGAGGTTCGGACCTGGCTGGAGCATCACCGCTGCGCCGTGATCCGCAAGCCGTTTAACCTCGACCAAGTGACGGATTGGGTCGCGGCCGTGCTCCACCCCCGCGGCCGCTCGACGGGGGCCATGGACGCATGACCGGCGCGGTGCAGCCCGATCCGCTCCACGTGCTCCGGGAGTACTCGGGGTTAGCGCCCTGGAATCTCCGCGACCTGTCGGTCCTCGTGGGTGCCGTCCTCGATGCGTCGGCCGTGACGCCGATCAACGCCGCCGCGCGTGCCTCACCGAGCGAGCGGACGATCCGCTTCTACGTGACGCGCGGCCTCGTGAGCCCGCCCGAGGGACGCGGGACGGCCGCGACCTATTCCTACCGCCACTTCTTGCAGTTGCTCTGGATCAAACTCCGTCAGATGGAGGGCGCGACACTCACCGCCCTCACGAAGGACATGAAAGACAACACGGGGGACGTCCTGGAGCGTCGCTGCGCCCAGGTGCTCGGAGCGTCGTTGCCGCTTCCTGACCGGCTGCAGCTCAAGGGCGCCGAAGGGATGCCGCGCGGTCGCTCGGGACGCGCGCTTACCGCCTGGCTCACGCGCGACACCACCAAGGAACCGGGCCTCCCCACGACGTGGCGGCGCATTCCCGTCGCGCGCGGCGTCGAGCTGCACGTCGACGCCGATCACCCGTTGGCGCGCGTCGGGCCCGACGACGCCGGCGTCGCCGACATCGTGCGCCAGGCGCTCGCGAAACTCCTGCCGCACTCTCCAACGTAACAATGCTAGGGGCGCAGGATGCTGCGCCCCTACGTCTCTCAAAACCGGGAGTCACGATGGGCTGGGTTCCCCTGATTCTGATCGTCGTCGTGGTGCTGTGGATGGTCGGCGCCTACAACGGCCTGATCGCCCTCAAGAACCAGACGTTCAACGCTTTCAAACAGATCGACGTGCAGCTCAAGCGGCGCCACGACCTCATCCCGAACCTGGTGAACGCTGTGAAGGGCGCGATGGACTTCGAGAAGTCGACACTCGAGGCCGTGATCCAGGCGCGCAACCAGGCCGTGAAGGTGAACGCGTCCGGCCCCGAGGCGATCAAACAGATCAGCCAGGCGGAGAACGCCCTGTCGAGCGCGCTGTCACGGTTGATGGTCGTCGTGGAGCGCTACCCCGACCTCAAGGCGACGGGCAACATCGGCCAGCTGCAAGAGGAGCTCACCTCGACGGAGAACAAGGTCTCGTTCGCGCGCCAGCTCTACAACGACACGGCGACGCAGTACAACACCAAGCAGCAACAGTTCCCGACCTCCCTGGTCGCGGGGCTCGCCAAGGCGCAAGCCGCCGAGTTGTGGGAGATCGAAGACCAGGCTGAGCGGGCGGTGCCGAAGGTTGACCTCACCTCCCGCTAACCTCTTTCAACAACAGGAAGCCAATCGCCGGCGCACGACCTGGCTGGTGATTGGCTTCATTCTGTTTTTCGCCTGGCTCGGCTTCGGCGGGGACTACATCTATTGGCTCGGCACCCGCGACTTGGGCCCCGAACGCTACCACCACGTCTTCCCGTGGCTCGGGCTGATCGTTTCCGCCATCGCCATCGGCGTCGCGCGTTACGCCTACCGCACGGGACCGGAGAAGGTTCTGTGGGCCACGGGGGCGCGCGAGGTCATCGATCCCCAAGACGACGCCGAGCGCCAGCTCGGGAATGTCGTAGACGAAATGGCCATCGCCGCCGGCCTGCCGCGCCCGCGCATCTGGATCGTGCCCGACGACGACCCCAACGCCTTCGCGACCGGCCACGACCCGAAGGACGCGCACCTGGCCGTGACGCGGGGTCTGCTCAAGATCTGCAGCCGCGAAGAGCTGCAAGCGGTGATCGGGCACGAGCTGGGCCACGTGAAGAACCTCGACGTGCGGCTCATGACGACGCTCGCCGCGCTGGTGGGAGCAGTGCTGTTGATGCGTGACGGCATGGGACGGATGATGCGGGGCGGCTTCCGCATCGGTTCGAGCGGCGGCGGGGGCGGGGGCGGGGGCGGCGGTGGTGGGGGAGGGGGCGGCGGCGGGGGGAAGAAGGGCGGCGCGGGCGCGCCCATCGCCGTCCTGCTCGTCGTGTGGATCATCTCATGGATCAGATCATCGCGCCGCTCGTCACCCAGCTGCTGGCGCTCGCCGTGAGCCGCAAGCGCGAGTATCTGGCCGACGCGATGAGCGCTCAGTTCACCCGTAACCCGCTCGCGCTCGCCAGCGCCCTCCAGAAGATCGAGAACGCGGAGGCACCGACGACCGCCATCAAGCGAGGCTCGGCACACCTCTGCATCGCCGACCCGCTGGGCCGGCGCCTCACGAGCCGCGAGGGGTGGCTTGCCGACCGGCTCGCCTCCCATCCGCCCATGAGCATGCGCATCTCGCGCCTCAAGGGGATGGGCTACGCGCAAATCAAAAAGGAGCAGGGCACTCTCCCCGACGCGCCGTGACCCTCACCCGCTGGCTCGTGGGCGGGCTCGGCGTCCTCGCGCTGGCCGGCCTGATTCTCTGGTTCGCCCGGCGGCGTCTGCGCCGCGCCGCCCTCCACGCCCTACACGATTTCCGCACCCGCCTCACGCGCTACAAGCTGCAAGAGCGCCGCCGAGTCAAGGCGGCCCTGGGGGACGACCCCGTCATCGCCGCCGCGATCCGCGAGCACATGGCAACCCACGGGCTCCCCGAAGCCGCGGTGCGCCGCCGGGTGAGCATCTACTTCGACGAGATCGTGCCGCACTTCAGCGTCCTGTCGTACTACAAGTTCGGCTACAACCTCGCGAAGATTTTCGTGAACCTGCTGTACAAGGTGAGCGTGGACTATCAGGACGAGCGCGCCCTGGCCGCGATCCCGCGGCGCGACGTCGTCGTGTACCTCATGAACCACCGCTCCAACGCCGACTACATCGTGGTCGCGTACGTGCTCGCGCGCGGCGTGCACGTCAGTTACGCGGTGGGAGAATGGGCCCGCGCGTGGCCGCTCGAGTATGTGTTCAAGTCGTTCGGCGCCTACTTCATCCGCCGCCGCTTCCGCGAGCCCCTCTACCACGCCGTCCTGGAGCGCTACATCCAGCTGATCACGCGGAACGGGGTCACGCAGGGGATCTTCCCCGAGGGTGGCCTGAGCCGCGACGGCCGCCTGCGCACGCCGAAACTGGGCCTGCTCGACTACATCTGCCGCACCCTGCTCGACCCGGCGTTCACGCGCGACGTCTGGTTCGTCCCGGTCGCGATCAACTACGACCGCGTGCTCGAAGACCGCTCTCTCATTCGCGAGCTGATCGACGAGCGCGACCGGCCGGGGCGCGTGGCACAGCTGTTCACGGTCGCCTCGTACCTCGCGAGCAACACGCTTCGCTTGCTCACGGGGCGGCTACAGCGCTACGGCCGGGCCGCCGTAAACTTCGGGACGCCCCTGTCGCTCCGCGCCTGGCTGCGCACCGCCCCCGACGGGGTGCTCGACTGGCCCAAGGAACGGCGCCTCCCCGAGCTCGATAAGCTGGCCCGCGAGATGCTCGACCGGATTGGCGCGATCCTCCCCGTCACGCCCGTGCCCCTCGCCGCCGCGGCGCTGCTCTCCTTCGACCAAACCGTCATCCCCCGCACCGCCGTGCTCGAGCGCATGGACGAGCTACGCGACCGATTGCGCGACGTGAACGGCAAAGTCGTGCGCGGGGGAGCGCGGATCGGGGACATCTGGGACCGGGCCTGGCGCATGTTGCGGATGCGGCGTCTCGTTGTAGCGGAGGGCGATTCGCTCGTGGTGCTGCCGCGCGGCCGGCCGCTGCTCGAGTACTATGCCAACGCGATCGCCCACCTCGTCCCGATCCGGGGGCCGCGGCGCCCGTTCCACAAGGCGCACGAGGTGGAGAGCGATCTGCCGAGACTCAAGAAAAAGGAGGATCGATGAGCGTGTGTGGCGTACTGTTGGTCACGCTGGCGTTGCAGCAACAGCCGGCGGACCTCGTGATCCTGAACGCGCGCGTCTACACCGCCGACGTGACGCGGCCCGTCGCGGAGGCACTCGCCGTGCGGAGCGGCCGGATCGCCTTCGTGGGGAGCGCGCGCGGGGCTCAGGCGCTCGTGGGGCCGCGCACCCAGCGCCTCGACCTTGGTGGCCAGACCGTCATCCCCGGCATGGTCGACGCGCACGCGCACCTGCTGGGCCTCGGTCAGGCCCTGCGGACCGTGAGTCTCGTGGGCACGCGTTCCTATGATGAGGTGATCGCGCGGGTGGTCGAGCGGGCGAAGACGGCTCGCCCCGGGGAGTGGATCCGCGGTCGCGGCTGGGACCAGAACGACTGGGCCGACACGCGCTTCCCCACCCATCAGGCGCTGTCGCGAGCCGTGCCCAAAAACCCCGTGTACCTGACGCGGGTGGACGGTCACGCCGCTCTGGTCAACGCCAAGGCCCTGGAGCTGGCGCAGGTGACCGCAGCAACCCCCGACCCGACGGGTGGACGGTTCATCCGGGACTCGGCCGGCAATCCCACGGGCGTCCTGGTGGACGGCGCCCAGGGCGTCGTCGGGCGTGTGATTCCGGCCGCTTCGCGCGTCGAGCTCCGGGAGCAAACGCTGGCGGCGATCGCGGAAGCGAATCGTTGGGGACTGACGGGCATCCACGACGCGGGGGTCGATGCCGATGGAATCTCGGTGTACGAGGATCTCGCCCGCGAGGGCAAGTACGACCTGCGGAACTATGTGATGGTTCGCAGTGACGACTCTACGCTCGATGCCTTCATGAAGCGGGGCCGGCAGATCGGGCTGTACGACGGACGACTCTGGATTCGATCGATCAAGCTCGTCGCCGACGGAGCGCTGGGGAGTCGCGGCGCGGCCCT
>WNFK01016081.1_pt1 | contig 11275 bp, 15 predicted proteins | sample 5400281 | NCBI WGS metagenome assembly WNFK01 (sample SAMN13153350, study PRJNA577476) | soil metagenome | isolation source: 20 cm soil on Douglas fir-dominated hillslope | place: USA:California | collected 2013-09-17
TGCCGAATTTCGGCGGCTCGCTGCCCAACGATGTGTTTTCCGATGCACTTGGCTTGCCCACGATCTGGGTGCCGCATTCCTATCCGGGCTGCTCGCAGCACGCGCCCGATGAACACATTCTGCTGTCGGTTACCGAAGAAGCGCTCGGTATCATGGCGGGCCTGTTCTGGGATCTGGGTGAGATGCCGCGCGCCTTGTAGAACGCCACGCGGGCAGGGCGATCGCGATCGGCGATACGGGAAATGAAAGGGATTTGGAATGACGGTATCGGCGCCGGCCGAGTTGCCTGGAATGTCGCGAGCAGGTTCGGAACAAAAAGACATCACCAGGTTGATCGTCGCGACCTCGATCGGAAACGCGCTGGAGTGGTACGACATCGCCGTCTACGGCTATTTTGCCGTGTATATTCGAAGGCATTTTTCCCGAGTAACGATCCGACGACGTCGCTGCTTCTGACCTTCGGAACATTCGGACTGTCATCGGCGATCTTGCGCCGGGCTATTATTTGACACTTGTTGCGCTGTCAGCCTGTTTGCGCTGGCTGTAATCAAAAAGACTTCCGCAGCCTCGTAAGGCGCGCGGAAGAGTGGTAATTTGGCTGAAGGCGGCTTGTGCGACAATTAGTCTGCTGGCGCCGTGCGCAGCAGGACGATTATGACGCGGCTGTGGCGGCCCGCATCCCCCAAACGTACCTTGCGACGGCCTGACGTTCGGGCCATAGATATGGCCGATAGGACGGTATTCCGTTCCCTCGCCATGTCGGCATTGCCGGAAACGCCCGCTTGAAGCGCATAACGTCAGCTCCGAACGCAACCGAATATGATTTTTCCTGCACGCCGGAAGACACGATGCGGACGGCCGCCGCGATCGACGGCGCCAGTGTCACCATCATGGAGCAACTCGGTCATTTTCCGATGAGCGAGAACCCCGAACAGTTTCGCCGCTACATCGCCCCGGTTCTCGGCCGGATCCTCAAGCAGTCGACATTTACCAAGCAAGGAGAACATGCATGAAACACAAGCATATGATTGGCTACGTGCTCGCCGCGACGTTATGCGCCGGGCCGGCATTGGCCGAAGAACTCACGGGGACGCTGAAGAACGTCAAGGAGACCGGTGCGATCACCATCGGCTTTCGCGATTCGTCGATCCCATTTTCGTATCTGGACGACAGCCAGAAGCCGATCGGCTACGCGATGGACATCTGTTACAAGATTGTCGATGCCGTGAAGAAGGAGCTCAAGCTCGACAAGCTCGAGGTCAAGCTCAATCCGGTTACCTCCGCGACCCGCATTCCGTTGATGGCTAACGGCACCGTCGATCTTGAGTGCGGCTCGACCACCAACAATGCCGAACGCCAGAAGCAGGTTTGGTTCACCAACACCCACTTCCTGACCGCGAGCCGCTTCGTCTCAAAGAAATCCAACAAGATCAATTCGATCGATGATCTCAAGGGCAAGTCGGTGGTCTCGACATCCGGCACCACCAACATCAAGCAACTCACCGAAGCCAATGCCGCCCGCAATCTCGGAGACCGATCGCGCGGTAGCGTTCGTGATGGACGATATCCTGCTCGCCAGTCTCGCCGCCGGTTCGAAAGAGCCTGATGCCTATGTGATCTCGAAGGACGCCTTCTCGAAACCGGAGCCCTACGGCATCATGCTGCGCAAGGATGACACCGCGTTCAAGAAGGTGGTCGATGCGGCCACGGCGGCGCTCTACACGAGCGGCGAGGGTGCCAAGATCTATGGGAAATGGTTCATGCAGAAGGTCCCGCCGAAGGGGCTCAATCTGAACGTGCCTATGGGCGCGGAGCTGAAGAAGGAATTCGCCAAGCCTTCGGATTCCCCGGATCCTGACTCCTACGCGATGTAGGGCTTGCCGGCCCATGCAATGGCCCGGTCATTGCATGGGCCGGAGGGCGTATGACGGCCGGAAGTGACATTCCGGCCCGATTTTTGCAGGCATTCCGGAAGTCATCCAAGGGAGGAGAGCCCGAATGAAACACCTGCGTATGATGGGCCTCGCGCTCGCCGCTGCTTTCTGCGCCGGGCAGGCCAACGCCGAAGAGCTCGAAGGCACGCTGAAAAAAATCAAGGAGACCGGCGCGATCACCATCGGCTTCCGCGACTCGTCGATTCCGTTTTCCTATCTGGACGACAACCAGAAGCCGATCGGCTTTGCGATCGACATCTGTTACCGCATCGTCGACGCCGTCAAGAAAGAGCTCAAGCTCGACAAGCTCGAGGTCCAGTTCAATCCGGTGACGTCATCGACCCGCATTCCATTGCTGGCCAACGGCACCATCGACCTCGAATGCGGATCGACCACCAACAACGCCGACCGTCTGAAGCAGGTTGCCTTCACCAACACCCACTTTCTGACCGCGACCCGCTACGTCTCAAAGAAGTCCAATAAAATCAATTCGATCGATGATCTCAAGGGCAAGTCGGTGGTCTCGACATCCGGCACCACCAACATCAAGCAACTCACCGAAGCCAATGCCGCCCGCAACCTCGGCATCAATATCATCCCGGCCAAGGAGCATGCCGAATCGTTTCTGATGGTGGAGACCGATCGTGCGGTTGCGGTGGTGTTGGACGATATCCTGCTCGCCAGCTTCGTTGCCGGATCGAAAGATCCGGACGCCTACGTAATTTCGAAGGACGCGTTCTCGAAGCCGGAGCCTTACGGCATCATGCTGCGCAGGGACGATCCCACCTTCAAGAAGGTGGCCGATGGCGCCACCGCCGCGCTCTACCAGAGCGCGGATGGTCAGAAGCTGTATGACAAATGGTTCATGCAGAAGATCCCGCCCAAGGGATTGAATCTCAACGCGCCCATCAGCGCGGAGCTGAAGCATGAGTTCGCCATGCCATCCGATTCCCCCGATCCGGATTCCTACAAGGCGATGTAAGGTTTCTCAGCCCATGCAATGGCCCGCCTATTGCATGGGCTGATATCATGGCGCAGGCTCGGCTCGTAGCGGCGCAGCCGTCGTACGGGGGGCCTATGTGAACTATCACTGGAATTGGTGGATCTTCTGGGAGCCGGCTCCCAACGGGACCGGCACCTATCTCGACATGCTGCTGTCGGGGCTGGTTCTGACGATCGAGACCGCGATCTGCGCCTGGATCATTGCGCTGGCCTCCGGCTCGATCGTCGGCGTGCTGCGGACGCTGCCGTCAAAGACGGCATCGTGGGTCGGGTTCGCCTGGGTCGAATTTTTCCGCAACACGCCGCTGCTGGTGCAGCTGTTTCTCTGGTTCTTCGTCTTGCCGGAACTGCTGCCGCCATCGTGGGGGCTATGGCTGAAGCAGATTCCCAACGCGCCGTTCTACACTGCGGCGATCGGGGTCGGACTGTTCATGTCGGCGCGCGTGGCCGAACAATTGCGGGCGGGCATCGGCTCGCTGCCGCGCGGACAAAAGCTGGCCGCGACCGCGCTTGGCCTTACCACCGCGCAGACCTATCGCTATGTGCTGCTGCCGATGGCGTTTCGCATCATCATGCCGCCGCTCACTTCCGAATTTCTCAGCACCATCAAGAATACTTCGGTGGCCATCACCATCGGCCTGATCGAACTGACCGGCGAGGCGCGCGCCATGCAGGAATTTTCCTTTCAGGTGTTCGAAGCTTTCACCGCCGCGACGCTGCTTTATCTCCTGATCAACATCGTGGTCGTCACCGCCATGCGCTTCCTTGAGCGCGGGCTGGCGGTCCCCGGTTACATTACCGGGAAGTGAGCCGCGCTGATGTTCGCCAATTTCGACTTTGACGTTATCCGCCGCTCGCTCGGATATCTGTTTTTCGACGGCATGACGTTCACGCTGACGCTGACGGGCCTCGCCGCACTGGGAGGGCTGATCTTCGGCACGCTGATTGCGCTGATGCGGCTGTCCGGATTAAAGCTGCTCGGCCGCATCGCCGGTCTCTATGTCGACCTGATGCGGTCGCTGCCGCTGGTGCTGGTGATCTTCTGGTTCTATTTCCTGGTGCCCTATATCGGGCAGTGGCTGACGGGATCGTCGCGGCCGATTCGCGTCGGCGCGTTCACCTCATCTCTCGTGACCTTCATCATGTTCGAGGCGGCGTATTTCTCCGAGATCATGCGCGCGGGCATTCAGTCGATTTCCAAAGGACAGCCCGCCGCGGCGCAGGCGCTCGGACTGACCTACAGCCAGACCATGCGCTATGTCGTGCTGCCGCAGGCGTTCCGGAACATGCTGCCGGTGTTGCTGACGCAGACCATCGTGCTGTTCCAGGACACCTCATTGGTCTATGTGCTGTCGATCCCGGATTTCCTGGGCGCGGCCAGCAAGGTCGCGCAGCGCGACGGCCGGCTGGTCGAGATGTATCTGTTCGCGGCCGTGGTTTATTTCTCGATTTCATTCGCGGCCTCCCTCGGCATCCGTCGCCTTCAGGCGCGCATCAGCTTTGTCCATTAGCGAGACCATTATGATCGAGATCAGCCACGTCGACAAATGGTACGGGCCGGCGTTCCAGGCGCTGAAGGATTGCACCACCAGCGTCGCCAAGGGCGAGGTGGTGGTGGTGTGCGGCCCGTCGGGATCGGGAAAATCGACGCTGATCAAATGCGTCAACGCGCTGGAGCCATTCCAGAGCGGGGAAATCATCCTCGACGGCATCAAGGTCAACGATCCCAAGACCGATCTGCCGAAACTGCGCGCCCGCGTCGGCATGGTGTTCCAGCATTTCGAGCTATTTCCGCACCTGAAGATCATCGAGAATTTGTGCCTGGCGCAGGAGAAGGTCCTGGGGCGGTCCCACGACGAGGCGATGGCAAAAGGCTCCAAACTGCTCGACCGGGTTGGCCTGAAGGACCATGCGCGCAAATATCCCGCCGAATTGTCGGGCGGCCAGCAGCAGCGCGTCGCCATCGCGCGGGCGCTGGCGATGGATCCGATCGCCATGCTGTTCGACGAGCCGACCTCGGCGCTGGATCCCGAAATGATCTCTGAGGTGCTTGACGTCATGGTCGACCTCGCCCGCGAGGGCATGACCATGATGGTCGTCACCCATGAAATGGGTTTTGCCAGCAAGGTCGCGCACCGGGTCATCTTCATGGACCAGGGCGAAATCGTCGAGGACGCGCTGAAGACCGATTTCTTCGGCAGTCCCCGCAGCGACCGCGCGCAAAAATTCCTGTCGAAGATCTTGTCGCATTAGGGCGCGGCTGCCATCCCGTCATTGCGAGCGAAGCGAAGCAATCCATGGTACCGCAAAGGAAGCATGGATTGCTTCGTCGCTACGCTCCTCGCAATGACGAATGTAGGAGCGTTCTGGCGCCTGGTGACCCGAAAATTCGTCGATCAAGCTTTAACAATTCGCGTATAGTGCCTTGCGCAACTGCTTCGTTGCCGGACAGGAGAACTCGCTTGGATAAGATCGCTTACGTCAACGGTTCGTTCGTGCCAATGGCTGACGCCAAGGTGTCGGTGCTGGACCGCGGCTTCCTGTTCGCCGACGGCATCTACGAAGTCGCGGCCGTGCTGGAAGGCAAGCTGATCGACAATGCCTCGCATCTGGCGCGGCTGCAGCGCTCGGTCGGCGAGATCGCGCTGGCTTTGCCGGAAACGCTCGATCGCATTCAGGAGATCCAGCGAGAGCTGATCGCGCGCAACAATCTCGTCAGCGGCATGGTTTATCTCGAGGTGACGCGCGGCGCTGCGCCGGAGCGCGATTTCGCGTTTCCGAAGGAGGTCAAGCCGACATTGGTGATGTTCACTTCCGTGAAGGACATCGTCAACGCGCCGTCAGCCAAATCAGGTATTGCCGTGATCACTGTGCCTGATATCCGCTGGGAGCGGCGCGACATCAAGAGCGTGGCGCTGCTGGCGCAGGTACTTGCAAAACAGGCGGCGGCGGAAGTCGGCGCCGGCGAGGCCTGGATGATCGAGGACGGCATGGTGACGGAAGGCGGGTCGTCGTCGGCTTTCATCCTGACCCAGGACGATGTGTTGGTGACGCGGCAGAATTCATCCGCGATTCTGCCGGGCTGCACCCGCAAGGCGGTGGTCGCGCTCGCCGAGGAGCGTCAGCTTCGGGTCGAGGAGCGGGCGTTTTCGGTTGAGGAAGCGTTGGCGGCGAAGGAAGCCTTCATCACCAGCGCCACCGTGTTCGTGCAGGCGGTGGTGTCGATCGACGGCAAGCCCGTTGCCAACGGCAAGCCTGGCCCGATGACGGACCGCTTGCGCGAAATCTACGTGGATTTCGCCCGCGCCACCGCGGTGTGAATTTGCACGCTGCTGCGCCGCGATTACGCCACCGCGGCCTTGGCCCTCACTGGAGGAACGAAGCGGAAGCCGATCGCAATCCGGTTCCAGGCGTTGATGGTCGCAATCAGCATGGTCAGATTGACGGTCTCGGCTTCCGAAAATTGCGAGCGAACTTGTTCGTAGACGTCATCGGGCGCGCGGGTTTCCGAGACCAGCGTCACCGCCTCGGTCCACGCCAGTGCGGCGCGTTCGCGGTCGGTATAAACAGGCGATTCCCGCCACGCATTCAGCAGGTACAGGCGTTGTTCGGTCTCGCCGTGCTTGCGCGCGTCCTGGGTGTGCATGTTGATGCAGAACGCGCAGCCGTTGATCTGCGACGCCCGGGTCTTGACCAGTTCGATCAGCGATTGTTCGAGGCCGCTGCCTTGCACCTGGGCTTCAAGCGCGCTGAGCGCCTTGATGGTGTCGGGCGCGACCTGATAGGGGTTCAACCGGGGTTTCATGCGGTCCTCCTTCAATTCATCCTCTCGGACATGGCGAAAGCCCTGCATCGTGACAAATGACGTGCTGGTGAACAAGGGGAGGGAATGCCAACGCCGTGCGTTTCGGCAATGCACGATCTGGATCAGATTGCAGCAATGCAATAAACTCGGTTCTGTCAGTTCGCTTCGTCCGTCAGGTCAAGGTCCGCCAGGTCAACACATGTCTCCGCGCGATTTCACGTCAAGCCGCCCCCCGCCACACGGTTCGCGGCGATGGTCGCGGCCGTGCCCTTCGCCTACGGCGCCTATCTCCTGCACTACATCTTCATCATCTGGCTGCAATACGCCGTCTATGACTATTCGCTGTCGGCCGGCGTCAAGTTCGCGATCGTGTTCGCGGGCACCCTTGCGATGAGCTGGGCGCTCACCGTGATGTTGCGAAGAATTTCTGTGGTGGCGGGGATGATTTGAAATCCGATTCCCGCCCATCTGCTCGTCACCTCCCCCGCAAGCCGGAGAGGGAGCCGACCACTGCGGTCGCTACGGCTTCAGGATCAGCTTCTGCACGCGCCAGTTCAACAGTTCGGCGGCGTAGATCACGTTCTCCGAGGGACACGCCATCGCATGGATCCAGCCGAACTGTTTTAATTGCTTGCCGGATTGGCCGAGCATGCCGAGCACCTTGCCCTCGAGGCTGAGCTTGTAGATGCGGCCGGGCCAAGCGTCCGAACTATAGAGCACCTGATTGGGCGGCGGCGTGATGCACAGCGACCATGGCGAGCCCGGCGCAAAGGTCCCGCCTGCTATCATCGCCTCGTCGGGAATTCTGCCGATCGCGGGCTTGGCGTCCGGCGGTACCGGCACCTCGATCCTGAACTGGCGCAGGAATTTTCCGTCACAGTCGAATACCTGAATTCGCCGGTTGCCGCGATCGGCGACATAGACATTGCCCTTGGCGTCGGTCGCGATGGAATGCGGAGTATTGAACTGGCCGGGCTCCTTGCCGCGGTCGCCCCATGATTTCAGCCAGTTGCCGTTCTTGTCGACCTTGGCGACGCGCGAGTTGATATAGCCGTCGCTGATGAAGGTGTTGCCGGCTTTGTCCCATGCCACGTCGGTGACCTGGCGAAACCGGCCATCCTCGGCGGGTAGCGGCGGCTTCGGATGCCTGACCGGGCCGGTCTCTTCGTCGGATGCCTCCTGCTTGCGGCCGAACACCATGACGACGCGGCCCTCGGGATCGAACTTGATCACCATGTCGGAGCCCTTGTCGGTCACCCAGATGTTGTCGGCGGGATCGACCTTCACGGTGTGGCCGAACGACCAGGCATAGAGGTTCTTGCCGATTTCGCGGACGTACGCGCCCTTCGCATCGAATTCCAATAGCTGGGTCGCCGCCGCGGCGTAGGCGGGTCCGGTGGTGTTACCGCGCGACAATACGAAAACATGTCCCTTGGAATTAACCGATACGCCCGACACTTCGCCGAAATAAAGGTTGGGCGGCAGCCGGAGCGGATTGGGGATCGAGTCGAATCCGATTGTTGGCACAGCCTGCTGCGCGAAGGCCGACGGCCCGGTCAACAGCAACAGTCCGATCAGCCAGTGCTTCATGATGTCCTCCCCGAAAACGCTCGTTTGCTTTTTATTTGGAATGGATGCTAGTCGATCGCTGTTCACGGCGTCCATCGCCAGACGCGCATCCCGCGTCATATCCGCTAGCCGCCCGGCGCATGGCGCTACGCCGGCAGGCATGATCTGCTGGTGCATTCCCGGAACTTCAGCCGCGAGCGGTCCCCATGCTTCCTGAACGCAGCGCCAAAACAGCGCCTTTCCTGCTCGCACTTGCCGTATTGTCGCTAACGGCATTTTCGCCGGACGATGCCTCGGCGTTGTATCCGGACAGGATCGTCAGGATCGTCGTGCCGTTTGCGCCGGGCGGCGGCACCGACGTGATCGCGCGCACGCTGGCGCAGGAAATGGCGAAGGATCTCGGCGCCACGGTCATTATCGAGAACAAACCGGGCGCGGGGACCATCATCGGGACCCAGGCCGTCGCAACCAGCGAACCGGATGGCTACACGCTCCTGATGGGGACGTTCGCCAATGCGGTCAATCCAAGCCTGAATGCCAAGCTGCCCTACGACCCGCACAGGGATTTCGCGCCCGTCGCGCTGATTGCGCGTTCCTTCAATATCGTCGTGGTCAATCCCAAATCGCCTTTTCAATCGATTGCAGACCTGATCGCGGCGGCGAAAGCCGATCCCGACAAATTGTCCTATGGTACGTTCGGCACCGGCACCTCGGCGCACCTCGCGGGCGAGCTGTTCAAGGATATGGCAAAGGTCAATCTGACCATGGTGCCCTACAAGGGCCGCTGATCGCGGGCGGCCAGCTGCGCGCGCTCGCCGTGACTTCAGCCGAGCGCTCGCCGGCATTTCCACAATTGCCGACCGTCGCCGAGGCCGGCGTTCCCGGCTACGCCGCGGAGAGCTGGTATGGCCTGTTCGCGCCGGCCAAGACGCCAGCCGATGTCATCGACCGCCTCAACAAATCAGCGGCATTGGCCGTTCAATCCGAAGCATTCAAGAGGCTGGGGGTGAATGAGGGCCTCGTCATGGTCGCGCGCCCCCCGCAAGAGCTTGATCGGTATGTGCGCGGCGAGGAAGAGCGCTGGCGCAAGGTGATCCAGGACGCCGGGATCAAAATCGAATAGCCGCGCGGCCGGTAGCGGCGCGGCGTGCTGCAACCTGCGGGGTTCTTTACCTTTTTTCCCGCCGGAATAATTGCGGGTTTAGGGTGTTGCAGGAAGAACGTTGCCAAAAATCGGGGAGACCACAATGTCCGGCACAGTACAGCGCGCGCTTGCTACCGTCAGCTTCGCCTTGATCTGCATCGCAACGCCAGCGTCGGCGGCGGACGACACCGTCCGCATCCGCGGTACCATCGAAAGTGTCGAAGGTCCGGTTTACGTGGTCAAGAATCGTGACGGCGCCGAACTGAAGCTGACCGTTACCGATAATCCGCTATTTGTCGCGATCTCGCCCTCCACCATGGCCGACATCAAGCCGGGGATGTTCGTCGGCTCCGCCGGAATGATGCAGGCCGACGGCACCCAGAAGGCGATCGAGGTGCATATCTTCCCGGAATCGATGCGCGGCACCGGCGAGGGCCATTATGACTGGGATCTCAAGCCGCAGAGCAAGATGACCAATGCCAATGTCGAGCAGACCGTTGCCGGGGTCGACGGACAGCTCTTGTCGGTCAAGTACAAGGACGGCGAGAAAAAACTGCTGGTGACCCCTGAGACCGTTGTTGTGACCTACGTCCCCGGCAACAAGGACGACCTGAAGCCAGGGACCAAGATTTTCGTCGCGGCCGCGAAAAAGCAGCCTGACGGAACGTTGCAAACCCCGCGTATTACTTACGGCAGAAACGGCGCGGGTCCGGCATTTTGACTCCGATATGGCGTCGCGGCACTATCGACAGCCTTTACAACCAAAAGCAGACTTCAACCGGGAGGATATGATGCGTTCAATCGTTTCGATCGCACTGGCGGCTTGCGCCATTGCGGTCATGGGTTCGCCAGCATTTGCACAAACGCCGGCGCCGGCGCCTGCAACGCCACCAGCGCCGCCATCCGCGGGCGGAACGCCGGACGCGATGCCGTTCGATATTCCTTATGGTTTGTCGATCGGGCTTGAGCGCGCCAAGCAGGTGATGGCCGCGGCCGAAGCCGAGGCCAAGAAGCGTAACTGGAAGATGAACATCGCCGTGGTCGATACCAATGGCGAACTCGTCCATTTTTCGCGGATGGAAGGCGCGCAGATCGCATCCGGCACGATTTCGGTGGGCAAGGCCCGCACGGCGGCGCGCTTCCGCCGCGAATCCCGTCTGTTCTACAACGCGTTTGAAACCGGCCATCCCTACGTAAGCACGCTCGATCCCACCTTGGTCGCGAGTCCCGGTGGATTTCCGCTGGTCGAGGGCGGCAAGCTGATCGGCGCGGTCGGATGCAGCGGCGGCACCGGCGATCAGGACGCCGTCATCTGCAAGGCCGGCGCCGAGGTCGTGAAATAGCGCCGCTTTTCGTGTAGCTGCCGCGGATGCCCCCACCCCAACCCTCCCCCGCAAGCGGGAGAGGGAGCGCACCGCGTCGCGGGGCTGGCGGCGTCGGGCAATAAGCGAAGCAATAGCGGCCACAGGCAAAGCAACGAAGCGCGTCGAAGGGCATCGTTCCGCGAACGTGTTTTCACCCGCCCAGCAAAGCGCTTGCTGCCTTCTCCCTCTCCCGCTTGCGGGGGAGGGCCGGGGTGGGGGCCTCTGACTATTGTTCGATCCTGATATGGCCGGCCCTGGCGACTTCGGCCCAGCGCGCGATATCGGAATCCAGAATCCGGCCAAACTGTTCGGACGAATTGCCGAAGGGCAGGATACCCAGCGGTTTGAGGCGGGCGGTCACATCCGGCAACCGGGCGATGCGCATGATTTCGCCCTCGAGTTTTTTCACGATTCCGGGCGGCGTATCCTTTGGCGCGAACAGGCCGCTCCAAAGCAC
>WNFK01106372.1_pt1 | contig 11275 bp, 11 predicted proteins | sample 5400281 | NCBI WGS metagenome assembly WNFK01 (sample SAMN13153350, study PRJNA577476) | soil metagenome | isolation source: 20 cm soil on Douglas fir-dominated hillslope | place: USA:California | collected 2013-09-17
AGCAGACGCACGGTGGCTCCGCTGCTCCGGGCGATGTCACTCACCAGCGGCAACACCGATTCAGCCGAGTCACTTCGATCCAGCGGCACCAGGATTCGCTTGGCCATATCTGATACCTCCTTGTCTTTCACTCTTGAGACGAGGAGGGAGGCCCAAACGATTCGCGCGGCGTTGCCGGTCAGGTGGCGAAGCCGCCGTCGATGGTCAGGCTGGCGCCCGTAACGAACCCCGCGTCGGGCCCGGCGAGGTAGGCAACCATGGCGGCGATCTCCTCGCCCCGGCCGTACCGATTGAGCGCCATCAGCGCTTTCAGGCTCTCCGCGAACGCACCATCCGAAGGGTTCATGTCGGTGTTGACGGGGCCGGGCTGGACATTGTTGACGGTGATGCCGCGCGGACCGAGGTCGCGGGCCAGTCCGCGGGTGAGGCCGGCGAGGGCGGCCTTGGTCATCGCATAGACGCTACCGCCCGCAAAAGGCATCCGGTCGGCATTGACGCTTCCGATGTTGATGATGCGCCCACCCTCGCCCATGTGACGGGCCGCCTCCTGCGCCGCCACGAAGGCCGCCCGGATATTGACGGCGACCATGCGGTCGAAGTCGTCGATCGAGAACTGGTCGAGGGGCCCCATCGTCAAGATCCCCGCGCTGTTCACCAGCACGTCGAGACGGCCGAAGGTCCGCACCGTCTCGGCCACCGCACCTCTCACCGCCTGGACATCCGCACTATCGGCCCGAATGGCGAGGGCCCGTCCGCCCGCGGTCTCGATGACCTTCACCACTTCGTCGGCCTTGCCCTGAGCGCTTGCGTAGGTGAAGGCGACGGAGGCGCCGTCCGCCCCCAGCCGCTTCGCGATGGCTGCCCCGATGCCCCGGGATCCGCCGGTGACCAACGCGACCTTTCCCTCGAGGGCTTTCGTCATGGTAGAAGCTCCTACAGATTCTTGAACTTCTCGTTCACCTGCTTGAGGAGGGCATCTCGCTTGTCGCGCGCCTCCGTCTCGGCCCGGCGCTTCTCCTCCGCGGCTTCGTCCGCGGCCACCTGGGCGTTGGCCTCGGCAATCCACAGGTCGATGTACCGGATCCATTCCGGCACCAGCGACTCCTCGCTCGCGAAGAGCAGGCCGCGCTCACGATCGAAGACCACGCGGTCCGAGTCGATCTCGCCCTTCGAAGGGTTGGCGACGATCCTGAACACGTAGATCCAGTGTCCAGCCGGCGGCTCGTTCAGCTTGACCACGAAGGAATAGAGGCCGTCGGACACACCGACCGCCTCAGGCGGGCCCGCGCGCTCGATCTTGTCCATCTATCTAGTGGGGGACGAGGGCCCACAGCGGATCGAGATTCTTCCGGTCTGGCTTGAGGAGGCCCACCCCGGGAGTATTGACCAGCTCCACGATCTTGTCGTTGATGGGCGTCTTGACGCCGACCTGCCTGCCTTGCTCCGAGACATAGCCATTCAGATAGTTGATCTCGGTGCGGCGGCCCTTCATCACGTCCTGGAGCATGGAGGGGCGTCCCCCCACCCGGCTCTTGGCGTCGCGCGCCATGTCCGCCTCCACCTCGGCCAGTCCTTCCCCCGCGGCGGCGTCGATGAAGCGCTGGGCGTCGATGCTGTAGATGGGCTCGACCTCGTAGCCCCGCGCCCGCCCCACCTGGATCACCTCGGCGGCGGCGAAGACGGCGATGCGTCTCGGCACGTCATGGCTCCTCGCCTCCGCGGAGTCGTAGCCGGAGAGGCCGGAGATGGGATTGACCATGCAATTGACGGCCAGCTTGGACCAGCGCTCGCCCCACAGATTGGTGGTGACCTTGGTGGGGGCGACGTCATTCATGATGCGGGCGATCTCGCGGGCCCGCGGGGTGTCCTTGCCGTCGTGCTCGCCGATCTTGAAGCCCACCGAGCCGGTATCCGTGCGTATGGCGTGCCCCGCCTCGTACATGCCGGCGCTGATGGTGATGACACAGCCCAGGGTCCGCTCTCGGCCCGCCACTCCGGCCACGCGCTCGTCGTTGATCCCGTTCTGGAAATCCACCACCACGCCGTCCGGCTGGCGGAGATTGGCCACCGCCATGGCCGTCGCCCACTCCGTGTCATAGCTCTTCACCGAGATGAAGACGTAATCGAAGGGCTCACGCAGGCCCTGCATCTCGTGGATGTGAAGCGCCTTGACGGGCACCACGTGCTCGCCGCAGGTACCCGACAGTCTCAGGCCAACCTTCTTCATCGCCTCCACGTGCTCCGGCCACTGTTCCATGAGCGTGACGTCGTGGCCGGCCTTCGTCAGCATGCCCCCCACGATCGAGCCGATGGCTCCCGCTCCGATGATGCCGATCCTCGTCGCCATGTCTCCCCCTGCGGTAGTGGGTGAACGCGAACACGTCTCGAACCAGGTGAGGAGTCTATCATTGTCGTTACGGGCCGTGTCGCGGCGGGCACGGGCTCCGCGAGGGTGAGGGCGGCGGCGTTTGAGTCCCGCGCGCGTTTTCGGTATAACTAGGCCTCCATGCCCACCGACCTGCTCACCCTCGCCCGCGAGCGCGCCCAAGCCAATCTCTTCTGGCGCTACCTTGACGTACAGGTCGACGATGCGGGCGAGGGCTGGGTGCGCCTGCGCGTGCCCGTGCGAGACCCTCTCCGGAACTCCGCGGGCGCCCCCGTGCACGGCGGCGTCCTCAGCGCGCTCGTGGACATGGCAGTGGGCGGCGCGCTGGGAACGACCCACGACAACGCCGCAGGCGGAGTGGGCCAGACCACCCTCGACCTCAATGTGAGCTTTCTCGCCGCGGCGGGCGACGGAGACATCCTCGCCGAAGGACGGCTCTTGCGGCGCGGCCGCAGCATCGCGTTCGGCGAGGCCCGCATCACCGACGGCGCGGGCAAGCTCGTGGCGGTGGGCCGTGCGACCTACATGCTCCTCTCACCCAAGACCTAGCACGCCGGATCAAAGGAGACTCCCGTGGCCACCAAAATCGTCTTCGCTCCCAAGATGCCCGACCCCATCATGGAGACCGCCCGCGCCATGGTGCCCGAGGGCTATGAAATGGTCGCCACCGAGCACGATGCGCCCGACTTCCTGAAGCACGTGGCGGGCGCCGAGTACTACATCGGCTTCCCGCGCGCGGGCATGGGCGAGGCCTTCTTCAAGGCGGGAACGAAGCTCAAGCTAGTGCAGCTGATCAGCGCGGGCTACGACCGGATCGACGTGTCCGCGGCGAAGCAGGCAGGAGTGCCCATCGCCAACAACGGCGGGGCCAATTCGGTAGCGGTGGCCGAGCACACCATGATGCTCATCCTCGCCGTGTACAAGAAGATGGCCTTCCATCACATCAACGTGGTCCACGGGAAGTGGCGGGTGGGCGACTTCGCGGCCACCCGCACCTACGAGCTGGCGGGGAAGACCCTCGGCATCGTGGGCCTCGGCACCATCGGCAAGAAGGTGGCGCGCCGGGCCGCCGCCTTTGACATGGACATCCAGTACTACGACGTCATCCGCCTCAACGAGGATCAGGAGGACGCCCTGGGGGTGAAGTTCTCCCTCTTCCCCGAGCTGCTCCAGTCCTCCGACGTGGTGAGCTTGCACGTGCCCCTCAACGAGCAGACCCGCAAGATGATGGGGGCGCGCGAGTTCGCCATGATGCAGAAGGACGCCATCTTCATCAATACGTGCCGCGGCCCCGTGGTGGACGAAGAGGCATTGCGCCACGCCCTGCTCTCGAAGCAGATCGCCGCCGCCGGCCTCGACGTCATGGTGGAAGAGCCGCCCCTCATCAACCACCCGCTCTTCGGCCTGGAGAACGTCACCTTCACTCCCCACTCCGCGGGGCCGACCTGGGAGAACTGGACCAAGGCCTTCCGGAACGCCTTCGACAATGTCCAGCGCGTGGCGAGGGGCGATAAGCCGCTCTGGGTGATTCCGGAGCTGCGCTAAGGCTTCTAGTTGGTGACGGCGCTGGCCAGCTTCATGGACCACACTGTCCATTTCCATTCCGCATACTGGGAGGGCAGGGTCTCCTCGATCTGGCCGGCGCCGTGCGCGTTGAGGTTGCGCATGGTCACGGAATGGTTGCCGATGATCGAGCCGGTCTGATCGTAGAGGCTGAAATCCAGGAGCACGAGGTTGATCGCCTCCTCTCCCGTGTTGGTGACCTGGGCGCGCACGACGAGTCGGCCGTCGCTCGACCGCGAACGACACCACGACCAATCGATATTCAGCGGCCCCTTCTTGGCCGTGAGCATCGCCCCCGTCTCGGTAGGCGCGACCTTCGACGGAAGCGTGGCCGCGCCAGGAGAATCCTGGCACCACTGCCACCCGAATCGCTCTGAAGCACCCGCGGCCGCGTCGCCGCTCCGAGCCACCGGGGACGACCTCGCGGGGGCGGCCGCCCTGCTCCACAGGCCCGTTCCCAGCACCAAGCCTCCCAGGGGAAGCAGAGCAATGGCCATGCTCAGGATCGGATGAGCGAGAAACGCGCGTCTCCACCGGCCCCGCCTGGGAGCGGCGGCCAGTCCGAGCGTTCCTCGCTCGTTTCGCCTCCCCGCGCTCGGGACGGGCGGGACGGTGGCCACGGCTCCGCAGTGTGAACACGATGTCGTGTCGGTCGAGGCGAGCAGGCTTCCGCATTTTCTGCATTCACTGACGGTCATCGACGTCTCCAATGCATCCGGACATTGTTTCCTTTCGGCTTGAGTAGCCTCTTCGGGGCACGGAGCACACGCCGTACCACCGTACCAAGTACGTGAATTCTCTCACGAGGCCAAAACCATGCAACCACGAACCGAGGAGCGATGGCCGTGTACATGGTGCTGCGACGTACGACCCGCGGCTTGCCGGCGCGGTAGGCAGCCAGCTGTCAGCAGGCTGCCACTTCTCTGCCCATGGCTGCCACTTCTCTCGTCATGTCTAGACGACCGCGTTTCGCTCGGACTCCGGCAAGTCTGCTATCATCGGCGACGACGAGCCACCAAGAGACAATCCGTGGAGCTCCAACGCTTCTTCGATCGGGCGGTCCGCGCGAGCTTCCATGATCTCGCGCTTCAGGGAGACCCTGCCGCCCCCTACCTGTCCGATCTCCTCACGCGATTCGCGAGGATCGAGAATCTCTATCCCCGGGGGACGTCCATACCGCGGCTCGAGACCGTCGTCGACATGATGATGGAGATCCAGGCGGCGTGGCAGGTGGACACCCCGGACTTCCGCCCCGAGCACGAGATCACCGTGCGGCGCCACATCGGCGACTACACGCTCTTCATGACGGGCCTCTTTCCCGAGCGGGTGCGAAGCACGGCGAGCGTTGGCTTCTACGTGTCCCAGGGCAAGCAGGCCTATCAGTTCGTCTCGGAGCACGCGCGGACAGACACCCGTGGCGGCCCCACCCCGTATCGGCGGCTCGCCGAGCGCTTCGAGAACTACGCCCGCGTGCTCGACTACACGCGCCGCGTCCACTTCTTCTCGGCGCCAGCACATCCTTTCTTCCGGCTGCAATTCGAATGACCGCCGCCAGGCGAAACCTTCCCGAATGAAAGGCACGATGCTCGGCTAGACTGCTGATCCATGGTCAAGCGTCTTGCGGAGTGGCCGTATCCATCGAAGTCCGCGCGGGACGCGCCACGCTCGTGACCGTCACCGCCTTGTCCTGCGCGCGTCCCTGAAAGAGCCTCCGGTCTGATCCCCGCGCGCGCTCCCTCCATCCGCCTCGGCTCGCGCCACATCTACTACGGATGGATCATCGTCGCCGCCGTCTCCATCACCGAGACGGTGACGTGGGGCATCATCTACTATGGCTTCCCCGTCTTCCTGCGCCCCATGGAGCGCGACCTCGGCGCCTCGCGGGTGGCCATCACCGCCGCCTTCTCGATCGGGCTCGGAGTGGCCGCGCTGGCCGCCCTCTCCGTGGGGCGCTGGATCGACCGCCACGGGGGGCGCGGGCTGATGACGGCCGGCTCCTGCCTCGCGGTGGCCCTGACCTTCGCGTGGGCGCGCGTGGAGAGCCTGCCCGCGCTCTACGCGGTGTGGTTCTTCATGGGCCTCGCCATGGCGGCCACGCTCTACGAGCCGGCCTTCGCCGTTGTCGTCTCGTGGTTCCGCGAGGGCCGCGACCGCGCCCTCCTCACCGTGACCCTCGCGGCCGGCTTCGCCTCGACGATCTTCATGCCCATCGAGGCCTGGCTCCTCGACCGGGTCGGTTGGCGCGCCGCCCTCACCATCCTCGCCGTCGTGCTCGCCGTCATCACCATACCGATTCACGCCTTCGTGTTGCGGCGAGGCCCAAGCGTCGTCCACCTCGGCACAGACGGCGCTCCTGCGGCGGTACCCAGCATGACCCTGGGCGAGGCCGCGCGCACCCTCGTCTTCTGGGTCCTCTCCCTCGCATTCTTCGTGGGCAACTTCGCCACGGCCGCCGTCAGCATCCATCTCATCCCCTTCCTCGTCGATAGGGGCTACTCCGCCACGCTGGCCGCGGCGATCATTGGCTGGATGGGGGCGATGCAGGTCGCGGGAAGGTTGATCTTCGTGCCGATCTCGACCCGGCTCGGGGCGCGCTGGATGGTCGCGTCGGTCTTCTTCGGGCTGGCCGTAGGACTCGGGCTGATCCCGCTCATCGTGCTCATGCGCACCGCGGTGCCCTTTGCCATCATCATGGGTGCCTCGAACGGGATGGCAACGCTGGCGCGCGCGACCTCGCTCGCCCGGATCTTCGGCCCGCGCCACTACGGCGCCATTGGCGGCGCGGTTGCCCTGGGCGCCAACGGCGCCCGCGCGGTAGGGCCGGTGGGCGCCTCGCTTCTGCTCCTCGCCCTCGGCGCCTACCCCGCCGTCTTCTGGTCTCTCGCCGTGGCGCTGCTGATCGTGTCGCTGGCCGTGCTCATTGCTGGTGCCGGTGTCAACACCGAGGAGTAGTTCCCCGGGGCCCACGGTCGGCGTGTAGAAATTACCACTGGGCCCGAGAAGACCGACCGAGCCCTCGCCACGCTTTTTCCGAGCAGCCGATCGTACCCGCCGGCCGGCAAGTCCCACCCCAATGGATTCGATACATTGCGAAGGTCACCGGAGCCCCCGGGCCAGTCCGGGGCTGGCATGCTGATTGATGGTTCAAATGGCTCGATGAAGCTCACAGGGCACGGAAGGTCCACCGCCCTGACCGTGGGGCTCGCCGGATTCCTCCTTCTGTCGATGATCGGGCTGGCCGTCTACTCGTCGACCGAGCTGATCCGGTTCGAGCGGCTCGAGAGCCGGAGGGCCGTCGTGTTCTACGCCGCCGGACAGACGCTCTCCCGCGGCATCCACGTACGGATGATCGACCTTGCCGGCACCCTCGGCCGTCTGGGATACGTCGAGACCCGCGCCTTGCCAACAGCCCGTGGGCAGTTTCGACGGACCGCCGACGTCTGGGAAGTTTCCCCGCGCGATGGGGGTGGTCTCATCCATCTCGAGCTCCGGGACGAACGGATCGCGCGCGTCACGCGAGAGGGCAAGGACGTGGAGGGCGCGGTGCTCGAAGGCGAGGTCCTCTCGGGCGGGGGAGATCAGCCGGGAGAAGATTTCCGCCCGATCCAGCTCACCGCCGCTCCGAAGGTCCTCATCGACGCCGTGCTCGCCGCGGAGGACCATCGGTTCTTCGATCACGGCGCCCTCGACCTGCGCGCCGTCGGGCGGGCGCTGTGGGCCAACTTCCACGAAGGACGAGTATCCCAGGGCGGAAGCACCATCACCCAGCAGCTCGTCAAGAATCGCCTCCTCACTCGCGAGCGGACGTTCCTGCGCAAGGCACGAGAGGCCTGGCTGGCCATCCTCGTGCAGGAGAGGTACTCGAAGGCGCAGATCCTCGAGGCCTATCTGAACGAGGTGTATCTCGGCCAGCGCGGCTCTCTCGCGCTGCGAGGGCTCGGAGCGGCGGCGCGAGCATACTTCTCCAAGGAGGTGCATCAGCTCACCGCGGGCGAGGCGGCAATGCTCGCGGGGATGATACGGGCCCCCAACATCTATTCGCCGGTGCTGCATCCAGATCGGGCGCGCGAGCGGCGGGACGCGGTGGCGCCCACCCGCGCGTCCGTGGCCAGGCCAGGCCGCGCCATACTTCGCGGATCTGGTCCGCGAGGAGCTCGAGGAGCGATCCCTCCAGGGCACACGGGTCGACACCAGTCTCGACCTCACGCTCCAGAGATTCGCCGAGAATGCGGTCGCGCGCGGGCTCGACAAGCTCGAGAGCAACTCCCCCCGGCTCCGTCGGCGCGATCCGTCTGCCCGGCTCCAGATCGCCCTCGTGGCCGTCGATCCCGCCACCGGGCAGATCCGGGCCCTCGTGGGCGGGCGCGACTACGCGACGAGCCAGTTCAATCATGTGACGCTCGCTCGACGGCAGGCGGGCTCCGCGTTCAAACCGTTCGTGTATGCGGCAGCGCTCGGGCCACGCGATGGGCCGCCCCGCTTCACGGCCGCGTCCATGGTGGACGATGCGCCCATCACGATCATGGCCGGCACCGAGCCGTGGAGCCCCCGCAACTACGAGGGACGCTACCAGGGACGCGTGAGCGTTCGTCGCGCCCTGGAGCAGTCCCTCAACGGCGCCACGGTCCGCATCTCGCAGACCGTCGGCGTACCCGCGATCGTCGAGACCGCCGCGGCGTTCGGATTCAAGAAGAATATGGCCCCCCTACCCGCGGTGGCTCTCGGGGCGCTCGAGGTGACCCCGCTCGATCTCGCGGGGGCCTACGCGCCGTTCGCAAGCGGGGGCATCCGCCCCGGCGCGATCCGCGCCGTGCATGCCGTCTACCGCGCCGACGGCACCCTGGTGCCGTCCACGCAGGACAGGCCACCGACGAGAGTCATATCCCCGGCAGAGGCCTACCTCATGACGTCGCTTCTCGAAGGTGTGATCCGGTCCGGAACGGCCGCTTCCGCGCGGGCACTCGGCGCGCAGGGGAGGGTCGCCGGCAAGACCGGCACGACCAACGAGGGGCGCGATGCCTGGTTCGTCGGGTACTCATCCCGGCTCCTCGCCGTCGTCTGGGTGGGATTCGACGACGGCCAGGCCCACGGGCTCAGCGGGGCCCAGGCCGCCTTGCCCATCTGGGCCGACTTCATGAGTCAGGCCCTCGGCGCGTATGCCTCCCCAGGCTTCACCGTCCCCGACGGCGTCACCTTCGCCGATGTGGACGCCACCAACGGAAAGCTGGCGGGGAGCTCCTGCCCGCTCATCGTCCGCGAGACTTTTCTCGCCGGTACCGAGCCCGAGCGGTGCCGGGAGCATCTCGGATGGACCGACCGTTTCCTCGATTGGTCGCGGCGCCTCCGCGAGTGGTTCCGGCATTGAGCGGGCCGGCCCCCGCGCTTCCGACCGTTTGCCGCAGGCTGACGGTCGTCCTGTTGGCCTTCTTGCTCCTCACTCACGCGCCTCCACTTCCCGCGACCACCCCGTCCTCCCTTCAATCTGAACAGCCCAACTTGATCTGGCCGGTGGAAGGCTCCGTCACGTCGCGGTTCGGCCAACCCCGTCTCTTTCACCGGCATCGCGGCGTGGACATCAAGGCGCCCAAGGGCACTCCGGTCCGCGCGGCGGCCGCAGGCGTGGTCGTGTTCAGTGGGCGACAGTCCTCATATGGACAGGTCGTCAAGATCCGTCATGCGAACGGACTCAGCACCACCTACGCTCACAATAGCGCCAACTTCGTGAAGGTGGGCGAACGGGTCAAGGCGGGGGCGCTCATCGGCGCCGTCGGTCGCACGGGCCGCGCCACCACCAATCATCTGCACTTCGAGGTGCGCCAGCAGGGGGTGGCGCGAGACCCGCTACCCCTGCTCCGGCATCCGCGGCGGCCCACCATGGTGGCGTCCCACGATAGTGCCTCGGACGACAGTGCTCAGACGTCCACAGGGCCGAGCGCACGCTCCCGTCAAAGGTAACGGTTACTCCCTCAGTCGAGCTTCGGACCTCGCGGGGGCCCGCCCACCGCCTCTTCGTAGGCTTGCCCCAGCCGCAAGACGGAGGTCTCGTCGAAGGGGCGGCCGATGAGCTGCATGCTGATGGGCAGGCCGCTCGACGAGAATCCGCAGGGCACGGAGAGCACGGGCACGCCGAGGGCGTTGAAGGGCCGCGTGAGGCGCGAGAAGTTGCCCATGCGCCTGACCACATCGTCCGTGGTCCCCGACTTGGCCTCGGCCAGCGACGGGGCGGGCTCGGGTATGGTGGGGGCCACGAGGACGTCCACCTTCGAGAACACGTCAGCGATGAAGTCGCGCGTGAACTGCGCGCGCAGGCGCGATCCCTGAATGTAGTCGTAGGCGGACACGCGCAACCCCGGAGCGAGGCGCGCGAGGACCGCGGGCTGGAGATTTCCCGGCCGCTCCTTGAGGATGCGCGAGTGAATCGACGCCGCCTCCGCCATGACCATCGTGTTGTTGCAGGCGGCCACCATGGGTTCGGGATCGGGCACCCGCAGCGTCTCGACGGTGGTCCCCCATCCTCCCAGGGCGCGGATCGCCTCTCGCACCGCTCGGTCGACCTCCGGGTGCAGCCCGTCGAAGTAGTAGTTCGCGGGCACGCCTATGCGCATGCCGCGCACGGGCACGTCGAGCGCGGCCGCATAGTCCGGCACCTCGTGGGGGCTCGAGGTGGCGTCTGCGGGATCGTGCCCCGCGATGACGCCGAGGAGGAGCGCGCAATCGCGCACGGTCAGGGTCATCGGGCCCAGGTGACCATAGGACCACGACAGCGCCATCGCCCCCGCGCGGCTCAGCCGCCCATAGGTGGGCTTGAGCCCGACGATGCCGCAGGCCGCCGCGGGCAGCCGGATCGAGCCGCCCGTATCACTGCCCAGGGCGCCCGCGCAGAGCCGCGCCGCCACCGACCCCCCTGATCCACTCGACGAGCCGCCCGTGATGTGGCCGAGCCGCCAGGGATTCTGGGCGTCGCCGTGGTGGGCGTTGTCCCCGAAAGGACCCATGGCCAGCTCGCTCATGTTGAGCTTGCCGAGGGTGACCGCGCCCGCCCGCGACAGCCGCGTCACCGCCGTGCAGTCGTGAGCGGAGAGAAAATAGTCGGACGTTCGCGTGCCACAAGAGGTCGGCAGGCCTTTCACCGCGCAGAGGTCCTTGTACGCGAGGGGCACGCCGTGGAGCGGGCCCCGCGGCGACTCCGTCTCGAGGGCTCGAGCGCGCGCAAGGGCGCCCTCGGCGTCCACGGTGATGAAGGCGCGCAGCTTCGGATTGAGCCGCTCGATCCGCTCCAGATACTCCCGCACCGCCTCCACCGGCGACAGCTTCCTTGCCTTGATG
>WNFK01237025.1_pt1 | contig 11275 bp, 6 predicted proteins | sample 5400281 | NCBI WGS metagenome assembly WNFK01 (sample SAMN13153350, study PRJNA577476) | soil metagenome | isolation source: 20 cm soil on Douglas fir-dominated hillslope | place: USA:California | collected 2013-09-17
AGCAAAAATATTTTGCAGATTTGACTGATCGATAGCCATCAGATCAAGAACACGACTTTGCAGATCATAATAACCCATGTAATCACAATCACCGACAACCTCACCATAAGAATTATTTGTAACAACCATTCCATAATCGGTAACATAGGTTGAAGCATTACTTAAAATACCGGAAAGGAGTTGAGTAACTAAAGTGGATTTGGGTGCATAACCTGCGTACTGCTCACCAACTATTCCACCACCACCAACTGTTCCGTGTACATGTGTACCATGATAAGAATATGCGGCAGGGCCAAAATCAATAAGCCTGCCGGTAAAATCAACATGATATTGCGGATCAGCATCATCGCCAACACCTATTACTACGCCTTCGCCTTTTAAATTAAATCCGCCGACACCTGTTGCCGCATTTAAAACACTGCCTCTTGAATTTTGCTTTGCGATATAATTTAGTTTTTGATCGCCAGGCGGTGCCGGTTCTATATACTCTATAAATGGAAAAGAGGCAATTTCATTAAGCCGGTTGCGGATTATTCTTAAACCAATAACATTATACTTGCTGTACAAAGTTGAGGTGATCTCGATATTTTTTTGTCGCAACAAGTTTTTTATTTCATCAAAAGAAATTGTTCTCGGAAAGCTGATCCATACATCTACCATGCCCGGTGTTCTTATTGCCCATGATGGAAATATTCCTCTTGCCATTGCAGGGTGCATCTTCTGTTGCGGCGATAATTCAAGAATTGATCTTGCACTTGCTTTTTGTAAAATGGAATAATCAATAGTCTTAGTGATGCAGACTGTATAAGCTTTGTCAGGAAAATATTCGAGTAATTGGATTCCCGAGTTTGCAAGCTGTTGCTTCGTTGCTTCTGTGGGCAACTCGTCAAACTGCAGAACAGCAAACGATTTTCCATTTACTTTTTGCAAACGTTCACTGAAATTCTTTGCTGTTTCAGGAGTAATATTCTTTTCAGAATAAACCTTTCCACTGCGAAGCTGTAATGCAACAGATGTATCTTTTTGTGAGTAAGAAACAAATGAATAAAGACAAAACAGGATGGTAATAGGAATTGGATGGATTCTCATAGCCAGATTTGCGCTTTTAAAATTAGTACATTTTTTTAATTGATACCGAAATATCTACTATTGCCTGGACGGGAATTTCACCATTTAGCTGTTTATAGTTACAAAAAGTAAACCGAGATCGATCCTTATTTTCCGGGAGCTGTTGTTGAAATATGAAAACGGAGTAACCGATATACAATGAGCAAATAAATAAATCAACCCCTAATTGATCTGAAATTTCCTTTTGCGACTGTTGTGTTATGATTCTGTTTTTTTACTACTTTAGAAATATGAAAATCGGTTTTCACCAACAAGTTTTTTTATTAAGTGTTCAATTTTTTTTATTTGGCCAGCTTTTATCTCAAACCCAGGATACTATCTATTTTAATGACCGCTGGGAGATTTGTGAGAAATCGTTCGCCACCTATTACCGAATTGGAACTGCAATGCAACTGGATTCTTTTGTTTTTTATTCAGGTCCTGTTAAAGATTATTATTTGAATGGTACTTTGCAAATGGAAGGAGTTTATACAAACAGTGGGTATAAAGACGGGGACTTCAGTTTTTATTACCCTGATGGAAAATTGCTGGCGCAAGGAAGTTATACAAAAAATGGCATGTATGGTTCTTGGAAATATTATTACCCCAATGCCTCTTTAAAAGCAAAAATTTATTATGCAGGAACAGAAAATTCTTTTATAGTCTTAGATTATTTTGATTCCGCCGGAAAGCAATTAACTAAAGATGGTACCGGGAGATTTGAAATATACGTGAACGACGAGTATGGGAACGAGCAATTCAAACTTACCGGTGCATTTCTGGAGGGCAAACGAAATGGAGCTTGGAATTATTTTGGAATAACAGATAACTCAAAGGAATATCTGGCTATTAAAGAGATTTATAATAAAGGACAATTTAAACGTGGCGAAACCGGACTGCATTATGTTTATAATAAGCAACCATTTGTAATATCAAATATTTTTCATTTTAAATTTTATACAACCGAAACTTTTGTAACAGATGAGCTAAGTTTTAAATTAAATAAACCTACTGATACGGACCAGATTATTAATTCATCAGACAGTGTTTATGGAAGCACAGAAGATACATCCAAAGTATTTTTAAAAACAGAAGTTGAATCTACTTTTCCTGGAGGTGAGAGGGAGTGGAGAAGATATCTTGAAAAAAATCTTGACCCCAGCACACCGCTTGAAAAAGGTGCTCCGTCAGGTACTTATACCGTCGTCGTACAATTTATAGTAGATAAGGATGGAACCATTTCAAAAATAATACCATTGACAAATTATGGATATGGAATGGAAAAGGAAGTCATGAGAATTATTAGTAAGGGCCCTAATTGGGTGCCTGCAATTCAAAATGGAAGAAATGTAAGATCATATCGAAAGCAACCTGTAACTTTCATTGTTGGCAGATAATTTTGAGACTCTTAGATTATTTTGCTACTTCTGAAACCTAATCGACATATTCATTCATTGTTTTTAAAAACCGATAAACATCTTCCATTGACTTAGCACCGTCAACAATCATTATAAACAATTTTCCGCTTTGTTTAAGTTTCGCTTTATTAGTCCTTGTTTGTATAAACGAAAGTATCTGCTGAAAAGTTTGTGATTCAAAATAAGGAGAGTCAGGCTTGTTTATAAAATAACAACGAAGCGTTTCATCCTTCAGGCTCATTTTTTCAAAGCCAAGTTCAACGGCCAGTTTGCGGCAACGAACGGTAACGAAAAGATCACTCACTGCCTGCGGCAATGGACCAAACCGATCCTTCATTTCTTCAGCCATCAATTGCAATTCTTCTTCCGTATCAGAATTATCCAATCGTTGATATAACGATAATCTTTCAGTAATGCTTTCCACATAATCATCGGGTATCAGGATTTCAAGATCAGTATCGATCGTACAGTCCTGTACAAAATCATCCTGCTTTGATATTTCCTCTTTGAACAGATCTTTGAACTCAGTTCTTTTCAATTCACGAATTGCTTCATCCAAAATTTTCTGATAGGTCTCAAAGCCAATATCTGCCATAAAACCACTCTGCTCACCACCGAGCATATTACCTGCACCACGAATGTCAAGGTCACGCATCGCAATTTGAAAACCGCTGCCGAGTTCGCTATGTTGTTCCAACGTTTGCAATCTTTTTCTTGAATCATCGGGCAATGTGCTCATTGTTGGCGATAACAAATAACAAAATGCTTTTTTATTACTGCGCCCTACCCTTCCTCTTAATTGATGCAGATCACTCAATCCAAACTGATGGGCATTGTTCACAATAATTGTATTCACATTCGGAATATCAACACCGCTTTCAACAATATTGGTACAAACAAGTACATCATATTTTCTATCAATGAAATCAAGAATATGTTTTTCCAGCTCATGTCCTTCCATTTGGCCGTGAGCAATACCAATACTCAGATCAGGACACAATGCCTCGATAATATTTGCCATTTCCGGCAGGCTCTGCACCCTGTTATAAATAAAGAAAACCTGGCCGCCTCTTTCAGTTTCATAATAGATCGCATCGCGGATCAGGTCTTCATTATACACATGCAACTCGGTTTGTATAGGCTGACGATTCGGCGGCGGCGTATTAATAATGCTAAGATCTCTTGCCCCCATCAATGAAAACTGGAGCGTTCTTGGAATTGGTGTTGCAGTTAACGTCAAACAATCAACCGTAGTTTTAATAGTTTTTATTTTTTCCTTGTGACCCACACCAAATTTTTGTTCTTCATCGATCACAAGCAAACCGAGATCTTTATACTTCACATCTTTTCCAAGCAGTGCATGTGTGCCAATAATTATTTCGATCTTTCCTTCTTCCAATTTTTTCAGCGTTTCTTTTTTTTCTTTTGCCGATTTAAACCGGTTGATATAATCAACGGTTACCGGGAAATCTTTTAATCGGTCACTAAAAGTTTTATAATGCTGAAAAGCCAGAATTGTCGTAGGCACTAATACTGCTGCCTGCTTGCCATCTACACAGGTTTTGAAAGCAGCACGGATCGCAATTTCTGTTTTACCAAAACCAACATCGCCGCAGACCAACCTATCCATTGGCGAGGATGATTCCATATCTTTTTTTACATCAGCAGTTGCTTTGCCCTGGTCAGGAGTGTCTTCATAAATAAAAGAAGCTTCCAGTTCTGTTTGCAAATAATTATCGGGTGTATGTTGAAAACCCTGTTGTGCCTTTCGACTGGCATAAAGTTTTATCAGGTCAAATGCGATCTCCTTAACCTTAGCCTTGGTCTTATCTTTTAATTTATTCCAAACATCGCTGCCAAGTTTATTTATTTTTGGTACCGTTCCTTCTTTGCCTGTGTATTTAGCGATCTTATGAAGTGAATTGATATTGACATAAAGAATATCACTGTCTTTATAAATAATTCTTACAGCTTCCTGCAATCTTCCATTTACTTCAATCTTTTGCAGACCGCTGAATGTACCGACGCCATGGTCAATATGTGTCACAAAATCTCCTGGCTGCAATTCACGGAGTGTTCGTAATGTCAACGCCTTACTTTTATTATAAGCTTGTTTAACCCTGTATTTATGATAGCGTTGAAAAACCTGGTGATCGGTATAACAAACCAGCTTCAGATCTTCATTAATAAACCCTTCATGAATAGAAACAGTGACAGGATTAAAAACTATATCCGATTTCAAGTCTTCAAAAATGATGCGCAGCCTCTCTAATTGCTTTGGATTTTCCGCAAAAAGGTAGACATCAAATCCTTTTTGTTCCCAGTTTTTCAGATCCTGGATCAGCAAGTCAAATCGCCGGTTAAATGCTGGTTGAACCAACGTGCCTGATTGTATAGTGAAAACAGAAGATCGATCGATCGGTTCCCCGCCAAAGTAAATACAAGAACGTTTTTCAATTTGTTTTTCAAGTTCATTGGATGAAATAAAATCTGCTATGGAAAAATTTACCTGCGATGCATAGTCGGGATTATCTTTTGTCTTTTCATTTGAATTTTTATTTTCAAAAAAATATTCCAGTTCTTCTTCACAATCTTTTAATTTTTTATATACCAGTTCTTCATCCCGGATCCAAACAATAGTATTTTCCGGTAAAAAATCCAGCAGCGAAATTTTTTCTTTGTCAACAAACTGTGTTTCGATATTGGGTATGATGCTTACCTGTAATAATTTTCTTTCACTCAATTGTGTTTCGGGATCAATGATCCTGATGGAATCAACTTCGTTTCCGAAAAGCTCTACACGGTAAGGTTTTTCATTTCCGAATGAATAGATATCAAGAATGCCGCCGCGAATAGCAAACTGCCCGGGCTCATAAACAAAATCCGTTCTTTCAAAACCAAAATCTGCCAATTTTAAAAGCAGTGTACCTGTATCAAGCGTATCGCCATTTTTAATGAAAATAATATTGGAGGAAAGTGTATTTGAAACAACCACTTTTTCAAACACAGCTTCAGGATAGGTAACAATCACTTTTTTATTTACCAGGCCGCTGGTATTTAATTGCGAAGCAATTTTTGTCAATGCTTCCGTTCTCAGCATCACATGGCTGTTGTTGAGCAAGCTGAAATTCTTCCTTTGTTTGAATGAAGCCGGGAAATAAAAAATGTCCAGCGCCCCGGTCAGGTTTTCCAGTGTATTATGAAAATAAGCGGCATCTTCAGCATCATTTAATACGATAAGGTGATTAAACTGTGAGCAGGAAGGATGTTCAAACACGGCAGCACTAAAAAATTCCGGGGAGCTTCCCTGGAGGTTTTCAAGGTAGATTTTTTGTTTTTGGGAAAAAGAAAGTCTGTCCGCCAATTGAAATAGACGGGGGGAATTAATGAACCCGGTCAGCAAAGCCTTTACACTCATCCGAAAAACAAAAATATAAAATTTGTAGATGGGACTTATACGAAAATCTTTGGAAACGTATATTTAGTAAATTGCCACTCTGTAAAAGCTAAATAATGAAAATAAAAGTTTTTGTCTCTGTTGTTTTAGTTTTCCTGGCAGCACTGGTTTTTCTTTTGTTTGTAAATAACCCGGCAGGCAAACGACAGCTTACCAGCAAAGAACTTCCTGACGAAAATGAGGAACATGAAGCTGCTTATCAGTACCTGCGCTGGAAATATGAAGCGGATATGATAAAAGACCCTACAACGGGTGAGGCATTATTTGGATTGCGTGACCAGGAAATTGATCTCGCAACGACGATCCCACAAAGAAATAGCTCATCGCAAGTTGCAAGATTAACTACACAAAATAATTATATCCCGGCCGGGCCTAATAATAATGGAGGCAGAACAAGAGCTATTGCTTATGATATCCGTTATAATGGGACAACCAATAAAGTATTAATAGCAGGTGGCATCAGTGGTGGATTACTCAGATCAACAGACGGAGGAGCCAACTGGACAAGAGTAACTCCTGCAAATGAAGTGCATAATGTTTCATGTATCGTACAAGATCCCCGACCGGGGTCGGGGCCTGATCCAAGGGATACATGGTATGCGGGTGGCGGAGAATATATCGGAAGCTCTGCAGATGCAACCGGAGCCGGTTATCTTGCTCATGGACTTTTAAAATCTACTGACAATGGAATTACATGGACACGGCTATCATTAACTAATATGACTGACTTTAACGGTACCGGGGTTCCTGCTGGTGTACCTGAAAGATTTGATCATCCTTTTGATTATGTTCACAAGATAACTGTGAACCCTGTAAATGGCGATGTGTATGTTGCTTGTCATAGAAGAATTGTTCGTTCATCAAACGGCGGTACTACATTTCAAACGGTTTTTGGAAGTGCGGTCACTGCATTTGCTGCTGGTGGACAGGGGGATGTTATTATCTCACCAACAGGAAAAGTTTATGTTGCCTGTACCGGTGCAGCACCTGATCTTACTTTAAGAGGTATATGGAAATCAACAACCGGTGACCTCAATTCTTATACAAGATTAGCTGGAGGATCGACTTTGGGTGTCGACTCAGTTGATGGCTGGCGGGGAAATGCGTATGGTTTTACAGATGTGGGCGGCTCCAATTTTTATGATACAAGAAGAACATTACTTGCATTGGCACCTTCAAACGAAAACATACTTTATGTTTTGTATGAGAATGGACTTACCAATACAAGCTCAGGTCGTAATAAAGAAGCAGATCTTTTTAAATTAAATATGACTACGGGAAATGTATGGACAAATCTTTCAAATAATCTTCCTGATTTTCCAGGCGGGGATCATGACGCTACTGATCCATTTACCATTCAAACCGGTTATGATCTTTTTATTACTGTAAAACCAAATGATCCGGATTTTGTGCTACTTGGAGGAACAAGTCTATATCGTTCAACAAATGGTTTTGCATCTACTGCAGCCACCTCATGGATCGGAGGCTATGGAAACACATTACCAACATTGACTTTTTACGCAAACAGTCATCCTGATATTCATTATGTTGCTTTCAATCCAACAAATTCAAATGAAACAATTTGCTCAAATGATGGTGGTATGCAGATCACTACGGATATAACCTCCCCCGGTTCTACTGTTGTCTGGACAAATATTAATAATTATCAAACACTCCAATACTACAGGGTTGCAATTGATCCCAATATTGGTAATAACAATTTTGCAGGCGGAGCACAGGATAATGGCACTCAATTCAGAGATAAAACAGGTATATCAGGTGTAGCAGTTACGGATAGTAACAATCATCGCAGACTGATCGGTGGGGATGGCGGTTCAGTTGGTATTTCAAAAACGAATGGAGGTCCGAAATTTTTATATGGTTCAATTCAATTAGGAAGCTTGAGACGTGGAACATTACAGGCATCATTTAATACAGTTGAAATTCGTCCTAACGGCTTGACACCATCTACGACTGGATCAACAACAGAATTTGGAGAATTTGTAACTAATTTCAAACTCAATCCTGATAACACGGAAGATCTGTATTATATAAATTTCAACCGCATGTTCCGGACTACCAGCGCATCAACTGTTACTTCTTCAAACTGGGCAGAATTGACCGGCGTTGGCAGCGCTGTTAGTTCAAGTAACGGAACTAATATTGCCATTCGTGCTATTGCATTTAGTCATGGAAACTATAGTACAACTCATTCAATGTATTTTGGCACAACAAATGGAAAAATATTCCGGTTAGATGATCCAAGAAATGCTGCCGCTGCTGCAGTGCCCGTAAATATTACTCCTACGGCGGTTACAGATATTTCCGGATTGAATGTTCAGGATATTGCAGTGAATCCAAATAACGACAATGAAATAATCGCTGTGATCACTAATTATGGAAGAACGAATGCAACTACAGGAGTATTTACTAATGTAACAAATATACTTTGGACCACTGATGCGAAAAGCGCTTCACCAACCTGGAAAATTGCTGAAGGAAATCTTGCGGGAACAAGCACAACTGGTTTTATTTCTGCCCGCAGTTGTATGATCACTGTAAAAAAGGATGGATCTGGTAATCCTGTTACAGAATATTATGTGGGAACAGCGGCAGGATTATTTGCAGTAGAAAATTTGGGAACAACATTATCGGGAGGCGGTTCGCCTACCTGGCAGCGCGAAGGTTCATCAACATTGAATTTTGCGGTGATAAATTCACTTGCTTACAGACCTGATGATAATGTATTGCTTGTCGGCACACATGGCAATGGCCTTTATTATACTTTTCTTGGTACGGCAAATCTTGTTACCGGGATCAATAACCCTGTAATAAATGACAAAGATTTTATAGCATTGGTTTATCCAACAATAAGCGAAAGCATTATTCAATATCGCATCGGTAATAAGACAGATGTAAGAAAGATCTCTGTGCAATTATTTAATATGCAGGGCCAGGAACTTTACCGGCAAGAATCAGGTTATCAAAATGGGAGTCTTAATATTAGCCGGTTTGCAAAGGGCGCCTATATATTGAGCATTTACAGTGATAACAAAAAGTATCGTCACGTTCAGAAAATTATCAGATAAAATAAAGCCCTCCTTACAAAGGGCTTTTTCTTAACAGTTCTTTTGCTGTTATTATATACATTTCTACATCTTAATCACATGAAAAAAAAGGTATTTATACCTGCAGTTTGCTTTGCGATCATCATTCTTTCAGCATTTATGCAGGTGCAACCTCCCGTTAAAAAAATTTATGGCTATAAGCAAGCAAGCATTCCAGGTATTTTACCTAATCATTCTGAGGAGAATGATATAAAACCAACGGGTAAAAATAAGCCAACACAAAACTATAATTATTGGTTTTACCTTGAAATACCTAAAACCGAAAAAATAAATGTAACAGGGCTTTGGATATCAGGTATACCTTACGATATAAAAACAGAAACTGTAAGTAATTTACCAATGAAAAAAATAATTTTTACCGGCATGGAAAAAAATGATACAACAATCATGGTGCCGGCCACAAGAAATAAAGTAATGCTAATTTATCCATCCGGCGAAAACAAAGACACAACGATCAATTCAAAATATATTACAGGCCTTACAAATAAAAATGAACTGGTCATTTCTTATTTATGGAAAAATAAAAAGTACTATGCGACCCTAAAAAAATTGGAAGAACTAATTCCTGATGTTCGTCAATAAAATATATTTGCCACTACCAGAATTTTTTTTATTTTTAAAAGTTCGATTGCTTGCCATTTAGGCGAAAGGCGGTGCTACGGCACCGCTTTTATTTTGTCCCTTCTTCAATTTCTATTTTCATATCATTTTGTAATTGCCGTTTGTTTTGTACTTTGAATAAATTTTTTTTATGGCCCTGCAACCATGGCGAACCGGCAAAGTAATCCGAATAGAAAATGAAACTGACAATACAAGGCGGTATTGGATACAAATCCCTGAATTGGAAAAGTTTGATTTTATACCGGGACAATTTATTACGCTTGATCTGCCTATTCATGAAAAACCAAATAAAAGAATAAGAAGTTATTCTATTGCAAGCTGGCCAGACGGAACAAATGTGCTGGAGCTCGTTATTGTCTTACTTGAAGGTGGATTAGGAACAACATATCTTTTTAATAAAATAGATGTGGGCAGTGAATTGACGCTACGTGGCCCTCAAGGTGTTTTCACATTGGATGAAGAAGACTTGCAAAAAGAAATAATTATGATCTGCACCGGAACAGGGATTGCTCCATTCAGAAGCATGGCTACCTACATCAAACTGCATAATATTCCACATAATAATATTTATTTGATCTTTGGTACCAGAAAAAAAACTGATCTTTTATATTATGAAGAAATGAAAAATCTCCAGTTAGAAAACTTTCATTACATCCCTACATTATCCCGTGAGGAATGGGATGGCCGATCTGGTTATGTCCATCCTATTTATGAAGAAATATGCGTCAACAAGCAACCGGCCTTATTTCTTCTGTGTGGCTGGAAAGTGATGATCGATGAAGCGAAAAAACGCATTCTTGCGTTGGGTTATGATAAGAAATCAATTCACCAGGAACTATATGGATAGAAATCACTTTTTATCTTGATAACTCTCATGTTCATATTTCAACCACACTTGCTATATTCGTAAAAATCTGAATTTCCCTATGGGTGCATCCTCACTCATTGTTTTAATGATCTCTGCGATTGCTTTTTCAGGCATCGCTATCCTTATCTCCAAAGTTGTTTTAAAAGCAACAAAAAATAAACAAAAAGGTGAGCCTTATGAGTGCGGTGTTCCAACAACGGGCCCCAGTTGGATACAGTTTAATGTAGGATATTACCTTTTTGCACTGATATTTTTAATTTTTGACGTTGAGCTGATATTTCTATACCCCTGGGCTGTCGTTGTTAAAAGTGTTGGTTGGATCGCCTTAATAGAAATTGTGATTTTCTTTTTTATACTTTTCATGGGTTTTTTATATGCCCACAAAAAAGGGGCACTAAAGTGGCAGTAGCCTCCCCAAACCCCTCCGAAGGAGGGGCTTTGCAACGACACAAAGCCAACTTATTGGATACTAATAATTGAGTTTTCAAATGTCGAATGATGTAACAAAATATAATGATTCTTCCCAGAACCCCCCTTCGGGGGGCAGGGGGGCTGACAAATTTCAATCAGGGTCACCACTTGCCTTTCCCGGAGAAGTTCATCCCACTCCTTCCGGTGGAGTACTGGTAAGCAAGTTGGATGATGTGATCAATTGGGCAAGGTCAAACTCTTTGTG
>WNFK01084700.1_pt1 | contig 11270 bp, 8 predicted proteins | sample 5400281 | NCBI WGS metagenome assembly WNFK01 (sample SAMN13153350, study PRJNA577476) | soil metagenome | isolation source: 20 cm soil on Douglas fir-dominated hillslope | place: USA:California | collected 2013-09-17
ACCCAGGCTTCGTCCGGCCGCTGGATGTAGTCCACAGTCGCGTTGACGACCTGCACGGTGGCCGGATCCTGCCTCGAGTCCGTGCAAGTGAACTGCGCCGTCCGGTCCGACATGAAGAGGCGGCCGCTGCAGTCGATCGGCGGCCTGCGGTCGTCCTTGTCGACGACGAACTCGAGAACGGCCCTGTCGGGAATCTGCACGGGGACGCCACCACCGCAGGCGGCCAACAACAACACCCCGAGAATTCTCATTGGAACCTCTGCCGCGGAGAGCCCGACCGCGGCCCCTCGCCAATCCTGCACGGAGGATACCGTGGGCGGGCGAAATCGCCACATCCTGCACCATCCGTGTCTGCCCGTAATGAAAAGGCGGCCAGATGGCCGCCTTTTCAGTGTGAAATACGCGTCACCATCGCTCAATCATCGTCGTCGTGGTGCTTGCCGGGATCCTCGCCGAGCCCGATGGCCTTCGCCTTTCCGGTGAGCTCGAGGATGTCCAGGCCGGACCCGTTCCGATCCGTCCCGTAGATGAAGCCGCGGTTGTCCACCTCGAGGTTGTTGGTCATGTAGCCGTCCGCGCTGGTGTTGGCGTTGGACTCCGGAACGTAGAACGCCACCTCGACCGGAGCCTGCGGCTCGCGGATGTCCCACGCGCGCACGCCGCCGGTGAAGTAGGCGAGGAAGGTCACCCGGCCGTAGTAGGGATTCCGGAAGTTCTCCTCGCTCGAGTGCACGCCGTAGCGCGCTCCCCGATCGCAGTAGTTGCCACGAGGATACTTCTCGCCCAGGCGGGGATCGACCGACATCGTCGAGAGCACCATCGGCCCGTGCCACGGATTCTGCTCGACCCGCGTTCCCGGGGGCGCGTTCCGCGAGCTCTCGACCGTGACGTCGACGATGAAGCTCCAGTGCGGCGCTTCCTGGCACTTGTTCGACGTTGCCTCGGAGGCGAGGAACACGAGGTCGCGAGTCTTGAACTCGGTGTACTTCGCGTAGCTCGCGGGCGTCACCCCGAAGAGAGGCAGGCCACGGTCGGCCGGTCGGGGTCGCCGACCCAGGTCCCGCCGTACGCCGGCGGCAGGAGCTGCTTGCGGTCGATGATCTGGAGGACGCCGTCGTCGCCCACGCCCCAGGCGGCGTAGATGCGGTTGCCGACGACGTCGTCGGGCCCGGCGCCGCGGGCCAGCTTCATGCCGAACTGCGGGTGCTCGAGCGTGGAGATCGGACCGTGCAGCGAGTTGGGGGCCGTGCCGGTCCCGTCCGGCTGCGCGCCCACGAGGCCGTACGTACGGACGTACTTCGGATACCCGGCCACGACCGGCGCGGTGGTTCCCGGCAGGCTCGCGGCCGGTGGGTTGCTCCAGTCGTAGATGACCATGGACTGCCCGGTGCGCCACCGGTTGGGCGCCGGCACGTCCCTGCTGCCCGGCATGTAGGCCAGCCCGGACTTGCACTCCCACCAGTCCTTGTGCGAGTTGCGGACGCCCTGCAAGGACGCCACTGGGGCGGGATTCCTGACGTCGGTCACGTCCCAGATCTCGTACCCGGAACGCTGGGCGGCGCTCCCCTGGACGTTCCGCAACAGGTAGACGTGCCTCGCTACACCGCCCGGCAAGTCGGAGCCGAGGCACAGGCGCACCATCTGGGCCTGGCCGCCCGCGACCGGCACGGGGATGTGGGCCGTCTCGACGGGGCGGGACGGGTCGGTGACGTCGATGATCATGGTCCCGTTCTCTTCCACGGGGCTGCCCGGCTTGAGCGGGTTGGGCCTGCTGCCGCCGTGCGTGCCCGCGAACGCGATCGTCCTTCCATCCGGGTAGACGATGACGTTCGGCTGGTAGGAAACTCGCCCTTGCAGGTCGACGTGCCCCACGCGGCGCATGTCCTTCTGCTCGCCGCTCTGGCTGATACGGTTGTGCTTGTGGCCGTCCGCCAGGACCTGCCCGGCCGCCATCGCCGCGATCACTGCTGCCACGCCCGCAAGAACGCGCGTCGGCGCAGCGGGTAATCCGCTTCTCGAGATTGCCATTGGTGCCCCCAGTGGGATTGTCCGGGCCGGCGAGCGCCGTCCCACCCAGCTCCGAGAGAGTCTTGGTTCGTCTTGCGCCCCAAATCGAGTCACCCGCCGCGCATTGCGCGACGCTTGCGGTGCCGTGGCCTAGGCAGACTTGCTCAATGCACGGTCGGGCCGATCCGCGATAGCGCATGCTCCTCGTCGCCCGAGTGAGTCAAGGCAAGCCGCGTCAACCGCCTTTCCGCCGACAATGTTTCGAGACATTGCGCCTTGCGGCATTGATGCCCTGCTCGATAGCCTGACGCCGTGCGGCGCATCCGCACCCCGCAACGGGAGGCACACCATGATCGCTGCCTGTGTGGCGCTGGCCCTCGCCGCGCCGCCTCCTCCTCTGCGCCTCGTCGATCTGTTGCGCGAAGCCCGCGAGCGCAATCCCGACCTCAAGGCCGCCCAGGCGCGACGGCGCGCGGCGAAGGAGATCGTCCCGGCCGCGGGCGCCCTCGACGATCCCATGTTGACCGTCCAGCTCTGGAACACGCCGGTCGACTTCTCCACCGTGCCGCTGATGGTCGAGCTCGCGCAGTCGATTCCCCTGGGCGGCAAGCGCGGCGCCCGGACCGACATGGCGCGCGCGGACGAGACGCGGGCGGAGGCCGAGGTCGCGTCGACCCAGCGCGAGATCGAGACGCAGGTCGCGACGGCCTACTTCGATCTCTTCCTGGCCGACCGGACGCAGGCCGCCAACGACGAGCTCGAGATCCTCCTCAAGATGCTGCTGCACGCGTCGGAGGTGCGGGTCGCGAGCGGCAAGGGCGAGCAGCTCGAGCTGCTGCGCGCGCAAGCCTCGCTGGTGCAGCTGAGCGCGCAGCGGGAGGCCGCCGAGGACCGCCGCAAGTCGGCCTGGGCGCGGCTGGCCGCCCTCGTCGATCGCAACCCCGCGGTGCCGCCCGGTCCGACCGCGGCACCCGACGTGATGCTTCCCCTTCCCGATCTCGATACGCTCCAGCGCCATGCGGCGCAGAACCGGCCGGAGCTGGTCTCGGCGCGCGCGCGGATCACCGGCGCGGAAGCGGAGGCGCGCTTCGCCAAGGCGAGCCGGATTCCCGATCTGAACCTGTTCCTCGCCGGCATGCACGAGTTCCAGAGCACGGCGAGCGTCACGAATTTCCTCTTCGCCGGCTTCCGCATCAGCCTGCCGGTCTTCGGCGGCAACCGGGAGGCCCCGCCCTTCTCCTCCGCCCAGGCGCAGGTAATCTCCGCCCAGGAGGCGGAGCACGCGCTGCGCAACCGGGTCGCGGCCGAGGTGGCGGAGACGCACGCGCACGTGATCGCCGAGCAGCGCCAGATCGCCCTCCACCACCAGCTCCTCCCCATCGCGCGGCAGGTGGTCGAGAGCGCGCAGAACGGCTACGGCGCCGGAAGGGGAGACTTCGCCACCGTGCTGGACAGCGCGCGCGAGCTGCGGATGCACGAGCTGGAGCTGGCGATGCACCTCGCCGCGTACGTGCAGCGGCTTGCGGAGCTGCAGCGCGCAGTGGCAGAGGAGCTGGGGGTGGACGAGTCGGCGGAGACAGGCCATGACCAGCGGCACTAGCCGCGGCCGTCGAAGGCGGCTTGGCGGCTACATTTTTGAGATGCCTTCGAATCGCCCCCGCGCCGCAGGCGCGGGTCTGCGACTACGGCTTTCAAAGACGCGGGGTTGCGGCGGCTGCCCCGCAGCGCCGCGGTGGTCCGCGCCTTGGGCCGCCCTGCTCCTGCTCCTGCTCGTGGCGGGTTGCGCGAGGAGGGACCCCTCCAGCGCGGTGCTTGCGGGCGACCTGCGCTTGCAGCTCCAGCTCGATCCGGATCCGCCCATCGCCGCCCACAACGTCCTGCACGTTGAGCTGGCGGACGCCGGCGGCAAGCCGGTGGACGGCGCGCAGATCGGCTTCGCTTCCGCGATGCCCGCCATGGGGTCGATGCCGGAGATGAAGGGCGGCGGCGACGTCACGGCGTTGGGCAATGGGAGGTACGACGTCGGGTATTCGCTCCCGATGCTCGGAGACTGGACCCTGACGCTGCGGGTCGACGCCCCGGGGCATGCGCACTCCGAGCTGCGGTTGAGGGTCTCCCCGCCGCGCAAGGGGTACGTGGTCGACGCAAGAGGCGCCTCCGCCGCCCGCGAGAACGCGCCCAGGACCCTGGAGCCGAGTCCCGAGCGGCAGCAGCTCATCGGCGTGGTGTACGCGAAGGTCGACGAGACCCGGATCAGCGACGTGGTCCTGAAGTACGACGCCTACGTCGAGGAGCTGCTCGTCAATCAGACGGGCCAGCCGGTCAAGAAGGGCCAGCCGCTCTTGACCCTGTACAGCCCCGAGCTGCTCTCCGCCGAGCAGGAGTACCTGGTCGCGCTGCGCAGCACCGGCTCCGGCGGGAGCGAGCAGCTGGCCCGGGCCGCGGAGGATCGGCTGCGGCGCTGGAACCTGGACGAGGCGCAGCTGGCGGCGCTGCGCAACCGGGGCAACGCCGAGCCGCGGCTGACACTCCACAGCCCGTCGGACGGCACGGTGCTGGAGAAGAACGTGGTCTCCGGGACGAAGGCCATGGCGGGAATGGTGCTGTACCGGATCGGGAACCTGGGGCGCGTCTGGGTGATCGCGGACCTGTTCGAGTCCGACGCGCCCTACGTCGAGCCGGGCCTGCGTGCGACGCTCACGCTCCCCTTCGCCGGCGGCAGGGCGCTCGAAGGCACCGTGCAGTTCGTCTATCCCACGGTGGACCCCAAGACCCGCTCGGTGCGGGCGCGGCTGGTCTTTCCCAACGAGCGGCTGTCGCTGAAGCCGGGGATGTTCGCGGACGTGAAGGTCTCGGTACCGCTCGGATCGCGGCTGTCGGTCCCCGACGACGCGCTGCTGGCCTCGGGCGAGCACCGCTATGCCTTCGTCAAGCGCGGCGAAGGAGAGCTGCAGGCGCGGGAGGTCAAGATCGGCGCGGTGGGCGAGTACACCGAGGTGCTGGAAGGCCTGCAGGAGGGTGAAGAGGTCGCCACCCAGGCGACGTTCCTGCTCTCGAGCGAGGCACAGCTGCGCAGCGCGCTGCCGCGCTGGAACCACCCGTGATCGCCCGGATCATCGCCGCCTGCGCGCGAAACCGGCTCGCCACCTTGCTCCTGGTCGGGTTGGCGACCGCCTGGGGAGTGATCTCGATCCGCGGCACCGCCCTGGACGCGATCCCCGACCTCTCCGACGTGCAGGTGATCGTCTTCTCCGAGTGGATGGGCCGCGCCCCCGACCTGGTGGAGGACAACGTCACCTACCCGGTGGTCTCCTCGATGGTCGGCTCGCCGCGCGTCAGCTCGGTGCGCGGCCAGTCGATGTTCGGCATGTCGTTCGTGAACGTGATCTTCGAGGACGGCACCGACCTCTACTGGGCGCGCAGCCGGGTGCTGGAGAAGCTCTCCAGCATCTCCAACAAGCTGCCGCAAGGCGTGACGCCCGCTTCTGGACCGCAGCGGCCGCAGCACGCTGCAGCAGCTGCAGTCGCTCCAGGACTGGAACCTCCGCTACGCGCTGCAGGCGGTGCCCGGCGTAGCGGAGGTGGCCAGCATCGGCGGCTTCGTCAAGGAGTACCAGATCGATCTCGACCCCGACCGGCTCGCCGCCTTGAACATCCCGCTCAGCACCGTGGTGAACAGGGTGCGCATGTCCAACGCGGACGTCGGCGGCCGCGTCTTCGAGGTCAGCGGCACGGAGCACTACGTGCGCGGCCGCGGTTACTTGAAGTCGGCCCGGGATCTGGAGAGGGTCGTGCTCGCATCCGAGATGGGCACGCCGGTGCTCTTGCGCGACGTGGCCGCGGTGCGCATCGGGCCGGCCCAGCGCCGCGGGCTGGCCGACCTGGACGGCGAAGGCGAGACGGTGGGCGGCGTGGTGATCGCGCGGGCGGGAACCAACGCCCTGGAGGTGATCGACGCGGTCAAGGCGCGGATCGAGGAGATCGCGCCCACGCTCCCGCCTGGAACGCAGATCGTCCCCACCTATGATCGCTCGCGGCTGATCCGCGCCAGCATCGAGACCTTGCGGCGCACGCTGATCGAAGAGCTGATCGCGGTCGCCGCCGTCATCCTCGTCTTCCTGCTGCACTTCCGGTCCACCCTGATCCCCACGCTGCTCCTGCCCATCGCGGTGGTGGCCGCATTCATCCCCATGAAGCAGATGGGGCTGACGGCGAACATCATGTCTCTCGGAGGGATTGCCATCGCCATCGGCGCGATGGTGGACGCGGCCATCATCGTGGTCGAGAACGTGCACAAGCGGCTCGAGGCCTGGGAGCGGGAGGGCCGGCGGGAGCCGCGCGCGGAGGTGGTGCTCTCCGCGTTGCAGGAGGTGGGCCGCCCCATCTTCTTCTCGTTGCTGGTGATCACCGTGGGCTTCTTGCCGGTCTTCACGCTGGAGGGGACCGAAGGCAGGCTGTTCTCGCCGCTCGCCTGGACGAAGACGTTCTCCATGGCTGCGGCGGCCTTGCTCTCGATCACGCTCGTCCCCGCGATCGCCGCGACGTTCATCCGGGGAAGGATCCGGGACGAGGACCACAATCCCCTCAGCCGGGGGCTGAAGCGGCTGTACGAACCGGTCTGCCGCTTCGCGCTGCGCTTCCGCTGGCCCGTGATCGGCGGCGCCCTCCTCTTGATGGCCGCGACGGTTCCGGTGGTGAAGATGCTCGGAAGCGAGTTCATGCCTCCCCTCAACGAGGGCACCCTGCTCTACATGCCGAGCAGCGTCCCGGGCATGAGCGACGCGACCGCGCGCGACGTGCTCCAGCGGATGGACCAGGTGCTGCGGCGCTTCCCCGAAGTGTCGCGCGTCTTCGGCAAGTCGGGGCGATTCGACACGGCGACGGACCCGGCGCCGCTTTCGATGTTCGAGACGATCGTCGAGCTGAAGGATCCGTCGGAGTGGCCGGCGGGGGAGGACTGGGACGCCCTCGTGCGCAAGCTCGATGGCGCGATGCAGTTCGCGGGCATGCCCAACGTGTGGTGGATGCCCATCCAGACGCGCACGGAGATGCTGGCGACCGGCGTGCGCAGCCCGCTGGGGGTGCTGGTGCTGGGGCCCGACACGGCGGTCATCGACCGCGTCCGGGCGGAGGTCGAGGCCGCGCTGCGCGAGGTCCCCGGCACGCGGAGCGCGTTCGCCGAGCGCATCGGCGGCGGATACTTCCTCGACTTCGACGTCGATCGCGATCACGCGGCGCGCTTCGGCTTGAACGTCGGAGATGTCGAAGACGCGGTGGAGACGGCGATCGGCGGCCTCACCGTCTCCACCACCATCGAGGGCCGCGAGCGCTACCCGGTGACCGTGCGGTACGCGCGCGACTTCCGCTCCGACCTGCGGGCGCTCCGGCGGGTGCGGGTAGCGACGATGGATGGTGCGCAGATCGCGCTGGGACAGGTGGCGCGGCTGGAGCTGCGCACCGGGCCTTCCATGTTGCGCGACGAGAACGGCCAGCTGGCCGGCTACGTGTTCGCGGACACCGCGCGCCCGATCGACGATTACGTGCGCGACGCCAAGCGGGCCGTCGCCGCCGCCGTCAAGCTCCCGCCCGGCTACCGGCTGGAGTGGGCCGGCCAGTATCGCTACCTGGAGCGGGCCAAGGCGCGGCTCGCCGTGGTGGTGCCCATCACCCTCTTCCTCATCTTCCTCCTGCTCTTCTTCAATTCCCGCAGCCCGGTGGAAGCGCTGATGGTCATGCTCGCCGTGCCCTTCTCGCTGGTGGGCGCGTTCTGGCTGCTCTGGCTGCTCGGGTACAACCTCTCGGTGGCCGTCTGGGTGGGGCTGATCGCGCTCGCCGGTCTCGACGCCGAGACGGGAATCGTGATGCTCCTCTACCTCGACCTGGCCTGGAAGGAGCGCAAGCCCGAGACGCGCGAGGACGCGCGCGAGGCGGGGGTGTTCCCATCCTCTGGTCCACCGGCACGGGGGCCGACGTGATGAAGCGGATCGCCGCGCCGATGGTGGGCGGCGTGGTCACCTCGGCGCTGCTCGAGCTCGTCGTGTACCCCGCGCTGTACCTGCTCTGGAAGGGGCGTTACTTGCGGGCGTAGGTGCCGTTTACGGCACGTGCTTGGGATCGGTTCCCTGGCGGGGCGCGGCCTCGAATCGGCGCATCGTCCCACGCGAACGCCGGCCCTTTTCTTCGATGCCGAAGCCCGCGGACTCCACCGCGGCCTCGGTGTCCCGGTTCGGGTGGCAGCCGCCGGTCACTCGGGTCCAGGCCGGCTGGACGAGATCCTGGAGCCGGGCGCCGAATCCGCTGCGGGCGCGCACGTGCTCGATCATGCGAACCCTCCCCCCTGGGCCCAGCACCCGGCGCACCTCGCCCAATGCCAGGATCGGATCGGGAACGCTGCAGAAGACCAGGCTGCTCACCACCGTATCGAATGCGCCGTCGCGGAACGGCAGCGCCTGAGCGCTCGCGCGGACGAGCGGGATGCGCGGCGCTCGTTTTCGCGCCCGGCGCAAGGAATCGGGGGAGGGATCCAGACCGACGGCGCGCGTTCCGTCCCGAAAGAGCGGCAGCGTGCGTCCTGTGCCGCAGCCGACATCCAGCGTGAGCCCGCGCGCGCCTCGCGCGAGCCACTCGCGCCAGCGGCGCATTCCCCGCCAGTCCGAGAGCGCGGAGATGGCGTCGTAGATCCACGGGATCTGCTCGATGCCGCGCATGGCGCCGAGGCTACCGCAAATCACTTCGGCGGGTCGCGTTGCTCCGCCGCCGGTACGATGGTCGGCGAGCCGTGATTCGCGTCGGGCACCTGGAAGATCGGGGCCACGGGGAGCGCCAACCCGTTCGCGTCCGCCTTGGTGGTCACCCCGGGGCCACCCGGTACGCACTTGCTCCCTGCGAAGGTCTCCTCACAGCTCTCACCCGCCGCGCACTTTCCGTCGCAGGCGAGGCGCTCGCAAAGTCCCGTGTTCGTATTGCACGCCGTTCCGCCGGTGCAGATGGCGTAGCACCCTCCCGCGGACCGGTTGGCGGCGGAGGCGCCGAGGGCCAATGCGGTCGTGGCCGCGGCGCCGGCCAGCGTGTTGGAGCTTCCGGTCTTGCAAGCCACGAGCAGCAGCGCGCAGAACCCGACGCGGACATGAGCAAAGCGGTTCGGCATCCTCAATCCCTCGCCAGCAGTGTAACAGCGCGCAGGGACCGGCGCCCGAGGTAGGCCGGGTGGCCAAGGGTCGCAGGAGCCGCCGGCTGCGCTCACAGCGGCAGGCGCGCGAGGATCTCCTTGAACCGGGGCGAATCGCGGATCGGATCCAGATCGGGGTCGGCCTCCATCCAGGCGCGGAAGCCACGCCCGGTGGCGACCGCCCGGTCGAGCAGTTCGAGCGCCCGGTCCCGCTCGCCCGCGTTCGCGAAGCCGCAGGCCCCGTTGTAGAGCACGGAGAAGTCGTTCGGCTTGAGCGCGACGGCCTGCTCGAGCCGGTCGATCCCCTTCTGCCGCTCGCCCAGGTAGATCAGCGCTCCCGCCGAGAAGTAGAGCGCGCGCACGTCGTCGGGGCTATTGCTCAGCACGCGGTCCGCCGCCGCGAGGGCCCGCTTGCGGCTCGCTTGGGCCTTCTCCGGATCGCCCATCTTCTCGTACGGCATGGCTTGCAAGGTGAGCGCATCGTAGTCGTCGGGATTGCGGCGGGCCGATTCCTCGTACGCTTGCGCCGCGCCCAGATAGCGTTTCACCGAGAAGAGGAACCGGCCGTACCAGTACCAGGCGTCACGCAAGCCCGGCGAGAGCGTGGTCGCCCGCCGGAAGCTCCGGTCCGCCTCTTCGGCGCGACCCAGCAGCGAGAGCACGTTTCCGCGCGCCACGTGGGCCTCGGCCAACTCTGGCTCGAGCTTGAGCGCGGTCTCGCTCGCGCTCAGCGCCTCGGCCCGCAGCACGGGCTGCTGGTCGCGCGCGACGAGCAGCCACTGGAGCAAGGCGATGTCAGCGTTCGCCAGCCCCGCGTACGACTGCGCGAACGAAGGGTCCAGCGCGATCGCGCGCTTGAACATCTGCCGCGCCATCTCGACGTTCTCGGTCCCCTGGCTGCGCAGGTACTGCCGGCCGCGCAAGTACATCTCGTACGCCTGCGGGTTGGCGGTGCCCGAGCGGCGCAAACGGCCCGCCTCGTCCGACGAGATCCGCAGGCGGAGCGCTGCGACCACCGCCCGCGCGATCTCTTCCTGGATGGCAAAGGCGTCCTGCACGCCGCGGTCGAACCTGTCGGACCAGAGCTCGTATCCGTCGCTGCTCACCAGGCGCGCGCTGACCCGAAGCCGGTCATCGAGCTTGCGGACGCTGCCCTCCAACAGCGTCGATACGCCCAGCGCGGCGGTCATCACGCGCACGTCTGCAGACTTGCCCTTGAACTGGAACGAGGAGCTCCGCGCCGCCACGCGCAATCCGGTGACCGTGCAAAGCGCATCGATGATCTCCTCGGCGATCCCGTCGCACATCCAGTCCTGGTCCTTGGCCGGGCTCAGATCGGCGAAAGGCAGCACCGCGATGCTCGCCGGATCCGCCCTCGTCGCGGCAGCGCGATTCGTCCTCCAGAAGTACCAGCCCACGCCGGGAGTGCCGAGGGCGACACCGATCGCGATGAGAATCAGCAGCAACCGGGCGCTCGGCGCTGGACCCGTGCGCTCGATTCGGCCCCCTTTCACGTCGAGCGCCCAGGCCAGGACCAGCGTGAAGGGGAAGCCGATACCCAGCCCCACCACGGTGGCCGAGAGCACCCAATCCGGGAGATTGAGCCCGTGCATCACCGGCTCGATGATCTGGAGCACGGCGAAGGAAACGATCCCGTAACCGATCAGCGCCCGGAACACCCGGCGCCGCTTCATTTCCTCGAACCAGGACGCGGGCTGCACGAACAGATCATACGCCAAACGGACAGGTGAGATGCCGCGTGCGCTGTTATGGTGAGTCTCGAGTGGAGTCCGACACGACCGTCCAGCGAGGCCCGCAGCGCGCCATCCCCCGCGGGGCCCTTGGGGCGGCCACAGCCGTTCTCTACGTCTTCCTCTGGGCCACCGCGTTCGTGCCTAGTCGCGTGCTCGCGCGCGGCGCGCCGCCGCTCGGCATCCTCGCCATTCGCTTCCTTCTCGCGGGCGGCATCCTCCTCGCCATTGCCGCCGCACTGCGGCTGCCCATCCCGCGCGACGGCAGGACCTGGCTTCAGCTGTTCGTGCTCGGCCTCGGCGGAAACGCCCTGTACCTGGGAATGACGTACGTGGCGCTGCGG
>WNFK01038862.1_pt1 | contig 11265 bp, 7 predicted proteins | sample 5400281 | NCBI WGS metagenome assembly WNFK01 (sample SAMN13153350, study PRJNA577476) | soil metagenome | isolation source: 20 cm soil on Douglas fir-dominated hillslope | place: USA:California | collected 2013-09-17
TAGCCAGCGATATTCTCAGCGTTATAGGAAAGTCCCACACGAATGGAGACGCGACCGTGATCGTACGTCGGACTGACGTTCCAAGTGTGAGGGGCGTTGCGCACGAGCCGAGGATGATCGGTACGGCCAAAGTCGGGCCCAAAGGAAGTCCGCGAAGCCGTGTAGCCGTAGTTTGCGGAAATCCCCAGACCGGAGAATGCGCCGGGCAGGAAGGTGAGGTGTTGGAGATAGGCAACCTCAAAACCGTTGAGCCATGCGCTGCCGGCATTGACGGGCTGGGAGACCCGACAAGTCACGGTCGTGGTGCAAGTTCCAGGACCGAACGTCCCAGTGGTGACATTATCAAATGTGTGCGTGATGATAGGCGCCGTCAGATTCTTGTAGAAATAGCCCGCGGTGATGATGCCGAAGGGATTCAGATTGTGCTCGAGGAGAATATCGATGTTATCCGCGGTTTCGGGCTTTAGATTGGGATTGCCCAAGCTAACGAGGATGGGGTTGGCGGTATTGTCCACGGAAACCGCCTGGGCGATATCCTGCGGATCAGGCCGGGAATAACCGCGACTGTAAACCAAGCGCAGATTTGTGTCGCTCTTGAGTGCAAAGCGCAGAGAAGCACTCGGTAGCACTTTGACGTAAGACCCGTTGAGCTTGGTGTTACCAAGGAAATTGCCATTCGCATCGAAAACCGGAGTCACCGTATCGAGATTGGTGCCCTCAAAGCGAACACCAGCGACCAGGCGAATCTTGTTGAAATCAATGGTGTTCATCACATAACCAGCGCTGACCTTTTCGATGAGGTCGAATTGGCTGGAAGCGTCAGTAGATAGCGAATAGTTGGCAGGATTGGCGGCCTTGTCAGCAAGGAACGCGTTATAGATGTCGAAGAAATTGGGGTTAGGGCCCAATTTATAAGCACCACTGTAATAATTGGTATTCGTCAACTTGTTGGGGAACTGAGACAACAACAGGGGCGTCCCTATCCCCGTGGGCGAAAAGGTGTCCGTGGAGGTGTTGGCAAACTTATGAGCGTTGCGGAATTTGCCGCCGACTTCGATGGTGGAAAGATGGGAGCCGAGGTGATAGCGCTTGGCTCCAGCAGCAGAACCCTGGAGATTCAACTGAGCGCTGAGGCCGTGATTTACCTGCATGCGGTGCAGAGGGAAATTGCTCTGGTTGGTATACGCTTCCGTGAAGCAGGCAGGAGTCCACTGAGGTTGGTAAAGGTTTTTTGTGTTCGCCAGATCATACTGGCAGTTACTTGTTGCCAGACCGTCCGCGTTAAAAGAAGCGGTGCGATCACCGACCTGGCCCTTCTGACTGGAACGCGCTACGGAAGCATCCCAGGCAAACCAGGTGGTGGTAAGCACGTGCTTGCCACCGAGGAGGATGCTCCCAACGGCGTAATCGGGACGGCGTATCTGGTCGTTGAAAGACGGGACGCCGGTACAAGGCGCTGTCGTGAGCCCAGTAACGGGATCGGTCGCGCAGCCGTTGGAACCAAGCAATTTGATGCCTTGGGTGTTGTCCGTCAGCGAGTAAACCCAACGGTCACCGTTGTTCTTGAAGTCGGAGTAAAGGCCACGGATGTAGAGGGTCGAGCCATCTGACGGCTTGAAATCGAGACTTCCCGCAAGACCCCAGCGGCTGCGGTAATAGCGGTATTCCCGGACGTCGATAGCTTCGAAGTAGCGCGCATTGGCGCCGCCCCCAGGCAAAGTGGCGATGTCCGGCACAGGTTCGAGGTCGTCGATGCCGCGGCCGTTCCAATCGTACGTGCCACCAATGAGAGCGCCGAAGCGCTTGTTGGCACCAAAGCGCTGCCCGATGGTGCCGGCCGTTTCTACGAGGCCGCGGCCATTGATGATGGGAGTGTACCCGCCCATCCCGCTGACGTTGATGGTAGGCCGCTCACCCGCAGTCTTGGTGACAAGGTTTACGGAACCGCCGATACCATCCGGATCCATGTTGGCTTGCAAGGTTTTGTTGATTTCGACGGACTCGACGATGTCAGCCGGGATGGCATCCAGCTTGATAGGGCGTATTGATGCCATCGATGGTGACGTTGGCAAGGCGCGGCTCGGTACCCCGAATCTGGACGTACTTTCCTTCGCCTTCGTCTCGCTCAATGGTGACGCTAGGCAGGCGGCCGAGGGCATCGGCCATGTTGGCGTTGGGCAGGCTGCGAATCACTTCCGCGGGCAGTACCTGCACGATGTTATCGGCCGTGAGCTCACGGTTGACGGCTTCGGCTTCTCCGGAGGCACGCTCGGCAGTAACCAACACTTCGAGATTTTGGGACTCGACCTCAAGCTTGGCATCTACGGTGGCAATCTGCCCGCCAACGACAGTGACCTGCTTGGTGAAGTCTTTGAAGCCCACGTAAGTAATGCTGACCGTGAATGTACCAGGCGTAACATCGTTGATGAAGAACTCGCCTTGGATATTGGAAGCAGCAATCGCTCCGATTGGGTGGAGTTCAATGCGCGCGCCTTGCAGGACGCCTCCGGAATTGTCCGCGACGCGTCCACTGATTGAACCCTTGCGTTCCTGCGCGAGAGAAGGAAGCGCAAAGGCCACTATGGCGGCTAGCGCCAATAAAATCTTCTTTCCATTCGACATCTACACACCCTCCACTTGGAAACCACTAAGCTTCTGAAATGCCAGTAGTTAGGACGAGGGTGGAATAAGCAATCGTGATGAGACACCCCCTACCCTTGGCCACCATTTGGGGCGCGAATTGTTACTGAGAGATGAACAACAACTCACGAATCTTTAAAATGAGGATGAATGAATATTCAGGTTGAGTGCGCGCGCTGGAGTACGAATTCGGGCTGGAGAGCGAAGAGGGAGAGAAGCCGTTAGCGATTGGGAGCAACTGGGAGAGAAATTCTAAAGAGGGAACCGCCGCCGAGTCTGCTTTCGGCTTCGATCAAGCCACCATGCAAGTCCACGATCCAGCGCGCGATGGCGAGGCCCAAACCGGAGCCGCCGGGCTCGCGCGAGCGGGCCTGATCGGCGCGGTAGAAGCGCTCGAAAATGTGCGGCAGGTCTTTTTCGCTGATGCCGATGCCACTATCGCGGATTTCAATTCGGGCGCTTCCCGACCCGTTTGAAAGGGACATGGCGATCCGGCCACCGCGTGGAGTGTACTTGACTGCGTTGTCGAAAACGATGAGGAGAAGGCGGTCGATCGCGGCGAGATCGGCGGAGACTCGCATGGGACCAGTTGCAATTTCTCTGGTGACTTCGATTCCCTTGCCGGAGGCTAGAATGGCGGCCTCTTCCAAAATCTTCTCCAGCCGCGGAACGAGATCGATGTTTTCAAAATGAAGCTCCGATGCGCCGGAGTCCGCGCGGGCCAATGCCAGCAAGTTCTCGATGAGGTGAGTGGTCTCTTCGGAAGTGGCCAAGATGCGTGCGAGCGTTTCGCGATACTCGGCTTCCGTGCGAGGGCGTCGCAGCGAGAGCTCCGCACTGGTGCGGATGAGCGCGATGGGAGTGCGCAAGTCGTGCGAAGCATCGGCAGTGAATTGCGTGAGGCGTTTTACGGAGGATTCGAGACGGGCGAGCATGGCGTTCAATGTTTCGGAGAGACGGCGCAATTCATCATTGGCTGGGGGAACGGCCAGGCGGCTGGACAAGTTTTGGACCCCAACGCCGCGCGCGGTTTCGATGATGGCGTTGACGGGAGCGAGGGCGCGCCCGCTGAGCCAATAGCCGGCGAGTGAGGCGAGGATTATGAGGAAGGGCAAAGTCTCCTTGAGGATGAGGCGGAAACGGTCGAGCGCTTGATCGAGGGGTTCCGTGGGGACGGCGGCGCGGACGTGAAAAATCTGGCCGCCGATATCGACGCTGCGTGTGGCGATGCGGTATTGCAAATTGTCGAGGTTCGTGGTGACAAAACTAATGCCATCCCTCGTCGCCGGATTGTCGGCGCCGTACGGGTTTTTGAAGGGAAGCGATTGGAAGAGCATCTTTCCATTCGCGTCCGAAACTTCGAGCAGAGCCGCACCGGCCCACACGGTCCCAAGCTCGTCTAATTCCCTCTGTATCTCCGCTATGCCAGTTGGCGCGGTGCGTTTGAGTACGTTCTGAATGCTCTCGAGGTTAGCGCGGGAGGCGTCGTTCACGGTGGTTTCGATACTGTGCTGAAAACCCAGATCACTAATCCAGGCGAAGGACGCAAAAGCGACGACCAGGACGGCGAAGTACCAAGCAGTGATGCGTGCGCGAAGAGGCAGTTTCATGGTCAGGCTTCGGGGCCGAGAGAATAGCCGAAACCGCGGACGGTGTGAATCAGTTTAATGGGTTCGTTTTCGTCGACCTTGCGGCGGAGGAGACGGACGAAGGCGTCCAGGGTGTTCTCTTCGATATTTTCTGAGGGACCCCAAACGGCGTCGAGGATAGCGTGGCGAGAGGCGACGCGGTCTCCGTGACGCATGAGGAATTCGAGCAAGCGGAATTCTGTGGGAGTGAGATGGATTTCGCGAGTGCCGCGAAAAACGCGGCGCTGGGTGAGCTCCAAGGCGAGGTCGCAGATTCGAAGAGTGTGAGAGCGCGGCTCGGCGACGCGGCGCTCCAGCGCGCGGATACGGGCGAGCAAAACAGCGAAGGAGAAGGGCTTGGTCACATAATCGTCGGCGCCAGCGTCGAGGCCTTTGACGATGTCGGGAACGGAGTCGCGGGCGGTGAGCATCAAGATGGGAATGTCCTGCTTGATTTCGCGGAAACGTTGAGCGACTTGAATGCCGTTGAGTCCGGGCAACATGACATCGAGGAGTACGAGGTCGAACTGGTGGTCTTCGGCGAGGGAGATGGCGGAGAGGCCGTCGTAGGCCAGGCTAACGGCGTGATTGTCTTCTTCGAGGCCGCGGCGGAGGACCTGGGCCATTCCTGTTTCGTCTTCGACTACGAGGATCTTCATTTGAGCTGACTGCTTTCTTGGAAACTCCTACATCATCCGCTTCCGCGAGTCGAAATCAAGCCTCGGCCGCTTGTTTGGGACGCAGATAGTAGTGAATCGCGGGAGTGAAGATGAGTGAGAGCACCATGGAACTGAGAATTCCTCCGACGACCGCGATAGCTAACGGTTTCAGCATGGCAGAACCAGCCCCGATGCCGAATGCCAGTGGAAGCATACCGGCGACCGTGGCCAGCGCCGTCATGGCGATCGGCCGCAGCCGGCGGCGTCCCGCCTGAATCATCGCCTCTTCAGCGGAGAAGCCAAGTTCGCGGAAGCGGTGCTCCGCGTCCAAGAGAAGGATGCCATTCTTGGCCACGATGCCGATGACCATGATCATGCCCATGCGGGAAGCGACATTGAACGAGGTTTTGGTGATAAGTAGCGCCAGAAATCCGCCGAAGCTGGATAGCAATGCGGATGCCAGAATCGCCGTAGGCGCGGAGAAAGTTCGAAATTCGAAAAGCAGCACAGCAAACAGAAGCAGCAGCGCCAAAAATAATACCACCAACATATCGCTGGACGATTTCTGTTCTTCCGCATAAAGACCGCCATATTCAACACGGATGGACGAAGGCAAATGCAAATTGTTCACAGTTTTCTGGACGGCTGCGATGCCTGTGCCAAGGTCCACACCTTCGAAGCGACCGGTTACTTGCACCAGGCGCTGCAAATTCTCCCGGCGGATTTCCGTCTGTCCGGGATCCATGCTGATGGCCGCCAAAGAACCAAGCGTAGCTGTGCGGCCAGTCGAGCTCGTCAACAAAGCATTGCTCATATTGTCAAGCGAAGAACGGTTTTGCTCGGGAAAGCGGACGCGAATGGTATAGGAACGATCATTGAGAATCACTGGGGTTGCCGCAGGCTCACCTTCCAAAACCGCCGCGGCATTGATGGCGACTTCCTCGGGAGTGAAACCTGCACGCGCGGCCACCGTGGGATTCACTTGATACGTCACTGCCGGGCCGCTGATGGTGTTTTCGATCCCGTTCAGGACGTCGACGACCGGGTGGGGGTTCCCGCCGATCTTGATTTTGTCGATGGCATCGGCGACGCGCGGCGCGGTTTCATTCAGGAGCTTGCCGTCCTGCGAAAAAAGCTTGATCACGACAGGCTGCGGCTCGCTGGTCAAGTCGCCGATCATGTCCTGAAGGAGCTGGACGAAATCGACTTTGGTGCCAGGTTCGGTCGATTCAATCTCAGATCTGATATCGGCGATGATGTCGTCAATGTCGCGCTTGCGATCTTTCTTCAGCCTGACGGTGAAATCTCCGTTGTTCGCTTCAGTAACGGCAACCAGCCCCAGTTGCAAGCCGGTGCGGCGGGAAGTGTTCTCGACTTCGGGAGTGGACTTCAGAATCTCCTCAATGTGCAGCAGGATGCGATTGGATTCGGCAAGCGAGCTGCCCGGCGGCGTGAAGTAGTCCAGAATAAATCCGCCTTCATCCATCGCCGGTAGAAAGTCCGTGCCGAGAAATTTGTAACACAGTACCGAAAGGGTGACGACCAAGACCGAGCTTGCGACTAGCACCCAGGGCCGCTTCAAAATGGCGCGCATGGTGCGTGCATAGAACTCCACGATGCGCCCGAAAAAACCAGAGAGATCCTTTTCTTCGGCAGCCAGAAGAGCAGCAGCGTCCGGACCGCCCGCCGAGGACGATGCTGAAGCTTCCGCAGTTTCCTTCCGCCGGACCAGGTAAAGACTCAGCGTCGGTGTCCAAGTCAACGCCAGAAGAAGCGAAGTCAGCAAGGAAACGGTCATGGTGACGGCGAGGGCGCGGAAGAAGCTCCCGGTCACTCCGGCAATGGAAACCAGGGGAAGAAAGACGACAATGGGGGTAATGGTCGAGCCGATGAGCGGTATGGTTAATTCCCTAAGAGCGCTCTGGATGGCCTGAAACCGGCTTTGCCCCGCATCCCGGTGCAAGACGATATTTTCGAGGACCACGATGGCGTCGTCGATGACCAGACCGACGGCGGCTGCGAGGCCGCCCAGAGTCATCAGATTGAAACTTTGATTGGTCCATTTCAAAACGATGAAGGTGATGAGCAGAGTTATCGGTATGACCAAGCCCGCCACCAGCGAGGTTCCCCAGTCGCGCAGGAATAACACGAGGATGATGGACGAAAGCAAAATTCCGATGAGTACGGCATCACGCACGCTCGAGATGGAATCGTGAACGATCGTGGATTGGTCGTAAAACGGCTCGAGATGAACTCCGGGAGGCAAACTCGGGGTGAGTTGCTGGATGAGTGCGTGCACTTCGTTTGCTACGTCCAGCGTGTTGCTTTCGGGCTGGCGATCTACGTTGAGAAGCACGGCCGGCTTGCCATTCGCGGTCACCATCGTGTAGACCGGGGCGACCGACGGCGCGATTTTCGCGATGTCTCCTAAACGTATGGGAATACCCATTGGGGAACTCTTGACTACAATTTGTCCGATCTGTTCCGGAGTGCGCACCTGCCCACTGATGAGACCCAATACAAGCTGATGACTGTGCTCGATCAATCCAGGCGAATCGATGAGATTCGTGCGCTTGATAGCGTCCAAGATGTCGGGGACAGTAATCCCCGATGCGTGGAGGCGCGCCGGATCCGGTGTCACCTGAAATTCGGGAACGCGGCCGCCTTGTATGATGACGGTCGCAACGCCATCCAGCCGGTTGAGGCGCGGCTTAAGGTCGTAGGTGGCGATCTCCCACAGCTTGTTGGGCGGCACGGTGTCGGAGGTCAAACTGTAACCAATGATGGGGAAGACCGCGAAGGTCATCCGGTGTGTTTCCACCTTTGCCGTAGGAGGAAGGTCCGCCTGCAAACGAGCGACAACTGCGTCCACACGTTGCAGCGTCAAAATCATGTCGGAGTTCCAGTCGAAGAACAGATCCACCTCGGCGGAACCACGGCTCGTTATGGAAGTAACCTTTAGCAGGCCCGGCACACTATTTACTGCTTCTTCGACCGGCCGCGTGATGGTGACCAGCATCTGGTCAATAGGCATCACGCCGTTGTCCACGCCGACGACGATGCGCGGAAAGTCCGTGTTCGGAAATACAGAAATGGGGACCGTAAGAGCGAGGTAGCCTCCCACAAGCGCCAGGCTGATGGTCAGGAACAACACGGGGCGAGACAGCCTATGGAACCAGGGTGTGCCTGGATCGCTCTGCTTACCTGATGACGGGGCTGCGCCGTTCACGACTGGGGAAGAATCCATGCGCAGTTACTCCTTGCCCTTCACAGGAGCTTTCTTTGCGGGCGCTGTTTTCTGTTTGGACTTGTTGGGCTTCTTAGCGTCGTTGGCCTTGTCGTCCTTTTCGCCTTTCCCCGTGTCCTTTTCGTCTTTGTCGACCGTTTCCTTTTCCTCAGCTCCAGGCTTCTCAATTTTTATCTTCGTGCCGTCGGGAACTGCATAGCCTCCTGTCGTTACGACTGGATCTCCGGGATTGATGCCGCCAGCGATTTGTGTAAGTTCTGAGTTGCGAATGCCCAGCCGAACTGTCTTCTGATGGGCCTTTTCATCCGACCCGGCGAGGAGGACGTAATCGGCGCCTTCAGCGTTTTTGAACACAGCGGCAGTGGGAACTACAATCGCGTCCTTCACTGTTTTCGCTGTCATCGAGACTTCCAGGGACATTCCCGGTCGCAGCGCAGGGTCTGGCTTGGAGGCTTCCACCCAGACTTCAATCGTGGTGCTACCAGGATCGAGAGCGGGGCTAACCAAGCTGACGCGGCCTTTGATGGGCTCGTCGAGCTCGGGAACTTTCAGCTCCGCGGGGTTACCCACTTTCAAGACAGCGGCTTCCGATTGCGGAACGTGCGCCTTGGCGATGAGCCGGGAGGTATTCATCACCGTGAGCAAAGGTTGATTGGCGGCGGCGAGGTCTCCTTCGAACAGGGGGCGATCGGTCACCACGCCGTCGATGGGACTAGTGATTCGCGAATAGCTGAGCAGCGCTTGCGCGCCACGCATTCGGCCTTCGGCCGAGGAGCGTGAGCCTTGAGCGGATTTGAGCGCTTGCTCTTTTCCAACGCGCTGCAAGTCGGCAAGTTGTTTTTGCGCTTGCTCGTTCTGGCTGCGCGCCTGAAGAAACGCGACTTCGGCGGAATCCAGATCGCGGCGGGGGAGAGCGCCTTGTTGGAACAGTTCTTTGCGGCTCTCATAGACTTTTTGTTGCGCCTCGAAGTTCGATCTTGCAGAAGTGGCATCCAACTCCGCCTTTTGAATTTGCTGCGGGAGGCTTGAACCAACAGTCGTAGCGTAGTTGGCTTCCGCTTGTTCGAAGTCACCTTTGCTGGCCTCCGCGGCGGCAGACAAATCGCTATTTTCCAATTCGGCGAGCAACTGTCCTTTTTTAACTCGCGCGCCGCGTTGAACGTAGAATTTCTTGATAGTCGAGCTGATCTTCGGGGCCACGGTGGCTTGTTCGAGAGGGAAGACCACCGCTTCCACAGTAATCACCTGAGAGATGGGGGCACGCTGGACCGGCGTGATCTGCACCGAGACCACCGGCTCTTTTTCTTTTTCGGCGTTGCTGCAGCCACTCACAAAGCACAGCACGGCTGCGAAAGCGGAGAGAAAAATCGTCCTCGCGTGAAGAAACTCTTCAGTAGCGTTTAAGGTGGGCTTCATGGAGTGGTCAGAACCCCCGTCAAGGTTTGCAAATTTGCGAGGGCCACGCGATACCGCACGGCTCCGTCTTGATAGGCAGTGTTGGCTTGCGCGAAGGTGGTCTGCGCGTCCACGACTTCCAGAACGGTAGCCTCGCCGCCCTTGTAGCGAAGCGTGGTGAGACGCAGGCTTTCGGCGGAGAGTTCGGCCGAACGGCTGAGGCCGCTGAGCTCGTTCAGGGCGGTGTCTGCTTCGGCGTAGAGAGATTTGATTTCGGCCAGGAGCTTGCGCTGCGCGAGCGAAAGTTCCCGTTGGGCTTGCGTGCGCCGCAACTCGGCTTGCTTGATGCGGCTCTGCGTGGCGCCCCAATTCCAGATGGGGATATTGACAGTGGCGGCCGCCGAAGAACCCAAATTGGAAACTCCACTGGGACCGTTCACTGCAAACTGCGGGGCGTCGATGCCGTACCAGTAATCAAAGCCGAGCGAAGGCAGATACCCAGCGCGCGCGCCGTTTACATCCTGTCCCGCCTGCTGGACAGTGGCCAGCGCGGCGCGAAGGTCCGGATTATCCCGGGCCGCCCGCTGCTGCACTTCCGCGAGGGTCGGAAGGGGAACGCCCGCATGGAGATCTTCGGCGAGTTCAAAATTGTCGTTGAAATCGGGAAAGATCAGGACGGCAAAATCGAGACGTGCGTTCAAAAGGCCCAGCTGTGCTTCCAGCAATTGGCGGCGGCGCTCCTGCATCTGCAACTCGGCTTTGATGACATCGGAATGCGCGACTTCCCCGCCCTTCTCCAGGTCTTGCGTCAACTTCAGGAAACGGTCCCCCTCATCGCCGTTTTTCTTCGCGGCTTCGAGCTTGAGTTGCGCGGCGGAAACAGCGTAATAGCTCTGCACCACGGTAACGACCAGTCCACGCGAAGCAATCTCTGCCCGCGCCTTGGCGAGAGCGGACGCCGCGGTAGCGCGGCGGTAAGCCGAAATCGAAACGAGATCGATCGATTCATGCACGTTGGCCAGGCTGACGTATTCGTGCGCGGCGTTGTTCGCAATGAAGGCAACGTTTCCCTCACGGAGTTGAGTAAAGATCGCCTGATTGTTGTACGTAACGGAAGGGAGAAGCGCGGCCGCCGCCTGATAGCGATCCTGGCGCGCAATCGCGGCGTCGGTCTGGGCGGATTGAAATTGCGTGCTGTTCTTCCTGGCCCGCGCGAGAGCATCCTCCAGAGTCAGGCGGATGGCCGGCGACGTGGCGACCGCGCCCTGTTGCGTATCTCTGGCGGGTGGTGCACCAGCGGGAGCTGGCGATTGCTGCGATGCAGCCATTCCAGCGTAAGTCAGGAAAAGGGCAGCAACCAAGCCCCGCGAATAAACAAGGATGCGACGCAAGTTCATGGATCTGGCTCCAGGGCCGGCCGAAAACACACGAACGGCAAGGAAGAATTCAAGCTAACGAAGCGTACATAAACGCAGGATTAACCGCTAGTTACGGAGGGAACCGGCACTGCTGGCAGAAAGGCGGTGAAGGTGCTCCCGCCGGAGTTAGAGGACGTCAACTCCAAACGGCCGTGGTGCGCTTCTGCAATCCAGCGAGAAATTGATAGGCCCAGCCCCGCGCCGCCGCCGTCATTTTCCGCACGGGAACGAGCTTTGTCGACACGGAAAAAACGCTCAAAAATGCGCGGTTGAAGATC
>WNFK01049854.1_pt1 | contig 11263 bp, 11 predicted proteins | sample 5400281 | NCBI WGS metagenome assembly WNFK01 (sample SAMN13153350, study PRJNA577476) | soil metagenome | isolation source: 20 cm soil on Douglas fir-dominated hillslope | place: USA:California | collected 2013-09-17
AAAGGTCTACCGGATCGGATTCCTGAGCCAGGGGCAGCCACCCAAGGCCCTTCTCGAGGCACTTCAGCAGGGTCTGCGAGAACGAGGATACGCCGAAGGTCGAAACCTCGTCTGGGAATTCCGGTCGACCGACGGCAGCCTGGACCAGCTTCCGCAATTCGCCGAGGATTTGGTGCGATTGAAGGTGGATGTCATCCTGGCTCGATCTTCGTCGGGCGGGATGGCCGCCAAGAGAGCAACCACATCGATACCTATCGTCTTTTTCGTCGTGTACGCTCCGGTTGAGATCGGCCTCGTCCCGAGTCTGGGACACCCCGGCGGCAACATCACGGGAGTCGCGATCAATGTCTCGGATATGGTCGCGAAGCGCGTGCAGCTGTTGAAGGAGCTCGTTCCCACGCTCAAGAGAGTCGCAATGCTGTCGCATCCGCCGCATCCGACCAACGCAATGCAGCTCCAGGGGGCGATGGCCGCCGCACGCACGTTGGGCCTGCAGTTCGAAGAGGTGCCGGTGCGCGGTCCGGACGATTTTGCGTCCGCGCTCAAGGCCCTACGCGGCATCGACGGCGTGCTGAACGCCGATAACCCACTCTTCGTGACACACCGTGTTCGACTCGCCGAGGCGGTGGCCGGGAGCCGGCTGCCCGCGATATATCCGGCTCGGCTGTACGTCGAGGCTGGGGGCCTCATGTCGCACGGCCCAAACCTCCCGGATCTGTGGAGGCATGCCGCCGTTTACGTGGACAAGATCCTCAAGGGCGCCAAACCCGGTGATCTCCCCGTCGAGCAGCCCACCAAGTTCGAGCTGGTCATCAACCTCAAGACCGCGAAGGCCCTCGGCCTCACGATCCCGCCGTCGCTCCTGCAGCGGGCGGATCAGGTGATCGAGTGATGGATCGGCGAGCGTTCCTTGGCACCTTGGCGGGCGGTCTCCTCGCCGCCCCGATCGCTGCTGCGGCGCAATCGGGTGGCAAGGTGCACCGTGTGGGCTATCTCTCGACAGCAGGCAGTGTCTTTGAGGCTTTCCGGCAAGGGTTGCGCGAGTTGGGCTATGTTGAAGGGCAGAATCTCGTGCTGGACGTACGCCTGGCCCACGGCCGGCTCGACCGACTTCCCGCACTTGCGGCCGAGCTGGTCAGAATGCGTCCTGACGTAATCGCCGCCGTGAGCTCGCCGGCCATCCGGGCAACCAAGCAAGCGACCACGACCATCCCGATCGTCATGGCGTTCAGTGGTGACGACCCGGTCCGACATGGGTTTGTCAAGAACTTAGCTCGACCCGGCGGCAACATCACTGGCGTGGCGATGATTGCCGATGAGCTCACCGGTAAGCGCGTGGTCTTGCTCAGGGAGATGCTTCCGAGAGCAACTCGGATAGCCGTACTGACTCAAATCGACCATCCAGCCGCCGCCAGCCAGACGAAGGCGGCGCAGGAGACGGCCAAGTCACTAGGCATCGACCTGGATGTCGCCCGTGTTCACGATTCACGAGAGTATGAGGCAGTCTTTGCCGCCATCGTGAAGCAACGCGCGTCGGGGTTGTTTGTTTCTTTGGAGACCAGGAGCGCCTCGCCGCGCTGGCGACAAAAAACCGTCTTCCCATGATGTGCGAGTGGCGCGAGATGGCCGAAGCCGGTTGTCTCATGGCCTACGGGCCAATCATCACCGATCTGTATCGTCGGGCTGCCGTGTACGTGGATCGAATCATCAATGGGGCCCAGCCCGCCGATCTGCCCGTGGAGCAGCCGACGAAATTCGAGCTGGTCATCAACCTCAAGACCGCCAAGGCCCTCGGCCTCACGATCCCGCCGTCGCTTCTCCAGCGGGCGGATCAGGTGATCGAGTAGGGCCTGTGGCTGGACCAGATGCACCGAACTACACGTTCGACCGGACCGCTGGCTCGCATGCGGTTGCCGCGCGGCCGCGCAACAGGGGTGCCTTGAGCGTTGGGTTTTCAGGCGGCTTTCAGTTCCAGCCTTCCGGCCAGCGGCAGGCGGACCGGGAATGGGCCGGCGATCGCAGCCCCTTGGGGCCACCAAATTGTTTTTGTTGAGTGTTTCTGGTCCGGGTTCGAGAAACATGCGGCGGACGAATGGTGGTGTAGATCTGGGTCGTGTCGATCCGCGAGTGCCCCAGCAACGCGCGGACCTCTTCCAGGTCGTGATGCTGCTCCAGCACCTCCAGCGCGACGCCATGCCGGAGGTCGTGCGGCTTGAGCATCGGGTAGCCGATCCGCCGCCCGTACACTTTGCACAGGCGCCATACGTTCTGGCCGGTCATGGGCGCCCGGGTCTTGCCGCCGCTGCGCCGGCCCCACGTGGACCAAAAGAGTGGTGTCTCCGGCGTCACCGTGTCCAACGCCTTTCCCAACACCTGTTCGACGTACTCCTCAAGATACCGGGCCACGGCTGACGGGAGGGGGATGTGGATCCAGATGCCGCACCTGCGGTGTCGCGACGGATTCCCGGCGCATGCCGGTGTAGCGGAGAATCAGGAACAACGCGGTATCCCGGGGCGCTCCCGCTGCCGGGTCGCCCGGACCAGCGCGTCCATGAGGGCGGGCCCCGGGACCTGGGTGGGCGCCGCGCGGCGGTGCGGGGGCCGATCCAGGCGCGCCACCGGGTTGGCGGGCAGCACCTGCCGTTTCACCAGCCAGGCAGAGAAGCTCGACACCGCTGACTGGCGCATGCGCATCGTTTCGAGCGCGAGATCCGCGGCGGCCATGTCATCCATCCAGGCCTGAATGGTCTCGGCACTGACGTCGTGCGCGCGGGGCATCCGCCCGCGCTGGGTCTTGACGAAGACGAGGAACTGTTCCAACACCCATCGGTAGGTCTTCACTCCCCGGTCGCTCTTGCCGCGTTGCTTGCGTTGGAAGTGGCAAAACTGCTCCACCAGCTCAGTAAGCGGTTGGGTCATGGTCTCGGTCGTGGAAGAAGCGGTCCGTCTGCGCCGGAGTGGTGTCCGGTGGCACGATCCCACGGGACTCAGCCTCACTCCCGGCGCTGGCCGCCTCCAGGCCCGCGCCGGGTAGGCCCACCACGAGGCGAGGGCGTCGGGCGCCGGCTCTCGTCACCGGAATTCCCGCAAGGACGCGCACGAGCCAGACAGCATGCGCAGTAGGAGAGAGCGGGCGACTGCTGGCTCGCTTTGCTCGCGTCACGAAGCCGGTACCGGGATCCATGTCTCCGGACAGCTCGCGACGTTCGGGTAGTAAGCCCCGTAGGTCGGGCAGTAGTACCAGTAGGCGGGAGCTTCGTACCCGTAGGCTGGAGGGTAGTACCCGTAGTAGGGGTAGATGGGTCCGCCGAACCCATCGTGCCCACCTGGCTGACCGCCCCCGAAGCCGTGACCGCCGCCTCCGCGCGCCTGGCTGGGCGCGTTAACCGCAAGCACGACACGCAGCTCCGCGGTGCCCCCGTACAGAGGGACTAGTGACTCACCTCAGTGGGGCTTCTTGATTCTTGCGGGAAAGTGCTTCGGTGCCGACTGCCGACTCACCAGGGCTCCTCTTAATGGACAGAACGGAGGTCGATACGGCATCGCGTCGTAATGATTCCTGTACGAGGAGCGCGCACAGGCGCACGTGGACGAAGGCCGTCGTGAATTCGAGTGTTCAGGAGCCGAGTGGTTTGGTCCGTTTCGTCGGGCTCCGGAGGACGACATGGCGGACAAGGAGTAGAAACGGAGGACGTGCATTCTGTGCTGCGTGAACTGCGGTCTCGGGTGGCCACCGAGGGTCGCGCCATCATCGCGTGCGCGGCGACCGTGTGAACGAGCGCTCCCAGATACCTCTGCAAGAAGGCGCAAGGCCTGCACTGGTACATGATGGGGAAGGGTAGTGCGGCTCAGCCTGGAGGAGCCGAGGTGACCGGAACAGGGGCGAGGGCGCACAGCGCGTCGCCGAGCGGTGGTGCATCTGGAGGCGCTCAGGCCGCAGATCCCGACTGGAAAGCGGTTGAGCAGGCGCTCGGCAAGTCCGGCCAGCTACTACCCGGCGATGTCTTCCGAGTCGGGATGCCGCGCACCGACCTCTCCGTTACCGTGAAGGGCGTCCCGGTAAGGGCTGGCTTTGCACTCGGCTCGTATGCGGCGTTCAAGCAGGTTGGCGACCAGGTCATGGTGATAGGCGATAGGCGACCTGGTGCTCCTCGACCAGGAAGTGCCGGCCGTGATGGCGGGCCTCTTCCGTGGCGGGCTCGAGGTCACCGCGGTCCATAACCACCTGAACGAGATATCGCCGCACGTTATGTACATGCATTACGAGGGTCACGGCGAGGCCGTCACGGTGGCGACGGCGCTGCGCCAGGCGCTGTCCTCCAGTGGTACGCCGCTCGGTAGCACAGCCACTGCAGCGGCCGCCCCGGCTGCTGGCCAGCTTGATACCAAGCAGATCGAGCAGGCGTTGGGGCGCACGGGAAGGGCACTGGATGGGGGGGCTTCCAGGTGAACGTTCCCCGGACGGAAGTGATCACGGAGATGGGGGTGCAATTGCTGCCGCCCATCGGAGTGACGACCGTGATGAACTTCCAGCCTACCGCAGATGGCACGGCGGCGATCACCAGCGATTTCGCGTTCTACATGCACTTCTGGGCGAATGACGACGCGGTCAAGCTTGCGCAGGGGCTGAAGGCGGCCTTGGACCACACCAACAGCGCGAAGCCGTAGCGCGCGGCGCGAGGACGGGAACTGTTCATGGAATCGGTCACACGAGAGAAGGCGCGCGTCACCCCGGAGAGCCGGACAGGGACTCGAGCATCGCCTGGCCAGCCCGAGCGATACCGTACCCTGCTCGAAATCAACAATGCCCTCGTGGCGAATCTGACCCAGGAAGCCCTCTTTCACTCCATCGCCGAGGCTTTGCGCCGGGTCCTCCCCTTCGACCGGACGGCCATCTTCCTCCACGACCCGCAGCGCGATGTCTTGCGCCTCTTCGTCCTCGAGTCCTCCCTAACCTCCAAGTACTTCGCAGTTGGCCTGGAGATGCCTGTCGGCGACAGCCACGTGGGGCGGGTGTTCCAAAGGCAGGAGCTGTTGCTGCGCCGCGACCTGGCTACCGAGCGGCACTATTCAGCCGACGAGCAGGCCTATGCTGATGGTGTGCGGTCCTACGTCATCGTTCCCCTGGTCGTACACGGCCGGAGTATCGGCGTCCTGGCCGTCGCCAGCGTCAATCCCAGCCAGTACTCGGAGACGGATGCCGTGTTCTTCCGTGAGGTCGCGAACCAAGTCGCGCTGGCCGTCGAGAACATGAGGGCTTACGAGGAGATCGCAGCACTCAAGAATCGCCACGAGCGCGAGAGCATCAACCTCCAGGAGGAAATCCACCGTCAGCACAACTTCTCCGAGCTGGTCGGCAATAGCCCACCGCTCCTGGCGCTCCTTCGCCAGGTCGAGCAGGTCGCACCCACGGACTCTACCGTGCTCATCGCCGGCGATACCGGCACCGGCAAGGAGCTGATCGCGCGGGCCATCCATGCCCGGAGCGCCCGCCGGGAGCGTGCGCTGGTCAAGGTCAACTGCAGTGCCATCTCGGCGGGGCTGGTCGAAAGCGAGCTCTTCGGCCACGTCAAGGGCGCGTTTACCGGCGCGATCGAGCGGCGTATCGGCCGTTTCGAGCTGGCAGATGGCGGCACGATCTTCCTGGACGAGGTGGGCGAGCTTCCGCCAGAGACGCAGGTCAAGCTGCTCCGGGTGCTCCAGGAGCGCGAGTTCGAGCCCGTGGGCAGCAGCCGCACGCAGCCCGTGAACGTTCGCGTCATTGCCGCGACCAATCGCAATCTGGAGGAGGCGGTAGCCGCCGGCCGGTTCCGCTCGGACCTCTTCTTCCGGCTCAACGTCTTCCCGCTCAGAGTCCCGCCCTTGCGCGAGCGCCGGGCGGACATCCGACTGCTTGTGACGTTCTTTCTCGCGCAATTTGTCGGCAAGCTTGGCAAGCGCGTGGCCTCGGTGACGGACGAGACGATGGCCCGTCTGACCGCCTATGACTGGCCCGGGAATGTTCGCGAGCTTCAAAACGTCCTGGAGCGCGCGGTGATCCTCAGTGAAGGGCCAGTGCTCGATATCGATTCCACGATGCTGCCCTCCCAGTCGCTAACGGCCGAGAGTGCTCCCGGGGCCTCGGCGCCGGCCCCGCACGGCCTGGCAAGCCTGGAGGAGGTGGAGCGTGCTCATATCCTCACGGCGCTCACGCGGACGGGCTGGGTCATAGACGGACTCAAGGGAGCGGGGGCCATCCTGAAGATTCACCCCAATACGCTTAGAAGTCGGATGGACAAGCTCGGGCTCAAGCGCTCCGGCCACCGCCGGTCGTAGTTCTGCGACGACCCGCTCACGATCCTTCGTGCCCGTCCACGACCGGCCGTGGTGCACTTGCCGTCGCCGATATCGCCATCCAGACGGAGTCCTGACGTTTCACCTACTTCGATCGAGGCCTGTCCTCGTCACCGACCCCGGCATGGCGTTTGCCTCTGACAACCGCCCGGGAGCGACGCCCTCCAACCCCTAGACCCTGGCACCGGGCGCGAAGTCCAGGGCCGCGCGGTACAAACATTTACCCCATACAGGAGAGTCGAAATGCAGAAGAGGAACCTGTTCATCGCGTCCGCCATGGTGGCTGCCCTTGTCTTGCCCTCGTCTCCAATGGCCAGGCCGGCCCCGCCGCGGGAGACGGTTTCTCGGGCCGGGCAAGCCTGAGTCGAGGCGCTATAGCCCGCCAAGTCAGTGGTTGCGCCAGTCTCGGCCCGGCGCGACAACTTGACGCCGTCGTGACAACTGTCGGGCAATGAAGACACAAGGATGAACTCGAAGTCCCAGCATCTAACCCTTTTTCGAGGAGGCTCCTATGCGGCGGTGGACGATTCCTGTGGTTGGGCTCGTGTTCGTGATGGCGGTCGGATCGGGTGCCTACGCCCAGACGCCGAGTGGCAGCTCGGACAAGATGGACAAAGACAAGATGATGGAGAAGAAGGACGACAAGATGATGGACAAGATGGGCAAGGACAAGATGATGGACAAGAAGGACGACAAGATGATGGACAAGACGGGCAAGGACAAGATGATGGACAAGAAGGACGACAAGATGGACAAGAAGCAGTAGAGCTGAGTCTAGGCGCTCCCGGGACCGATGACCTCCCCACACTAAGGGGTGGTGAGTCCTTGATTTGTCCCGTTCGCACGAGGCGATCACACGTCGACCGCCGCGTTGCTGCGAGGGTATGAGCAGGGCAGGCGACGGCGCAAGGGCGCGCCTGAAACACGCCGGAAGACTCGAACGCCTGGGGGACAGTCCAGACGTTCAGGTCTTCGGGGGTCAATTTCATCAACGACGCCGCGACGCGCTTCCTGCTGAGGAAGTATGAGGTCCGGGACGGCCCGCCGTCGCGGGAGTACACTTCGGGTCCGGGAGTACACCTCGGGTCAGTGAGAGATGAGCATGAGCAGGACAGAGTTCCAGTACACGGCTCCCTACACGACCCTGGCCGGCACCGTTGAGGAACTCGCTCGCCGGGGCTTTCGTGAGGGCTTCCGCGTTGTGGACGGTCGGCTTCAGGCGCTCGGAACTGGGGAGGTTCTCAGGTCGGAGGATCTCCTGATCCGGGAATACTATCGCTTCGAGGGTATCTCAGACCCGGATGACATGGCGATCGTGTACGCCCTCGAAAGCAAGGGGGGCGTTCGAGGCACCGTCACCGATGCCTACGGCGTGTACGCGGACCCGACCGTGAGCGCCGTCCTGGCCGACGTCCCGATTCAAGAGCCGTCTCCAATGGTCTCGTTGGCCGCCCCCCGGGGTCGCATCTACCGTCACGCGCTGCCCACCCGGTTGAGCCACTGGCTCATCACGCTCTGCCTGCTCGTGCTGGTCATGAGCGGGCTCCAGATCTTCAACGCCCATCCCTCACTCTACTGGGGAAATCGATCCGACCCTGGTTCGGCGCTGTTCCAGCTGAAAGCCATCGACACGCCGGACGGAGCGACGCGGGGGATCACCGAGATCCTCGGGCGCGAGATCGACACGACCGGCATCCTGGGCGCCTCGCGACGGAGCGGGCCCGACCTCGAAGAGCGCGGCTTTCCTTCGTGGGCGACGCTGCCGAGCGAGCAGTGGCTGGCGATGGGCCGCCGGTGGCATTTCTTCTTCGCTTGGGTGTTCGTTCTGAACGGCCTGGGCTTCAGCCTGTGGGCCCTCGTCCGGCGGCACCTCTCCCGCGACCTCTGGCCGACCGGTGCCGACTGGCGCGACATCGGACGATCCGTTCTCGACCACCTGCGCTTTCGACATCCGACCGGGGCCGCGGCCAGCCGCTACAACGTGCTGCAGAAGCTCTCGTACCTGTCGGTCGTCATCGGCCTGGCCCCGCTCACCGTGGCGACCGGCCTGGCCATGTCGCCCGGCATGGACGCGCTGATCCCGTGGCTGCCCGGGCTCTTCGGCGGGCGACAGGCCGCCCGGACCGTCCACTTCGTAGCCTGCTTCGCCTTCGTCGGCTTCGTGGTCGGCCACCTGTTCATGGTCGCGGTGACCGGGCTCTGGAACAATGTGCGCTCCATGATCACGGGCTGGTACCGGGTCGACGCCGGGGGAGGTCACGATGGAGCCGGGTAGCCGTATGAGCCGACGGCAGTTCGGGATCCGTGGGCTGCAGCTGTTCGGGGTGGCGCTGCTGGCCGGCTGCGATGCCTTGAGCGGCAGCGACTGGGTCGCCGGCTTGCTGGAGCGGGCCGAGGGGCTGACTCGCGCGGTCCAGCGGGCGATCACGCCGCGCCGCGCGCTGGCGCGCGAGTTCACGGAGGCCGAGCGCTCGGCAGTCTTCCCCGGCAATGGCACGGTGAATCCCTCCGAGCCCGAGTACCAGGCCCTCGCGCGTGCCGGCTTCGCGGACTACCGGCTCGAGGTCGGCGGGCTCATTGAGCGGCCGGCAACCTTCTCGCTGGCCGAGTTGCGTGGGCTACCCTCCCGGACCCAGATCACGCGCCACGACTGCGTCGAGGGCTGGAGCGCCATCGCCAAGTGGAAGGGCACCCGCCTGTCGGCCTTGCTGGATCAGGTCGGCGTCAAGCCCGGGGCCCGCTACGTGGTGTTTCACTGCTTCGATGCGCTCCGGGAAGGCGGCGACCGGTACTACGAGAGTGTCGATCTCGAGGACGCGACCCACGAGCAGACCATTCTCGCGTACGACATGAACGAGCAGGCGCTGCCGGTGACCTACGGCGCGCCGCTCCGCCTCCGGGTCGAGCGCCAGCTCGGCTACAAGGCGGCCAAGTACGTGCGTCGCATCGAGCTCGTCGAGCGATTCGACGCCATCGGACAGGGCAAGGGCGGGTACTGGGAAGATCGCGGCTACGAGTGGTACGCGGGCATCTGAGCGTGACGCGGCTTGGCCGGTCGGCGGCCCCTGGTGCCCTGACGCCGTGCGGTCCGTCTTCACGGCCGCAACTTGTCCCCTCGTCAGATTCATTCCTTTTTGACGTTCCTTGCGGGCTGAAAAAGAGCCTCGGTCGACAGTCTATTCCGCGTTTCCGCCTCTGGCACACTCTGTCGAGGCTACAGAGCAGACCGCAGAATCAATGCTGCGTGGCAAACATCAAGGCACAAAGGCAGGCGAGATGCTCGTCGGCTAACCTGGAGGAAAACTATGTGCGTTGCGATTCGGTCTCGCTTCCACCATCTCTCTAGCTTTTCAATCGCAGGAGTCTTTGTAGCAATGACTGCATACTCTGCCTTTCCCGTTCATGCCGCTCCTGGCGTAGAACCGAAGCCGGCGACCGCCGCTACGCAAGCATATCTTGAGCACTTTTCCGCCAGCCTTCCGTTTGCGGACAGAGAAGACTTCGACCTGGCAACCCGCGACTTCGTTGCGGCAGTTCCCGGCAATCGAATTCTGGATGCTGAGGGCAACCTACTGCGCGACCTAAATGTGGAAGGGTTCTTTTCGCAACCGGTACCCCCAACGGTAAATCCGAGTCTATGGCGAAATGCCGGCTTGGTGGCGAAATCGGGGCTCTTCAAGGTTTCCGACAGGGTCTATCAAGTCAGAGGCGTTGACTATGCAAACATGACGATTGTGCTGGGTGATACCGGTTTCATTGTCATCGATTCACTGATGATCGCCGAAACAGCCAAGGCATCAATCGATCTCGCACGGGACAACCTCGGGAATCGCCCCGTCGTGGGCATCGTCTACACACACCCCCACCCGGACCATTACGGTGGCGTCAAGGGAATTCTAGACGAGCAGGACGCTCGCGCCCGACACGTGCCTATTCTGGCGCCGCGCGGCTTCATGGACGCGATCGCCTCTGAAAACGTCGTCGCGCTGCCCGCTTGGGCGCGCCGAGCGGTGTATCAATTTGGCCTTGGCCTGCCACTGGATACAAAGGGGTTTGTAACGTCGGGCGATGGCCCCTCTTATTCGGGCTCCGGCAACACAATCTCTGTTACGGGCACCAGCTCACTTATCCCGCCCACGCACGAGATCACTCACACCGGCGAGACCATCACCATCGATGGCGTCCGTATGGAGTTTCAGCTGACGCCGGGAACCGAAGCGCCGGCTGAAATGAACATTTTCTTGGCCGATCTTCATACCTTGTGTCTAGCGGAGAACGCGGGCGGCACTCTTCATAATATTCTTCCGCTCCGGGGGGCTCAGGTACGAGATGCCAAGGCATGGGCTGACTATCTTACCGAATCGTTGCGTCTATACGGGTCACGGACCGAATATCTCGTGACGCAGCATTACTGGCCACGTTGGGGCCATGACAGCATTGTCGATTATGTGTCCTCCCAACGTGACGCGTATAAATACCTTCACGACCAGACAGTCAGGATGATGAACAACGGCTTGAGCGGTTCCGAAATCGCCGAGCGCCTCAAGCTACCCGACGTGCTCGCGAAGCGGTGGTTTCTTAGCGGCAACTATGGAACGACGAGTCACAACGCAAAGGCTATCTATCAACGCTACCTTGGCTGGTACGATGGAAATCCTGCGCACCTCAATCCCCTTCCTCCCGAAGAGGCGAACAAACGCTACGTCGATGCGATGGGAGGTGAAGACGCGGTCTTGAAGAAATCAAAGGATGCCTTTGACAAAGGCGACTATCGGTGGTCCTCGGAATTGCTTTCTCGGCTCGTGTTCGCCGCTCCTTCTAACGAGCCGGCACGCCTGCTGCTTGCGGACAGTCTTGAGCAGATGGGCTATCAGTCTGAAAGCGGGTCATGGCGGAACGCATATCTCAACGGCGCCAAAGAGCTTAGAAC
>WNFK01043746.1_pt1 | contig 11256 bp, 13 predicted proteins | sample 5400281 | NCBI WGS metagenome assembly WNFK01 (sample SAMN13153350, study PRJNA577476) | soil metagenome | isolation source: 20 cm soil on Douglas fir-dominated hillslope | place: USA:California | collected 2013-09-17
CAACGCCTCCTCCATGGGTGCGGCCGATGAGCGACATCCTCTCGGCCGGAAAGTGGCTTGAGCTGCGACGTTGGCGCAGAACACGCCAAACATCTCAGAATTGTTGACAATTCAGTAATTTCGACTGAGGATCCGAGTCCAGACCAGGCCAGCCTGCCGATTTCCAGCGCATCCGGCGTCCGCGCTGAATCGATCTGTCCCAATCGAGCCTGCACGGAACAGAAAAGAGTCAGCATGCGCAGGCATCGGTTGGGTCAATTTCGCGCGCCTCCCGACGTTGCTACCTGTTCAAGTGGCATCCCGTCAATAAGTCACAGTGACGGTAATATGCTCGGAACTCGATGTACGCCAACCACTTCCGGTATCCTTCCTGGATAATCTACATTATCGAGTGAAGTGCTGTGTCTCGGCGGCGGTCTCGCCCGCTGACTATGCGCTATGCGGCGCATCGAAATCTCGCGCTTGACCCGCATCGGCCGACGACCCAGGATGGCGGGAGCTGTCCTGAGAGTCCGTCAGTCGAGAGGCGCCGTCATGAGCACGACAACGGTCGGTATCGCGCAGTGGCACCCGGTGTGCGGTGAACCTCGACGGAACCTGGTCACCGCACTGACTCTCATCAAATCGCTGGCTGCACAAGGCTGCACACTGATAGTGCTCCCCGAACTTTGGGCATCCGGTTACGACGCGGCGTCGTTGGCCGATGACACGGCCGTCGCGGCCGAGCCACTTGATGGCGAGCGCGGACGCCAGCTCTCAGCAGCAGCCTTGCAACACCGTGTCTGGCTCTTCGCGGGCTCGGTGCCTGAGATCTATCAGGACGGCCGGCTCTTCAACACCGCCGTCGTCTACGCACCGGATGGCAGCCTTCGGGCGCGACATCGCAAGGTGCACTTGTACACACCGCTGGGTGAGGATGCCGTATTTAGAGCCGGCTCGGGACCCACCGTAGTCGACGTCGACGGAATCGGGACTATCGGGCTCAGCGTGTGCTTCGACGGGGACCACCCCGAATACGCCCGGGCACTACACGACCTCGGTGCACGCGTGGTCGTCTCAGTGTCCGCCTACGAGGTTGCGACGGAGTCGTGGTGGGACATCCTGTACCCCGCCAATGCGCTCGCGAATGGTCAGTGGTGGTTGATGGCCAACCCCCCGACGGCGCTGCGATCGCCGAGGCACCGCGGTGGGACGGCCACGGACATGAGACATATCTGCTTGTCTTATCGCTGGACCTGTCCACTGCCGTGGCAGCTGCCGAGCAAGATGCCGGGGCGCTCTGGGCCTCCGGACATCGTTGAATCAGAGCTGGAAGGTCAGACACATACGTTGGACGGGAGCATAACTGCTCATGGAGGATTCCAGGACGGGTGAGCGCGCACCGGAGCAGTTCCAGACAGGCTGCGGTTCGGAGTGGAGGTCGGTATGTCGAGCCACGAGGTTGAGGTCCTCGTCGTCGGCGGGGGCCAGGCCGGCCTTGCGATGAGCGAGCATCTCGGCGCCTGCCGCGTGTCGCACCTGGTTTTGGAGCGGCACCGCATCGCGGAGCGTTGGCGTTCGGAGCGCTGGGATTCCTTGGTCGCCAACGGACCTGCCTGGCATGACCGCTTTCCCAACCTGGAGTTCATCGACCTCGATCCCGATGCCTTCGCCTCGAAGGAGCAAGTGGCGGACTACTTCGTCGCCTACGCGGAGAAGATCGCCGCGCCCATCCGGTGCGGAGTGGAGGTGACGTCGGTGACGCGGCACGTCGGCCGGCCGGGGTTTCACGCCGCGACGACTGACGGAACAGTGGACGCACGCTTCATCGTTGCCGCGACCGGACCATTTCAACGGCCTGTCATCCCGCCGATCGTTCCCGACGGCGCGGTACCCCTGCAGATCCACTCCAGCGGCTACCGCAACCCGACGCAATTGCCCGACGGCGCCGTTCTCGTGGTCGGAGCTGGATCGTCTGGGGTGCAGATCGCTGACGAGCTTCGACAGTCGGGACGACGCGTATACCTCTCCGTCGGCCCGCACGACCGCCCCCCGCGCCGGTATCGCGGTCACGACTTCTGCTGGTGGCTTGGCGTTCTGGGCCTGTGGGACGCAGAGACCCCTCCCCTGGGGGCCGAGCACGTCACGATCGCGGTCACTGGGGCGCACGGCGGTCACACCGTCGACTTCCGCGACCTCGCCAGTCGTGGTATCGAGCTCATGGGCCTGACCGCGGCGTTCGACAGCGGCACCTTACGTTTCGCGGCGGACCTCGGCGAGAACATCGCCAGCGGCGACGCCAACTACATGTCGCTGCTCGACGAGGCCGACGCGTACGTCAATCGGAACGGCCTCGATCTCCCCGAGGAACCGGAGGCCCGAATTCTGGGGCCCGTTCCTGCTTGCGTGACCGATCCCGTGCTCGCACTCGACCTGGCCGGCGCGGAAGTCAGCTCAATCATCTGGGCGACCGGCTTCGCCACCAACTACAGCTGGCTGCAAGTCGATGCCTTCGACGAGAGCGGCAAGCCGAAGCACCGACGCGGCGTGTCGTCTGAGCCCGGTGTCTACTTCCTCGGACTGCCATGGCTGTCGCGGCGCGGATCGAGCTTCATCTGGGGGGTCTGGCACGACGCCAAACATCTTGCCGATCACATCACGACCCAACGTGGCTATCTCGCCAGGGTTCTACGATGAACCCGGCGTCGCTGAGCTCATCTGCCACCCTCCCCTCCGATTCACTTTCGTTCCAAGCGATCTCGGGCGCTGATGCGGATCGTGGGACAGATTCGAATGCGATTCTGCGCCCCTGTCCCCCAGGCCAGGATCGATTGCTCCAGCGTGGCATTCACAGATCACCCGGTACGCCGTAGGAGGGCGCCGCCGTGGGATCCAACCCACGGGTCCGATAGTCCTGTTTCTGAAGCTCCCACACGCTCCAGAGACGCCGGAGTTCGCCCACCGGGTCGTCGTGCCAATCGACCCTGAGATCGGTGACCGGCCAAGGCACGTCTTCGACCACTTGGAGGCCGGCGCTGTGCACCGGCCCGGCCTCGCCGCCGGCCACGACAGCGGCGGCGAGGCCGTCGAGTAGCCGCACTTCCAAACACCTACCTGCCGAACTGGTGAAGCCGTAGAGCAAAGAACGGATGACCCCTTCGTGGCGCAGCATGTTTCCCGCCGCCGCAGCGTTTTTCGTCTCCTCTTGGTGGTTGATCCCCAGCGCATGCTCGCCGGTGTGGATGGCAGTGTTGCCGCGACGATCGACGACGACGAGCTGCCGGTATGCGCGGTGACGTTCAGACGCCAGCGCAGTGTTGAGCGCTTCTGATGCATCGAGGTCGGATGCAAGCGCCTGCAGCGCAATGCTACCCAACTGTGGGTTGGTCACATTCTGGCTGGCTACAGCACCTACGCCGGCGCGCAGGTGAACGCATCGTGACGCAACGGCCGGGCTCGAGGAGCAGATCACCATACCGAACGCACCCGATTCGTCGCGGACCACGAGCGAGAACGTCACGCGGGCCGGCCCAGATCGGTGATCACCGCGGTGGCATCGATCTCAACGAGCCACTCGGGCCGGGCGAGAGCGCTGACCACGAGCCCCGTGGAGACCGGGTGCACGCCCTTGAGCCAGCGGCCCATCACCCGGTACACCGGTTCGCGATAGCGGATATCGACGAGATAGACCGTCACCTTCACGACGTCCTGCAACGTGCTTCCGGCTTCGTCGAGCAACATGGCGATGTTCGCCATTGCTTTCTCGGCCTGCGCTTCGACGTCGCCGATGCCGACTGATTCCCGAGTGTCGAGGTCCTGACCAATCTGACCGCGCAGGTAGACCACCCCTCCGGCGACGACGGCCTGAGCGAGATCGTTGTCGAGATTCTGCTCGGGATAGGTATCGCGGGCGTTGAAGGGCCGGATCCGGATGTGGTTGCCCATCAGTGGATTCCAAGGAAACGGTCGAACGGATCGGCCGCCGATCTCGCCAGTGCGAGTCGACCGCCGGCGTCGAAGTCGGCGCCAGCGGCATTGCATTCTGCCAGCGATGACGACTGCGCCACGGGTTGGAACGTAAGGCGCGCTGTCGATTTGTTGGGTAGCGACATTTCGGTCCATTCGCGAGAAGGTGTTTCGGGCGGGTGACACATATCGTGGGCTGCTGACCCAGCATCTGTAAAACTTTGACAACTGACGAAGAACTCGTGAAGCCCGATGATCCTGGTGCGCTCGCCTCGCAGTGTGCTGAGCCACTCCACTATTGGTTCCATTTCATCGTCGGACATCGAGGTACCTGAGGAGCTCTCTGCTACTGCTCAACCCTGTGTTCGACGATTTCGGCGAGGTCTGCGTCACCGCGCCGACGTCGACGCTGCTAGTCCGACGGCGCGACTCCCCCGCCGGGGGACTGCGCTGCCTTCGAGAGCGGGCCGCAGCCGTCTCACCACCAGCCTCGGCGGGCCGAATACCGCGCGAATGAATATCGCGAGCGGATCGAAGTAGGTGACCAAACGGCAGTGTGTCACCTGTCGGCGTCAATCACCCACCTAGACCTGGCCAAGCGGCCGACAGGCGTTGGAAACCGCATTCCAGTACTGCCCGTCCCCACAGTTCGGCGGGAACGGCACTACCGGTGGCCTGCACACATTGCCGACCGGATCCCACCAGTCGCCGTTCTGGCAGCCCAGCGGCGCCGGCGCCGCCGGCGGTTGACACACGTTGGCGACGGGATCCCACCACTCCCCGTTCTGGCAATCGAGCGGCTGCGCCGAGCCGGCCGCCGGGGTCACTAGCGACAGGGCGGCGATTGGCGCAAACGCAGCCATCAGGATTGTCGAACGACGAAAGAGCTTACCCATGGCCTCAGCTTGCCCCAACCAGGGGATTATCAAACCGCTTGGATGGACTGGGCGAATCCCGGGCTCTGGCGGGCGCTGCGGGGTGAGGTATGGCGCCCTTTGAGGCTAGGACGAGCTGCACGCGCGCCTTGACGAAGGCCGGCCGATCCTATCGATGCTCGACGCCGGGTCCCCTGTTGCACTCTGAACTTGTTCGACGCCTCGCGGCAGGAGGAATACGGCGGGATCGAATACGGCGGATTACCAGGAAACTACGCCGTGTTCATCCGATGAATCACCGCGCCGCTACCCCGACGACGACCGCCCTGCCGCCGTCCACCTTTGAGGTGCGAATGGGCCAAAAGTCTTGGATAACTGGATGTTTCGGCAGACTACGGCGCGCGAGGATAGAGGCGCTCTGAAGATGCTCCGTCGACACGTTTCAGCGAGCCTTCCTCACGAGATGGATCTACCAGCACGGACGTGGTAATGATGCATTGGATGAGACCGGTTTGGAGGCCAAATTGCCGGTCGACAAGAGCGGTCGCGTGTTCCTCGTTGGCCGGTTCCTCTGCTGCATCCTGAGGGCAGTGATGCCGCGCGGACCCACCGGCGCCAGTACGGCCAGGTGCCGTTGGAGCCCACCGAACCGGCGAACCTTTCCGGCCGGCCGACGACCCGTCCTGATACCGCCGATACCCAATGGACCGCGCTCCAGGCGACACGCGGCCGAAACAAGCCACAGCTACGTTTGTTTAGGAACATGTCGAGAGGAGTCGGCGATGAGCACGCAAACACGTGCCACCTACCGCACAATGGCCGAGGGCACCGCGGACGACTATGCCCTCATCATTCGCGCGGAGGAGGCAAATAACGCTGGACTGATGACCCGCGTCCTCAAACTGGTGGAAGCTCTCGCCGATGGGCAGCAGGCGTATCCGGTCAGCCGGCTGGAGCACTCACTGCAGTCGGCAACCCGAGCCTTCAACGACCGACGATCGGTCGAGTACGTCGTCGCGGCGCTCCTGCATGACATCGGTGACACGTACGCGCCACATGCACATGGCGCGTTCGCGGCAGCAGTCATCGCGCCCTACGTGTCGGAACGAGTAGCCTGGATCGTGAAGGTCCACCCCGAATTCCAGCAGTACTACTACGCCCCTCACATGGGTGGCGTGCGGGACGCCCGTGAAAAGTATCGCGGTCACCCGTGGTTCGGCGATTGCGTGGAGTTCTGCGAGAAGTACGACCAGAACTGTTTCGATGCGCAATTCGAACACCGTCCGCTTGAGTTCTTCCGTCCGATGGTCGAGCAGATCTTCGCCCGCGAACCGTGGACCGTCACGCACTGACGCGAAAGTGGTTATCAGTCCTGACAGAAGGTGCTAATGGGGCGACGAGACCCCGTCCCCTGGTTCACGCCACTGCTTGATTCGCCCGCGGGTGCTCTACCCGCATGGTTGCAGCACCCCCGGTCTTCCGGCGACAAGGCCACGGGCAATTTCGCCACGACGGTGGCAACTGCCGGGCTCAAGATCGTACCCACGCAGGCGTTCTACACCGGGACCAACAACGCTGTCCGCCGCGTCGTCCAACGCAGCGCCGTCGACAATCCGGCGTTGCTGGACCGGTATTCGGCGGTGGAGATGCCGAAGCCTGAAAAGTCCTGAGCGCCTGCCGCATCGGTGGTTCGCCATAACTTGACGGTCATCGCCCGGTCGTGGGCGAGACATCTGTAGCCTTGTGTTGCTTTTCAAGTCGACAGCTACAAATGAAAATGCTGCGGATGTCAGCCATTGGGTCACCGCGCGGTCGTCAGGAGTCCGAGCATGTCCGACCACCACCACTTCGACCTGGGTGACTTCACGCTGCAGCGCGGCGCCACGCTGCGCAGAGCGTATCTGGCCTACCAGACCTACGGCACGCTCAACGCCGACAAGAGCAATGCGATCGTGTACCCGACCTGGTTCACCGGCAAGCATTGGGATAACGAGTGGCTGATCGGCGCCGGCATGGCGCTGGATCCGGCCGAATACTTCATCATCGTGCCTAACATACTCGGCAACGGCCTGTCCAGCTCGCCCAGTAATACGCCCGCCCCCTACGATCGCGCGCGGTTCCCGAACGTCGCCGTGTATGACAACGTGCGCGCCCAAAATCAGTTGGTGACAGCGCATCTCGGCATCGAACGGCTGGCATTGGTGACGGGCTGGTCAATGGGTGCCGGCCAGACCTATCAGTGGGCTGTGTCGTATCCGGATATGGTCGAGCGCATCGCGCCATTCTGCGGCTCCAGCGTGACCAGCGAGCACAACCAGGTGTTCCTCGAGGCCGTCAAATACGCGCTGACCACCGATGCGGCATTCCGTAACGGCTGGTACGACGAGAAGCCCACGCTGGGTCTGCGCGCGGTAGGCCGGGTGTATGCGGGTTGGGGCCTGTCCCAGGCGTTCTACTGGCAGCAGATCTACAAGTAGCTGGGATACAGCTCGCTCGAGGACCATCTGATCGGCTATTGGGAGGCGCTGTTCCTCACTGATCGCGATCCCAACGATCTGCTTAACCAGCTGTGGACCTGGCAGAACGGCGATGTCGGCAAGACGCCCGGCTTCGACGGCGACACCGAGCGGGCGCTTGCCTCGATCCAGGCGAAGGCCCTGATCATGCCGGCGCAGAAGGATCTGTACTTCCCGCCCGAGGACGAGCAGTGGGCAGCGCAGTTCATCCCCGATGCCGAGGTCCGCGTAATCCCCGGCGTCTGGGGCCATTTCGCCGGCGGCGGTGCCAATCCTGCCGATGTGGCGTTCATCGACAAGGGCATTGCGGAGCTGCTGGCCCGCTGATCGCGGTTGCGCCCGCGTGGGTCTATTCCGCAGCCGCCGTTGTGCGGGAGGCGCCGTACCGCGCTGGTCTGCGGTAATCGGTCTCGCCGCGCAGCGCGATAGGATCGACGTGCACCCCTTGAACTGCCCAGCCGGGCCGTGCTCACCGCTGATCCTTCCGGTTGATCCCCCAGAACCTGCCCGGTGATTCATCGGTCCAATCAATCCGATAGGGAAGCATCATGAGATTCCAGGTGCTCGATATCCTGCCGCACATCGCGAACCCAGTCACTGGCCGGCTTGTCAGCCCGGCTGAGCGGTACGCGCAGGCGCTTGCGACAGCTCGTCGCGCTGAGGAAGTCGGCTACGACGCGGTCGCTGTCGGCGAACGGCACGCCGGGCCATTCCTGTCCTCCGGGGTCACGGTGCTGCTGGGGGCGATCGCCGCGGCGACCAGCCGGGTCAGGATCCAGACCGGCGTGTGTGTGCTATCGATCCTCGACCCGGTCCGGGTGGCGGAAGACTACGCCACCATCGACCAGCTATCCCGCGGTCGTATGGAGCTGGTGATCGGGAAAGGAAACGAGGCCCGACAACTGCCGCTGTTCAATGTCGAGCCGCGGCAACAATGGGACCAACTGGCCGAGAAGTACGAACTGCTGCGTCGCCTGTGGCGAGAGGAGAAGGTCACCTGGGAAGGCGGGTTCCGCGGCCCGTTACACGACGCGACTACGTTGCCGCGGCCGTTTGCCGGCGCCCCGCGCGTTTGGCACGGCTCGGCCACCACGCTCACTTCCGCGGCGTTGGCGGGCAGGTGGGGTGACCCGCTGTTCAGTGCCAACGCTATCCAACCCCGAGGCAACTACCAGGTGCTTATCGACCACTATCGCGCGGAATACGAGTCGCACGGCCACGATCCCCGTTACGCCTACGTCGGAGCCGGTTCGGGGTTCTTGTTTCTAGCCGACACGACCCAGCAGGCCAAGCAGCACTACGGCCCGGTCTATGAGCAGATGGTGGAGTTCTTCAACGCGCCCGGCAACCATACGCCCGGCAACGAGATGACCTTCCGCAACATCGACCACGCCATCGCCGAGGGACCCGCCTTGGTCGGCAGCCCGCAGCAGATCATTGACAAAATCCTCTACTTCCACGAGGCGTTCGGCCATGACTTGCAGGCTTTCAGCCTCCCGACCATGCTGCCCCACGAACAGCAACTTGAGATGCTCGAACGCTTGGCAAGCGAGGTCATCCCCGTCGTCCGCCAAGAGGCGCCCAGCACGTTGTGGACCGATCAGGACCCCTACGGCGGACGCCCCGCCTTCACCGGCCGCCAAGCACCCGATGCCGCAGCAGTCATCGACACCCCCGGCCGCTGAGTCCGTCGCCAGCACAACATCCGAACTGGCCGACGCCGCGATACCGAACGTCCCGGCTGAGACGACGACCCCGGCGAGGCCGAGGTTCGGCGGCCGAGAGTACTCGTGCGGCACAGACGTAGCCGCCATTGCAGCTGGGCCACAAGAGCCTGATGAAAACGGCGTACTTCTTCAGCGTTCTGCTCAGTTGAGGTATTCGTCGTCGGTGACCTTATCCATCCAGTCGACGTTCCTGCCGTCGACTGCGCCGGTTATGGCGATGTGAGTCATCGCCTCGGTGGTGGTGGCGCCGTGCCAGTGCATGACGCCCGGTGGTGTCCAGATGACATCTCCGACGTTCATCTGATGCTTGTCACCGCCCCATTGCTGGACCCACCCGATTCCCGATGTCACGACTAGAGTCTGTCCGGCTGGATGGGTGTGCCAGGCGCTGCAGGCGAAGGCACTAGTCATGCTCGCGCAGCTTGGCGATGTCCTCATCGGTGCGGTTGCCGTGGAGGTCGATCTTGGCCAACTCCGTCTCGAGGAGGGCATATTCCTCGTCGGTGAGGTCGACATCGGCTGCGCCGAGGTTCTCTTGGATGCGTTCGAGTTTGCGCGATCCGGGGGTCCGGGACGATGAACTCGGCCTTGTGCAGCATCCATGCAAGCGATCTGCGCCGGAGTCGCGCTCTTTTCGTTGGCGAAGTCGGTGAGCAGGTCCAGCAGCGGTTGGTTGGCGCGGATGTTGTCCTTCGCGTAGCGGGTGATGACCCGACGGACGTCGTCGCCGGTGTACGTGTCGTCGGCGGTGATCTTGCCTGCCAACAGATGAAGGGTCAAACGTCGCCTTCATTCGACTTATCGGGGGCCGTGCATTTCGCCAATAGGCTGCGCAGCCCGGGATGATCAGGGTTCCCGTGGTAAATGTCGAGCCATGCGGTCAGTCCCGCGATGAGTTCTTGGGGCAACGTTTCCCGTGTCCGCGCAGCAGCTCTAAGCACGATCTCGATCGCAATCCAGTAGTCTGCGGCGCCAAGCCTGATGAAGACTGTGTTGAGTTCGGCGATGCTCAGACAAGAACGAGCCTGTTCCACTAGATCCCAGGCTAGGTCGCGCTCGTTCGACTGATTCATCGCATCATTCTCCGCCGCCTTTGTTTCCGGCGTGCGGTCGTCAATGACTGTATTGGCAGGTCGTCGGCGGTGANNNCATTCGAAGGTGTCCGGTATAGCTATGGGCGGATCGGCGAGTCCTTCAGTCCTGCAGCGGTAGAAACCAGGCCCCCTACCAAGTTGGTCATCGTGGCGCAGCATCTCGACGTGGCACGCGATTGATGTCAGCGAGGTTCTCGTTGACCGACTTCATCGTGAGCCATGACTGCCGGCAAGTCGGTGCGCTCAGCCTCCGGGGCGGATATCGGCGCCTCCTGGGCACCTAAGCTGCCGACAACAACTCGGCCGTTATGGTTACGAAAGCCCGGAACCCGCTGAGACAATCATCCGCCGACACCACAGGCCGGCGCGCCAGGCTGGGCCCCGGTCCCGTAGTGGTCAGCGTGGCGGCTTGCAGCCACGGGGCCAGCCGGCCCTCCTCCCGACCTTTGAACACCGCTTTGGATTGCGGCGGTTGCTATCTGGTACTCGGCCGGTGGCTCGGAAATCGACCCTAGGTCGGCGCTGGGGGCGGGCGCTGGCTTGTTTTCACGCCGGGGTTGTCCCCCCATCGCCTCACGACGAACTTCAGACCAACCTGTCCCAAGCGCGTCGCTTCCCAGGTCTTCCTAGCAGGCCGCCTCTCCAAACCAGCTCTTGAGTGCGAAGACCAGCAGTCGGTCGTCCTTCGACGGCAATTCTGGAAGCGCCTCAGGGGTCCCCCGCCCCTCGCGTCGGAATCGGGGCCCGGACTGCTGCCGTCTTGCTTGGGCGCTCAACACCTTGACGTGGATGAGCTGCTCGTCCATCGGTGGGCACCTGACTTGCTACCGTGGTGATACCAAGGCGGCGTCACGGTGTGAAGCTCAGCGTGAGTCTGTCCGACACCGGTAACATTCGATATCCATCGGAAAGTACTTCGCCTGTAACACAACGTGATACGCCCATCTTAGAGTAACGATAGGGCTCGCTCGCCGGGCCGACCGGTCCCGCTGTCTAGACCTGTTTGATTGTCGCGAAACCCAGGGCCCGTGCGCCGTCGGCGCGGCATCTGGTCTGAATCCGGTACAGTTCGATGGCCGCGACATTTCGCCTCGCGATG
>WNFK01052519.1_pt2 | contig 11256 bp, 8 predicted proteins | sample 5400281 | NCBI WGS metagenome assembly WNFK01 (sample SAMN13153350, study PRJNA577476) | soil metagenome | isolation source: 20 cm soil on Douglas fir-dominated hillslope | place: USA:California | collected 2013-09-17
AAAGCCAATTGGCAATCGGAACTCAAAAATCGAAAATCCAAAGGCCCACCCGCTACCGCGAAGTGGTACTGACCTCATGGGACCACGGCATGAGTGAACGCGAACAGGATCGGAAAATGAGCCTCGCCATTCATCGACTGCTCGACCAACTCGAGACACTAAAACACCAGTTCGGGTCTCGCGAATCTCTGAAGATCGAGGCAACGTTACGACGTCTATCGCGAAAAACCTTCACCGACCCTGAATCGCTTATTCTCTTTCACGAAATTCTTCTGTTTCTGCGCGCCTATCCACAAACACCTGCAATCGCTCGCGCGGCCGAAGAACAGCTCCGCACTTTCCCCCAAAGAGTTGGACGCTTGCGAGACAGCGGCGTGGATCTGTCAACATTGAATGATCCCGAAATGTCAGGCATCGCCGGGACTTCAGTCACCGACACCTTCAGCTTCAACATCGTTCGTTGGCTGGTAAAAAACCACCCGAATCATTCAGCCTGCTACTGGGATTGGTTTGAGGATGAAAATCGTTTGGCTGAAACATGGCCAAGGTTCATTCCCCTTTTGGAGGAAGACGCTCTTGTGGAGGCAAACGTCCCTTATATGGAATGGTTGCGGGCCGCCAGAGACGGTCAGCGAGAATTGCGCTGGCTGGTTGATCGTTTCACACAACTTCCGATCAGCGACAAGGAAAAAGCCGAACTCTATAACTCCCAAAACATCTACGTGCGCTGGTCACCTGTCTACCGAGCTACACGTACGGGATTAAGGCTGCTTCGCAGCAAGATCTTCTATCACCCGACGCCGCTAATTCAGCGGCGCGATATTTCTTTTAGAGAAGAATTGGAAAAAGCGCCGCCATCACTCCAGAAACTGTCGGTGCGGCAAGGGGAAGCCGCGCTCGACCTGGCGCGCGAAGCCTCTACGGTCCGCTATCGTGAGCTCTATGGGTTTACGCATGGCGATCCGAAGCTGGTTTGCAAAGCTGCTCTCGGTCGCGGGGTCGACCTATTCGTGATGGGTCTGCCAGCGGAAAAACGTCTCCCGTTGCGCGCGTATCACGCCGCGATGATCTACAAGAACGGGGTGCCGGTTGGGTACTTTGAAGGCATCTCGCTTTTCGAGCGCATGGAAAGCGGATTCAATTTCTATTACACCTTTCGCGAAGGCGAAACGGCTTGGATCTACGCACGGACGCTCAATGTGTTTCGCCACCTGCTGGGAGTTACTGCCTTTTCTCTCGATCCCTACCAGATTGGGTTTGAAAACGAGGAAGGAATCGAATCGGGTGCATTCTGGTTTTATCGCAAGCTTGGGTTTCGCCCAACCAAAGTGGACTTGTTAAGACTCACCGAAAAGGAAGAGCGAAAAATTGCCGGACGCAAAGAGTATCGCACCTCGAGGAAGACGCTACGCAGATTGGCCAGTGGCCCGATGATTTTTCAACTTAACCCTGAGGAAAGAGCCGATTGGGATGGATTTCAAGTTCGTAAGATCGGTCTGGCGGTGCAGAAACAGATGGCGGCGAAGTTTGACGGAGATGCGCAGAAGATTCGTCACGCGGCAACCACACTCGTTGCACGGACACTTGGTGCTAGCACAGCGTCATGGACCAGCGCTCAGCTCAAAGTATTCAGCGATTTTTCAGTAGTACTTTCTTTGATTCCCCGACTGAATGAGTGGAGTTCGGTTGAGAAGGAGGATGCGGTGCGTGTAGTCCAGGCAAAGGCGAGCAATGACGAAGCGAAGTATTTGAAGCTGATGCAACGACACGAGAGATTACGCGCGGAGCTTATTCGGCTGGGTTCCTGAGGCTGGGGCATCACTCAACTCGAGTCGGTACTGACGGTGACGCACACGCTACCGCTTCCTGTTCCGCTAGCAGCGCGCCAACCGATGCTCGAGGATCTTATCCTCCGAGAAGTTTTCCAGTCTCGCGAAATACTCTGCCTCGCGATCCAGAGCGTTGCGCGGCACCAAGCCAACTATCTCCGCACCAGCGATCTCGACCCCCAAATGATGCGCTTCGCGGCGGACCGCATCATATGCTGCAGTCATGCCAGTAGCTTCATAATTCACCAGATTCATTGAAACCTGCACGATCCCGCGGGTCAGCAATTCGAAACCCAAAGCTTTTACAAAAGGTAACCCCCCATGCCGAGCCCTGACGGCACGAGCGATCTGCCGGGCGATGGCAATATTGTCGCTGCGGAGATTCACATTGAACGCTATCAGGAAAGGACGAGCACCAATTGCAATTGCGCCCGCGGTGTCGTGAATCACTGGTGGACCAACATCGGGTACCCGTTCATCATTTGTAGCGATCTCTTCACGCAGCCGTTCAAGCGCCCCGCGACGGACGTCCTCCAGATTGAAACGACTCTCACGCAATGCTGCGCGTTCATAGAAGTAAACGGGAATGGAAAGTTCGCGCGCGATGCGTCCGCCTGCCTCATGCGCATAGGTTACACAATTATCAAGCGTCACTCCGCTAATAGGCACAAACGGCAACACGTCCGTCGCCCCGAGACGCGGATGTTCGCCCCGGTGAGTGCGCATATCGATTAGGTCCGCGCAGCGACAAAGGTAATCACCGAGCGGTTGTGATCTGCGTCAATGTGCGTATCGAGCACGCAGGTAGTTGGCACCGCCCTTATCGCCTCGACGATACGCTCAATCGTTTCAGGCTTGCGGCCTTCACTGAAGTTGGGAACGCATTCGACGAGAGGAGGCATGGTCTTCGGCTTTTGGTCTTTGGTCTTTGGGCTTTGGGTCTTCGAACGCTCTCTCTCAGTGGTGTTTCTTACCTTGGAGTATCTGGTGCGAGATACGAAATTGCAAAGTCCAAAAGACCTAAGCCCCAAGACCTAAGGCCAAAGATAGTTTGCGTCGCGCCAGGTTTAACTCTATCTTTCTCTTCGTGCCCTCAGATCGCTTCATCAGCCAACGCAAGAATGCCTGGCAAAGACTGGAAGAATTGCTTGCGTTGCTTGATCGTGCCTCGCTCAGACGTCTGCATCGTGAGGAAGTGCGAGAACTGGGCCGCATCTACCGGCGCACTGCATCGGACCTTGCGATTGCACGAGCAGAGTCGCGCGACCCTCGTCTGGTTAATTACCTCAACAGTCTTGTAATACGCGCGCATGGCCGCATCTACCGCGCTAACGCTCAAGGAGGGAAACGCCTCCGGAACTTCTTTGCGCGTGAACTACCGCGGACCTTTCGGCGCACCTGGCGGTACACAGGCCTCTCCTTTTCTGTGTTCTTTGTTTTCGGACTGCTGAGCTTTGTCGGCACTCACTACGATCCGGAGTTTTCAGAACTCGTCGGTGTGCCGCCGGCTTTTCGTGAGCTTTACATTGAAACCAAGACGCCCTGGTGGGAAAGTCTCAACGATTCAAACCAGGAAGGTGCCAGCAAGATCATGACCAACAACATTCAGGTCACGATCTACACCTTTGCTTTCGGGGCGATGTTTGGGGTCGGCACGCTTTTCTTTCTGGCTTTCAACGGAGCGAATATTGGCTCGGTGCTGGCGTTAACATACCGCGCGGGCTTCGGCAATGATCTACTGACCTTTATGGTGGGACACGGTGTCATTGAACTGTCCTGCATCTTTATTGCCGGTGGCGCTGGCCTTCTGATCGGCAGCGCATTGATTATGCCGGGTGATCTCTCGCGTGCCGACGCGTTGAAGACCCGCGGTATGGAGGCAGTCCGTTTGATGATGGGTGTTGCCGTGCTGTTGGTTCTAGCCGGCATCATCGAAGGCTTCATCTCGCCCGCGCCAATTAATCCGCGGATCAAGTTCGGCATCGCTGCAATTACGGGTCTGGCGCTCTATTCTTATTTACTGCTTGCAGGACGCCAGCCTGAGAGCCTTCCCGGGTTGCCAGCGCTTGACCGCTATTAAAGCAGTCCTCTTTCTTTCACCCTCAGATACATCTCTAATATTGCGGGCGCAAGCGTTACCGCAGTGACATCAAGCGCCAATCCACCCTGCGATTCAACCAAACGAAGTGCTGCTTCACGGTGATGTATGATCTCCTCCGCTACCGATTGAGTGAAGAGATCGCGTACCGATGACGGCGTTTGCCGGACCACAGCTTTCAGATCTCGGTCAGCGATTGTCACCACCAGCGGCAGATGGCGCGGTCGCAGCAAATGCAATGAGTTCAGTAACTCTTTCGATCCTTCTTCATCAACTAAGTCGGTCAACAAAATAACCAGCGAACGTCGTTTGCTATTCGCCGAAATAAACTCAAAAGCGCGGGCATACGAAGGTTCGATCATTTCGGGCTCGACGGCATGCAGGGCTTCGAGCGCTGCATCGAGATGATCGCGCCCCCGACCCGGCGGCAAATAACTCTTTATTCTGCGGCCAAACACAACCAGGCCGGCATTATCGCCAGCCCGCGCCGCCGCCGACATCAATGCCAGCGTGGCATGTACGGCGGAATCGAGTTTGGTTTCGCGCTCGATCCGCGCCGTCATTAGTCGCCCCGCATCGAGTGCGATGAGAATAGTCTGGTCGCGTTCAATCTGATACTGCCTTGTCGTGACCTTGCCGCGCCTCGCAGTTGCCGTCCAGGAGATGTGGCGCAACTCATCACCGCGCACGTAATCGCGCATCGACTCGAACTCACGTCCTTCGCCGCGCCAGGAGGTTTTTCGGTGCGCTGAAACAAGTGAACGGGCCCCGAGCGCTTTCAATTCTGCTTCCCGAGCTCGCCTCATGTTCGGATAGACCTTAACTGGCTTCGGTGCGTCGACTTTCGTCTCACACCAGGCAAGTCTTAGACGCGAAACAAAACGAACCGCGGTTTGCCCAAACTCAAAACGCCCGCGTCTTGGTGGCGTAAGACCGTAGATAAGGGTTGCAGTAGTTTGCGCGTCGACGCGGAGCTGCGCCTCGCGAGCACCATGCAACGCCATCTGCGGAGGATATTCATCCTTGACTATTAATGAAACCTGCCGGGCAGAACCATTTTGCACTTGGATATGTACTTCGGTTTCAGCGCCCACTGCAAAGCGTCCACTAAAGGTGCGTGAGATGCTTATCGCGGGGGACAGGCGACTGCGCCGGCCGTCGATTATCGCAGTTACCAGGAGTGCGATATCGTAAGCAAATGCCGTCCAACGCAGCCACGGACGCCCCCAGGAGAGCGACAATGGAATGAACGCTAGTGTGACAAGTAGATAGAAAAGCCTGGTGAAAACAAAATGCACGATATGGATTTGTGATTTTAGATTTCCGATTTTTGATTTGCGATTCTTGATTTTAGAGTTCGCCGTCTCATGAGTGTATTCGGTGGTATCTTACCCATGCGGCAAATCAAAAATCTAAAATCGCAAATCTAAAATCTGAATATCATCGGGGAACTTCTGCCGACTTCAGAATATCTGCAATCACCACATCAGGAGTCGCGCCGTCGAGTTCGGCTTCGGCGCGCAAGCTCAAGCGATGTCGCAGCACTGGCAAAGCAACGTCGCGCACATCGTCAGGCGTTGTAAACTCCCGGCCATGTATCGCTGCCAGCGCTTTGGAACACAAAAGAAGCGCGACCGAAGCGCGCGGACTTGCACCGTAGTGGATGAATGGATGAACGCGTGTCCGCCTGACTATTTCAACAGCATAGTGTTGCACGCCTGGTTCCATTCGAGCACGACTGACTTCCGCGCGGCAGCGACTTATAGCGTCAGCATCCGGCAGTGGTTGAATATCGATCAGGTCCAGACGTCTGGAATTGAAACCTGCGTCCCACCTGGCAACCACCTCGCGTTCATGCTCCTCTGCAGGGTAGTCAAGCAGTATCTTGAGCAGAAAACGATCGAGCTGGGCCTCAGGCAACGGGTAGGTGCCTTCATATTCAATGGGATTTTCAGTGGCTAACACCGTGAAGATCGACGGTAACGGATATGTTTCTCCATCAATCGTTACCTGACGCTCTTCCATAGCTTCCAGCAGAGCCGCCTGTGTCTTGGGGGGAGTGCGATTGATTTCATCGGCAAGAAGTATGTCAGTGAATATCGGCCCCCGCCTTAGGTTGAAGGAGGAAGTTGCGATATTAAAAACATTAGTCCCAGTAATGTCCGATGGCATCAGATCGGGTGTGAATTGGATGCGGCTGAACGTGGCATTGACAATTCGCGACAGGGTTTTGACGGTGAGCGTTTTAGCTGTGCCGGGCACGCCCTCGATCAAAGCATGACCCTCGGCGAGTAGAGCAACTAATATTTGTTCGATTGCGTCGTCCTGGCCGGCAATTACTTTGCGTAGCTCGTTTCTGATGTGAGCGATAGTTGAGGAGACATATTCTGCCATTGGTTATTGATTTGATATTGTTCGAATGTTTGATTTGATAGAGCTTAGTGTTTTGTACTTTGTGCTTTGTGCTTTGCTTGTCTTGCAAAAGTTGAGACATCAAAGCCTAAAGATCTATTTTCGTCAAATGTTTTTCCGAGACTGTACAAAAACCACGTCATCTCGCAATCGCTCATGCGGCGGTCCCATGAGGTCAGTATCACCGCGCGGTAGAGATTGTGTGAAAACGCAGTCATTGGTCGATATATATCATTTGACATTTCTCGTTTGTCATTGGGTCCAACCTCGAGAATTAACTTGAAGCTGAGTGATGATCAACTGTGAGTTTCAATCACACCAAAGCCCTTCTTAAATGGGCATATGAGAAATGTCAAATGATATATGACCAATGATTGTTTTCACTCTGCCTCTCCCGTTAAATCACTAAACGTCTCGAGGTATTTCACGCCCGCCCCTGTATTGAAAAGCACTACGCGCTCGCTTGCTTTGACTTCTCCACGGCCAATCAGCCTTCGCAAGGCTGGCAAACACGCTGCACCTTCCGGCGCGCAAAAGACGCCTTCAGCGGCGCCAATCTCGCGAGTAGCTGCAATTAATTCTCCGTCGGTAACCGCCACTGCAGTACCACCAGATTCACGTAGCGCATCAAGAATCAAAAAATCTCCAATTGCTTTCGGGACGCGAAGACCGGAGGCTGTTGTTGAGGCATTAGGAAACTCATCCGCAAAGCGCTTCCCTTCCTCGAAAGCACGCACGATGGGCGCACAACCCGCGGCTTGCACAGTCACCATCCGTGGGCGCTTGTCTCCGATCCAGCCCATTTTCTCCATCTCTTCAAATGCTTTCCACATGCCAATCAAACCTGTCCCGCCACCAGTTGGATAGATAATTACGTCTGGCAATTCCCAGTCGAACTGTTCGGCCAGTTCGTAACCCAGGGTCTTCTTTCCTTCGACTCGATAAGGTTCTTTCAAGGTCGAAACGTCGAACCAACCTTCCGCTTCCTTGCGCCGCCCAATCTCCGCGCCGCAGTCAGTAATCAAACCGTCCATCAATGTCACATGTGCGCCAGTTTGCTCGCACTCAACAATATTGGCGCGCGGCGTATCGCGAGGCATGAAGATAAAACACTCGAGTCCGGCCCGGGCAGCGTATGCGGCGAGCGCTCCCGCGGCATTTCCCGCCGAAGGCACGGCAAGCTTTGTTGCGCCCAACTCTAGAGCCATCGAAACCGCCGTGGCCATGCCTCGGGCCTTGAAACTCTGCGTCGGATTCTGCGACTCGTCTTTGATGTAGAGCTCGCGTATTCCGATCTGTTGGCCTAACCGGCGAGCGCGGAGCAGCGGCGTCCAGCCCTCGCCGAGGGAAACGATGTTGTCGTCTCTCTCGACCGGCAATACCTCGCGATATCGCCAGAGATCGGCGCGTCGTCCTGCCAAAGATTCCTTTGTCAAAGACTGCTTAGCGCGGTCCAGGTCGTAACGAACTAACAGGGGTTTGCCGCACTCGCGGCAGAGATTGAGCAACCGTCGTGCCTCGTGCTTGAGTCCACACAAAGCGCATTCAAGGTGCGTAACATTCATTATCAGCCTGCCTCTTTCTTTGGTTTTCTTGCTGTTAAGAACTATTTTTCTTCGTTCAAAGATGTCCAGATGGAGCAATCATCTGGCACCGGCTTACGAATCCCACCAATTCCCGAAGTTGTGAAAAAAGCGTTAGGGGTTTTACCCCGTTAGGGGTGGCATGTTTATAGATCGAGGAACAAAACCCCTCCGGCGGCGTTCGAAGGAGCGGAAATGTGCTTGCGAGCTGAAGGTCTAGTTGGATTCCGCTCCTTCGAACGCCGTTGTCGAATATTTCAACTCGGGCTATAAACATTTCACTCCTCCGGAGTGAAAATCGCTTTGTAGATCAGTTAGGCGCCAAACTTCTCGGGCAATTTTCCCTCAATCAATTTTTTCACAACTTATCCCGTTGGTGGGATTTCCTTATTCTCACACAGTCCCGACGGCAGGTGGTACTTAGACAATCAGCCCGTGAACCCTTATCTTGTCACTGTTAAAATATCGCCTGTCACTTGGGACTTATCGCTCGTCACGCTATGGCAATTCGTCTGCTGGCCCTGGATCTCGATGGAACCCTACTGAATTCGCGCGGCCAGATCTCCAGCCGCAATCGCGTGGCTATCGACAGCGCACGTAAGAGCGGGGTGCGCGTGGCCGTGGTTACGGGCCGCCGCTTTCGCGATTCCCGGCCGATTGCCCTGGAACTCGGTCTTGATGTGCCCGTCATCGCGCATAACGGCGCTTTGACGAAACACGCACGCACACTCGAAACCGTTGTCGTTATGCCGCTGCCATTTGAAGCCGCCCACAATGCTTTGCGAATCGGTCGTGAGGCCGGCGCCGATGCGCTGGTTAGCGACGACCACCAGGGCCTGGGCGTTCTTGTCTACGACCATTTAAGTGGCGACAACGCACCCGTCCAGGAGTATGTGAGGTGGGCCCGCCAGGTTCACGGCGACGAAGATGGCACTGATGCCGTACGTGAGGTTTCCTCTCTGGAAGATTATCTCGACCACGAGCCTATTCATTTGGCATTCTCAGGCGGCTGCACAAAAATGAAACAGCTCGAAGATATATTGCATGGTGAGTTGGGCGCGAGCGTTAAGATTTTTTGTACGACCTATCCAGAAAAAGATTTCACGCTGTTGGATATTGTGCATCCTGCTGCCTCGAAGGGCGCCGGTGTGGCAGCGGCCGCTCTGGAGTTGGGGGTAGCGCGCGAAGAGATCATGGCAATGGGTGATAACTACAACGATCTCGAGATGCTGCTCTTTGCAGGCACCGGCATTGTGATGGCCAACTCCGCCCTGCCGCTGCGAGAGATTGAAGGTTTGCATATCACCGCGTCGAACGACGAGGATGGAGTCGCGCGCGCTATTGAAAAGTTCATTCTAAGTCGGGGATCTGGGGTCGATAATCCAGGGTCAGAGTTTGACTCCAGACTTCCGACTGCAGGCTTCTAATTTTTCTGAAGGAGAAAACATGGCAAATCGCAAAGCGGTAATTCAGACGAACAAGGGAACGATTCGTTTTGAGTTATTAGAGTCGGACGCACCGAAGACTACCCAGAATTTCATTACACTGGCTGAACGTGGGTATTACGACGGCATCATCTTTCACCGCGTGATCAAGGGCTTTATGATTCAGGGTGGCGACCCGACAGGTACAGGCCGTGGTGGAGAGTCTGCCGCGGGCGGAAAGTTTAACGATGAGATCAATCCGTCATCTCCAGTTTATAAGACGGGTTATAAGGCAGGTACGATCGCCATGGCGAACGCGGGTCCGAATACAAACGGTTCCCAGTTTTTTATCATGCACTCCGACTATCCGCTACCACCAAACTACACGATCTTCGGACGCGTGACTGATGGCCAGGATGTGGTGAACGCCATCGCTACCACGCAGACGGACCGTAATGATCGTCCAACTGCCGACGTTAAGATGGAAAAGGTGACGATCGAGAGCGCCTAGCCGCGTGAATTACGACCCACAGTAACAACAAGAGACCCCCCATAGAATTGAGGACAAATTCCATGGCGCCTGGAGTAATCTCGCGCATACCTCGTGCACTGTTTCTCTCGGTGCTACTGCTGCTCGTTGCGCAGGGGAGTGTGGGCGCGCAAACGCCGCAGCCAATCGAGAGCGGCAAGTTTCGCCTCCACAAATTTGAACAACCCATTGGCGAAGAGACATACACGATTACCCGCGTGGGCGACTCTTTGGTCATCAATTCAGATTTCGAATTCACCGATCGCGGCCGGAAAGTGCCGCTCACCGCCACGCTGAAAACTCGACAGGACCTTACACCTGAAAGCTTCAATATCAAGGGAAGCGTTTCGCGTTTCTCGACGATCGACTCCTCGGTCGAAATAAACGGGAACTCCGCAACAGTCCGCGAAGACAAAACCACTCGCCAGGCTACGAAGCCTGAACGGTTCTTTGCCATTAGTGGTTACGCACCCGTAACGATCCAGCAAATGCTCGTTCGCTATCTCGCTGCGCACAAGCTCTCCGAACCTCTGGAGACACTGCCCGGCGGAAGAGTCACCGTAGAGCGACGCGGAAAAGAGAAGATTACCGTCGGCGGCAAAGAGGTCGAGCTTGCACGTTACAGCGTTAGCGGCCTGATTTGGGGACGAGAGTGGCTTTGGTTTGACGGGGCACAAAATCTCGTGGCTGCCGTGACAATCGACGCAGAGTTTGACCATTTCGAAGCGTTACGCGATGGGTACGAGTCGGCTTTGGCGTTGTTTGTAACCTCGGCCGCCGCTGATGGAATGGATGCGCTCGCTCAATTGGCCAAAGAGATCAGTCCCGATCAAAAGGGAACACTCGCGATCACAGGTGCGACGCTGATCGATGGTACCGGGAACGCACCCGTGAAGGATGCTGTCGTGGTCATTGAAGGCGATCGAATCATCGCCGCAGGTCCGCGTAATAAAGTAAAGATTCCCGGCAATGCCAGACGTCTTAATGCGCAGGGCAAGTTTCTGCTGCCAGGCTTGTGGGAAATGCACGCGCATTTCGAGCAGGTTGAGTGGGGACCGATCTATCTCGCGGCAGGGGTGACCACGGTGCGCGACGTCGGGAACGAGTTTGAATTCATTACGTCCGTGCGCGATGCGATTAAGGAAGGTCGTGGTCTTGGTCCGCGAATGTTACTCGCCGGTATTGTTGATGGCGACAGCCCCTCGGCCCTCGGTGTCATTCGTGCCAACACGGATGAGGAAGCGCGCGCTGTCGTCAATCGGTACCACGCCGCAGGTTTTCAGCAAATCAAGATCTACAGCTCAATCAAACCTGACATCCTGAAAGCAATTTGCGCGGAAGCACACAGGCTTGGCATGTCCGTCACTGGCCACATTCCCAA
>WNFK01173129.1_pt1 | contig 11256 bp, 6 predicted proteins | sample 5400281 | NCBI WGS metagenome assembly WNFK01 (sample SAMN13153350, study PRJNA577476) | soil metagenome | isolation source: 20 cm soil on Douglas fir-dominated hillslope | place: USA:California | collected 2013-09-17
GCGGTCCAGCCGTCGGACAGGATCTTCACATGCGGCTTGCCGAGATTGATCATCGGCTCGATGGTGAAGAACATGCCGGGCTTCAGCACCACGCCTTCGCCGGGGCGGCCGACATGGATGATGTTCGGCTCGTCGTGAAACATGCGGCCCAAACCGTGGCCGCAGAAGTCGCGCACCACGCTCATGGCCTGCGGTTCGACAAAGCTTTGAATGGCATGGCCGATATCGCCGGTGGTGGCACCGGGTTTCACCGCGGCGATGCCGCGCATCATGGCCTCATAGGTCACCTCGATCAGCCGTTCGGCCTTGCGGGCAATCGGGCCAATCGCGTACATCCGGCTGGAATCGCCATACCAGCCCTCGACGATGAAGGTCACGTCGATGTTGACAATGTCGCCTTCCTTCAACACCCGGTCGCCGGGCATGCCGTGGCAGACCACGTGATTGATCGAGGTGCAGGTCGAATAGCGATAGCCGCGGTACATCAGGGTGGCGGGGTAGGCGCCATGGTCAAAGGCGAAGTCGCGGACGAAATCGTCGATCCGCGAGGTCGGCACGCCCGGCTTGACGATATCGGTCAATTCGTCGAGGCATTGGGCTACCAGCGCGCCAGCCTTGCGCATGCCGGCAAAGCCGCTCGGCCCGTGCAGCTTGATCTGCCCGGTCTTGCGCTGGGAGGTATCGGTGGCTTCGATATAGCTCATGGGCTGATCATGGTTTGGCGGGCAGGGGACCGCAATGGGCGGTTTGGGAGACCCAATTTAATGATCGGAGCTGTGAGCGCAAGCCAAGGTTGGGACGCTGCGTGGTCCCGGCTCAAGCGGAACCGCCGTGTTTCCATGGCAGGATCGGCGGCAAGGCGCATACGCATCAGCTCGAAACCTCGACCGTGGTCTCGACCGGGAGCGCGCCGCCGCGGATGCGGATTTCGCGCACCGGATAGGGGACCCGGATGCCCTCGCGCTTGAACGCCTCCCACAGCGACAGCATCACGTCGCTCTTCACATTGTCCATTCCGTCGGGATCGCCGATCCAGAAGGTGAGCGAAAACTTCATCCCGACCTCGGCGAATTCGGTCAGGATGCAGTTCGGCGGCTTGCTCTTGATGGCACGGGGCGCCGCCGCGGCAATCTCGATGGCCAGCTTGCAGACCAGCCGCGGATCGGCGTCGTAGTTGGTGCCGAAGCTGACCTTCACCAGCGTGTTCTTGTCGGTATAGGTCCAGTTGACGACCTTCTGCGTCACCAGATCCTCGTTAGGGATCAGGAATTCGCGGCCGTCGCCGGCGGCGACCGAGATATAGCGCGTCTTCATCGCGCTGATGCGCCCCGAGCTGTCGCCGATCGTGACGAGGTCGCCGGGTTTCACCGACTTATCCGCCAGCAGGATGATGCCGCTGATGAAATTGGCGACGATCTTCTGCAAGCCGAAACCGATACCGACACCGGCCGCACCCGAGAAAATCGCCAGCGCCGAGAGGTTGATGCCAACCGCGCTCATGACGACCGCGACGGCAAATATCATCAGGGCCAGCCGGATCATCTTGACCAGCAGCACCTGGATCGACGGCGTCAGATCGCCGGACCGCGTGATCCGGCTCTCCACGAAGTTGCTGGCGATGTTGGTCAACCATAGCGCCACAACCAGGAGCACGCCGAGCTTGATCAGCAATAGCGGCGTCAGCCGCAGACCTCCCAGCACGACGGAGACCGAGTCGAGCGCTTCGATGGTTGGATCGAGCTGGCCAAGAATGCTCAAGGCGGCGACCAGCCACGCCGACAGCGACACCAGCCGGACGATAAATTCGTTGCGAATGACCGATGTAATGAGCCGGATGATCAGCCATGCGAAGGCAAGATTGGCGGCGACGGCGAGCAGATAGCTGCGGCTGGGCCAGGTCGACGTCAGCATGACGACGCGCGCCAGCGTCATCAGCACCGCGAACACCGCGGTCGAGGCACTGCCGACCAGCACGCGCATGAACAGCCGCAGCGCTGCCGGCCAGCCCATGGCAAGCGCGGCCAGGTCGATCCGGGCGCGGATCGCCGCACCGGCGGCGTATGCGACGCCGGCGCCGGCCAGAATGAGCCCCAGCTGCAGATAGAACCATGGCGATGTGATCTCTGCGCCAACCGATCGCGCGGCGGACAGCAGAAATTCAGGGATGTCATTCAGGTCCATCGGCAAAATCTCATCTCAAGGCAGACCGGCGTCGCCGGATAACTTGATTCGAATGCCGGGCAGATTCCCACAACCGCGGCGCCGACGCCATCGATACAACACGCCAATGCAATGAGTTAAGCCGGCAAATCGGGCACATTGCCGCTGGTCGCAGAAATGGGTTGGCGTCGAACTGTGGCGACGATAAGGATGCGATTGCAAGTATTTTTCCAGGTATTTGCGATGATTGCGGAGGTTCATGGCTTCTCTCGATTCAGTCAGCATAGCCATTCTTCTCGGCGCGGCTCTGGTGATGGCCGGCATTCTGTCGAGCCTGCTCGCGCTGCGCTTCGGCGCGCCATTGCTGCTGGTGTTCTTGTTCATCGGCATGCTGGCCGGCGACTCCGGCCCGGGGCAGCTGCGGTTCGACGACGTCCGCGCCACCTATCTGGTCGGCTCGGTGGCGCTGGCGCTGATCCTGTTCGATGGGGGTTTAAAAACGCGGTTTCAAAGCATTCGCGCGGTGCTGGCGCCTTCGATGGTATTGGCGACGATCGGCGTGTTGCTGACGGCGCTGATCACCGCACCGGTCGCCAAATATGCGCTCGATCTGAATTGGACCGAAGCGCTGCTGGTGGGCGCCGTGGTGGCATCGACCGATGCGGCGGCGGTGTTTCTCTTGGTGCACGCGCAGGGCTTGCGCCTGCGTCCGCGCGTCGGCGCGACGCTGGAGGTCGAATCCGGTACCAATGATCCGTTCGCGGTATTTCTCACGCTGATGCTGGTCGAACTCATTTCGATCGGCGAAAGCTCGGCCCTTCATGTCGCGCTGGAATTCGGCCGCGAGGCCGTGCTCGGCGCCATCGTCGGCGTCACTGGCGGCAGGCTTGTGGTGCTGGCGCTGAATCGGGTGGCGCTGCCGCAGGGCCTGCACGCGCCGTTTGTCGCTACCGCCGCGCTGGTGATTTTCGGCGCGGCACAGATCGCGCACGCCTCCGGGTTTCTCGCGGTCTATCTCGCCGGCATCATCATCGGCAACCGGCCGACCCGGGCGCACAATTCGGTGGTGACGTTTCTCGATGCCGCGACCTGGCTGGCGCAGATCGTGATGTTCGTGCTGCTCGGTCTTCTGGTCTCGCCGCAGCGGCTGGTGAGCAGTGTGATTCCAGCGGTGATCGTGGCGCTGGTGCTGATGCTGGTGGCGCGGCCGCTTGCGGTGTTTCTCTGCCTCGCGCCGTTTCGCTTCAGCTGGCGGGAGAAGACGTTTATCGCCTGGACCGGCCTGCGCGGCGCGGTCGCGATCTTCCTGGCGTCGATCCCGATGCTGGTGGGACTGTCAAAGGCCTACCTCTATTTCGACGTCGCCTTCGTCGTCGTCATCATCTCGCTGCTGCTGCAGGGCTGGACGTTGGCCGTCGCAGCCCGCCGCCTGCACGTGGCGCTGCCGCGCGCGGATCGCGGGCCGCGGCGTGTGGAGCTTGATCTGCCCGGCCAGTTGGAGCAGCAGCTGGTCGGCTATTCCGTCCGCGCGAAAAGCCTGTATTTCCGGCGCGGGCTCATTCCATCCTGGTCGAGGCCGACGCTGGTGATCCGCGACCAGCGGATTCTCTCGCCCGCCGAGGCCGACCCCGTCGCTCCAGGCGACTACATCTATCTGTTGGCGCCGCCGGAGAAAGCCGAGGCGCTGGATCGGTTTTTTGTCGACATGCTGCCGAGCTCGGCGCCCGATCCGCATCTGCTCGGCGATTTTGTCGTCTCCGGCGAGATCAAGCTTGGCGACATTGCGATGGCCTATGGCGTGAGCGTCGATCTGGAGCAATCGGAGCTTACGCTTGCCGATTATTTCGACGTTCATCTCGATCATGCGCCGAAAGAAGGCGCGACGCTGGAGCTCGACTCCATCGTTCTGGTGGCGCGCAGCCTCAGCGGCGGCAGGGTCAGCATCGTCGGCCTTCGCCTGCCCGAAGAGGAAGAAGAAACCGTGCCAGTGACGCGGCTGGGCTCGCTCAAGCGCAAGCTGTCGGAGGTCTGGTCGTCGGTGGCTGGGATCTAGACGCGCGGCATGTCTTGCGCCGCTTCGCGCAAGGTGTGATGCTGCGGTGATACATGCCAGTTCGTACAGGTTTACGAGCAATGGTTTTGGTTCCAAGAGGCTCCGCGTTTTTCCTCGCGCTGTTGCCGAAACGTGACAGTTGCGATGAGGTGGTGTGGTAGCCTTCGTGCAATTCTAACCATACGGATCGTTCGATCTCGTGGGTCGTGCCACCGGGCTCGCGGAGGATCACGGAATGAACCGACGCTTTCGGCCGCTCACCTGTTTCTTCAGCCTGGCCATGCTCGTCGCGCTTTCCGACGATGCGGTAGCGCGCACCCGCCACAAGCAGATTCAGCACGCCGGCAAGGCAAATGCGACGACTAAGGTCGGCCATCAGCGCCACGCCGCCAACAAGAAGAAGAGCAAGCATGCGGCGCATGTCGCGGCGGCGCGGCACAAGCCGGCGCCCTCTGTTGACAAGCCTGCTCAGACTGCGACGGCCGCGCCACTGACCGGCGACCTTGCGGCGGTCAAGCAGGCGATCGATCTGGCCCGCAAGGGCAAAACCGGCGAAGCCACTGCCATCGAAAAAACCATCGGCGATCCGGTGGCCCAGAAGCTCGTCGAATGGTTCATCCTGCGCTACCAGGATGGTGACTTGGGTTTCGCCCGGTACTCGGCTTTCATCGCCGACAACCCGAATTGGCCGAGCATGGGCCCGCTGCGCCGGCGCGCCGAAGCGCGGCTGTGGCAAGATAAGAGCGATGCCGCGACGGTGCGGCGCTTCACCGGGGATCAGCCGTCAAGCGCCAAGGGCCGGATGGCGCTTGCGCGGGCTTTACTTGCCGCAGGCGACCGTGACGGCGCCCAAAGTCAGGTGAGCGTGGCGTGGCGTTCCGATGAGCTGTCGGAACGTGCCGAAGCCGATGCGCTCGATGCGTTCCGCGATATCCTCACGCGCGACGACCATCGGGCGCGCATGGACAAGCGCATCGGCGCCAAGGATCTTTCGGGAGCGATGCGCGCCGCGCGTCGCCTCGGAGACGACGACCTCTCCATCGTGAAGGCTTGCGCCGCGGTCACGGCGAGCTCGACCAAGGCGCTCGATCTGCTCGATTCCGTTCCAACCGAGGCCCGCCAGGATCTGGGCTACACCCTGTGCCGCATTCATTGGATGATGCGTCACGATCGGTATGCCGACGCGACCCGTCTGATGCTGGCAGCCCGGTCCGAGACCATGCCGCTGCAGGACACGGATGAATGGTGGCGCGAGCGGCGGGTTCTCGCCCGCAAGCTGCTCGATTTGGGTGAGTTCCAGACCGCCTATCAGGTCGTGCGCAACGCCGCGCTGCCGGCCAACGAGAATTACCGGGCAGAATTCCATTTTATGCAAGGGTGGATCGCGCTGCGCTATCGCAACGATCCCGCGACGGCGCGTTCGCATTTCGCTCATATCGACGACGGATCAGCCAATCCGATCGTGCTCGCAAGGGCGAGCTACTGGCGCGGTCGCGCCGCCGAGGCCGCCGGCGATCACGAGAAGATGCGCGCTGACTACGAAGCTGCCGCCCGCTATGGCACGGCCTATTACGGACAGCTTGCGCGCGCCAGGCTCGGCCTTGACAGAATCGAGCTGCGGTCCCCCCTGCAGCCGGATCCGAGTAATGGTCCCGCGCTTTCGGATGAACTCGTGCGCGCCGCGGACATGCTCTATGAGCTTGGCGAGCGCGACGTGGTGCGGAATTTCGTGGCCGATCTCGCGGAGCAGAGTGCCGACGTCGCTGCGCTGGTTGCGCTTGGCGAGTTGACCGCGCGCCGGAACGATGCGCCCGCCATGCTGCAGATCGGCAAGACGGCACTCGCCCGCGGCCTGGCGTTGGACCTTTACGCCTTCCCTACCATCGGAGTGCCGCAGCACAGCCCGGTCGGTCCTGAAATCGACCGCAGCGTGGTCTATTCGGTCGCCCGCACCGAAAGCGCGTTCGACCAGCGCGATACGTCGCCGGCAAAAGCCGTCGGCCTGATGCAGGTCACGCCTGCCGCCGGGCGCGACACCGCCAAAAGGTTCGGCGTCACCTACGACTGGGACCGGATGGTCTCCGATCCGGTCTACAACACACAGATGGGCGCGGCCGAACTCAGCGCGCTGCTGCGCGAGTATCGTGGCTGCCACATCATGACCTTCGCCGGCTACAACGCCGGCCGCGGCCGCGTCCAGCAATGGGTGAAACAGTACGGCGATCCACGCGATCCCAAGGTAGATGCGATCGATTGGGTGGAACGCATTCCATTTGCCGAGACGCGAAACTACGTCCAGCGGGTCATGGAGAATTTGCAGGTTTATCGTGTCCGTTTTGGCACCGACACCCCTGTGATATCGAACCTCGATCAGCCTCGCGCGACCACGCGGGAAGCCACGGCGCTGCCGCCGGTCCCGGTCGCGCCATCGAGTTCCGAGCGCTGAATCGCTCTGCTGTTGGCACGCAGCGGCTGCGTCGCCAGCCGTGAAGAGTGTCCGCTGTTCGGGGGGCCGTCGAGGCAGCGCCCCGGACATACCTAGTGCGGGATGACTTTTCTTCGAATCGTCATCCCGCTCTATCTTTTTGGTTGAGCATGATCTCCGGGCAAACGCTTCGCGTTTGTCCCGAGGGAAAACCGGTACCCACCCATCGGGTCGTGGCCCGAGGGCATGCTTTTTCGGATCATGCTCTAGTGACCGAATACGCCCTTCAGCCCGGTATAGATCGAGCCTGCGGCGGTCGCGACCACGCCGAGCAGCGGCCCCACGGTCTGCATCAGGTCTTGAATGCGCCGCGCCCGTCGCCGCATGGTTTCCTGCCCGACATGCTGTCCCAGCATTCGGGCCATTCGGTAGGCAGCAGCGTTCGGCTTCCCGCTCGATGCAATCGTCGAGGGAAGGATGTAGAGCACGAGTATCACCAGAATATTTCCGGTAAGGAAGGCAAGCGCGATGCTCAAGCCGTACTCAAACGTTTCCCGCCACTCCTGCAGGGTTGCGGGAACCATCGAGGTTCCATCGAGATAGGCGACGACGGCGAACATGCCGGTCACGCTGACGGCCGCGGTCAAGGCACCGAGGCCGAACGCACCCCGATATCCGATCTTGCTCAGCGCGAACGCCGCCATTCCGAACGGCATGGGAATGATCACCGAGGCGATCCGCAAATAGAGCGGCGATACATTCATCGCGACCGTCACCAGGTAGTGAGCCGCGAGCAGCAGCAGCGACGGCAGCAGGACGTATATGCCTCCATTCAGAAACAGAAATCGCGCCGGACGATCGAACAATGCCAGCGAGGTGTTGACCCGGTCGAGTTGCCGCTGCAGGCGGTCGAGTTCGAGGACGGTCTCCTGAATCTCCGCGATGATCGGCAAGGCAACTCTCAGATCGCGGTTGCAATGCTTGCAAACAACTGCCTCGTCCTTGATCGTCTCTGCGCAAAAGGGACATTCCATCGGACGCTAAGCCGGTTTACGCCTGCGGCGTGCCGCAAGCCGTGCATTTGCCTCGGCAAGTTCGGACCGCAGTCGATCGCGCTTCGTCAACAGTTCGGCGCGTTCGGTGATCAGCGATTCCGGAATCGCGGTGTCACGACCGCAAGTGGCGCAGACCGGAGCCAGATCGTCCTTTTCCTCGTTGCAGAACGGGCATCGCATCGGCGCTAAGGCGCTATCTTCAGCAGGAAACTTATGCTCGACACACGGCCATCCGAATCCTTGATATCGATCCGCAGCAGATGATCGCCAGGCGGCAATAGCGCATCCGGCATATCGATCCCGGTCGGCAGTGCGAAAGGCCTGATGCGCGCTGTCAGATCCACGACCGGCGATTTGAGGTAGGTGACCTTCAATGCATCGAGGTCGATACTCGACCCGCCGAAAGTCTGAAACTTGACCTGAAAACGCATCGGCGAAGTTTGCACGCCGGCCTCCGCTTCCGGCATTTGAATTTTGGGGCCGCGTGTAATGCCACGTCCCGAATTCGGAACCGCGCCTTTTTGCGGCGGCAGCGCGGCTTCCTCTGCTGTGATCAGCGGCGCCGCGCGAGCTGGAATCGGCATTGCCGTCGCCGCGCCGAAAATTGCCGCGCAGGTCAGTGTCAAAAGATGCCTGAACATGATTCTCCATTCATTGCAGTATGGACGTTACCGGACATCACCGATTTGCGTCAACGTCGTCCGCCGTCGCCGATGATCGTGTAGGGCGCCCAGAACAGTGGATGGGCGTAGGCGAATTCGGTCTTGCCGGAGGCGTCGGTGTAACCTTTGCCGTCGGCAAGCGCCATCATCGCCTGCCGCAGCGCCTCGCCGCGCGTCAGCTTCGGATCATCCGCCTGCCGCTTGAACAGGTCGGTCACGAGATCCTTCGCCGATTGCGAATGGACCGACCAGTTGGTCACCAGCAATGCGCGGGTGCCCGCGTAGAAGAACGCCCGGCCGAGACCCGACGCGGCCTCGGCGCCGGCGCCCGCGCCGGCACCGGTATTGCAGGCCGACAGCACGACCCAATCGGCATCGAGCTTGAGCGAGAGAATCTCTTCCATGGTCAGGAGCCCGTCGCCTTCGGAACCCGACAGCGAGGGCGCCGATAGAGCGAGAGCTGGTTGCGTCAATCCATCGAGTTCGCCGGGTACCAGGCCATGGGTCGCGAATGCGACGATCTTGAACCCCGACAGATCCATCTTCTTGACGGCGCTCTCGTTGGCGTCCTTGCCGAGATTGAGCACCTTCGACGGGTCTGCTTGCAGCGCCAGCGCAATCGATTTCAGTTCGTCGGCCGTGTCCGGCAGCCGCGGCAACATCGCGAGGTCGGCGTTGTCAGCACCTTCGAGTTGCGGACTGCTGCGCCGCTTCAACGGTGCGCCGCGTGTGGTCCCGGATACATCAGCCAGCTGAACCGGCTTGTCGCCCTTTGCCGCGTCATCGGCCTGCTCTTTGCTGAAGTAAGGATCGCCGAAGGCAACCAGATCCTGCCGTGACGCCTTGCCGGGCGGTAATTTGCGCAAGGTTTGCAACGCCGATGCCGACGGTACCATGGTCACGGCATGGGTGCGGGCAAGCCACGGCACATTGCGGTAGCTTGAAAACAGCGGTTCATCGTCCGTCTTCACTTCCGCTGCCGCGGTCGGCAACAGCGACAGCGGCAGAAGACCCAGTGCGCCATTGGTCACGACAATCAGATTTTTCGCGGGCTTCCAGCCGCCCTCGACGGGCTTCAACAAACTATCATAGAGCTCCGACGCGAGCTTCACGTCGAATGCGGGTATATCCGATATCATCGCCGCTTTTGGCTCGAGCGCTTCGCGCAGCTTGGTGACCTTGGCATTGAGATCGCCGAGTGTCATCCTGATCCGCGCGAACTGGACCGGACTATCCTTTCTGACCACCCATAGGAAGCTGTCGAATCGCCCGAAATAGAACGACAGCAACGCCTCGTCATCGGTGAGTTGCTTCTGCAGATCGATCGCGTTCGGCGGCGGCGGATTGACGAGATTGCCATATTGCGGAAATTTCCTGGCGATCTCTTTCAGGGTCTGCGTTCGCGCGGTCTGCAGCGCGGCGATCTCGGCCTGTGTCGCCCTGAGGGCTTTTTCTTCGCGTTCGGCCGGAGGCAATGCCAGCAGATTATTCAGCGTGGCGACGGCCGCGCCGATCTGCTTTTCGCCGTCCTGCGACGCACGCACCAGTTTTGCCAGTTCGGGATTGTCAGTTGCCGAGCGGGCGGATGAAGCCTGCAGCGCGCGCTGAACCGACTGGCCGCGCAACACGTCCGCATAACCGAAGGTCTCCTCGGCGACATTGGCCGGGCCAATCGACGGATTGAGCGCGAGCGTCGTCGCTGCCGCCGGATGCCGTCAGCAGAACCGGAATCGACACCTTGAACGCCTCCATTGCTTCCGTCGTCTTGGATTTGCGGGCAAGCGCAACGGCTAAAAAACCGCGGGTGAGGGCGGTGTTGAAACTCTTGTCACCCGACCTGTCGCGTTCACGGTCGAAGGTGCGCTGGGCAATTTCGAGCGCGTTATCGTAATTGCCTTGCGTCAGCATGATGGAAACGCGCGCCAGTCCACCGCTGATGGCCTCGCGACGCGACGGTTCCCACTTGGCCGTCCAGACGTCGATCTGGTCGTAGAGCTTGCTCGCTTCGTCGTATCGTCGCTCAAGATTGAGAATTTGAGCGAGGAAACTCTGGGCGCCGACCATCTGCCCTGAATCGACGCCAAACCCCAGTCCCCGATAAATGTCGATCACCTGGCGTTGAAGCTGTTCTGCCTCTTGATATCGTCCCTGCTCCTGAATCACGAAAACCAGCACAGCAAGGATGCCGGCAGTATCGGCATGAAACTTCCCAGACTTGCTTAAACGGCTGAGCAGAGCCCGTCGCACGTCCGCTTCGCCTTCGCCAACCCGTCCTTGCTTGACCTTGACACGGCCCTCCTGGGCGAGCGCCCAGTCAACTCCGCGTTCGATGTCGCCTTCGGGCGGTTTGCTTTCCCATTGTGAAAGGGTCTTCAACGCCGCTGTATAGAAGATGGACGCCTTGTGATACGCGGTCTCAGCATCTGTAAAACGACCGCGCGATTCCGCAACGCGGGCGTTGCCGTCCTCGGTGGTCGCCTGCCAGATGGTGCCATAGATCGAAAAACTCGGCCAACGCAGCGCTTCAGCGAGCAGCGTTCGATTGCGCGCGACATAGCTTTCCGCCGCGTTGGTGTCGCCGTTTCTGATATAGCCAACCGTGAGCTCGTGATTCAGGCCAAACAGCCTTCCTTTGCCTTGCGTAGCAAAGGCGGCCAGCTGCTTGGAGACCAGCGCGTTGGCACGTTTGTGCTGTCCGGCATCGCGCAGACGCCGCATCAGAAGTTGTTCGTAACGGCTGCCGACATTCTTGTAGTCGCTGCCCTGTCCGTTACTCACCGCCAGTTCGGCGTCGGCAAGCGAGTCGTCCGACCGGCCGAGCAGCGATCGCGCCTGACCGCGCTTGTAGTAAAAATCGGCCAGTTCGAGGCCTTTCAGTCCCTTGGGAACGGCAGCATCGGC
>WNFK01201328.1_pt1 | contig 11256 bp, 11 predicted proteins | sample 5400281 | NCBI WGS metagenome assembly WNFK01 (sample SAMN13153350, study PRJNA577476) | soil metagenome | isolation source: 20 cm soil on Douglas fir-dominated hillslope | place: USA:California | collected 2013-09-17
CAGAATATAGATCGCGATGCCCGCGAGGAACGTGAACATCGCGCCCCAACGAAACCACCACAGAGCGCGTGGTACGAGTTTCTGAATCGCTCCCGTCCGGACCGAGGCCTCCGTCTCGGCAAAAAACGGCGTCTGAACAAAATTGAAATAGTAAAGAATTCCAATCCAGGTGATACCTGAGAGAAAATGCACCCACCGCAGCATAAATAACGTAAACTCCATGTCTCGCCCCTCCTTCTGCGCTCGATTGATATTTTATCAAACGAGCAAATCGTGAATGTTGTTTGGCGTTTATATATTCGGGGTCGCTCATTCTTGTCAAGAAAAAACCGCCATATTATTGGCGCGCGCAGTGAATTTCGCATTTTGTTTGCAAAGAATTTACTCGCGCCTGACCGCCAAGATACGACGAGTCGTCGCATCCCCCCTTGTCCAAAGCTTATCTTGGCTTGACCAAATCCGTGATCTATGCCATTTTTCCTGCTAGATTTCTCGCCAGCGCGGAGTATCTCTGATCCAAAAAAATAAATCCAGCAGCCTACAAGCAGATTCCACCGTTGCACCCGATGTCGAACGGAGGATTCCCTTGCTTCACGGCACCGATGATCCGTTCAGTTGCGTCAGTGAGTCGCTGCAACTCGTAGAAGAAAACCTTGTGCGCGCCGTTAGGTCGCGTGAACTCGATCTGACTCACATCGCGACCCACCTGATCGACAGCGGCGGCAAACGAGTGCGACCGATGATCACGCTTTTGGCGTATTTTGCCTTTGGCGGCCAGCGCACCCAAGACATCGTCGACATCGCCACCGCGATCGAGCTGATTCACACGGCGACTTTGTTGCACGATGATATCATCGATGGCGCCGAAACGCGGCGCGGCAAAGAATCCGCATTCAAGAAATTCGGCCTGAAGTCCACGTTAGTCGCGGGCGACTTTCTCTTCATCAAGGCTTTTGAGTTTGCCGGCAAATTTGACGAGACGGTGGTTCAATGGACCGCCGACGCCTGCACAAGATTACTTGGAGATCGTCAAGCGAAAAACCGCTTCCTTATTTCACACCGGAGCTAAGGTCGGCGCCTACCTCGCCGGCGCGCATTCGTCCTTAGTAGACGAGGCTGAAGGTTACGGCCTCAACATGGGCATTGCGTTCCAGATGGTCGATGACATTCTCGATGTTGTCGGCCACATCGACCTGTTGGGCAAGCCGATCGGCATGGACCTGCGCGACGGCAATCCCGCGTTGCCGATCATTTTAGCGGTGATCGACGGCGATCCGGCAGCCATCGAAGCATTCGAGAACGGCAAGCCGACCGAAGCGCAAATCAACGCGGCGCTCGAGTCGATCAAGACCGGTTCTTCCATTCAGGAAGCAAAATCGCTTTCCAAGCGCTACGCTCGCGAGGCTCTGAAAGCGGTAAAAAAGCTGCCGCCGTCGATGTACCGCAACGGACTCAAAAGCCTGGTCCAACTGATCATCGATCGAGATTTCTAGCTGCCGATTCTCCTTCACGGGCTTCCATTGTTCGAATTTCAGCCGATGTTCGCCGTCAATCATTCACGCGACCGATCCGTGCAAAACATGTTCGATCGGATCGCCGGCCGTTATGACCTGCTCAATCGCGTCATCAGTTTTCGCCTCGATGCCAAGTGGCGGCGCCAAGCAATCCGTGCGGTATTGAAAGGCGCCCAGCCGCGCATTCTCGACATCGGCACGGGCACGGGAGATCTCGCTTTAAATGCCGCGGCCATCGCCAAGGGAAACGGAAATTTCGTCGGTCTGGATTTTTCGCTGCGCATGTTAAATCTGGCGCAAGCCAAACGCGCACGCGCGGCGCATGGTGCCAGTACGGCCTTCGTCATGGGCAGCGCCATGTTTGCGCCGTTTAAAAACTCACAATTCGATGGCGCCATGGCGGCCTTCGTGCTACGCAATGTCTCCGATCTGCCGCTGTTTTTTACCGAGTCGATGCGCGTGCTCAAGCCCGGCGCCAGATTTGTCTCCCTGGATATGTTTCCTCCCGAGCCAAGCTGGTTCGCGACGCTCTACTCCTTTTACTTTTATTGTTTAATGCCGCGCATGGGAGGCTTTCTCGCGCAGGATCGCAGCGCCTACCAATATCTCTCTGATTCCGTACGGCAGTTTCATCCGCCGGCCAAAGTCGCGGAGATCATCCGGGCCGCCGGATTCGAGCATGTCACCATACGAAAGTTTCTGAGCGGCGCGGTCTGCATGCACGTCGCCGACAAGCCGCGTGCGTCCGCCTCGTGACGTAGCTTTCATGCAAGGCTTCTCCAGCAGTTTTCTAATTTTCTTTTATCAGATCGCGTTGGGCGGCCTTTTTGCCCTGGCGGGCACGCCGTTTCATGAGATCGAGCGGGCTTTTTACAAGTCGACGGCGGGCGTTCTCTACGTGATTGCGCTGCTCGGCTTATGGGGCAAAAGCTCGCTCTACTGGCAAACCTTATCTCGGCAGTTTAGCTTGAGCATCGCTCTTGAAGTTGCTTTCCACGTCGCTTTCATCGTTTGTTTTTCTTGCTACTTGATCTCCCTGTGGACTGAAAGGCAGGCGTTTCGGGCGCGTAGCTTCGCGTCGACCGTGCTGATCGGCGCCGCAGGCTTGGCGCTGAGCGCGCATGGTTTTTACCAGGCGCCTTTTTTTTCGGTCGAATCGGCGCTCTACCCTGCCGCCTTTTTTCTCTCTTCCCTTCTACTCGGCGGCGTCACGGTCGGCATGTTAATTGGTCATTGGTATCTCATCGATACCGGACAAAGTCTCGATCCTTTTATTCGGATTTTTAAATTCTTCTTGGTTGCGCTGATCGCGCAATGCGCATTCTTGGCGTTTTCACCCCTGGTACTCTACCTTTTCGGCACGCCACAAAGTTTATTTGCAATGCAGCGTTTATGGCAGCAACATTCGATGCTGCTGACAACGAGACTCGTGGTCGGCCAGGCCGCGCCGCTCATTCTATCTTGGATGATTTGGCGCACGCTGCTGCTACCACACACCATGGCCGCCACCGGATTATTTTATATCGCGCTTTTGGGAGTTTTTGTCGGCGAGATTTTAGGCCGGCAGATTCTTGCGTTAACTGGGTTGCCCTTCTGAATCGGGCGCGCTGCCACCAATATCGGATTTGGGATAAGTCTTGATCTTGGTGATTCGTAGACCCGCCGAGGTCCATCCCAAGTCATAGCCCACTCCCTCGCCGACACACAAATCGAGCGGCGACTTGGCTTCGCCGGCGAGTATCACCAATTCGTAGGAGAAAGTTAGCTCGCGGCCATTTTCAGTGCGCACCACGCCGGTATTGTTCGAGGGAAACAGTTTAGTGATAACGCCTTGATGATAAAAATCGCCGCGCGCAGACTTCAATGGGTCTTTGTCTTCAGCCATGCTTAGAATTTACGCTAACGGAAATTGAAAACTTTTCTGTCCTTCATCGACTGCGCGGAAGACTTCCGTTTCAATCGAGGCGACACGCAAAAGACGCGCGGGAACCTAGCCGAGCGGCTGTTTCTGAGAAGCAATGCGGCTTTGCAATTCCATCAGGCCGTCGAGCACGGCTTCCGGCCGTGGCGGACAGCCAGGCACGTAAACGTCGACTGGGATGATCCGGTCGATGCCCTGCACTGTCGCATAATTGTCGTAAAATCCACCGCTGGCGGCACAGGCGCCAAAAGCCATCACCCACTTGGGCTCGGACATCTGCTCATAAACTCGCTTTAAAACGGGTGAAAGCTCCGCTTGACGCGGACTGAAGCGCGGCAGCAGCGCGCCGAAGCGGTCGATATCGTACGGCGACATCGAGAGTGACATGTATTCCATCGCGCAGCAGGCGGTAGCGAAAGGATAAGGAAAGAGGGAATACTTGCGCGCCCAGCCCACGGCCTTATCCAAGCGGGTCAGAACAACCGTTTCGGCGAGCAGTTTGTCTTGTCCATAACGCGACTTAATTTCGGAATTATTTTGCTGCATTCGTAATGCCTCTGAACGTTTGGTGACGATCTGACCAACCCCTTTACTAGAAAATTACTCTTTTTGTGTCGAATAAACAAATCCGCGTTCGTTTGAACGCGCGACGAAGCCGCACCGCAATAGGGCAGCGCACAAGCGGAACGGCTGGGAACGATGGCACAGCCGCCGCGGCAAAAGTTAAGGTGACTTCCCGGAGCTATTTGCCGCAGCGGCCGCTCTAAGGCAGTTTATCGTTTCACGACGTTAACCGCTTGCGGTCCCTTATCACCTTGGGCGATTTCAAAATCAACGCTCTCACCTTCATTGAGGGATTTAAATCCTTCCCCTTGAATCGCACTGTAATGCATTTGACCTTGCCCGAAGCCATGAAACCTCCTCGCGCGCCTGTTAGTTGCGCGTTTTACCACGGAACCACGCCGTACTATTATTTATCGCTCTCTTCTTCATTCGCAGCGCTGGCGCAAGGCGGGTCACCTCTGACGCTTAGTTAGCTTCGAATAAATAAAGAGGACCCTAAATTTTCGGGGCCGAGATTAGGAAAAGCTGACCACAATTGTCAAGAAAAAAATTAGATAGGGCCCTGCAATAAATTTGCCCTTCAGACAATATTGGACTTATGTGACGATCTTTCATGCCTGTTATTGGGTTTGAGCGAGTTGAATAGAATCGGGCAGCGCAACATTCGGGCACCCTTCATCATCGGACCTCTGAGGGAAGAACAAAGGTCATTTTCAACGAATATCGATTTAGCCGATGCCCCAGATAGCTAATTAAACTATTCACGCGCCGCTTACTTCGGAGCAAAACGTCCGGTCGAGTTATGCCTGCTAAATTTTCCCAGTCTCACTACTGATTGTTGTAGGATGGAGGCTCAGCTTTGCGTGCAAAATGCATGCAAATTAAACAAAGTGAAGCATATCTTTTGCTTTCTAAGCATCTGTTAACAAAGGATAAAAAACTAGCATTATTGACCTTTAATCATTTTTCCGTTATAAATGAGCCAGTTAGGCTTGCGCTGCTTTTGACTGCGCTGGCTTGCGACCCAGGATTCCAGTAAAGCTCGAATAGAAGAAGGCTGAATGGCGATTTATACAACATTATCAAAAAAGGACATTGCCAAACTGGTCGACGAGTTTGCGCTCGGCGACCTGGTGTCTTTTAGTGGCACGCGTGCCGGGTCGGTAAACACCCATTATCTGATCGAGACAAAGCGCGCAAAATTTTTTGCTAAGATCGACGAAGTCAAAAGCGAACTCGAAGTAAAACAAGAGATCGACCTGTTGCTTCATCTTCGCAAGCAAAATTTTCCTTGCCTCCAACCTCTCAAGACCAAAAGCGGCAGGTATCACCTGGAATTTCAGGGAAAGTGTGTAACCGTAACGCGTCATCTCGACGGCGTTGAATTACCCGTAGAGACCATGAATGCGACACACTTGAGCACGCTAGGACATGCTCTTGCCAATCTGCACTTGATCGGTCGAAGCTACAAAAAAGGCATCGACAATCGCTTCGGATTCAACCGTATCGTCGCGATCTATCGAGATGTGCGGCGGCAGATGCCCTCACATCTGAAAAATATCGTGCGGGTTTTGGACGACGAATTTTCCTACCTGGAAAACTATCTTGACAACAATCTTCCTAAAGGAATCATTCACGGCGATTTATTTCCCGACAACGTCAAGTTCAAGGGGAACAGGCTCACCGGCGTGATGGACTTCGAGGCGGCCTGCCGGGGCAAGCTCATCTACGATTTAGCGACGGCCGTCAACGCTCTTTGCTTTATCGACGATCGCTATCGCATCGAACGGTTCGAAGCCTTAATCTCGGGCTACGAGAGTTTGCGCCCTCTTTCCCTACCCGAATGGGATTCATTTCCAAACGAGTTGCGCTTCTCGGCTCTCCGCTTTACCGTGACTCGGATTAAGGATTTTTATCTCCGCGCTGCCGAAGACAATCAGCGCGTCTATAAGGATTTCAAGGAATTTTATGATCGCTTGTTGATCCTGCGACGGGAAAAGAGCGGCGGGATGGAAGACATTTTATTGGCCATGGCTACGGGCTACGATTACCGCAAATATCAGAAATCCAAACCTTCCAAGTAAATAAACGGGTTCAGCTAGCTTTCCCGAGGCACTTCAAGCAGTCGTTTGACTTTAGTTTGACTATCGCGCCGGATCAGGTACACCATCGCCGCCAACGTTAAACCTGCGCCTATGATAAACAGCACCCGACCGCCAATTAAAACTATATAAAAAAAATTGAGTTTTACTCTCGCGCCGTTATATTTTTCACGATCTTCGTTGATGCGCCGGAGCACTTCTTCATTTTTCTGGTGATCTAACTGCTGAAAATTTCGGTAGCTTTCCTCTAAGCCAGTGCGCGCCGTCTTGTATAAGAGAGCCTGATACTTGGAGGATTCGATGACCCCCACCGTCCAGTTGCCGACTCCCATGACCAGGCATATCACTCCGACAACCATGAGGTAATTAGAATATACTTCTCGGACCTTCACTATAAATGACCTCACCGAAGACCATACCCGGCTCCGGGTTATTTTTCCAGCCGGTGCCGTCGGCATTGCGGAGCGCCAATGAGTAGCTTAGGATTCCGATCATGAGCCGTTACGTTATCGGCGATATTCACGGCTGTGCTGACGAGCTGCGCCGCTTGATCGATGCCCTGCCACTCCGTCCCGACGACTCCGTGGTATTCCTCGGGGACTATATCGACCGCGGACCGGACTCCTCGGCGGTCGTTTCCTATTTAGTATCTTTACAAGAACGAGTGGACGGGATCGAATGGGTGTTTTTGAAGGGTAATCACGAGGACATGTTTTTGTCCTATCTAGGCCTAGAAGGTCAACACGGCGATATGTTCCTCATCAACGGCGGCAAGGCCACTTTAGCGAGCTATGGAGTGGTGCCAGATCGGTTGCTCCCGGCGCAAGTCTTTAATGCGATCCCAACCGCTCATATGCGTTTTTATGAAGCGCTGGAAAGATATCATCAGATGGACTCGTTCCTGTGCGTGCATGCCGGAATCCACCCACAAAAGCCCCTGACGGAACAAACCGACGAAGAGTTTTTCTGGATCCGAAACGCATTTATTTACAGCTCACACGGTCTCCCCTACACCGTGCTCTTCGGCCATACGCCGCAGTCCACCGTCTTATACGATCTCCCTTACAAAGTCGGCTTAGATACCGGACTCGTCTATGGCAATATGTTGACATGCCTCGATGTAGATGAGAAAGTTCTCTACCAGATTCACCGGGGGAAAAAGAGTATCAATCGCACTTCGGTTCAGCGCAAGTGGAATTTACCTTCGGTGTTTTCCTGAGAGATTGATCTTTTACCCACGTCATCATAAATCTAATTTGCTTCGGCGGTGTAGCTCAGTTGGTCAGAGCACGCGGCTCATATCCGCGGCGTCGTAGGTTCGACTCCTACCACCGCCACCATTGTTTTACCGATAAGCATCCGCCTTTCTCAGTATCGTTGCGGCGGCGGGCCATGGACGCGCTTCAAAATTTTTTCGACCATTCCTCTCTTCCGTAACGTTCTTGTACGAGCGTCTCGATCCGAGAGAACGGCACCTGCCCTAACTGCTCATTCGCCTCCCAACCCTTTCTCAAACTGTCGCGCATCCGCTGCGAAGCGAGATTGAGGTTGGCGACGAACTCTAAGTGGGGCCGGGCCGCGCGATAAGCCGGCTGTTTTGCCGGCAGGCGCAGGCAAGTTTCAATAAGCGCGAGGTCGAAGTTCAGGAGAAACGTCCCATGGACGAGCACGTAACGCGCTTTTCTATACTGTGCGTTGCCGGAAATTTTGCGCCCCGAAACCGTTAAGTCGCTGACTCCCTCGATGCGAGCATTCACACTGCCTAGATCATGAAGAATCCGTTGATGGCGTGCCAAAACGTAATGGAAGGCATCGCCGATGCTTTTCAATTGATAGGCTTCCCTGGGCAAGATGAGCGAGTAATTGAGACAGCCCGGACCTTGCACCACCGCGCCTCCGCCGCTGATGCGTCGGAGAACCGGCAGCGTGCGGCTGTCGCGCGCAGAAAGGTTGACTTCATTGCTCACTCGATTGGAGTGCCCAAGCACGATAAAATACTTTTCCGACTCCCAAAGGCGCAGCAGCGCGCCGTCGAATGGCGTGGCCTCAAGCAATTCGAGCAGTGCCTCGTCGCAGGCGAGATTGCTGGCCGGATCGGCAAAAGTGAGATCGAGATATTTCATGACTTTCAGTTGATTTTGTACTTATTTTGTTGTCTGCTAAAATACTAGCAGCAAGCGCAAATGGAACCCGAAAACAAAGATATTCCCGCCGTGACCACGGTCGAAAGCGAGCGTCCCAACGGCCACGCAAACAAAAACGAGCGGCACAAATGGGTCGCCTCGCTGGAATCTATTCTCGAATATATTTTAAAGAACGAGCAACCCGAAAACGCTTCGTTGGTTCTCGAAGAGGTCATCGAACGGTTGCGCCATTCAGGTCTCAACCTGCCGCACACGGTAAGCACGCCATACATCAACACGATCCCGCCGGAAAAAGAGCCGCCGTACCCGGGTAACCGTGAGATCGAGCGGCGCATAAAAAGTTATATCCGTTGGAACGCGATGGCGATGGTGGTTAAGGCCAATCGCGTTCATCCCGACATCGGCGGCCATATCTCAACCTATGCCTCGTCAGCGACGCTTTACGAAGTCGCTCAGAATCATTTCTTCCGCGGCGGCAATGGTGAGAACCATCCTGACCTGGTCTATTTTCAGGGCCATGCGTCGCCCGGCGCGTATTCGCGTGCCTACGTCGAATGGCGCATCAACGCGCCCAAGCTGCATCATTTCCGCCAGGAACTTTCCAGTGTCGGCGGCGTGTCATCTTATCCGCATCCGTACCTGATGCCCGACTTCTGGCAGTTTCCGACGGTCTCCATGGGGCTCGCGCCGATTATGTCGATCTATCAGGCGAGGTTTGTGCGCTATCTCAAAAGCCGTGGGCTGCTCAGCGGTGAAGAGCCGCGCATTTTCTGTTTTGTCGGCGACGGCGAAATGGATGAACCGGAATCTTCAGGCGCGCTGACGCTGGCGTCGCGGGAAAACCTCGACAATCTCATCTGGGTCGTAAACTGCAATCTCCAGCGTCTCGATGGCCCCGTCCGCGGTAACGGCAAGATTATTCAGGAGCTCGAGGCACTCTTCCGTGGCGCGGGGTGGAATGTCATCAAAGTCATCTGGGGCTCCGATTGGGATCCGTTATTGGCGAAGGACGATAAAGGATTGTTACTCAAACGAATGGAAGAAGCGGTTGACGGCGATTATCAGAAATACTCGGTGGAGCCGGGGAGCTACACCAGAAAGCATTTTTTTGGCAAGTACCCTGAACTGCTTGAGATGGTCAATCACATGACCGATGACCAGATTCGCAAGCTGCTCCGTGGCGGTCACGATCCCATGAAAGTATACGCCGCCTACAAAGCGGCGGTCGAACACAAAGGCACGCCGACGGTGATTCTCGCGAAAACGGTGAAGGGTTACGGCATGGGCGAAGCCGGCGAAGGTCGGAATATCACCCATCAGCAGAAAAAGCTCAACGAACGCGAGCTGCGCGAGTTTCGCAGCCGATTCGACATACCACTGCCCGATGAAGAAGTCGTCGAGACACCCTTCTACCGCCCGCCCCTCGACAGCCCGGAAACCCAATACTTGCTCGAGAGGCGCAAACAACTGCGCGGCTTCGTGCCGGAACGAAAAGTTAGGGCGAAGCCGCTAAGAGTTCCTGAAGCTGCCGATTATGAGGAGTTCCTCAAAGGTTCGGGCGACCACTCTATGTCGACCACCATGGCAACCGTGCGTATCCTGACAAAGCTCTTGCGTCACGAGGAGATCGGCAAACGCATTGTCCCGATCATTCCCGACGAAGCGAGAACTTTTGGCATGGATTCGCTGTTCCGCCAGATCGGTATTTATTCTTCCAAGGGACAACTCTACGAGCCCGTCGATCGCGAGACGTTGCTCTATTACAACGAAGCCAAAGACGGCCAGATTCTCGAAGAAGGCATTACGGAGGCAGGCGCCATGTCCTCGTTCATTGCCGCCGGCACGTCCTATGCGCATCTCGGCGTCAACATGATTCCATTTTACTTTTATTACTCTATGTTCGGTTTCCAGCGCATCGGCGATTTAATCTGGGCGGCGGCAGACAGCAAGACGAAAGGCTTTTTATTGGGCGCTACAGCGGGACGAACGACGCTCAACGGCGAAGGGTTACAGCATCAAGACGGCCACAGCCATTTGCTGGCGAGCACCATTCCGACCTTGTTGACCTACGACGCCGCCTTCGCTTACGAGATCGCCGTTATAGTGAAAGACGGGTTGCGCCGCCTCTATGCGGAGGGCGAAGAGTATTTTTACTATCTCACGCTTTACAATGAGAGCTATCAGATGCCCGCCATGCCAGAAGGCGCCGAAGAAGGAATACTCAAAGGTTTATATAAGCTCAAGCCGGCGACCAAGGGCAAGAAATACAAGGCGCATATATTCGGCAGCGGCCCGTTGCTCCGAGAAGCGCTACGCGCGCAGGAAATTCTCGCGGATCAATTCGACGTCGCGGCGGACGTGTGGAGCGCGACGAGCTACAAGTTGCTGCGTGGCGATGTTTTGCGAACCAAACGTTGGAACATGCTGCATCCGACGGCGCCGCCAAAAATATCCTATCTAGAATCGATCCTGCAAAACGAGGAAGGAGTTTTTGTCGCGGTGTCCGATTATATGAAGATGGTTCCCGATCAGATCGCGCCGTGGGTGCCCGGCGGGCTGACAACGCTCGGCACCGACGGTTTCGGCCGGAGCGACACGCGGTCCAATCTCAGGCGATTTTTTGAGGTCGACGCAGAATTGTCAGCCGTCGCAACCCTCTATGCACTCCATCAAAAGGAAGCATTTCCCGCGAGCGTCGTCGAGGAAGCGATCAAGAAGCTCGGTGTCGATCCCGAAAAGCCATTCCCTTTTTACCTCTGATCACTCTCAAAAACGCATTCGCAAAAATTTTTCATGGACGTAAAACTTCCCCAGCTCGCTGAAGGTGTAGAGTCCGGCACAGTCGTAAGCATCTTGGTCGCCGAAGGCCAGGAAGTCAAAAAAGATCAGGCCATCATGGAGCTCGAAACCCAAAAAGCGGTGGGTTCGATCCCTGCGCCAAGCTCGGGCATTGTGACGAAAATTTACGTGAAGCAAGGCATGGAAGTCGCGGTCGGCCAAGCCTTGATCGC
>WNFK01087609.1_pt1 | contig 11254 bp, 10 predicted proteins | sample 5400281 | NCBI WGS metagenome assembly WNFK01 (sample SAMN13153350, study PRJNA577476) | soil metagenome | isolation source: 20 cm soil on Douglas fir-dominated hillslope | place: USA:California | collected 2013-09-17
AAGTCCGCGCGCGGCGCCGGTGACGATGATGCGCTTTCCGGTCAATTCCATACATAACTCCTGCCCCGCAGATCTGGACTTCATAAGATAACTCATGTACCGTCTGCATACGTACTAAAACGCTGCGAGCGGCTGACACGATGACGCGGGCTCCCGAGCAACGTACCGGGCTAGTGCAGATCGACCGCGAACGGCTGCGGTTCAGGGTCGATCGCCGCACGTACTCCGATCCAGAGGTTTTCCGGCGCGAGCGCGATATGCTGTTCAGACGGTGCTGGCTATACGCCGGTCACAGCTCGGAGTTTTTGCAAGCGGGGGATTTCGTCACACGTACGATCGGCGGATTCGACCTGATTCTGGCACGCGATCGCGGCGGCCAGGTCGGCGCTTTCTACAATGCATGCACCCATAGGGGTTCTACGATTTGCCGCGAAGCTCGCGGCAACGCCCGCGTCGTAACCTGCCCGTACCACGGATGGGTATTCGATCTTCAGTCGGGACAGCTGCGCGATAAAGCAACTAAAAGCGGTTACCCGGCAGATTTTAATTTCGACGGCGCGTATGACTTGCGCCGCGTGCCGCGAATCGAGGCGTACCGTGATTTTCACTTCATCAACTACGATTCGGGCGCGGTCAGCTTGGAGCAGTATCTCGCCGGTGCAGTCGAGTACTTGGATCTCGTCGCTGATCAGTCGGATTCCGGATTAGAGGTCATCGCGGGAGGCCAGGAATTGTATACTCCCGGCAATTGGAAATTGCTCATCGAGAACAGCTACGATGCTTATCATGGCCCTACGTTGCACCGCTCTTATTTCGAATTCCTTGACACGCGAGCTTCTAATCAGAACATGGTCGCGACTCAGCGCGGGTACGGTTTGGGGCTCGGGAACGGCCATGGCGCTTTTGAGATAGAGCTCAACTCCGGCCGGCCCGTGGCCCAGTGGATCGCACCTTTTGGGGAAGAAGCCAAGCCGAAGATAGAGGCCTTGAAAAGCGCTCTCGTCAATCGATTCGGAGACGCGCGCGCCGAGAGAATCGCCGAGCGCCAGCGCAATCTCATTGTTTTCCCTAATCTCGTGATCAACGACAACATCGGACTTTCGGTTCGGACGGTGTATCCGCAAGGTCCCGATAAATTGATGGCCTATGTATGGGCGCTCGGCACGCGCAACGAAGATCCGCTGTTGCGCAAGATCCGGTTGGACAATTACCTGACCTTCGTCGGACCCGGCGGATTTGCCACACCGGATGACTTCGAAGCCTTTGCATTGTGCCAGCGCGGCGTCGATTTTACGCCGCCCAGCTGGAGTGATATCTCCAAGGGGATGACGCGCGACGAGGATCTATTGCGGGCCAAAGCCGATTTTACCGATGAAGCCCAGATGCGCGGCTGGTGGGCGCAATGGGACCGCATGCTCGGCGGAGCAGAACGGCTCGACGCATGAGCGGGATCATCAGACGCGAGGAAGCGGAAGACTTCTTATACTTGGAAGCGCGGCTGCTCGATGAATGGCGTTTGGAAGATTGGGAAAGGCTTTTTACCGACGACGGCCGCTATCTCGTGCCGCCTGTAGGCATCGACAATCCGGCCTCCGCAGATCCGGCCAATATGCTTTTCCTGGTCGCGGACGATCGCACTCGCATCCACCAGCGGGTACTTCGATTGATGAAGAAATCGGCACATGCCGAATATCCGCATTCGCGCACTCGCCACTGCATAACGAACGTCGAACTGCGCGGGCATGATGACGTCGGCACCAAGGTTTCAGCGGCATTCGCCACGTATCGCGTACGGCGCCGCGAGGTAATTGCATACGTGGGACAGTTGCTGTACACATTGGTGCGCGTTGGAGGCACGCTCGCAATTCGTGAAAAGAGAGCCTGCCTCGACCTCGACGTGCTCTCGCCGCAAGGCAGCCTCGCCTTTATTCTGTGAGAACTGCTACGGCAGGCTAGCGAGGCCATGGGCCGCATCGTACTCGTCGTTGACAGTGATTAGGGGTGCGCAACTCGATCCGTCTAGCGCCCACCCGTAATGGGTAAGATCTCGCCGGTGATGGAGCGTGACTCGTCGGAGGCGAGAAATAGGGCCGCATGCGCAATCTCGAGGGGATCGATGAGCCCCAGAGGCTGCACCTCCACGGCTTTTTTGGCAGCCGGGTTTGCCGCGATCATGGCGAGAATTCTCTCCGTGCCGACGGCCCCCGGGGCGAGCGCGTTGACACGCACCTTGTCTCCTACGAACTCAGCCGCCATCGAACGGGTCAGAGCGATCACGCCGCCTTTTGCCGCGGTGTACGCGTCTCGTCCCACTTGGCCCTTGATTCCGACCACTGACGCATTATTGATGACGGAGCCGCCTCCTGCCTTGACGATGTGCGGAATGGCGAACCGGCAACAAAGAAACGTGCCCAAAAGATCGATTCTGATGACGCGCCAGAATTCATCCAGCGAGGCTTCGGTAACGAGTCCATCCGCATTGGATGAGCCGCCCGCGTTGTTGAATAGCACATTGAGCCGTCCAAAGGTACGCACTGTGGCAGATATCGACTCCTCGACACTTTGACCCTCCGAGACGTCGGTGCGTACGAAAATCGCCTCGCCGCCGTCCTTCGTGATGCGCTCTACCACTGCTTCGCCCTCGGCGGCGCGCCGGCCGGCAACGGCAACCTTTGCTCCCTCGCGCGCGAACAGGCACGCCGCTACCGCACCGATCCCTGCGGTCGCTCCGGCGATGAAGACTACCTTACCGTTCAAACGACCCATTTAGGTTCCTCCTCGAAGACCTGAATCATTAGCGCATGGCGCGGGTTAAATCCGCCTCGCGATGTCATAAGCTTGCGCAATATTGGTGAAGATCGTGCCGCTGTCTTCGGATACGACATCCGATGCATCCCCGACGATATAGGTTTCCAAGCCTCTCGCCTTGGCCAATTCCGCCACCGAGCGATTGGATCGTCGTTCGCTCGCGAACACGATCGTATCGATATCCGGCAGGATTTCGCTACCCTTGTCGGTCACCACAGACACGCTGTCGTCAGTCCCGATCACGATGTTGCGCACATCCTTGAAGCGACGGACTTTCTTTTCAATGGTGCGCCCGACCAGATACCAACGGTCATTCGCCGCAAGCTTTTGTGCGAAATGGCCATGCGCCTCGGCCACGCAAACTTTGCGGCCGCCTTCCGACAGATAATCGGCGGCCTGCATGCCGATTTGGTCACCGCCGACTACCAAGATATTCTCGCCCGGTTCAATGTTCTGTTCGAGCAGATCGTCGATCATGAGCATATTGATATTTTCCGAATGAGCGACGCCGTCGAGCATATTCTGGGGCACCTGCGGCACACTGCCCGTGGCCACGAACACGACGTCGGGCGCGAGCTTCTCGAGCATGGCGGCATCCACGGTGGTATCGAGGCGGACTTGCACGCCGTGTTTGGCCAGTTGCCGCGCATACCACGGCAGCATGTCGCCGATCTCCTGGCGACCCGGAATCATCGCGGCAAAGCGTATCTGCCCGCCGATCCAACTGCGGCTTTCGCAGAGCGTCACTCGATGGCCCGAGAAGGCGGTGCGCCGCGCCGCTTCCAGGCCCGCGAGGCCGGCCCCCACCACCAATATCTTTTTTGGATTGTCCTTGCTCGATCCTTCAATATCGATGCACACCGACTCGCGCTGCATGCGCGGATTGACCACGCAGCTCACCTGTCCCGGCGAACCACGTTTGATCGAGCGCATCTCGTGATCTATGCAGCCGCGACATTCGCCTAGGCACAGCCGTATATCGTCCAACTCGCCGCGCCTGGATTTATCGACGATTTCCGAATCCGCGATCATAGCCCGGCCCATGCAGATGATGTCGGCCTTCCCCTGCTCGAGCAGATCGTTCGCCATCACCGGATTCTTGATTCGGCCGATGGTTGCGACCGGAATGGAAACAGCCTTCTTGACCGCTTCGGCCAGATCGGCGAAGCAGCCTTGTTTTTCATACAGCGGCGGCACCGTCAGGCGCGTCCCCCCCATCACGCCGGCGGTAATGGAAAGATAATCCGCACCTTGCGCTTCCAGGGTCGGCGCGAGGATGCAGGTGTCGGCAAGGGTCCAGCCGTCCTTCACCATGAAGTCATCGCCGTTGATCTTCACGCCGACGGCCAGCGCGTGCCCGACCGCTGATTTCACGGCGCGAAAAATTTCGATCAGGAAGCGTCCGCGATTTTCCAAGCAGCCGCCGTATTGATCGGTACGCCGGTTGAAATAGGGTGTCAGAAACGCACTGATCAGATAACCGTGACCTGCATGAATCTCGACAAAATCGAAGCCGGCTGTCTGACAGCGTCGCGCCGCGGCGGCAAAATCGCGCACCACCTGTCCGATGTCATCGACGGTGAGCGTCTTGACGACCGGACTCGCGCGAGTCGAACACGGCAGCGGCCATAGCCGGCACACCGGACGGCGACAGCTGCACTCGATCGCCGGTCTGCACGCCGCCGTCGAAGAGCTGAATACCGAACTTCGTGTCGTACTGATGGACCGCGTCGACCAGCTTCTTGAGCGACGGAATGTGACGGTCGTGATCGAGCGCCAGCGGCATGTTGCGCGGTGCGGATGCCGGGACCACGGCAGAGGCGCCGATCGCCATCAGGCCCGGGCGCGTTTTGGCGCGCTCTACATAGTAGGCAATCATTTCAGGCGTCGCCTGCGCATCGCTATCGAGCATCATGCCGGCCGACATGCCTGGCATCATGATCCTGTTTTGGATTTGCATCCGGCCGATCGCCATCGGCGTGAACAATCGTGCGAGATGACTCACGCCGGCACCCCGGTTGCAGAAGCTTCCGTACACTAGCATATGGTACGATAGTTGGCAACCTCGTGGTCCCCACGCTGGCGAGGGCGCGGACGGCGTCCGACCGGCGCAGGCCACGGGTGGCGCCGGACATTGACGAGTGATACGCTAGCGCAATGTTTTTTGACCGCGGGACACTGCTATGGCATTGCTGCAATCGGTCGAGGGGCTGGGTTACGGGAGAAAGATTTTCTCCGACGGCCATGATGACTTTCGGGCCACGGCGCGCCGCTTCTTCAAGCGGGAAATCGAGCCCTATGTGAAAGAATGGCAGCAGGACGTGTTCTTTCCGGCCGACGTGTTCAAGAAAGCCGGTCAGGCGGGTCTTTTATGTGCGGGCATTCCTGAGGCGTATGGCGGAGGCGGAGGCGATTTCCTGCACCATGCCATTCTGTACGAAGAGCACGGATTTTCTCCAGCTGGTGCCGCCATGGAGGCCGGTGTCACGACGGACACCGCGGCCTACGCCGTTTATCACGCCGGCACGGAGGCGCAAAAACATGAATGGCTGCCTCAGTTCGCGTCGGGCGAGGCGATTTCGGAAGTCGGCGTCACCGAACCGCATAGCGGCAGCGATCCGCGCAGCATGAAGACCCATGCGAAGCGGTCCGGCGGCGACTACATCATCAATGGTCAGAAGATGTGGATGACCAACGGCCCCATCATGACCATGTTGATCGTGGCCGCGCGCACCGGCGAGCGCCCCGACGGCCGCGGTCAAGTTTCAATGTTCATCGTCCCGATCAAGGGCACCAAGGGCGTCACGGTGTCCAAACCCATTGAGCTCATGCTGAAGAGTGCGGGAGGGGTCTCGCAGGTTTTTTTCGAGGACGTACGCGTGCCCGCGTCGAGCATTCTCGGCGGCGAAGAGAGCCGCGGGATGAGAGCCGCCCTCGATACCATCACGACTGCGCGCCTCGCCATGAGCGCCCGCATGGTCGCCACTTGCGAGCTGGCCTTTCTGATGACGGTCGATTTCGTGAAGAACCGCGAGGCGTTTGGCCAGAAGGTGTTCGATTTCCAGAATACGCAGTTCAAGCTCGCTTCCGTGAAGACAGAACTCGCCGTCGCGCGCATCTATTTGGATGAGCTTCTCGCGCGCAACGTCGAGGGCAAGGTCGACCCGGTCGAGGCATCGATGGCCAAGCTGTGGATTTCGGAGATGGAGGGACGCGTCCTCGACGAGCTGCTGCAGCTTCACGGCGGAGCCGGTTTTTCGGACGACTATCCCATTTCCAAGATGTATGCCTTCGCCCGGGTGCATCGGCTCTATCTCGGCACCTCGGAAATCCAGCGCCTCACGATTGCGCGGACGATTTGAGGATCGGCCGGTGGGCTTACCCACATCGAGGACACCATGAGCTACACTCAAGATGAAGCGGCAGTTGAGGCGGCACTCGCGAAAACCAAACTCTCCACTGGGGGTGCGCTGCCCGAGCCGCCGCCGATGGGACAAGCAATGCTGCCTATGGGCACCTATGCCGGCAAGGTAGTGGCCATCACCGGCGGCGGGGGCGGCCTCGGCCGGGGTTTCGCCCGCGAATTCGCGCGGCTCGGCGCCACGGTGGCGATCCTGAGCCGCGGTGAAGCGCACATGGCGCGCGGCAAGGCCGTTGTCGAAGAAGTCGGCGGCAGGGCGGTCACCGCCAAGATGGACGTCCGCAATCCCGACGAGATTACCGCGGCCTTCGATAAGATCGAACACGAGGCGGGGCCCGTGGATGTCTATATTCACAATGCCGCGGGCAATATCCCGGGCACTGCTGAGGATCTCAGCCCTCGCGCGTTCAAGGCCGTCACCGGCATTGTCCTGGAGGGCGCATTTTTCGGGGCGCGGGAATTCGCGCGTCGAGCGATTCCCGCCAAACGTCCCGGCGCAATCTTGAACATCGGCGCGCATACCGCGTGGACGGGAGGCCCCGGTCAGGCACTCTCCGCCGCCGCAAAGGCAGGCGTACACAATCTGGCGTTGTCGCTTGCCGTCGAGTGGGCACCGTATGGAATTCGCGTCAATACGCTGGTCCCCGGAATGTTTCCGCAGAGCGACCTCAAGATTGACGTCATCGAGGCGATTTGCGCGCGTACCGGCATTCCCGGCGGCCGCTGGGGCCGACTGCAAGAGCTGGCCTGGGCCGCGACCTACCTCTGTTCGCCCTACGCCAGTTATATCACGGGAGCTACCCTGGTCGTGGACGGTGCGAATTGGCAGCAACGGGGACCGAACGTCGGCGGCACCTTCACACCTGTCCGAGATCAGCTAGGCTATCCGCCGTTCGGCGAAGACTTCGATCCGATCGAAATCGCGCGCAAGTCTCTATGACGTCGGCGACTTGTCACCTACCCGTGCTCGCCTTTCACCTTCACGGTGACCGGCTCGATTTTTGTGGTCGACGGCGCGATGTCGCTGGCGCATGGCCCGCGTCCCGCCGCGTTCACTCCCATCCGTGAACAGCTGGGGCGTGGTCCTTTCAAGGGCCGACCTAGCCAATTGGATGACACATGAACCAAGTGAATATTCCCCCATGGGCCATCGAGCTCGGCAAATCGCGGAGCGGACTGAGTTCGCTGAACCCCACGGCGACGGCTCTGATCGTGGTCGATCTGCAGAACGCTTTCTTGGCGTCCGGCGAGACATTGGCGAATCCACACGCGCTGGATATCGTGCCGAATGTGCGACGGCTGCATTCACCGACGAAGAACACAACGCCGCGCTATTGAGCATGGCCGCCGTGTTTGCGGAGGTGCGCGATACGGCGGGGGTTCTGCGACTTCTCGAAGCCTCGGCGCCCGGCGAGTCCGCCGAGGCCTCATCTGCTGTGCCCCTTCGAACCGTTGCAGCGGCCCGACGTTTCTCAGGAACCCCGCCTTGAGATAAAGTATCGGCTCCAACTGGGGGGAGGAATCTGACATGCCGATTTCGCATCCACCGGGTCAAACGTCGGAAGACTACCTCTCCGCAACATATTTCTTGGACCATGACTGCCCCACCGTATCCCAATTCGCAGTCGAAGCGTGCAAGGGTATCGGCGGTGAACGCGAGAGAGCCGTTTCGCTCTACTACGCGGTGCGTGACAGCATCCGCTACGATGCCTATCGCATCGATTTCAGCCGAGAGGGGTTCCGCGCGAGCCGCGCTCTGGCGGACGGCTACGGTTTCTGCATTTCCAAGGCCGCGTTGCTATCCGCGGCAGCCAGGCATGTAGGTATTTCGGCCCGCATGGGCTTCGGCGACGTGCGGAATCATCTCTCCACCGAGAAGCTCCGCCTCAAGATGAAGACCGATATCTTCGTTTTCCACGGCTACTCGGAGCTGTGGATCGAAGGCCGGTGGGTCAAGGCCACCCCCGCGTTCAATTTGAGCCTGTGTACGAAGTTCGGCGTTCTGCCGCTCGAGTTCGATGGGCGCACGGATTCCCTGTTTCACCCGTTCAAGGCGGACGGCACCCTGCACATGGAATATGTGCGGGATCGCGGCGGGGTCTCTCGATGAGAAACTGGACGGAGATTTCGGCGAAGACGGAGCGCGCGAGCGCGCCGGCACGGAACGACATTGAGCGCTGCGGCCGCCTCCCTGCCCTCGCCGAGTTCGGTGCAGGGGCTCAAAGTCATCGACTTCGGGCTCGGTCTGACCGGAGCGCTGATTGCGAAGCAATTCGCGGAGCTCGGCGCCCAGGTCTCCCGGATCGAACCCGCGGGAGGAGATCCGTTTTACGACGTGTACCCGGCTTACCGCCATTGGCGCCGGCGTGAGCTGCGAGAATCGGCGGATCGGACCGAATCGATTCTCGAGAATGCAGACCTGTGCATCGTCGGCGGCGAGGACTTTCCCGGTATTACTCACGAACAAAATGCGGAATCGCTTTCCCGTCGGTACCCGCGGCTGATCGTTTTACGGATCCTCAGCTATCCGGACGACGAGGCCCGCCGGCGTCCCGCCGTCGACCTGCTGGTGCAAGCGCGCACCGGCATGGTGTATGAACAGTTCTCGGGAAGACCCATCGCGGCATCGATTCCGCTGACCGGATACGGCGCGGCCTTGCAGGGATTGATCGGGAGCTGGGTCGCGCTGATCGAGCGGGAGCGCAGCGGGCTCGGCCAGATTGTCACCGTATCGCTCGCTGCAGGCGCGGCGATGTTTTGGGGGCCTTTCTGGATGAAGGCCGAGAAGGCCGACGCAGGATTCGCGGGCATCACGCCGCGCGACGTACGCCACCTGATTTTGCGCTGCGCCGGCAATGAATACGTGCACCTGACGTTCGGCGTGCCGGGCGCCCTCGCCAAGGCCTACAAGGCGCTCGGCATCACCGATCCCATCGATCCCACCGACCGCGGCATGCCCGACCCCGCGCGCGGAGCAGCGAACTTCTACGGAAATTTCGACTTGTTGAATTCGTTCGCTCATCGCCACACCCGCCCCAATCTGATTCGCGCGCTGCGCGAGGCCGGAGTTCCGGCGGAAGCGGTGCTCGCGCCGGGCGATTGCTGGAGCGATGCGCAAACCCGCATCAATGGGATCATCGAGCAGGACGAAACCGGCTGGAGCGGGGTTGGCAACCCGCTGCGGTTCGTCGAACCGGCAAAGAACGCGGCACACCCGCCGAAGGTCAGCGATCCGTCGGCCCCCCCGCTCGCCGGAATCCGCGTGATCGACTTCGGCGTCTTCGTAGCGGGTCCTTATGCGTCGAAGCTGCTGGCCGATTACGGTGCCGACGTCATCCAGGTGGAGCCGCCGACGGGCCGCTCGACGCTGAGTGGGGAACGAACCATCATCAGCGCAAATCACGGCAAGCGGAGTATTTGCATCGACGCCAAATCCGAGGCCGGACGCGCCCTCGTCGCGGTGCTGTGCAAGGACGCGGACGTCGTGTCGCACAATTTCAGGCCCGGCGTAGGCGATCGGCTGTGCCTCGATCGGCGTTCTCTGCGCGCCCTCAATCCTGCGGTGGTGACCTTGGAGACCACCGCGTATGGCGCGACCGGTCCCAAATCCCCCGCGCCGGGCTTCGATATGGTCATGCAGGCGCATTGCGGCTTGGAGTATCGCGCGGGCGGAACGGACAATCCCCCGCTTTGCTGCCGCTCGCCGCTGGTCGATTTCGCAACCGGCGCGATCGGCGCCGTCGGCTTGCTGGTCGGCCTCTGGGAGAGACTGAAGAGCGGCCGGGCGCTCGCCGTCGAGACTAATCTCCTGAATGTCGGCACCCATATGTTGTCGGAGCTCGTCCGCGCGCCCGACGGCACTTTGCATGGGGCACTCTCCTTGGACCACACGCAAACAGGCTTCAATCCGGCCGAGAGCCTGTATCAAACCGCGGACGGTTGGATCGCCATGGCGGCAAGATCGGATTCCATGGCCGCAGCGCTCTCGCAGGTGTTGGAGATTCAGTTGCCCGTTGGACGCGCAGCTTGGCGCGACGCCGAGCGCGCGCAAATCGCTTCGCGCATCGCTTCATGGGCGTCGCAGCGCCTGCTCGACAAGCTGGAGGCGGCGGGCATCTGGGCGGAAGCATGCGCCTGCGATGCTTGGGAATCGGGGTTGGAAGGCGGCATCGTGCGTACCATGAAGGATGAACGATACGGCCAAGTCCTTCATTGCATCGGGCCGCTGGTTCAGTTCTCGCGCAGCAAAACGGTTCACGCGGCTCGGCTCACCTCGGAGCCAGGGCAGGACACACGGGCGGTACTCGCGGAGCATGGCATATCCGCCGCAACATGAAGGCGCCTGAGTCGGATACCGTTCAGCTCCTTCTTGCGCTGGGGGACACGAACCCGACCGAAGCTTCCGGAAGGCAGGGACTAGACGCCGAAAGCCTCTAGGTTCAATATTAGAACATTAGCGTTTAGTACGCGCGCAAATCAATTCGGACTCGGCCACGCGGAGGCTCCATGAAGGAATTCAATTTGCTGATCAACGGCCGCTTGACCCCGGGCGCCCTCACGATGAATGTCGTCAACCCGGCAACGGGCGAGGCCTTTGCGGCCAGCCCGCGCGCGGACGCCAAGCAGCTGGACGCCGCGGTGCAGGCGGCGAAAGCCGCCTTCCCCGCCTGGTCGAGGCTCAACGTGGCCGCCCGCCGGGCGAAAATCATGGCCATTGCCGACGGGATCGAGGGCCGCCTCGACGAGCTGGCGCGCCTTCTGACGGCCGAGCAGGGCAAACCGTTACGTGACGCAATGGGAGAAGTTGGCGGCGCCGCAGCAATCCTGAGGGTATTGGCGTCGTTGGAACTGCCCAATAAGGTGCTGTTGGACGATGCGAAAGAGAAGATCATCGAACATCGGACCCCGCTCGGCGTCGTGGCCGCGATCACTCCCTGGAACTATCCAATGTCCATTTTGGTGATCAAAGTGGCGCCCGCACTGCTGGCGGGGAACACGGTGGTGGCAAAACCCGCGCCGACGACG
>WNFK01138127.1_pt1 | contig 11253 bp, 10 predicted proteins | sample 5400281 | NCBI WGS metagenome assembly WNFK01 (sample SAMN13153350, study PRJNA577476) | soil metagenome | isolation source: 20 cm soil on Douglas fir-dominated hillslope | place: USA:California | collected 2013-09-17
ATAAGCCGCGGCCTCTCGTTAAGGTCCCGTGGGCAGACGCCTGTTTTCCAAAGCTAGATCGGTGGCTATGGGTCCCGGCTCAAGGCCGGGACGACGTGGATAGATCGTAGATGGGCAAAGCCACCGGGTCGCGCGAACGCGCGCCCGATGACAGGCTCCGCGTGCCCACCATTCAAGCCAGCCAACTGGATAGATGGTGGGCACGGCGCAAAGAGCGCCTTTGCCCCATCTACGCAGAGTCGCCGTTCAGCGCGGCGACTCCGCCAGCGCCGCCAGAATTCGCGCCCATGAGCGGATGCCCTTGTGGAAGCTCTGCAGGTCGTATTTCTCGTTCGGGGAATGGATGTTGTCGTCATCCAGACCAAAGCCCACCAGCACCGTGTCGAGACCGAGCGTACGCTTGAAATCGGCGACGATCGGGATCGAGGCGCCCGAACCGATCAGCAGCGCTTCCCTGCCCCATTCGTCGGTCAACGCGCGCTTGGCGGCGGCGAGCGGCTTCATGTTCCAGTCGAGCGCGATCGCCGGCGCGCTGGAATGATCGGTGAATTCGGCCCTGCAATCCCCGGGCAGCCGCGCGGTCACGTAATCGCGAAAGGCTTTTCGGATCTTGTCGGGTTGCTGCCCCTCCACCAGCCGGAACGAGATTTTCGCGGAAGCCTGTGCCGGGATCACCGTCTTGGAGCCTTCGCCGGTATAGCCGCCGACGATGCCATTGATGTCGCAGGTCGGGCGCGACGAGACCTGTTCGATCAACAGGCGGTCTTTCTCGCCGGCGGGAAGCGAAAGCCCGATCGGTTTGAGGAAGGAATCCGGCGAGAGATTGAGCTTCTTCCATTGCGCAAGGATATCCGGCGGCAGATCCTTCACGCCGTCATAGAAGCCGGGGATCATGATGTGGCCGTCGTCATTATGAAGACTGCCGAGAATGCGGGTCAGCACCCGGATCGGATTTTGCGCGCCGCCGCCGAATATGCCGGAATGCAGATCGCGATTGGCGGCCTTGATCTTGACCTCGTCGTAAACGAGTCCGCGCAGCGACGTCGTGATCGCCGGTGTGTTCGGGTCCCACATGCCGGTGTCGCAGACCAATGCGAAGTCGGCCTTCAGGTCTTGCTTGTTCTCTTCAAGAAACGGAACGAAATTTTTCGATCCGATTTCTTCCTCACCCTCGATCACCATGGTGACGTCGACCGGCAGCGAGCCGGTGACGGATTTCCAGGCCCGGCAGGCTTCGACGAAGGTCATCAACTGGCCCTTGTCGTCCTCTGCGCCGCGCGCGACGATGATTTTTCGTCCGTCGGCGTGGTCGGTCACGACAGGCTCGAACGGCGGACGATGCCAAAGATTGAGCGGATCGACCGGCTGCACGTCGTAGTGCCCGTAGAACAGCACGTGCGGTCGCCCATCGCTCTTCCCGTTGCCGGTGGGTTTGGCGACGATGGCGGGGTGACCCGCCGTCGGCCGGACCTCCGTTGCGAAGCCGAGCGAGGCGATGTCCTTGGCAAGGTGATCGGCCGCCGCCTTGCAATCTCCCGCAAAGGCCGGATCGGCGGAGATCGACTTGATCCGCAGCAGGCTGAACAGCCGCTCCAGACTGTTATTGAAATCGGCATCGATGCGGTCGAGGACCGGCTGAAGCTGGGGCGCGTTGGACATTTCGATTTCTCCTGCCTGCGTGCGTCATCCTACATATCGGGTTGTAGCCCGCCAGCCGCCGGAGACAAGGCGCCGGCCGTCCCCTCCGAAGGCGGATGCAGAATGTGCCAGACCAATCCTGCAGAAATCACGGCGGTGGCGGCGAGATTATTCCCAAAGGCTTGCAGATCAATCGGGAAGACCGGAAGCGACAGACCCATCAGAAGCCCGGCGATCGCCAGCGTGAGCTACCCCGGTGCATCAGGATGGTCATCGGAAAGAACAGCCACAAGAAATAATACTGCCGGGCCAGCGGCGACGCCACCGTCATCAGGCAGAACAGGATTCCGAGCTCTTCGGCATCCGACTTCTCCGTCCGGCGGGATGCCGATGGCATCACCGTGACATATCCAAGGCCGAGCAGAAGCGATATCGCGAGCACGATCAAGTTCGCGGTCTTGAAATCGAGATTGGCGAAATTCATGTAGCGGGCCGGCTTGATCTGGTTCGGATCGTCCTGGTTGTAATTGACCGGGCGTGTCAGCCGATGGGTCATCGCGATGATCGACTGATTGACCCAGGACCAGTTCTGCTCGTCGCGCTGCCCAAAGCCCTTCTCCGAGCTCGATCCGACCATGCCGTGGTACCAGATCTTCAACTCGGAGACGTTGTGCTGGAAACCCCGGAACGGTGCCGGCAGCAGGAACAGAAACACACCCAGGAAGACGATCATGCTCGCCGCCGTCGCCCACTGCCTTCGCCATACCAGATAGGGAAACACCGCCACCGGGAAAACCTTGATCGCGGTTGCCAGCGCGAACATGCTTCCCGCCATCCATGAGCGCTTGTGCCGCAACAACCAGAATCCATACAGCATCATCGCGAGCAGCATGAGGTTCGGCTGCCCAAGGTCGAACATGTCGAACACGAAGCTGATGGTGACGATGCCGGGCAGCGCTTCCAGCCACGGCCCGGGCTTCCTGCCTGATCCCGCCATCGCGTGCGAGAATTGTGCCGTCATCCACCACGCGACGACGTTCAGCAACGACAGACAGAGATACAGCGGGATCTTGCCGAAGAAACTGGGCACCGCGAGCAGCACCGCGGGCAGCGGCGGATAGATGAATTCGAAATAGGCGCCGGGATTGACCGGGTAGAGATCCTTGCCCTGCAGCACCTGTTGCCCGGCCCAGTACCACAGTGGATAATCCTTGGTCTTGCCGTGCCCCCAGATCTCGGGAACCAGAACGTCAGCCGTCAACGCGATACAACAAATCAAAAACAGGATATCGAGCGGCGCTCGTAACGACGGATATCTCAGCACAAGCTCGTTCCGAAAATCATGGGCAGGTCGCAGCGGGATATCATCGTCGCAGCAATCCGCCCAGCGCGCCACGCACCAGCGCGCGACCGACCGAACCGCCGATCGAACCGCCCATCGATTTGCCGAGATCGGCGGCAATTCCGCCGACCACCTTGTTGGTAACCGAGCGTGTGACGCTTCGCGCGATGACCTGGCCGGTCGACATCCTGCCGCGCGACACGTTGGTGCCGAAAATCGTCCCGACGATCGAACCGATCTGCCCGAGAATTCCTCCACCGCCGGCAGCTCCGTCCGCGGAAGCCGCGGTTCCCGCCACACGCTTCTGCAGCATTTCATAGGCGGATTCGGAATCGATCTCGGTGTCATATTTGCCCTTCACCGGGCTATTGTTCATGATCGCCTTGCGTTCCTCGGGCGTGATCGGTCCGATCCGTGCGGTGGGCGGCCGGATCATGACGCGCTCGACCATCGCCGGCGTGCCGTTGCCTTCCAGAAACGACACCAGCGCCTCGCCCTTGCCTAATTCCATGATGACCTGGGCGGTGTCGAGCTTTGGATTGGGCCGGAAAGTCTGCGCCGCCGCCGCGACCGCCTTCTGATCGCGCGGGGTGAAGGCCCGGAGCGCATGCTGCACGCGGTTGCCGAGTTGAGCGAGCACCTTGTCCGGCACGTCGATCGGGTTCTGCGTCACAAAGTAAACCCCGACGCCTTTCGAGCGGATCAGGCGGACGACCTGCTCGATCTTGTCCATCAGCGCCTTTGGCGCGTCGTTGAACAACAGATGCGCCTCGTCGAAGAAGAACACGAGCTTCGGCTTCGGCAGGTCGCCGACTTCCGGCAATTCCTCAAACAGCTCGGACAGCATCCAGAGCAGGAAGGTCGCGTAGAGGCGCGGGCTCTGCATCAGCTTGTCGGCAACGAGAATGTTGACCATGCCCCGGCCGTCGCTGTCGGTCTTCATGAAATCCTTCAGCGTCAGCGCCGGTTCGCCGAAGAATTTCGTTCCGCCCTGATTTTCGAGCACCAGGAGCTGGCGTTGAATGGTTCCAACGGTGGCCCTGGTGACGTTGCCGAAGCCCTGCGCCGCCTTGCGGATCGGCGCCAGCGGGTCGTCGTCGCGATCCGCCGGCTTCTTGCTGGTATCCGGAACGATCGCATCCAGCAGCGCCCGCAGATCCTTCATGTCGATCAAGGTGAGCCCGTTCTCGTCCGCCACGCGGAAGGCAACATTGAGGACGCCTTCCTGCACATCGTTGAGATCGAGCATGCGCGCCAGCAACAACGGTCCCATTTCCGTGACGGTGGCGCGTACCGGATGGCCCTGCTCGCCGAACACATCCCAAAATACGGTCGAAAACTGGTCGGGCTGGAAGCTGAGGTCCATTTCGCTCGCCCGCTTGACGATAAAATCCTTGGCCTCACCGACCTCGGAGATACCGGAAAGGTCTCCCTTTATATCTGCCGCGAACACTGGAACTCCGGCGCGCGAAAATCCCTCAGCCATCACCTGCAGCGAGACGGTTTTTCCGGTTCCGGTGGCGCCGGTGACGAGACCATGGCGATTGGCAAGGCTAAGCGTCAGCCATGCTGGCTGTTCTCCCTTGCCGATGAAAATTTTCTCGTCGGTATCGGCCATCTTGTTATTGGACATAGCCATTGCATCGCCTCTTCGCGCGCATCAGGGATTAGTGTCACCTATCGCCACGATCATACCGCATGTTGCAAGCCGATTGAAACCGGTCAACTTCATTTGGGGGATGGAGAAGCCGGGTTCGTCGACACACGATCAGCTCAGTTGATTTGAACCGACGACGAAAGTTGCAACGAATATGCTTGTCGTGACAATTCCTGTGCGAATTTCGCATTCACTCTTGCATTGCTGCAACACTCGCCATGCGATTGAAGGTGAATCGCGCTTTCGAATGGCTCATCGCTTGTAATTGGCATCGCTGAGGGTCAAGATAATTTGGGGCTGAAGGATCTTGCAACTAAACGGTTGAAGGCGGGGCTATATGGACGAATTGATTGGACGGCTGGCCAGTAAGGCCGGCATTGATAGCGCTATCGCTGAAAAAACTGTTGGTATTATTTTGGGTTTCCTTCGCAACGAGGGTCCCTCCGACAAAGTTCAGGCATTGATCGATAAAATTCCGGGCGCCGAAGCCGTGATCGCGGCCTCAAGCAATGGCGGTGGTCTCGGCAGGTTGATGGGCGGTGGCTTGATGGCGCTTGGTACCAGATTGATGGCGCTTGGTTTGGGCATGGGTGAGATTCAGAACGTTGCGCGTGAACTTTTCCGGTTCGGTCGTGACAAAATTGGAGCTGATCAGATGGGCGAGATCATCGCAGGGACACCCGGCCTCGGCCAGTTCACCTGAAGCACCTTTTCAAACTGAGTATCATGACATATCCAATTTCCGAGATTGATGGCCTGACAGCCTTCTCCGCGACAAAACTGAAATCGCTTGGCATTCGCACCACCGACGGGCTGCTCGAGGCTACGCGGACCGTCAAGGGGCGCAAGGCGCTCGCTGCGAAAACCGGCATCAGCGAACAGCAACTGCTGGAATGGGCCAATTTCTCCGACTACATGCGGATTCCCGGCATGGGCAGGGCAAAGGTCGGGCTGGTGCGCGCCGCCGGCGTCACCACGGTTCGCGAACTCGCGCTTCGCAATCCGGCGCGGCTTGCGCAGAACATGAAAGAAGTGAATACCAAGCGAAAGCTCGTCCGCGTTTTGCCTTCGGAAAAGTCGGTCGAACAACTGATCGCGAAAGCCCGCAAGCTGCAGCCGAAAATCACCTATTAAGCCTGGCAAAAGCGGCCCTGCCGCGTGCGCGACAGCACGCCCGGCATCTTGACTCCCATGCACGGACCGCGCAAAGCGACCGCATGATCGCGACCACGTCCAGACCTGTCCCGGCGCCCGCCCCGGCCGATCATCCGGTGCTACGGATGCTGCTGTCCCGGCCGTATCCGGCGGTGATGGGCATCCTGAATGTCACGCCGGATTCATTTTCCGACGGCGGACAGTTCAACGCGCCGGAGCACGCGCTGGCGCAGGCCCGGCGCATGATCGCCGAGGGCGCCGACATCATCGACATCGGCGCGGAATCGACCCGGCCCTATGGTTCACAACCGGTCTCCGCCGATGAGGAATTGAAACGTCTGCAACCGATATTGGGCGATGTCGTTTCGCTCGGGGTTCCCGTATCCATCGACAGCATGAAATCGGCCGTCGTCGCCTGGGCGCTGGACGTCGGCGCAGCCATGGCCAATGACGTCTGGGGCCTGCAGCGCGATCCCGGGATGGCACCGCTATTGGCGGCACGCCGATCGCCTGTCATCGTCATGCACAACCGCGACCGCGTCGAGGCTGACATCGACATCATGAAGGATATCGCCGCCTTCTTTACGCGTTCGCTCGACATTGCGGCGAAGGCGGGCATTTCGGCCGACAACATCGTGCTCGATCCCGGCATCGGCTTCGGCAAGACCCCGGAACAGAGCATGACGGCGCTGGCACGGCTCCATGAGCTCCGCGCATTCGGCCTGCCGCTGCTGGTTGGCGCATCGCGCAAACGCTTCATCAGTTCGGTCACGCCGTCGGAGCCGCACCAACGTCTTGGCGGTTCCGTCGCAGCCCATCTGGCGGCAGCAAAAGGCGGCGCGCAGATCATCCGGACCCATGATGTGTCGGAAACCGTACAGGCGCTGCGCGTGGCGACGGCAATTTTGGAAAAGCGATGACCGACATGATCTTCATCACCGGCGTTGTCATTCATGCCCGTCACGGCGTCATGGACCATGAAACCGAAGTCGGGCAGCGCTTCGTGATCGATCTCGAACTCTCCACCGATCTGTCGGAATCCTCCCGCACCGATCGGCTCGCCGATACCGTGTCCTACTCCAACGTGGTCGCGACCGCGACGGCGGCATTCAAGAACGCCAATTACAAACTGCTGGAACGCGCCGCCGGCGCCGTTGCCGACGCTGTTCTGGCGGCATTTCCGCGCATCAGCGCGATCAAGGTCACCGTTCACAAGCCGCACGCCCCGATCGCCGCGATCTTCGACGATGTCGGCATCGTCCTGACGCGCACCCGGCAAGATCAGCCTCGTGGCTGACGTCCTGATCGCGCTTGGCGGCAATGTCGGCGACGTCCGCGCGACATTTCAAAAAGCCATCGCCAATATCTGCGGCATGACGCAAGGCGCGCTGCTGGCGCGGTCGTCGGACTACGCCACGCCGCCCTTGGGCGATGAGCAGCAAGCCCGCTTCATCAATGCCTGCATCGAGATCGAAACCAGCCTCGACCCCCACGCGCTGCTGTTTACGCTGCACCGGATCGAAAAAAAGTTCGGCCGCGATCGCGCAGGCGAGAAGCGCTGGGGTCCGCGCACCCTGGACCTCGATCTGATCGCCTATGACGAGGTTTCGATTCAAAAGCCAGAACTGACCCTGCCGCACCCCCGCCTGTTCGAACGCGCCTTCGTGCTGGTGCCGCTCGCGGAGATCGCGCCCGACCGTCTCATTGCGGGACAGAGCGTTGCGGCCGCGCTGGCGCAGCTATCAACGGAGGGAATTGAGCGGTTACCTGACCTCGGCTGACCCAAAACCGCGGTTTCAACCCCAAAAACAACCGTTTGGCTTGGCGGTCGGCACGTGGCAATTTCGGGCTTAACCGCACGAGCGGCCCGAGGGAGCGACCTGTCGAATGACATCCGAGACTGACGACCTGCGGCTGGCGGCGGATTTTGCGCCCGCCAGCTATGACGACTGGCGCAAGCTGGTCGATGGCGTGCTGAAGGGCGCGCCGTTCGAGAAGCTGGTCGGCAAGACCTATGACGGCCTGAAGATCGACCCGATCTATCGGCGCGCGCAGGGTGCCACACCGGTTGCAGGGCGGCCCGCGGCGGCGCCGTGGCGGATCATGCAGCGGATCGATCATCCGGATGCCACTGTTGCCAACGCGCAGGCGCTGCACGACATGGAGAACGGCGCCACCGGGCTGGAAATTGAATTTGCCGACGGACCGGGCGCACGGGGTTTCGGCGTCGCCGACGCGACCAAGGAAACGCTGGCGCGGGTGTTTGACGGCGTGTTTTTCGACGCCGGCATCGCGATTGCGCTCAATCCGGTGCTCGGACGCCAGAATGCCGGCGCGAACCTCGCCGGTCTCGTGGAATCCCGCGGCTTCGATCCTGCGAAAGTCGACATACGCTTCAATTATCAGCCGTTGAGCACGATGGCGGTACGCGGCGCAGCGGCGGCGCCGTGGCCTGAAATGGAGCAGCCGTTCGCAAAAATGATCGGCGATCTCATGGGCCGCGGTTTCAAGGGGCCGTTTGCACTGGCCGACGGCCGCCCCGTCCACGACGCCGGTGGATCGGAAGCGCAGGAGCTCACCTTCGCGCTTGCCGCCGCGGTCGCCTATTTGCGTGCCATGGAAACGGGCGGCATGGCCCTTGACGCAGCGCGCACCGCGGTGTCGTTCCGGCTCAGCGCCGATGCCGATCAGTTCCTGACCATGGCGAAATTTCGGGCGCTGCGATTATTGTGGGCGCGGATCGAACAGAGCTGCGGCCTGACGCCGAAGCCGATCTTCGTCGCGGCCGAGACCGCATGGCGCATGCTGACCCAGCGCGATCCTTACGTGAACATGCTGCGCGCGACCATCGCGACATTTTCCGCAGGTCTCGGCGGCGCCAACGCGATTACAGTGCTGCCGCATACGCTGGCGCTGGGATTGCCCGATCCGTTTGCGCGGCGCGCGGCGCGCAACACGCAACTGGTGCTGCTGGAGGAATCCAATCTCGGCAAGGTGTCCGACCCCGCGGCCGGATCGGGCGGCATCGAAACCCTGACGCAACAGCTTTGCGAGACGGCCTGGTCGCTGTTTCAGGAGACCGAGAAAGCCGGCGGCGCGTTCGCAGCGCTTGAACAAGGCCTGCTCCAGCGCAAGGTCGCGGCGACGCGCACGCTGCGTGAAGCCAACATCGCCAGGCGCAAGGAAGTGCTGACCGGCGCCAGCGAGTTTCCAAACCTGCACGAGGCTGATGTCGCGGTGCTGGATGCGAAGCCGGTGACGCTGGCGCCCTCGGGCGAGGCCAAACTCAAATTCGACGCGCTGCCGCCGATGCGGCTTGCCGCGCCGTTCGAACGCCTGCGCGACCGGTCGGATCAGATGCTGAAAGACAGGGGTGCGCGGCCAAAGGTGTTTCTCGCCAATCTCGGCACGCCAGCCGACTTCACCGCACGGGCGACATTTGCGAAGAGTTTTTTTGAGACCGGCGGGATCGAGGCGGTCGATACCGAGGGATTTACCGACCCGGCTGCGCTCGCGGCCGCCTTCAAGGCTTCTGGCGCGGCGCTGGCCTGTCTGGCGCCGGAGCGACCTCTCCCTATGGGAGAGGTGAGGGATCTCGCGATGCTGGCGGCCGCCTTCAAGGCTTCCGGCGCGGCGCTGGCCTGTCTGTGCTCGTCCGACAAGGTGTATGCCGGGCATGCGACCGCCGCCGCAAAGGCCCTTCAAGCCGCCGGAACAAGCCATATCTATCTGGCAGGGCGCGCGAGCGAACAGGAAGCAGCCCTCCGTGCCGCGGGCGTTAACGATTTCATCTACGCCGGCGGCGATGCGCTGGCGACGTTGCAGGAAGCCTATCGACGGACGGAGAGAGCATGACATCGGCGATCAAACCCGCTCTGACCGGCGGCTGCCAATGCGGCGCGGTTCGCTTTGCGGTGTCGGCGGCGCCGATCAAGGTCAGCATCTGTCACTGCCGGATGTGCCAGAAGGCGGCTGGCGCGCCGTTCGCGTCGTTCGCCGACATTGAACTTGGCGATTTCGCCTGGACCCGCGGCAAGCCGGCCGCGTTCCGCTCCTCCTCCATCGCCGAGCGCGATTTCTGCGCCGATTGCGGCACGCCGCTTAGCTTCCGCCGCCTCGGCGGCCCGCGGATCGAGATCATGACCGGCGCGTTCGACCGCCCGGACCGGGTGGTGCCGACCCAGCAATTCGGCACCGAATCCCGGCTCGGCTGGGTGGTGTCGATCGCCAACATGCCGAGCCAGACCACGCTGCAGAATTACGGGGCGGAGAAGCTCCATGGCATCGTCAGCCACCAGCATCCGGACCATGACTAGGGGTGGCGTCACCCGTGATCGCCTGTGCTATAATGGTAACCCATGAGCCGCATACCGAACTTCGCGAATATCGCCTTTGAAAACGCCGCCCCCGCCGAACCCGCAGGCGGCGGAGAGCCTTGGCTCACGCCCGAGGGCATCCTGGTAAAGCCCGGCTATGGCGAAGCCGATCTTGAGGGCATCGATTTCCTCGAGACCTGGCCGGGCATCGCGCCGTATCTGCGCGGCCCCTACCCCACCATGTACGTCAACCAGCCCTGGACCGTCAGGCAATATGCCGGGTTCTCCACGGCGGAGGATTCCAACGCGTTCTATCGCCGCAACCTCGCGGCTGGGCAGAAGGGTCTGTCGGTCGCGTTCGATCTCGCCACCCACCGCGGCTATGATTCCGATCACCCGCGCGTGTCGGGCGATGTCGGCATGGCCGGCGTCGCGATCGACTCGATCTACGACATGCGCACGCTGTTCTCAGGCATCCCGCTCGACCGGATGAGCGTGTCGATGACCATGAACGGCGCGGTGCTGCCGATCCTCGCGCTGTTCGTTGCGGCTGCCGAAGAACAGGGCGTGCCGCCGGAGAAACTCTCAGGGACCATTCAGAACGACATTCTGAAAGAGTTCATGGTGCGCAACACCTACATCTATCCGCCAGCGCCTTCGATGCGGATCATCTCCGATATCTTTGCCTATACCTCGCAAAAAATGCCGAAATATAACTCCATATCCATCTCCGGCTACCACATGCAGGAAGCCGGCGCGACGCAGGACCTCGAACTCGCCTATACCTTGGCCGACGGCGTCGAATATCTCCGCGCCGGGCTTGCGGCAGGCCTCGACGTCGACCGCTTCGCGCCGCGGCTGTCGTTCTTCTGGGCGATCGGCATGAACTTCTTCATGGAAGTCGCCAAGATGCGCGCGGCGCGGCTGCTGTGGGCCAAGCTGCTGACGCCATTCAATCCGAAGGACCCGCGCTCGCTCTCGCTGCGCACGCATTGCCAGACTTCGGGCTGGTCGCTGACCGCACAAGATGTCTTCAACAATGTGATGCGCACCACCATCGAGGCGATGGCGGCGACGCAGGGCCACACCCAATCGCTGCACACCAATGCGCTCGACGAGGCGCTGGCGCTGCCGACCGATTTCTC
>WNFK01224630.1_pt1 | contig 11253 bp, 9 predicted proteins | sample 5400281 | NCBI WGS metagenome assembly WNFK01 (sample SAMN13153350, study PRJNA577476) | soil metagenome | isolation source: 20 cm soil on Douglas fir-dominated hillslope | place: USA:California | collected 2013-09-17
CGTTGCATCGAGCACATAAATATTATTTCCAATGGTTACCCATGCAAGAACTTTGTTGAATTGATTAAATCCCGGGTTATAGATGTTACCAGCGTCAGCAGTTTTAACTAAACCGTTATCATGTGTACTTACCAAAATTGGCTTTGCATTCAATCCCGCATCTTTCAGCAGGTTTATTAAAATAAGATTGATCTCACCAACAGTACCTTTTTTATCTTTCCAGGCAGCTTTAACTCCGTCAAATGCCCAGATACCGGGGTATCCATTCCATTCCATATTCTTTCTTACATAGTCATAAATGATCTTCATTTTTGAATAAGGGTTAGAAATAGGTTTCAATTGTGCATCAAGATCAGCGGTCCTTGGAATTTCTTTTTTTATCTGTACTCCAAAAAAATCGTCTTCCATTAAATAACGGATCACCTGCAACCAGTTTACAATTACGCTTTGCCGTAGTCCATTTACTTCACGTACAATTGTTTTTGTTTCTATTTTTTGCATATAATCCTCGTCGTTCAGAATATAGGGCTCGTCGCGCAAAGCAGGCACATTTTTCATTGAAAAGAAATGTGTTTTACGATTTGCTGAACTTTCTGACTTTTCCTCGTACGGCAAATAACATTTTGGCGTAAATGCAATTTCTACCTCGTACGGATAATCAAAAGTGAATTCGCTGTATTTTACCGGGATAGAGTTTTGAAAATTCCAATCGATCATCCCAATATTAGTACGGGTATATTTGTATTCTATGATGGAGCCTGGCTTTACGTCGGGAAACGTAAATACTTTTTCTGCGTCACGTTTATTGATCTGTTTTTCAAAGATCTGTTTCTTATCAACTTTTGTCACGATAATATTTCCCGATGGGTCAAGATTATAAACCTGTGCTGAAATATCTTTTATTTGCTCATCATTTTTCCAGTTAATGAAGCGCAGGTGGATATCAGCCCTGTCTTTACCTTTATCAGCAAGGATCTTGATCCTGGTATGGTAGTCAAGACTAATACCGAAACCGCTAGTATAATCCAGCTGTCCTTTTTCAAACATCACCATGGCTTCGGCTTTTTTGTCGAAGTCGCATTCTTTCATTTCAAGATCTGCTTTTTCTACCTGACCGAAGGCGGGAATATTGCTATCTTTGTTCTTATTTTTTTGACCGTAAACAGATAAAGAAATAATAATACTTGCAGAAAAATAGAGTAGTCTTTTCATGTGAGTAGAGTTTAGTGGCGAATTATTATATAAGGTAAAAAAAAATTGATGAAAAATACAAATGTTCTACAGCGTATATTTTGGTTTGTTTTGATGTTAGCTGGTTTTACTGGGGGAAAAGCACAGACGGGAAAACAACACCCGTTGGAAAAAAGCCTGCTTTGGGAAATAAACGGTAATGGCTTAACCAGGCCTTCCTATCTATATGGCACTATTCACATGATATGTAAAGATGATGCCTCGCTTGGCGATAGCCTGATAACGGCTATTCAAAGATCAGATCGTGTATATTTTGAAGTGGATATGGATAACCTGCTTGAAATGATAACTGCACTCAAGGATTTCAAAATGCGGAATGACACGACTCTTAAAGATCTGTTAAGTAAAGAAGATTATCAGAAAGTAAAAGAATTTATGGAAAGCAAAGGCGGACTGGTTCCTTTTTCAAAGCTGGAAACTTTTAAGCCAATGCTTGCTTCGTCAATGCTGATGGAATCAGGAATTGGATGTGAAGAATCGGTAGCAATGGAACAACTGATATTGGAAGAAGCCAAGAAAAATAAAAAACGTGTTGAAGGACTTGAAACAATGAGTTACCAGGCATCGATATTTGACAGCATACCTTATAAATTACAGGCGGAACAATTATTAAAATATGTGAATGATGGTGGATCAAAATCAGCGGCGGATAAACAATTTGAGGAAATGATAGAAGCGTATAAAGCGCAGGATATTGAAAAGCTTGGCGAATTTGTAAAAGAAGATGATGGCGGAATGGGTAACTATGAAGACATTCTAATTTATAATCGTAACCGCAACTGGGTACAAAAATTAAAAACATTAATGCCTGAAAAAAGCCTGATGATCGCTGTAGGAGCGGGGCATCTCGCCGGAGAAAAAGGAGTAATAAAATTACTGCGTAAAGAAGGATATACTGTAAGACCTGTAAAGTATAAGATGAAAATGGAAAGAGTGATATAGAAATAAACTGGTGCCATTAAGTTCCTTGTCGCAGCCTGGCACTTACTATTTATCAGTTTGGCAGTTTCACTACTACGGGTTCATTGAGCATGTCAACCATTTCTTTGTAAAATCCTTTTAAGACCGCATAACTATCTGCGTTTTCCAAAGTAGTCACCTGAACAAAGTGTATGAAAATTTTAAGTTCATCATTTTCAAAACTTACCTGTTTAACTGCCTGTATCTTGTTATTCTTTGATGTTAAGTTTTTATTTTCGGGTAAATCGACCTTTGTACCCGGAGGTAGTTTAAAGGTCTCCTCTAAAAATATATCGTAAGGATATCCAAAGTTTACATTGGTAAATCTTATAGAAGATATGAACGGATTTTTTTCAAGACCAGTAAATAAATTGCAATTAAGAAAAATAAGTTCGCCACTTTCATTCAGTTGTTGTTTATATCTTATTATCTGTTCAAAAGGTACCGAATCATTTTCAGGAACCATTAGAAAAAAACTGTCAATTGCAAGACCTTCATAAGGCTTTTCAAAGTTTTCGGTTACGAATTCTTTTTTATTCCTCTTGACTGCACTAATGCGTTGCTGTCTTGCATAATCATAACTCGTCACTTTTGTCTCTGCTGTAATTACTCCTTTTGCATCGATTACTCCATTTACAGATATCTTGTTTCTGTAACTTTTACTGCCCGAAGCAATTTTTATAAGATTGAATTTCTTTTTATCAACAATAAAACCAGTAGTGCCAAGTATAGGGTAGGGTGTAAGCCCCGCAGGACAATTATCCTGTGTAGCGTCAAGCAGGAATTGTTTTCCGTCTGCAATTGAAAAAGCTATTGTTTTATTAAACCTTTCCAGGAATGGATAAGTTGTATCTACCTTACCGAAATCTCTTTCGGCGGCAAGCATCGGATAAGTTTCAATGCCGGCGGTGTTTAAGAGATTAACTAATAATAGATTTATTTCACCGGCACTTCCTTTTTTTCTGTCCCATACAGCTTTGATCCCGTCGGTAGCAAATTTTCCATCATAACCATTCCATGCGATATTCTTTTTTACGTATTCATAAATGGCTTTTAGTTTGTCCAGATCGGTTGTTGCGGCCTGAATTATTAATTTTATTTCATCAATTTTCAGATCTTTATCTAACTGTGCGCCAAACTCTTTTTCCGTCATTAATTCATAAGCCATCGATTTCCATGTAGTATTTACTTCCTGTTTGTTACCAAGCCTGCTTGTATAACCAGATAGCTGGAACATTACTTTTTGTATGTAATCCCGTTTTGCGTCCATGTAGGGTTCAAGTCTTAATCCCGGGACATTATTCATTTCAAAATAGACCCTTCCTTCAGATGGCAATGGTTTTACAATAACAGGGATAGTCGATTTTTTCTGTATGATATATGTGAACTCAGCATTAGGAACTATCTCGAGTAAATAACTGCTTTGTATTGTTGGTAGGTCCGATTGGAATGCCCATTCATCAAGTCCGCCATAATGTTTCATAACACTCACATAATGATATTCGATTATACTCCCGACTTTTACTGCCGGCATCGCAAATTTTTTAACTGAATAATAAATGCTCCGCTTCTCTGTATAGATTGATTTTTTATCAACCGGCATCGCAGTTTGTTGACCAGTTCCGCTAAAGTTGTATGTATGGGCTTCAATTTTTGATATATTTTCAAAATCATTTTTTGTGTAATAGGGTATAATAATATCTGCCCTGCTTATTCCTTTGTCATTTAAGATTTTAATTCTTATTCTTCTTTCGGTGATCATCTGGTAATTATCATCATGATACACTACAGCTTTGTCCAATAGAATTATGGCTTCCGCTTCCGGATCAAAAGAACATTGGTTTAAAGAAATTTCTTCAGCACTAAATTTGCCAAACTCAGGAAAATCCTTTTGTGAATAAGAAACTGAGCAAATAATAAGAGAAAGTAGGAAGGAAATGGTTCTAATGAATTTCATAAGTGTAAGTTTTGTGGCTGCACTAATTTAATCATTCGTTTCATAAATAAAAAGAACCGCCCTGTTTAAAGAAACGGTTCTTTTAAAGATAATTCTTATCAAAATCTTTCAAGCACCGAAAAGAAAAAGTCTCCTTCAATTTTTGCATTTTCATCACTGTCGCTGCCATGCACTGCATTTTCACCAACAGATGATGCATATTTTTTACGAATAGTTCCTTCATCTGCTTTTGCAGGGTCGGTGGCGCCGATCAGTTTTCTGAAATCAGACACAGCATTTTCCTTTTCCAGGATTGCTGCGATGATGGGGCCGCTGCTCATAAATTCCACCAGTTCTCCAAAGAAAGGTCTTGCCTTATGCACGGCATAAAATTCTCCGGCTTTTTCAGGCGTCAGCTTAAGTTGTTTTAATGCTATTACACGAAAACCATCTTTGATCATCATGTCGAGAATAGCGCCGGCATAACCTTTTTTCATAGCGTCGGGTTTGATCATTGTCAATGTGCGATTACTCATATTTTTCCTTGTTTTTTGCGCCGCAAAAGTATGTGAAAGTTTGAAGTTTCTTGTTTGAGGTTTGATGTTTCTTTAAAAAAACTGCTAACTGATAATCTGTCCTGGAACCTCAAACATCGAATCTCAAACCTCAAACAACAATCCCTTATCTTCGCAGCCGTTTATGAAACCCATTGAGGATATTTTTCCATTGTTACAGGAGGCTAAAAGAGTCGTAATTGTTCCTCACCAGAAGCCGGATGCTGATGCAATGGGCGCATCCATCCAACTGGGCGGGGTGGCTTAACTGGATGCCGGGCTGTAACGAGGTAATTGATGCTGACATGTTCAAAGAAAAGGCTGAAAAGATCCTCGACCAGGCTGAATGGGTTTTTTGCCTTGACTTTAATGCGATTCATCGTACCAAAAACCTGGCGGCAAAATTGGAACAAGTTACTTGTCCAAGAATTTTGATCGATCATCATCAGCAGCCGGATGAAAAAAGCTTTGAATGGGGAATCAGCGATGCAGCCAAGTCAAGCACCTGTGAAATGATCTATGATTTCATATATGCTTCAGGTCACAGCGATAAATTCACCAAAGAGATTATTGATTGCATTTATGCAGGCGTGGTGGCAGATACAGGATCATTTCGTTTTTCATCAACAACAGCAGCGGTGCATAAGCTTGTTGCCGATCTGAAGCAGCGAGGTCTTGAACACATGCATGTGCATAATGAACTTTTTGATAATTTTTTGGAGAACCGGTTGCGGTTCATCGGCCATGTACTGATAAACAGGATGGAGGTTTTTTATGAATACAATACCGTATTGATTGTTATTCCAAAATCAGACCTGTTGAAATTCCAGGTAAAAACCGGCGATACAGAAGGACTCGTAAATTATCCGCAAAGTATAAAGGGCATCAAACTTGTTGCGATCGTGATTGACCGTGACGAAGAACGCAAATGGAGTTTTCGAAGCAAGGGAGATTTTGATTGTAACAGTTTTGCCCGCAAATATTTTGAAGGAGGCGGACATTACAATGCTTCGGGCGGACGCAGTTCTTTATCGCTTGATGAAACAGTAAAGAATTTTCATATAGTAATGAAAGAGAATATACATTTACTTCAATAATAAAAAAACAATGAAAACAAAAATTACGATGATTTCATCGGTAGTGCTGATGCTGGTTATTACGGCATGCAATGCTGATTATAAAAAAACAAAAAGCGGATTGGTTTATAAGATCTTTTCCGGAAGCAGCAAAGACTCTACTGCCAAAATAAACGATGTGGTAAAATTCAATGTTGTATACAAAATAAATGACTCGCTTTTGTATGATAGCCATGGAAAGATCCCGGAATTTCTTCCTTTATCTGAACAGATCGCAGGCTCTTACAGTCCCTTTGAAGTATTAGCAATGATGAAAAAAGGAGACAGCGCAGTAGCCATTCAGCTTGTTGATACATTATTGAAAAAAGGAATGCAGCGTCAAATTCCATTTGCCAAAAAAGGTGATCATATCAAAACTTATATTAAGGTAATGGAGGTTTTCAGGATTGATAGTTTAGCAAGAAAAGATTTCAATGCCGAAATGGAAAGGGATAAACCACGCCAGGAAAAGGAAATGAGAGAGGCGGAAGCAAAGCAAAAAGAAAAAGAAGAAAAGGAGCTACAGGCATATTTTGCTGCAAAAAAAATAACACCGGTAAGAGCTCCGGGAGGCACTTATGTTGTAATAAAAGAAAAAGGTAATGGTGTGCCGGCAGAAAAAGGAAAATTTATAACTGTAAAATATTCGGGTAAAGGTTTGGTAGACGATAAAGTGTTTGATGCTGGGGTATATATTTTTCAGTTAGGACCAGGAAACGCTATACAGGGATGGCATGATGGTATTGCGCTATTTAATAAGGGCGGCAAAGGCGTTTTATATGTTCCAGGAACGCTTGCTTATGGACCCCAACAAGGACCTGCCGGCCCATATGCTGCACTTATCTTTGACGTCGAGATTTTAAATGTAAGTGATACACAGGAAAAAGCAGATGCTGATAAAAGGGTTACCGATTCTCTTGCGGCCAAAAATCTTCCAAAAACAAATTAAAACCAGTAACGGGCTTTCATTTAAAGACCTCTTTTCAAATTGAAAAGAGGTCTTTTATTTATTTATTGCCGAAAACAGTGTAACTGCTTCTTTTGCTTCTTTTACATCATGAACCCTGAGGATTGATGCGCCGTTCATTAGCCCGATAGTATTCAGGACAGTTGTTCCATTCAATGCATCATCAGCATTTACCCCAAGTGTTTTGTAAATGGTGGATTTTCGTGAAATGCCAAGCATGACCGGTTTATCAAGCATTTTGAAAACGGAAAGATCTTTCAGCAATTCAAAATTCTGATCTATCGTTTTTGCAAACCCGAACCCCGGATCAATAATTATATCGACGATACCTGCTTTTTTTAACTCATCTGTTTTTGCTATAAAAAAATCAAGCACTTCACGGGTCACATTTTCATAAACGGCATTTTGCTGCATGGTTTGTGGCGTGCCTTTCATATGCATAAGTACATAGGGTGTTTTCAATTCAGCGACTGTTTCGATCATTTTATTATCCATACTTCCGGCACTTATATCGTTAATGATCGTGGCGCCGGCATTAACAGCGGCTCTTACTACTTCCGAATAAAAAGTATCAATTGAAATAAAAGCGTTGGGGAATTTTTCAGCAATCGTTTTTATAGCCGGAACCACTCTTTCTATTTCTTCATCGGCAGAAATTAATTCGCTTCCAGGTCTTGTGCTTTGCCCGCCAATATCAATGATATCGGCGCCATCGGCCAGCATTTTTTCTGCCTGTGCTGTAATTTCATCAACTCCATTATAACGGCTGTCATCAAAAAATGAATCCGGCGTTGCATTGATAATTCCCATCACAAGCGGTTTATCTATTACCAGCAGCCGACCTTTGCAATTCAGTGTAAACATTCGCTTTTTGTTCGTTATTTTTGGCGCTAAAGATAGTGAAGGTGAGTGGTGAGTGTTCAATGGTCAATAAGAAGTTATACTTTATTTAAAATGCCATTGTCTTCGGAACTCAAAGTCACCATTCACTATTGATCATTCACGAATATGACAACAACCGACAAACAATACGATGAAGTGATCCGTTCCTGTAAAGAAGTTTTCTTACGTAAGGCAATGGATTATGGAACGGCATGGAGAGTGCTAAGGACAATTTCGATCGTGGACCAGATATTCATTAAAGCGCAACGCATTCGAACAATACAGGAGACTGGCAAGCAAAAAGTGGCCGATGATATTTTGGCAGAATTCAAAGGGATCGTAAATTATGCAGTCATTGGACTTTTACAACTTGACCTTACAGAAAATGATCCGGAGGAAATGCCTGTTGATCGTATTTCACCGATGTTTGATGAAAAAGTTGGCATTGCCAAAAGATTAATGCAGGATAAGAATCATGATTATGGCGAAGCGTGGCGCAGCATGAGCCAGGAAAGTTTTGTTGATCTTATTTTGATGAAGCTGCAGCGTATTCGTCAGATACTAATCAATGAGGGAAAAACAATCACGAGTGAAGGTATTGATGCCAACTATCTCGATATCGTAAACTATGCTGTGTTTGCTTTGATATTGATAGGAGAGGAGAAAGTCAAAAGTTAAAAAACACCAGCGTATAAATTGAATGTTGAGCATTGAAAATTGATCATTGTCCGAAGGACTCCTTCGGAGAACATTTATTAAAATCAGCGAATGAAAATAGCTATCAATATTATCAGAATTTTTGTTGCGTTGCTTTTTATTTTTTCAGGATTAGTAAAAGCAAACGATCCGCTTGGCACTGCTTATAAGATGGAAGAGTATTTCGAAGTGTGGACCACTGATCTTACCACGAGCGGTTTTTTTCTGAAGGACACTTTGATGAATTTATTTCATTTTCTAAATGGCCATACATTGTTTTTGTCTGTAACAATGAATGCTTTTGAAATCATTGCCGGCGCTGCACTACTTTTCGGTTGGAGAATGAAATTATTTAGCTGGCTGCTTCTTTTGTTAATGATATTCTTTACAATTCTTACGGGTTATACCTATAAAACAGGAAGACCAACCAATTGCGGATGTTTTGGCGATTGTATAAAAATAACTCCTGAGTATTCGTTCTATAAAGATCTTTTACTTTCAGCATTAATTCTCATCATTCTTTTTACAAGAAAACATATCAGGCCTCTTTTTTCTTCAGGATTGAATACGAGCTTGATGCTTTTAGTAACGATTTTCAGTTTTGGTTTGCAATGGTATGCATTGAGATATTTACCGCCGGTTGACTGCTTGCCATTTAAAAAAGGAAATAACATACCAGAAAAAATGAAGATGCCGGCAAATGCTGTCCCGGATAGCATCGTCATGACATTTGTTTATGAAAAGCAAGGAAAGAAAGTTGAATTTACAGCTGATAAATTTCCGACCGACTTTAATGATTCGCTTTACAAATTTGTCAACCGTTATGATAAAGTAGTTAGAAAAGGAAAAAATAATGAACCACCGATAAAGGGTTTTTCTTTAACCAGTGCAAATAGTGTAGACTCTACGGGAATTGAGAATATGAGTGATTCAACGGGAGTTATTCTATCGCAACCTAATGCATTGTTATTGTTTAATACAAATGTGCCTGATAAAAATCCTGCCTGGAAAAATGGTTTGCTTGCTGTTTATTCAGAAGCCAATAAAAAAGGGATACCGTTTTATTTTGTAAGCACGAATCGTGATTCAGCCAATACAATTTTTTCTCAAATGGGGTTTAAAAACATAACTGTGCTTAACTGCGATTTTACTGCTATTCGTACTTCAGCAAGAGCAAACCCGACTTTATATTACTTAAAGCAAGGCACAGTAGCCGGCAAGTGGAGCTATGCAAGATTTAATGATGCATTAGAAGCAATAAAAAAATGATAGCTTAGATACGGATTAGAAATCAGAAATCAGAAATCTTGTTAAGCTTTATTATCAAAAAACTTCTCTACGGCCTGCTGGTATTAGTGGGTGTAGTCATTCTTGTTTTTTTTCTTTTCCAGGGTTTTGGCGATCCTTCACGCCTTGTAATGGGACAAACCGGTGATGCAGCAACACAAGCCAACATCCGCAAAGAGCTTTATCTTGATCAGCCCAAATGGAAGCAATTCTTTTATTATGTAAATGATGTTTCGCCGGTCTCAATTCATTCCTCAAAAGAGATAAAAGAAAAAAAGTTAAAAGGAATATTTATTGGCGGAGATCATAAACCCGATAGCTATCGGGTAGGGCTAAAAGTTCCTTATCTCAGGAAATCGTATCAAACTAAAAAAGAGGTAGGGGCGGTGCTGACTGAAGCCTTGCCCGGCACATTGATACTGGCATTTGCCGCAATGTTCATTGCAGTTGTAATTGGCATCCCATTAGGTGTGCTTGCAGCTGTAAAAAAAGGGTCGTGGATAGATACCTCTTCAGTTTTTGCCAGTATTGTTGGTATATCGGCACCTTCATTTTTCATGGGTATTATCATTGCATATATTTTTGGTTTCTTATTATCAGATTGGACGGGTTTGCATATCAACGGAAACTGGTTTGATGTGGATGAAATAACCGGTGAAAGAAAATGGACACTGCATAATCTTATTTTGCCTGCATTTACTTTGGGAATACGGCCATTGGCGATCATCACCCAGCTTACACGCAGCGCCATGCTTGATGTATTGAACCAGGATTACATCCGTACTGCTTATGCAAAAGGAGTAGGTAAAATGAAGGTGATATGGAAACATGCCCTTCGCAATGCCCTGAACCCGGTTATAACAGCTGTTACCGGTTGGTTTGCAGAATTGCTCGCGGGGGCATTCTTTGTCGAGTATATTTTTGGTTGGAAGGGAATTGGCAAAATAACCGTTGATGCCCTTGAAAAACTGGATTTCCCTGTAGTAATGGGTTCAGTTCTTATCTCAGCAACATTCTTTATTATCATCAATATCCTTGCTGATATTCTGTATGCTGTGGTTGATCCGAGAGTAAGGGTGCAATAGGACTGCCAAAAAAAAATTTACAATTTCATTACAGCCATTTCATTCTATTTTCATGTTGATCATTGAAATTTGCTTTAACAGAAAGAGTAAGCAAAAAATATTTTTTGGAATATTTTTTGCACATTGACCGCCATCAGACTTTTTCCTGAGAATTTAGTCGTAAATTGAAAAGACCATAAACCTGTAATCATTATTAACCTATTAAACCTGGGCGTATGGAAAAAATAACTTCGATTCTTGCCAAAAAAGAGCCGCATTTCCACACAGTTTCTCCCGGTTCTTCTGCAGATACAGCACTTAGCCGCATGTGTCATGAAAATGTCGATTACCTGATCGTGATGGAAGATGAAAAATACGTGGGACTTTTAACAGAACATGACATTGCGAGCAAGGTGGTGATCACTAACAGGCAACTTGCCAAAACAAAAGTTAGTGATATAATGAATAAAGGATTGCCGGCCGCAACAACGGACGACACAGTAGAAAGGTGTATGCAATTGATGCGTCAACATCATGTTCG
>WNFK01230920.1_pt1 | contig 11253 bp, 4 predicted proteins | sample 5400281 | NCBI WGS metagenome assembly WNFK01 (sample SAMN13153350, study PRJNA577476) | soil metagenome | isolation source: 20 cm soil on Douglas fir-dominated hillslope | place: USA:California | collected 2013-09-17
CGCATTCGAGGGAGCGCTTCAGAAGCTCCTGCCCCTCCAGCGCGCCGACTTCAAGGGACTCTTCCTCGCGATGGAGGGCTCGCCGGTCACGATCCGCACCCTGGATCCGCCGCTCCACGAATTCCTGCCCAAGAAAGAGCAGCTCCTGCGCGAGCTCCACGGCGTAAAACGTGGCGCGGGATCGAAGGCGAAGCGGGAGCGTCTCGAGAAGACCCTCGCGCGCGTGGAAGAGCTCCATGAATTCAACCCCATGCTGGGGTTTCGGGGCTGCCGGCTGGGCATCCTCCATCCCGAGATCACCCGCATGCAGGCGCGGGCCATCTTCGAGGCCGCGGCCCAGGTGATCGCGGAAGGAAAGAAGGTCCAGCCCGAGATCTTGATCCCGCTCGTGGGCGGACCCGAGGAGCTTCTGCGCCAGCGGGCGGTGGTGGAGTCGGTCGCGTCGGAGGTGATGCAGCGGCTGGACGTGCGGATCCCGCACACCATCGGGACCATGATCGAGGTGCCGCGCGCGGCGGTGCTCGCGGGCGAGATCGCGGCCCACGCCGATTTCTTCTCCTTCGGCACGAACGATCTCACCCAGATGACCTTCGGCTACTCGCGCGACGATTCGGGACGCTTCCTGCCGGAGTACGTGCGCTCGGGCATCCTGACCCAGGATCCCTTCGTCTCGATCGACGTCCCCGGCGTGGGAGCCCTGGTGCGCCGCGCCACGTTCGCGGGTCGAAAGGCGAAACCGGGGCTCAAGATCGGCGTGTGCGGCGAGCACGGCGGGGACGCGGCTTCGATCGAGCTCTTCGAGGACGTGGGGCTGGACTACGTCTCGAAGGAAGTGATCGTCGACGCCGTCATCCCGGCGCTGAACGAAGAAGAATCCCTGGGGTCGGTGCTGGACTCGATCCCCAGGCCCCTGATCCGGCATGTGGTCGTGGCGGACAACGGATCGACCGACGCGACCGCCACGATCGCGGGCGACCGCGGGGCGATCGTGGTCACGGAGAAACACCGCGGCTACGGCGCCGCGTGCCTCCGCGCCCTGGACGCCCTGGCCCAGGATCCTCCCGACATCGTGCTCTTCCTCGACGCCGACGGCAGCGACGATCCAAGCGAAGCGGCCGCCGTCCTTGCGCCGATCGTGGACGGACGCGCCGATCTGGTGGTCGGCTCGCGGGTCCTGGGCCGATCCGATCCGGGGGCGCTCACGCCCCACGCCCGCTTCGGAAACGCGCTGGCCACGCGCCTCCTCGCCCTGCTCTACGGCGCCCGCTACACGGACCTCGGGCCCTTCCGGGCCATCCGCTACGAGGCGCTCCTCCGCCTCCGCATGAGGGACCGCGATTTCGGCTGGACCGTGGAGATGCAGATCAAGGCCGCGCGCCAGGGACTCCGGCACGCGGAAGTGCCGGTCCGGTACCGGCGGCGAATCGGGCGATCCAAGATCTCGGGCACCCTGGGGGGCTCCGTCCGGGCCGGTGTCAAGATCCTCGCCACCGTGTTCCGCGGCGCTCCTTGACCCTTTTTCGGGGATCGGGGTACCATCCCGTTACCTTGATCCGCCTCCGCTCGATCCCGTCCAACAAGTGCCTCGCCCTGCTGGTCTTGTCCCTGGCGGCCTCGGCGTATACTCCGCCGCCGCTCCTGCGCAACACCATGAACCCCCAGTCGGCCACGACGTGCAAGACCTGCCACGTGGACATCACCCAGACCTGGACCCAATCGGCCCACGCCTCGGCCGACCGGAGGTCCAATCTCCTCTTCGGGCGGATGTACTTCGCGTCCATGAAGGAGACGCGCGGTCACACGATGGTGGCCTGCGGGCCGTGCCACGAGACCATGTCCTTCGTGTCGAACGATTTCGAGAAACTCCGCGACGTGAGCTCGGAGGGCGTGACCTGCGTCTTCTGCCACGCCATCTCGGGCACCGGACCCAAAGACGGGATCCCTCCCGCCACGCTGGACATCGGCCCCTACTTCGGTCCGATCCGTACGCCCGTTGTGGTCAAGGATCACAAGTCCAGGTACAGCGACTTCATCACGAAGTCGGAGTACTGCGGTACCTGTCACCAGTACCAGAACCAGAATGGAATCTTGATCAGCGACACGTTCGGCGAGTGGAAGCGCTCGAAGTATGCGAAGACGGGCGTGACCTGCCAGCAGTGCCACATGCCGGGGATGGAGGGACGCGTTTCGTCCCTCGGCCCGACGCGGCCGCGCGTGGCGGATCACTCCTTCCGCGGACCCGACCAGATGCGCTCGCTGCGGGACGCCGCCACGCTGACGCTGCGCCCCGGGACCCGTCATGGCGACGTTCTGCGGATCATCGCCACCGTGACGAACGTGGGCGCGGGGCACGCCATTCCGACCGGGAACGATCAGCACCTGCTCCTGATCCGGATGCGCGCCACCGACGCGGAAGGCCACCTGGTCTGGGAGAACGATCCCTTCCAGGACTGGAATCACTCGATCTTCGGGCTCCTGCTCGGGACGGATCTGGGCGCGTACCCCGCCGAGACCTGGACCGCCGCGAAGGTCCTCTCCGACCGCCGCATCCAGGCCGGCCAGAGCGTGCAGTCCACGTTCGAGATCCCGACCGCCGAAGCCAAGGGGCCGCTCCAGATCCAGGCCCAGCTCCTCTGGCGGCGCGCGCGCCCGGAAACCGTCACGTTCTACAACCTCCCCGACGAAACGTTTGGAGCCGAGCGCCGCGTGGCGCAGGCCACCCTGGACGTCCAGAACCCCTAGACACCCCGACGGGAAGCTCCTAACGTAGGAGGTCTATGCCGCGCTCGGACCTGCTCGCGGAGATCCGCCGGGAGAAGTACACCCTCGCCGCCATCTGGCGATTCCTACGGGTGTGCCTGGTCCGCGTCTCGCGCGGCCTCCCGGAACATCCCGAGCTGGTCGGACCGATCTCCGCCACGGCGCTGACGATCTTCGTGCTCCAGTTCGTGGGCGCGATCCTCTTCTCCGTGCATCTGGGACGGAGCGTCGGGGTGACCTACCTGGTCGCCTCGAGCGTCCTGCTCCTCTTCATTTCCTTCTGGGTGCTGGTCCACGTGGGACTCCTCCTGGGCTCGCGCGACGCGCAGCTCGTGATCCGCATGCCGATCCCGATCGCGATCACGATGCTCCGCTTCGTCTCGATCCCCGCCCTCCTGCTCCTGATCCGCGAGGACCGCTGGGCGGCCGTGGTCTGGCTCTTCGCCTTGAGCGCCTTCACCGACGTGCTGGACGGCGTGCTGGCGCGGGCGCTTCAGGTCGAGACCCGCGTGGGCGCGCTGCTCGATCCCATGGTCGATGTCGCGTTCAACGCCGCGATCTTCATCGCGCTGCTCGAGGCGCGGGTGCTGCCGTGGTGGGTCACCGCGCTGGTGTTGATACGCTATGCGCTCCTGGTCGGCGGGACGGTCTACCTCTACTTCTTCCACGGTCCCGTGCGGATCCGCCCGACCTTCTTCGGGAAGCTGACGGGATTCCTCACCACGGTGCTGCTTGGAATCTTGTTGCTGGGCATGACCTGGTGGAGCGACGCGATGCAGCATCGGCCTCGCCAACCGGACGGAGCCGGCCGAAGAGATCGCACCCGCCGCGGAGATCCCGGAGCTTCCTTCGAAAGTCGTCGGGGAGATTCGCGGCCCCCGGTAGCGCTCCGGCCAAGTCTCGGCCACCCGCCCAAAACCTGACGCGCGATCGGGCATTTCAGTCGCGCGTTGCTTTTTGCAATCCCTTCCGCGGCCCCGGAACGTATGCGTTCCGACGTGCTTGCAAGCGTTCCGCGCGCTCCATACCCGTGGCATGCCTCTTGCGGTCCCGGCCTGTGCTAACTCCCTGTCGCTTCAAGGGACTAGGGCCCGAACCCCCACCATCCACCGAGGCCGATGCCGACCTTCACTTCACGGCGACGCTATCGCGCGTTTCCGAAGAGGCGCTCGCGCGCGCGCGCGGCGTTTCTGCTCGGCGTCGCGCTCGCGGGCTCGCTGATCGCGGCGCGCGCCGCAGCGGGTCCCGGATCGGGCGACGCCACGCTCTTCGGGCCGAATCCCGTCACCGCGGGGCAGGCCGCCGAGTGGACCCTGCAGTACCGGGCCACGGAGGCGTTCGCCCCGGGTGCCACGATCGAGGTCGAGATTCCACCTTCGTGGTCCGCGCCCCAGGACGTGGACGCCGGCTCGCCCGGATATTTCCAGGTGGGGGGCGACCCCACGATCGACAACGTGGCCGTGGTCGGACAGACGATCCGCCTCTTCCTCGCTCCACCTTTCGCGAACGACTCCTACCTCTGGATCTACTACGGCATCGGAGGCGGCGGTGCGTCCGCGCACGCCCAGACGAATGCGCAGGACTCGGTCTTCTTCCAGGTTCGCTCCGATCCCCAGGCGACCGGAACGGTCGCGCCGCTCGCGTCCTCTCCCTTCCTCTCGGTGATCGCCGATCCGGTCGTCGCCTCGGTGGACGTGGTGGATGCCGCGAATCTCCCCGTGGACGCGCTCGCGCGCACCACGGATCAGGACACCACGCATCTGTTCCTGCGCGGCTACGACGCGTACGGAAATCCCTCGCGGCTCATCGCGGCGGACTGGACGCTGAGCGGTGGCGTGGGCGCGCCGGTGCCCTTAAACGGCACGAGCACGGCGCTCCGGCTGGATGTCCCCGGCATCGGCATGGCGCGCGCGGACAGCGCGGGCGTGTGGACGGATTCCACCGGCGCCATCACCGTGACGCACGGCGCGTACGACGGGCTCGAGATGACCGCGGGGGCATCCTCCACGACGGCGGGAAGCGCCTTCGCCGTGACCGCGCGGGCGCGCGACGCGGATGGAAACTTGGTGAGCGGCGGGCCGGGATCGGCTGCCGTGCTGAAGTTCACCGCCTTCACGGACTCCCTGGCCGGGACGCCCGTCGATCCGCGCTACGTGGACGCGAACGCATCGCTCTCGGGCGGCACGTATTCGGGCTCGCTGACCGCGCGGGCCAAGGGCACGTTCTGGATCGCGGTGAGCGACACGGTCACGGGCTTCGTCTCCGAGCGGCATCGGCTCGACGTCGCTGCGGCAGGCCCCGACCATCTCGCGCTCTCGCCCGACACCCTGCGGTTGGTCGCTGGGACGCCGGATTCCGTGACGGTCGTGGTTTACGATCCTTTCGGGAACCGCACGCCCGTCCTCGCACCCGAAACCCTCACGCTCTGGACCGACCGCCTAAACGGCACCTTCCACGACCTGGCCGGCACGGCCCCGATCTTCGAGGTCACGGTCCCCGCGGGCGGGGATTCCGCGCGGTTCACGTTCACCGACACGCGGAGCACGACGGTCGAGGGGCGGATCCGCGCCATCGACGCGAACGGAGCGCCGCCCTACCTCGGCACCGCGGGCGCGCCGGTCTTCACCGCTCCCTTTGTCCCGGCGTCGATCGCGCTCACCGCGACGCCGGACACGCTGATCGCGAACGGCGTGGATTCCGTGCTGGTCTCGGGCACGGCCCGGGACGTGTACGGAAACACCGTCGCGGCGGGCGAGCGGTTCACGCTCACGGGGTCCGCGTCGCCGCCGGTCTCGCCGGTCACGGACGACGATCCCGGAGCACCAGGGCACCAACTCCTCGCCGGTGCTTCGGGCCAGCTTCTCGGATACGTCTCCGTGGGCACCGTGGCCGGCATCGGGAGCGCCGCGGTCGTAGCCGAGCGCGGCGGCGCTTTCTCCTCGGCCTCGATCCGCCTCCTGCCCGGCGTGCCCTCCGGCGTGATCGCACTCTCGTCTCCCGCGGACTCGGTGGCGGCCGACAGTACCGCGACCCTGGGCGTCACCGCTTCGGGGTTGCACGACTCGGGCGGGAACTTGGTCCAGGACGGGGAGAAGTACACCGTCGCGACCACGCTGGGCTCGATCGCCACGCCGGACGCGGATCCCTCGACGCCGGGACGGCAGGTGGCGGCGCAGGGCGGCGCGATCGGGTTCACGCTCTTCGGTGGTGACGTTCTGGGAACGGCCGTGGTCGAGGCCAGGGCCGTGCGCGATACCACGTCTGCCGGCGTGTTGAGCCTCCGGCTCGTGCCCGGATCCGTGAGCGCTTCGCGGTCTCTCGTCACGGCCGGATCGCCGGCCGCGGTGGGTCCTACGGGAAGCATCGTCACGGTCACGCTGCGGGACGGGCAGGATCATGCGATCTCCGGCATCGCCTCGGGATCGATCGCGGTCACGGTCACGGGTCTTGCCGCCACGGTCGGCGCGCTCTCCTCCGCCACGGACGCGTCGGGGCGGATCGACTTCCGCGCGACGGCGTCGGTCGCGGACACCGGTGTCGTGCACGTGACCGCCGTGGGCGCCGCGCTCACGGCCGAGCCTTCGATCGTGTACACGCCCGGGCCCATCGACCACTACACCGTCGCGGGCCCGGCGCCTCCTCTCACCGCGGGCTTGGGCGCGACGCTCACGGTGGACGCGTTCGACGCTCTTGGGAACCCGCTGCCTTCGGAGGGTGGGGAAACGCTGACGCCGGTCGTCACCTCGGGCGCGGCCGCGGTGCCGCCCTCGGTCACGCTCGCGAACGGCACGGCCGTAATCCCGTTCACGCCCACTCAGGCAACCCCCCTCACGATCCAGGTGAGCGACGGCGTGCGTCTTCACGCTCGCGCCGGATTCCGTGGTCTCGGCGCCGGGGCAGGCGCGGTTGGTCACCGTCACCGTGCGGGATCCGCAGGGGAATCCGATCCAGGGGCACGCGGTCACGTTCTTCCTCGGCGGACCCTCTCCGGCAGGGACCTTGGAATCCGCGGGTGGCACCACGGGCGGGCCCGGCTCGCAGAGCGGCGTGACCAATTCCACCGGGAAGGTCTCCGTGCGCTACCGCGCGCCGCTCGGAGCTCCGGCCGTGGATTCGGTCTTCGTGAGCGGCGGCGCGCCCGCGACGGTCGGGATCCGCGCGGCGACCTATCCTGGGCCTGTGGCCTCGCTGCGCGTGACGCCGGTCTCTCCCACCTGGACGGCCGGAATCGCGGAGAGCGTGCGGGTTCAGCCGCTCGACGCCTTCGGGAACGTCGTGACCGCGGACACGGCCCTGGTCACCATGCGGCCCGCGGGCTCGGTGGTCTGGAATCCTCCCTCAGGCGTACCGGCTTCGGGTCTCTTCCTCTCCCTGGGCACGGATGCCGTCGCGGAGTTGGTCGCCATCGGCGCCGACCGCGCGGGCGGCGGAAGCGGAAACGGCGGTACGGTAACGGTTGGCCCGGCGGCTCCCTCGGGTGCGATCGCGATCGCCGCGTCGCGCGATACTTTGACGGCCGACGGGCATAGCGCCTCCACGGTCACCCTCGGACCGGTTCGCGATGCGTTCGGGAATCTCGTCGGCGCGGGCGCCCTGATCGGCGTGAGCGCGCAGGCGGGGACGCTCGTCGCGTCCGACCAGAGCGTCTTCTTCCCGGGGCTGGATCTTCTGACCGGGACCGACAGCAAGGCGTCGGTGGTTCTGATCGCCGCGAACGCGGCCGGACCCGATACGCTCCTCGCCCTCTCGCGCGCGGGCACCGGCACAGGATGGCACGCCTTCGTCTACCTGCCTCCGCCCTCGCTGGCGTACGTCGCGGGGTCGATCGCGCCCGGGGCGGTGACCCCGGGCGCGATCGCCGCCTTCTCGCTCCAGGTGCGTAACACTGGGCCCGGCCCGATCCAACTCGGCGCGGGCTCCACGCTCTCCTTTGGAAGCGGCGCGCCGGCCTACTCGACCGCGCTCGCCTCCGGCGCCACGATCGCCTCCGGCGCGACGGCAACGCTCTCCTTCTCGAGTGCCGTCGTATCAGCCTCGCTTCCGCCCGGCTCCTACGCCCCGAGCTTCCGCGCCCTCGGCACCGACCAGACCGGCGCCTCGTTCGATTTCTTTCCCAGCCTCGCGGGGGCCCAGGTCAGCGTGCTGGGCGTGGGCGTCGCGGGGGTGAGCGCTTCGCCCGATCCCGTGCCGCTGGGGTACGCACCGCTCTCGCTCCAGTTCGACGTCACCAACGCCTCGGGCACGCCCGGGTCGCTCACCGGGGCGAGCATCGCGTATTCGGCGGGCGCCTTCGTCACGGGCGCTCCGAGCCCGCCGCTCAACACCGCGATCCCCGCGAACGCCACGACGCGGTTCACGTTTCCGGTCCAGGTGCCGTCGGGCGGGATCGCGCCGGGCACGGTCGTGAACGCCACGCTCTCGGCCACGCTGACGTACGGCGGGAATCCGGTGACGGGCCAGAACTCAACACCCCTCTTCTTCACGGTGGTTTCCGCGGCGCAGGTCGCCGCGGTGGGCGGCACGAGCTCCCCCGCGCGCCTCTTGCGCGGGCGCACCATGGCGCCCGTGGTGCGCGTCTCGAACTCGGGCGCCGCATCCGTCACGCTGACGCGGGCCACCACGCGGCTCGTGCTGGAGCGGGGGGTGACCACGCTCTCCACCGGGCTTTCGGCGAATACCGCCGTGGCCTCCTCGGACCAGGCGACGTGTGTCTTCGATTCGCTCGCGGTTCCACCGGGGACACCGAAGGGACGTTATCGCGCCCGGCTCTTCCTGGACGGCGTGGAATCGGGGCAGGCCTACGCGGACACGGTGCCCTTCGCGCCGGACAGCCTGGACGTGGTGGATCCGGCGATCCTCTCCGTCGTGGCGGGTTCGCTGGCGCCGGGCACCGTGAGCGCCGGGCAGTCCCGTCCGCTTTCGCTCACGCTCCGGAACGACGGGGATGTGGCCTTTGTCGTCGATCCGTCCACGTCGCTTCGTTTCGGCGCGCCCGTATCGGTGACGCGCCCGCTTAACTCGGCATCCACGGTGAGCGCGGGGACGCAGATCCCGCTCACGTTCTCGGGCGGCGCGCTGGGCACCTCGGGCTCCCCGGGAAATGCCCCGGGGTCGCTGGATGTCTTCGGGCTCGAGGACGGAGTCGCGCGGGTAGCGACCCTCGCGGCCGATACGCTCCACGCCATGGCGCCCGCCGCGTGCCAGTACGTGGCGCGCTCCACGGCGCCCGCGCAGACGCGTCCGGGCCAGACGATCGACGTCACCTTGAACGTGCGGAACAGCGGAGGATCGCCGTTCGTGATCGATCCGGCCGCCTCTTCGCTGACCGTCACGGACGGGACCGACGTCATGACCGGCTTCGCGACCGGCGCGCCGTTCACGCTCGCGCCCTCGGGCCAGGCCACCTTGAGCTTCCCTTCGCTCTCGGTCCCGGGCTCGATGGCCAGCCAGCCCTATCGCGTCGATCTCTCGCTCCAGGGGACGGAGTGGGGGCTTGCCACGACCGCCTCCTTGTCCTCGCCCGACAGCGAGATCGTGGTCCTCGATCCGCTGGCGGGGATCCAGGTGCGCGCCCTGGACGTGGCCCCGCCGGTGCAGGTGGCGCCCGGCACTCCGCCCATACGCGTCTGGGGTTTGGGGTTGACCCCGCTGGCCGCCATGGGGAGCGCCACCGCGGATTCGCTTCGATCGATCGCGATCACGGTGCTCACGGATGGATCGGCGGGAGGAGCGCCGAACGGCGCGGTCGCCTCGATCGCGCTGCGGGATCGCCTGGGAACGCTGATGGCGCAGAGCGTGCCGGGCGCCGCAAACCCGGTCCAGCTCTTGCTCCAGCCTCCGGTCGAGCTCCAGAACGCGCCCGAGTCCCTCTTTGTTACGGCCTCGTTCGTGACCGGTGGCAAGGCAGCGCGCGTGGCGTTCCGGCTGGCCCAGGCGACCGACGTCGTCGCGGAAGACGTGTTCACGGGGGGTCTGGTTCCGATCGTGGGCGGCGGCGGTCTTCCCTTCGCGGCGCTTACCTCGCCCGAGATCACGTTCTTCGACAAGCCGCACGGATACCCGAACCCGTTCCACGCGGGAAGCGAGGCGATCCTTCTTTCCTACACGCTGTCGCAGGACGCGGCGGTGAAGGTCTCGATCTATACGCTCTTCGGAGATCTGGTGCGCGAGATCGCGGCGAATGCGGGGACGCGCGGCGGTCGCACCGGGCTCAACGAATTGCCCTGGGACGGACGGAACGGAAAGGGCGACCTGGTTCGGCCCGGCGTCTATGTCGCGAAGATCGACGGGCCCGGCGTGAGCGAGGCCGTCAAGGTGGGGGTGCTGCGATGAGCCGCCGGCGCCGCCAGATCCTCCGCGCTCTGATCTCGTCCTCGCTGCTTCTCATGGCGTTCTTCGGCACGCGCGCCCGGGCCTCGGGGCAGACGGCCGGGACCGCGAATCTTCTGAGCACGCCGGCGGGATGGCCCAGCACGGGCGCCGCGAGCGGCTTCACCGGCATGGCGCAGGATCCGCTCGCGATCTACGTGAATCCCGCGGGCCTGGCGACGCAGGACGAGCGCTCGCTCCTCGTGCACCACGGGCTTCTGGCCTTCTCCTCCTCGTGGGACCTGGCCGCGGTCTCGTATCCCATCCCCGGGCTCGGCGGCGTGGGGCTGGGCTTCGCCCGGCTGGGCACGGGCGGGATCGAGGGCTACGACGCGCAGAACCGCCCCACGAGCACGATGAACTATCGCGAGACCGCCGCCGCCGCCAGCGTGGCGCGTAGGGTTATCGGCCCGATCTGGGCCGGCGCGACCTTCAAGATCCTGGGACAGTCGCTGGGCGATCTCTCAGCTTCGGCGCCGGCGCTGGACCTGGGCGTTCTCCTCCGCCCGGCCGCGCTCCGCGGCGCGCAGGTCGGCCTTTCGGCGCAGAACGTGGTCGCGGGCGCGCTGGATCTGGGAGGCGTGGCGCCCTCGCTCGACCGTTCCTTCCGCCTGGGACTGGGAAGTCCCGAGTGGCGGTTGAACCCGATGACCGCGGGCCGTCTGGTGCTCGACCTCGCCACGCGTGGGAAGGAAGGAATGAAGCCCCACCTCGGCGCCGAATTCTCGCGCGCGGGGCTGGGATCGCTGCGCGCCGGGTACTCGAACGGCGGCCCGGTGCTGGGGCTGGGATTCCGTTTCCGCCGCTACGGGTTCGACTACGCCTACCAGAGCGGCGGTATTACCCCCACGCAGCAGTTCGCGCTCCGGCTGAACTGGGGCGTTCCGGTGAGCCAGTACGAAGCGCAGCGCAGGGTTGTCCTTCGTAAAGCTGCCGAGGACTCCATTCGCGCCCAGCACTCAGGCGACATCACCCGCGACAGAGCCCTGGCCGAAGCCGCCGAGACGTCGGGCGACTGGGAGGCCGCGCTCGTGCTCTGGCAGGTGCTGGAGCGCTCCGACCCGGGCCGTCCGCTCTACGCCCAGCGCGCGGCTAAGGCGCGCGACGCCATCCGGAAATCCGCCC
>WNFK01139793.1_pt1 | contig 11247 bp, 10 predicted proteins | sample 5400281 | NCBI WGS metagenome assembly WNFK01 (sample SAMN13153350, study PRJNA577476) | soil metagenome | isolation source: 20 cm soil on Douglas fir-dominated hillslope | place: USA:California | collected 2013-09-17
AGCAAATCTGCAACACGCATCTGCGCAAGGCCCGTCTGACGCGTGCCGAGCAATTCACCGGGTCCTCGCAATTCGAGATCGCGCCGCGCGACTTCGAATCCGTCGTTGGTGTCGCGCATCACCGCCAGCCGCTCGCGTGCCAGCGACGACAGCGGCGAGCGATACAGCAAGAGGCAGGAACTCGCATGCTGACCGCGGCCGACTCGGCCGCGCAGCTGGTGCAGTTGCGCGAGCCCCATGCGCTCGGCATTCTCGATGACCATGAGCGTGGCGTTCGGCACGTCGACGCCGACTTCGATCACCGTGGTCGCCACCAAAAGCTGGATTTTACCGTCCTTGAAGCGCCGCATCGTGTCCTCCTTCGCGGGCGTAGGCATGCGGCCGTGGACCAGCCCGACACGGAGGTCAGGCAACGCGGCGGCGAGCGCGGCGGCCGTTTCCTCCGCCGCTTGATAGGGCATTTCCTCGGATTCATCGATGAGCGGGCAGACCCAGTACGTCTGCCGTCCTTCGAGACAGGCGGCTCTGATTCGCTGGACCACCTCATCGCGGCGCGCTTCGGCGAGGACCACGGTTTTCACGGGCGTGCGTCCGGGCGGCAGCTCATCGATGACGGAGACGTCGAGGTCGGCATAGGCGGTCATGGCCAGGGCGCGCGGAATGGGTGTCGCGGTCATGATCAATTGATGCGGCTGATGACCGTCGGAGGCGCCTTTTTCGCGCAGACTCAAGCGTTGATGCACGCCGAAGCGATGCTGTTCGTCGACGATGACCAAGGCGAGCGCGGAGAATTCGACGCGCTCCTGAAACAAGGCGTGCGTGCCGACGACGATGGCCGCGTGTCCTTCGCGAATACCGTTGAGCACGGCGCTGCGGGCTTTGCCGGTTTGCCGCCCGGTCAGGAGCGCCACGGCCACTCCCAGGGGTTCGAACCAGCGCCGAAAATTCTGCGCATGTTGGTCCGCCAGAAGTTCGGTCGGCGCCATCAGCGCCACTTGCCGCCCGATCTCTACGGCCTGCGTCGCGGCCAGCGCCGCAACCAGGGTCTTGCCGCACCCCACATCCCCCTGCACCAGGCGCAGCATGGGTTTGCCCTGCTCGAGGTCGCGCTCGATCTCGGCCAGCGCCCGCTGCTGCGCTCGAGTCAATTTGAAGGGCAGCGCGGCCAGCAGGCCCGCCTTGAGAGCGCCGTTCGACTCGAGGGGCCAGCCGGGATCGCTCTGGATGCGCTGTCGCAATAACTTGAGCGACAACTGATGGGCGAGCAATTCCTCGAAGGAGAGGCGGCGCTGCGCCGGATGGCGCCCGCTCAACAATAGATCCACGGGAGCGTCCGCGGGCGGGCGATGCACATACAGCAAGGCGTCGCGCAAGGAAGGCAGGTGCGAATCGGCCAACACGGCCGGGGGCAGCCAGTCCTCGATGTCGCCGGCCGCCGTCTGGTCGAGCGCGGTGCGGATCAGCAGACGCAGGCGTCCCTGGGTTACGCCCTCGGTCAGGGGATAAATCGGGGTGAGATGCTCCTCGGGCACGAGCCGGGCTTTCGAATCGATGAGCCGATATTCCGGATGCACGATTTCCAGGCCCTTGAGGCCGCGGCGCGCCTCGCCGAAGCAGCGGATGCGCGCACCGCGCGCGAGACCCTTCTGCTGCTGCGCCGTGAAATAGAAAAACCGCAAAGTGAGAAAGCCGGAACCGTCGGCAATCTTGCACAGCATCTGACGCCGTCCGCGAAATACGACTTCCGTCAGCAGCACCTCGCCTTCCACCGCCGCGCGCTGCCCGGCGCGCAGCTCTCCCAAAGGAACCACCTGCGTGCGGTCTTCGTAACGCAGCGGCAACAGAAACAGCAAATCCTGAGTGGTGTGCACACCCAGGGCGCTTAAGCGCTCGGCGAGGGCGGAGCCGACGCCGCGCAACACCGTGACCGGCTTAGGTAGGGTCACAGAGGTTCGGTCACAGAGCGACGATGCACTCCACTTCGACCTGGGCTCCGCGCGGCAGCGCGGACACACCGACCGCAGCCCGCGCGGGATACGGCTCGCGGAAGTATTCGGCCATGACCTTGTTGACGAGTGCGAAGTGAGAGAGGTCGATCAAGAAGATCGTCGCCTTGACGACGTCGTCGAAGGTGGCGCCGGCAGCGACGACAATGGCCTTCAGATTCTCGAATACCTGGCGCACCTGCGCCTCCATGTCGCCTTTGACCAGCTCCTTGGTCGCGGGATCCAGAGGTATCTGACCTGACACCCAAATGGTATTGCCTACCCGTACGGCCTGCGAATAAGTGCCGATGGCGGCGGGGGCATCGGGTGTCGAAATGATTTGTCTGCTCATAGGTATCGTTGGGACCTTCTTGACGTGAGTGGCCGACACTCTCCGTGCACGAGAATACTATCCTTACGCCAAGGTGCGAAATACCCGCTGCACATCCGGCATGCGCCGAATGGTTTTGATGACTCGCGCCAGGTGCTTTCGATCGCGCACCTGGAGCTGAAATTTGAGAGAAGAGCTGCCCATGTCGCGTTCTTCCAATGACACCTGATCGATATTAGTTTCAGTCCCCGCGATGCTGGAGGCGACCGCCGCCAGCACCCCCACCCGGTTGTTGATTTCCAGCTGGATCTCGCAACTGAACAGCCGGCCCTGCGTCGCCTCCCAGGCAACCGACAGCCACTTGTCGGGCTGTTTGCGATATTCCGCGAGGTTACCGCAATTCTGACGATGAATCATTACACCGCGGCCGGCGCTCAAGTACGCCATGATGGGATCGTTCGGGATGGGGAAGCAGCAGCGCGCGTAGGTGACGAGAAGACCCTCGGTGCCCGCGATCATCAGCGGACCGCTGTGAGCCCCGATGTGCTCCCCGCCGTTTTTCGCAGGCTGCAGACGGCGTGCGACCAAGGGGGCCAGGCGCTCGCCCAAGCCGATTTTCTCGTACAACTCGTTGGCGTCCTTCAAATTGAGCTCTTTGACCACCGCATCGATATCCGCCGGCGGAATCTTCTTCAGATTGAGCGAAAATTCTTCGAGCGCGAGCCCCAGCAGCCGCCGGCCGAGCTCCAGAGCCTCGCCGCGCTTGAGATTCTTCAAGTACGCTCTGATCGCGGCACGCGCCTTCGCCGTCACCAAGAAGCTCGACCAGGAGGGATTCGGCGTCGCGCCCTTCGCGGTGATGATTTCCACGGTCTGTCCGTTGCGCAGAGGCGTGCGCAACGGGACCAGGCGCCGGTCGACCTTGGCGGCCACGCAGCGATTGCCCACATCGGTGTGAATGGCGTAGGCAAAATCCACGGCGGTGGCGCCGCTCGGCAGCCGCAGTATCTTCCCCTTGGGCGTGAACACGTAGACCTTGTCCGGGAACAAATCGACCTTGACGCTCTCGAGGAATTCCTCGGAGCTGCCGCCTTCTTGGATCTGCACCAGGCTCGCCAGCCACTCGCGCGCGCGATCGTGTTCGATGCCGCCGAAGGTATCGCCGCCTGATTTGTACTTCCAATGCGCGGCGATTCCGGACTCCGCAACGCGATGCATCTGCTCGGAGCGAATCTGCACTTCGATGGGTATGCCGTTGGGTCCGAACAGTGTCGTGTGCAGCGACTGGTAACCGTTGACGCGGGGTATGGCGATGTAATCCTTGAAGCGTCCCGGCATGGGCTTGTAGACGCTGTGCACCAGACCCAATGTCCGGTAGCACGTATCGGCGCTGTCGACGATGATGCGAAAGCCGTACACGTCGACCATTTCGTTGAGGGAGATCTTCTTGTTCTGCATCTTCTTGTAGATGCTGTAGAGATGCTTCTCGCGGCCCTCCACTTCTCCGGCAATCTCGGCCTTTTTCAGCGTAATCTTGAAAGTCTCGGCGATCCTGCCGATGAATTCTTTTTGATTGCCGCGCGCCCGCTTCAATTCCCGTTCGAGAACTTTGTAGCGGTAGGGATACAGCGCCCTGAAGCCCAGGTCCTCGAGCTCGAGCTTCACCGCGTAAAGGCCGAGGCGCTCGGCGATCGGCGCGTAGATCTCGAGCGTTTCCCGGGCGCTGCGGCGGCGCTTGACCGGCGGCATCACCCCGAGGGTGCGCATGTTGTGCATGCGGTCCGCGAGCTTGACCATGATGACGCGGATATCGCGCACCATCGCGAGCAGCATCTTGCGGAAGCTTTCGGCCTGAGCCTCCTGGCGATTCTTGAACTGAATCTGATCCAGCTTGCTGACGCCGTCGACCAACTCGGCCACGACCTGGCCGAAGATCGACGCTATCTCGGCCTTGGCGGTCGGCGTGTCTTCGATGACATCGTGCAGGATGGCCGCGACCAGAGTGTCGGCATCCAAACGCAGATCGGCGAGGATATCGGCCACCGCCACCGGGTGGGTGATGTAGGGCTCGCCCGAGACGCGCTTCTGGCCGCGGTGCTTCTCCGCGCCGAATTCATAGGCTTCGCGCACCCGCTCGACTTGAGCAGGCGACAAGTAAGCTTCGAGCTTGTCCAAGAGCTGACTGATCCCGGTGGAGCGTCTTCCACCGGGTAGGAAACCGAGTATGGAAGACGCATAGTCCATCGTCGCTCTTGAGTGAGGCCGGTCTTGGCTAGTCCCCTAGGCCGAGCTGCGGCGCGCGGAAATCCGACGGCATGTCGAGCTCGCTCACCGGCTGCTGCGCCGGCTCTTCGGGCTCTTCCAACATCTCGAGCGTGATATTTCCGGCGGCAATCTCGCGCAGCGCCACCACAGTCGGCTTGTCGTTTTCCCATTCCACGGTGGCTTCGGCGCCGTTGGCCAGGCGCCTGGCGCGCTTCGCGGCCAACAACACCAGGTTGAACAGGTTGGGTTCGTTTTGCAGGCAGTCTTCGACTGTGATTCGCGCCATGATCTAGGGTTCCAATAAAGGGATTGTAAGGATAGCAGAAACACCCCTCATCGGGCCACTCCGACCGTGGGAGTGGGCCTCCGCGCGCGAATCTAGACCGTTTGCAGCAGTTCTGCCGCCAGGCGCACCACTTCGGGTCGTTGCGCGATCAAGTGGCTCCCGCGATCCTCGACGATGGCCAGCAAGTCGTCGAGCGCCTGTTCGAAGCGGTCGTTGATCACCACATAGTCGAATTCGGACCAGTGCGCGATATCCCGCGCGGCGTCCTGAAGCCTGCGCTGAATCACCGCATCCGCATCGGTGCTGCGGGCCTTCAGTCTCTCCTCCAGTGAGCCGCGCGAAGGCGGCAGAATGAAAATGCTGCGCGCCTCCGGCAGGCGCGCGCGCACCTGTGCGGCGCCCTGCCAATCGATCTCCAATAACAGCTGCTCGCCGATCGCAAGCGCCTCCTCGACGGCTCGCACCCCGGTTCCGTAGCAATTGTCGAAAACCTGCGCGTGCTCGAGAAACTCGCCGTGCGCGACCATCTCGGCGAAGCGCTCCGTGCTCACGAAGTGGTAATCGCGCCCGGGGATCTCGTTCGGCCGCGGCTTGCGCGTGGTGTAGGACACGGAAAAACGAATGCGCGGCTCGATCTCCATCAGCGCCTTCACCAGGCTGGTCTTGCCCGCGCCGGACGGCGCCGAAACCACGTACAGGCGACCGCGCTCCATCCACTGCTACTCGACGTTCTGCACTTGCTCGCGCATCTGCTCGATCAACACCTTCATGTCGACGGCCGCACGGGTGGTTTCGATGTCCTGAGACTTCGACGACAAGGTGTTGGCTTCGCGATTCAGTTCCTGCATCAAGAAATCCAGGCGCCGCCCGGCAGGCTCTTGTCCGACGAAGGTCTTGCGCACTTCGGTCACGTGGCCGCGCAGGCGATCGATCTCTTCGTCCACGTCCAGGCGCTGCGCCAGAATCGCCAGTTCTTGTTCGAGCCGTTCGTGGTCCACGTCGGCGACCAGCTGTGCGATGCGTTCGAGCAATTTCGCGCGCATGCGCGCCCGCACCTCCGGCAGCCGGTCCGTCACGCGAGCGGCGAATTCGATCAGTCCCGAACAGCGCTGCTCCAGAGCATCGCGGAGGCGCCCGCCCTCGCTGTCGCGAAAGTGCGCGAGCTCCGCCAATGCGTCGGCGAGCAGCGCGTGGGCGGCGGCGATCATCGGGGCGAAGTCGCGGGTCCCGTCCCGAATCACGCCGGGCCAGCGCAGCAATTCCAGGGCATCGATGCGGGCCGCGGGTCCCGCCTGTGCGGCAATCGTCTGTGCCCGCTGCAGGAGCGACGCCAGGAGCTCGGCGTCGACCTCGAGTGCGGCCGCGGTCACGGCGGGGCGAAAATGCAGGGAACACTCGACTTTGCCGCGGCGCACGGAGGCGGCTACACCCTGGCGAAATTCCGCTTCGCCGACCCGGAATTCCTCGGGCAGCCTCATGCCGATTTCGAGAAAACGATGATTGACCGTCTTCAATTCCCAGGCCAACAATCCCTGTGGGAACTGGCGCTCGCGTCGCGCAAAGCCGGTCATGCTACGAATCATAGGGGTCCACGAAAATCCACTGGCGGATCGAGTAAGCTATTGGTGGGACAGGACACTACAATCGGCGATAATCCTCCGTTCAGTTTATCAGAAGCCCAGGAGCAGTCGTTGCAGATCGAGACCGCGGATGTCAGCCTCATCGGACACCGCGAAGAGAATCAGGACCGAGTCGCGGTCGCGGCCGCCGATCACGCGGTGCTGTTGGTCGTGATCGACGGCATGGGCGGCCATGCGGAAGGCGCGCGCGCGGCCGAAACTGCGCTTGCGACGTTGCTCGAGGCCTTCTGGCAGACGCCGCATCCGATATTCGATCCACTGGGTTTTTTGCATTTATCGCTGGGCCGCGCGCACGAGGAAGTCGTGAAACTCGGGGTGGGTTTGAGCGTCGAAGCGCGTCCGCGCGCCACCTGCGCGCTGTGCCTGGTCCAGGACTCCGCGGCCTATTGGGCGCATGTGGGCGACAGCCGCATCTATCAATTGCGCCAGTCCCAGGTGCTGGAGCGCACCCGCGATCACAGCCACGTCGAAGTGCTGTTGCGCGAGGGCTTGATCACCGAGGCCGAGGTTCACGGACATCCCATGCGTAATTATGTTGAATGCTGCCTCGGCGGAGACGCGGCCCTGCCGGAGATGACCATATCGACCCGGCGCAAGCTCAAATCCGGCGATGTGCTGCTGCTGTGTACGGACGGCTTGTGGGCGAACCTGCGCGATCAGGATTTCGTGCGCTTTGCGCAGGCCGTTGCCAAGCCATTGCGCGAGACGCTCACCGATCTTGGAACGCAGGCGGTGGAAGCGTCCGCTCCCTACAGCGACAACACCAGTGCGGCCGCGCTGCGCTGGCGGGCCGCGTGAGCCTGCGTCCCAGCGGCCGCGCACCCGACGAGTTGCGCCCATTGAGTTTCGAACGCGGCTACACCAAGCATGCGGAAGGATCGGTGCTGGTCGGGTTTGGAGCCACGCGAGTTCTGTGCACGGCCAGCGTGGAAGACGGCGTGCCGTCATTCCTGCGCGGCCAGGCCCAGGGATGGGTGACCGCCGAATACGGCATGCTGCCGCGGGCGACTCACACGCGTTCGGGCCGCGAGGCGGCCCGCGGCAAACAAACGGGCCGCACGCAGGAGATCCAGCGCCTGCATCGACTGCGATGTGCTGCAGGCGGATGGCGGGACCCGAACGGCGGCCATTACCGGCGGGTTCGTGGCCCTGGCGGATGCCATCGACACACTGCTCAAGCGACGTGCCATCGCTGCAAACCCGCTGCACGGCCAAGTCGCGGCAGTGTCCGTGGGCATCTACCGCGGAACGCCGGTGCTCGACTTGGATTACGCCGAGGACTCGAACGCGGAAACCGACATGAACGTGGTCATGAACAGCGGCGGCGCGTTCGTCGAGGTGCAGGGAACCGCCGAAGGCCACGCGTTCCGCCGCCATGAGCTCGACCAATTATTGGACCTCGCGGCGTCAGGGATAGCTCGCTTGCATGAGGCCCAGCAAAGCGCTCGTGAGTAGGCCGCTCATTGTCGCCACCGCTAACCCGGGCAAGCTGCGTGAGTTCGGCGCGTTGCTGTCGGACCTGCCCTTCGAGCTCCACAGCCTCGGGGACTTGAGGGTAGCCTCGCCGGAAGAGTCGGGTGCGAGCTTTCTCGAGAACGCCCTGCTGAAGGCGAGGCATGCCGCGGCGGCGGCGTTGGCCGCGGGATTCGGTGCGGCGTCGGCGGGCCTTGCCGCCATCGCGGACGACTCGGGGCTCGAAGTCGACGCCCTTGGCGGCGCCCCGGGCATTTTCTCGGCGCGCTTCGCAGGCGTGGGCGCCGACGACGCGGCCAATAACGCCAAGCTCCTGAGCGCTCTCGCAGGCATTCCCCTCGAGCTTCGCCGCGCTCGCTATCGATGTGCGTTGGTGTTGGTATTTGCGCCGTCGGAAGCGGCACCGTTGATTGCGGAGGGGATTTGGGAGGGATCCATTCTCGAGTCGCCGCGGGGCTCGGAGGGCTTTGGCTACGATCCCTATTTCTGGCTCCCGGACCTGGGGGTCACTGCGGCGCAACTCGACCCTTCAGATAAGAATCGGCTCAGTCATCGCGGCATTGCCATGCGTGCGCTACGCAATCAATTGTTGGCACGCGAGAAGTTAGCAAGCGACGAGTTCGCGAGCGAGCGGTTGGCACATGACCGGCCGGTGCGGCCGTGAGCACATGCCTTGGTGCGTGCGCAAGTGTCCGTACTGCGATTTCAATTCGCATCAATTGAAGTCGGCCGCGCCCGACAGCTCGTATGTCGACGCGCTGATCCGCGATTTGGACCTGGAACTGCCTTCCGTCAGCGGCCGCAGGATCGACACGGTGTTCTTCGGCGGCGGCACGCCGAGCTTGTTCCAGCCCGAGGACTTCAGCCGGCTGCTCGGCGCATTCCGGCAGAGGATCGCGTTCGCGGAAGATGTGGAAATCACGCTGGAAGCCAATCCGGGGACCATTGAGCGCGGCCGATTTGCGGGATACCGGGATGCGGGCATCAATCGTGTGTCGCTGGGCGCACAGACCTTCGCTCCGCGGGCTCTCGAAGCATTGGGCCGCATTCATTCGGCGGACGACACGCACCGCGCGGTGGCTGAATTGCGCGCGGCGAAGCTCGACGATTTCAATCTCGATCTGATGTATGCCCTTCCGCAGCAGACGCCCGAGGAAGCGCTCGAGGACGTCCGAATCGCGTGTGCGCTCGAACCTGTGCACATTTCCTACTACCAGCTCACGCTCGAGCCTGGGACCGTGTTTCATGCTCGGCCTCCGCAGCTCCCGGACGAGGATGCTGCCTGGCGGATCCAAACCGCGGGCCAGAAGCTGTTGGCGGATGCAGGGTACGTGCAATACGAAGTCTCGGCCTACGCGCGCCCGGGGAAGCGCTGCAGGCACAACCTCAACTACTGGCTGTTCGGCGATTACCTCGGGATCGGCGCCGGCGCGCACGGAAAGCTCAGCGTCGAGCTCCCACAACGCAGATACGGCGCGCGGGTTCGGGCGAGAGTTCGCCGATCGCCGCGGCGGACCTGCCGTTCGAGTTCATGCTGAATGCGCTGCGGCTCAACGAGGGCTTTACGGTCAGGGACTTTCGGCGGCGAACTGGGCTGGAAATGGCCTCCGTGGAGCGCAAGCTGGCTGAAGGAGAGGCGCGCGGGCTGCTGGTGCGCCGGGCGGACGGCTGGCATCCCTCGGAGCTTGGCCGGCGCTTCCTCAATGATCTGCAAGTGAGTTTTCTCGCGTGAGCTTATGCACACCGGGGTGCGGACCTCGCACAAAGGGGTACCTACAGCACATTGCACCTACAGTAGGTCAGATGCGTCTTCTAAGTAATTGAAATATAATAATAAAGTGACTTGTCTATTTTTTGACCAAGTTAACAATTACTCGAATTTCCGCTGTCTGCATCAAGCGACCTGAGAGGAGTCCACAGACTTATCCACAGTTATTGTGGACAAACGAGGGAGCGGTGGGCGCGCAACGCATTATGTCAAAGACCTTGTGGCAGTAGGGCTCAAGGCTTGTGACAACAGGACTCAAGGAATATGATGGTCGGCCCAGTTTCGGGTGACTATTTACGGCAACCAGAATTTAGGGGATTTCAGGCGTGGCGGCGCACCTTCGAAGGTTCGTCGATTCTGCCGCTACCGACATATCGAGGTTCCCATGAAAGCCGGCATTCATCCCGAATACAAAGTCATCAACGTTACCTGCACCTGCGGCAACCATTTCGAGACTCGCTCGACCATTGGCCATGATCTACAGGTCGAAGTTTGCTCCAATTGCCATCCGTTCTATACCGGCAAGCAGAAAATTGTGGATACCGGCGGCCGCGTCGATAAATTCCGCAAGAAGTATGCGGCAGCGGCGAAAGCCTAAGCTCCCTGGGAGCCTGTCTGACTAATGATGCGCCTGCTGCGGCCGCCCCACAGCGGCATATTTTTGCGATCCTTTCGCTTACATAGTGTCCACTATGCGCGCGAAACGATCGCAAAAATCTGCTCGCTGTGGGTCATTGCGCTGCGCAGTGATCATTAGTCAGACAGGCTCCTAGTCGCTCGTTCGTCAGCGTTGCTCGCGCGGATCTTGAAGGGTCCGCGCGTGACTGCGAGCGCGCCGCCGCCCCGCGGTTGCGCGCTTAAGCGCCGCTCCCTTGATTCCGATGTACGGCCGTGCAAGGCTGCGGGGCCTAAACGAACCTAACCCATCCCCGTCGGAATAGCGCATGAGCACGAAATACGAACTCAAGAACCTCGCGACCGGAAAGACGAGTCCTCTGAACGCCATCGCGGGGACCATCGGTCCCGAGGCGCTCGACATTTCCAACTTGATCAAGGAGCAGGGGGTCTTCACGTTCGATCCCGGCTTCATGGCCACGGCGAGCACCGAAAGCAAGATTACGTTCATCGACGGTGAGGAGGGGGTGTTGCTGTATCGCGGCTATCCGGTGGAGCAGCTCGCCGAGAAGTCGTGCTTTCTCGAGGTGGCCAATCTTCTGATCTACGGCACGCTGCCCAGTAAGGCGCAGCTCGATGCGTTCCAGAAATCGATCTTGCGGCACACCATGGTCAACGAGCAATTGCTGCGTTTCTTCCAGGGTTTCCATCACAATGCGCACCCCATGGCCATGGTGTCCGCCGTGGTCGCTTCGATGGCCGCGTTCTATCACGACACCACCGACATCGACGACCCGCGGCACCGGGAGATCTTCGCGCATCGGATCATCGCGAAGCTGCCGACCATCGCCGCCGCGGCCTACAAGCACACGCTCGGCCAGCCG
>WNFK01166588.1_pt1 | contig 11247 bp, 10 predicted proteins | sample 5400281 | NCBI WGS metagenome assembly WNFK01 (sample SAMN13153350, study PRJNA577476) | soil metagenome | isolation source: 20 cm soil on Douglas fir-dominated hillslope | place: USA:California | collected 2013-09-17
ACCTTGTCGAGCGTCATATCAGGCTGCTTCCAGGCGAACTGGGATTCCCCGCGCTCGCCGAACGCCAGACACACGATCTTGACGCGGTAGCCCTTCCTGGCGTGCAGCGCGATCGCGCCGCCGGCCCGCCAGACGAAATCTCCCGGGTGCGCTGAAACCACCAGAGCTGTCTTTGACATGGTATTCCCCTCGGATCGGCTTTGATCCTCAGATATCTTCAGAAATCGAGCGAACTTGTGAACCTAAAGCTCGAATTTCCCATCGAGTCCAGCCGTTGAGGGCCGCGGCATGGACCGAGCTCACTTCGCATTAGCCGGCGCATGCACATGCCACAGATCCCCGCGCCAGTGCAAAACGACCGCCATCATCAACGTCAGGCCGGCCGTCGCGTAAAGGATGCCGGTCGCGGCAAATCCGATCTCGTCGATCAGGCTGCCAGCCGCCAGCAGGCCGAGCGGCAGACCATAGATCACCATCATGCGCACGCCCATCACCCGGCCGCGAAAATGTTCGCTGGCGGTGCGCATCAGAATCACCGCGATCGAGATCATGCAAAGGCTTTGCGAGAAGCCCGCCAGCATCAGGCAGGCGATCGCGGCCGGCATCGTCTGCATCTGCGCGAACAGCAATAGCGTCGCGTACCACATGACGGTGGCGCCGATCATCAGCCGCGCCACCCGGATGCCGCCGATCAGGCTCAGGAGGATGGAGCCGACCAGCGAGCCCACCGCGAAGCTGGCCGACAGATAGCCAAGTCCGGTCTGGTTGCTGCGGTAGATCTCCCGCGCGACATAGGGCAACAACCCGTTGGACAGCGGATAGGCGGTGAGATTGGCGAGGAACGCGATCCACATCGCCGCACGCATCCGCGGCGTGGTCCAGACATAGACCACGCCCTCCTTCAGGTCGCGCAGCGGCGAACGCCGCAGCATGCCGGCAGCCGCGTCGTCGACCGGATGCGGTTTCGACGGCGCCACGACGCAAAGGGTCAGCAGCGTAGAGACGGCATAAAGGCTGACGATCGCGACATAGGCCGGTCCCATGCCGAGCGCTGCGAACAGTCCGGCGCCGCTCAGCGCACCGACGATGCGCGCGGTGTCCATTGTGGTTCTGGAAATGCTGATGGCGCCGATCAATTGATCATGCGGCATGACGGTGGCGACCAGCGCGCCGCGCACGCCAAGATCCGACGGTCGAACAAGACCCATCAGAGCCACGATGACAAGGACGTAGACGGGGCTCAAATGGCCCGTCAGCGCCAGCGTCATCAACGTCCCCGCCAGCACCGCATAGGTCGCGCGCATCATGGCCAGCAGATCGCGATGCCCGATGCGATCGCCCACCACACCGAACAAAGGAGCAATCAGCGTGCCGACGTAACTGAGCGACGCGAACAATGTCAGCAGCAGCACCGAGCCGGTCTCGACCAGCACGTACCAGCCGAGAATAAGCGTCTCCATCTCGAACGCCCACGATGTGAGCAGATCGGCCGGCCATTGGAAACGGTAGTTCCGGATACGGAAGGGCGCGAGCACGGAAGGCCGCGCGAAATCGCTCAAAATTCAATGCCGCGTGTCATCGCGTTCCACCCTGCCCTGTTTCTTATTGAGACAAGATTTACAGCTTTGCGGCAGCCGAGGCCAGCCCCCGGCGCCTGCATAACGGGTCCGACCGTCCGCGGGCGCCGGCAGTTCAAGCGGCGGACGCGACCGCGTCCGAACGCGAGGCCAGCATCTTTCCGATTTCCAGCGCAGGGATTGCCGGACTGAAATGATATCCCTGCATCTCGGTGCAACCAAGCGCGCGCAGCATTTCCATCTGCATCTCCGTTTCCACGCCTTCTGCTGTGGTCGTCATGTTGCTCGCGGCGGCGATGTTGACGACCGCTTGCACGATCGATGACGATCCGGCTGGACCGGCGATGTCTTTGACGAAGCAGCGATCGATCTTGATCTTGTCGAAGGGAAACCGCTGCAGGTAGCTGAGCGAGGAATAGCCGGTGCCGAAATCATCCAGCGCGATCCGCACCCCCAATTCGCGCAATTGGTGCAGCAAAGCCAGCGCCGCTTCATCGTCACGAATCGGAAGCCACATTGAGCGCCAGGGTCTGGCTCTTGAACTGGACCGGCGAGACGTTGACCGAGACGCGGACATGACCCGGCCAGTTCACGGCTTCGATACATGCGGTGTTGAGCACCCAGTCACCGAGCTGGTTGATGAGACCGGTCTCTTCGGCAATCGGGATGAATTCCGCGGGCGATATCATGCCCCGCTTGGGGTGACGCCAGCGCAGAAGCGCTTCGCAGCCGCTGATCTTGTTGGTCCCGAGATGCACCAACGGCTGGTAGTAAACTTCGAAGCCGCCGTCCATGATGGCCTGGCGCAGCTCCAGTTCTATGAGCCGCCGCGCCTTGACGCGCTCGTCCATCCCCGGCTCAAAGAAGCGATAGGTGCGACGTCCATCGGCCTTGGCCCCATACATCGCCAAGTCGGCGTTCTTGAGCAGTTGGTCCAGATCCGCGCCGTCCTCTGGAGCGATGGCAATGCCGATACTCGCGTCCGTAGTGATAAGATGACCGGCACAGTCAAAGGGCTGCCGGATCGCCGTATAAATGTTTTCCACGAGATACATCGTTTCCGATTGACGCTTTACGCCAGTCTGAATGATTGCAAATTCGTCACCGCCTAACCGAGCGGCGACATCGTTTTTTTGAAGGCAGCCGCGCAGGCGAGCCGCCACCGCCTTCAAGAGCTCGTCGCCGACCGGATGTCCCAGGGCATCATTGACGCCCTTGAACTCGTCGATGTCGATGTACAGAACAGCCAAGCGTTCGCCGGACCGAACCTTGTTGAGAGCCTGTTCGAGTTGCTCTCGAAACAGCACCCGATTAGGCAAATCGGTAAGTGCGTCGTAATGCGCCAAACGAGCGATTTTTTCGGTCGTACGTTCGCGCTCCGTGACATCTTCCACCGTGGCCACCCATCCGCCCGTCGCCAGCGGCTGGTTTACGATCTGGATTGCTCTGCCGTCCGCGACCTTTGTGATCTGATGGGTGACTTTCCCGAGCGCCATATTGCGGATGACGGAGGAGCAGAACTCTTCAACGTCGCCGTCGAAAGAGCCGGTCTCTTTCCGATGCGAGATCAGCTCCTGCATGGTGCAGCCCGGCCTGGCCACGTCCGGCGACAACCCGAACATCTCGATGTAACGCTGGTTGCAAACCGTAACCCGCGCCGATGTGTCGTAAAGAACGACGCCCTGCGGAATATTGTTCACGGCGACACTGAGCTGATGCCGTTCGATCGCGAGCCATCGATCGGGCCGTTGGCGTTGCTTCGACACCAGACGGCCCATTGAAATGAGAATGAAGGCGGTCACAAACAGACAAAGAACGATCACACCGACCAGCAATTTGGCCGGCTGCCACCAATCGGCAAACCTCGAGAATACTGTATCAGGCACGAGGATCACGGCGGAAAAAATGCCGCAAAAGGTCAGCCACCCGATTGCCCGGGAGTTTTTCAAAGCAATGGCCTCGCTGGTTTTGCTATCGGCGCGATCGGCTTCGCCGCGTAGCAATCCATCGCCGCTGTCAGGACCTGGTTCGCTCATGCCTCTCCCTTTAGTGGCAGCGTACCCTGTTACTAATGGAAGCAACGTTAGGAGGCGCAGTTAGCAATCGGTTAAGAGGCCCTGACGCTGTCGTCGCTTGAGTGCGGCCGGAGGTGAAACTTGCTCGCGGTGCTCTCTGGTTCATGTCGGCGTACATTTCCGCAAAAAGCTGGATCGTTGAACGGTCCTCCTCCGGCGTTGGTAAACCGGACGTTAAGCCGGCCGCGCCGCCGGCATCGACGGGTGGACGGCAAAACACCCATTTTCCTGCAGAAACCGGTCGTGATGGACGACCCGCGCAGATTTGAGGAACCCGGGCGTTCCCGAACTTAACCGTTTCTCCAATCGAAGCCTGCATAGTCATGCACAGACATGAATTCACGACATATCGGGCTGGAACCACTGTGACATCATTCGGACGCGTGATTTCGGTACGTGGCTCCCTCGCCAGGGTCGGACTGCTGGCGACAGGCAAGATGCCCGTCTCGGAAATAAGGGCGACCGTCGGCCGGTTCGTCAGCATCCGCTGCGTCAATTCCGTCATCGTCGCGATGATCACGGAAGTGTCGTGCGAAGATTTGCCGGTGTCCGACATTTACATCGCCAGCGCCTCGGTCGATCTGCTCGGCGAAATCTTCGGCGGACCGGATCGTCCCAAATTCCAGCGCGGCGTCACCAACTATCCAACGATCGGCGATACCGTCGAGTTGATCACCAATCAGGAACTCCGCACGGTCTACGCGCCGACGGGGTCGGATCAGATCGATGTCGGCACCCTGCAACAGGATTCCTCCGTCGTCGCCTATGTCGATGTCGAGGAGATGCTCTCCAAGCACTTCGCGGTGCTTGGCTCCACCGGTGTCGGTAAATCGACCGGCGTATCGCTGTTGCTGAACGAGATTCTCAAGGCGCGGCCAAGTCTGCGGCTTTTCCTGCTCGACGTTCACAACGAATATGGCCGCTGCTTCGGCGACCGCGCGCTGGTTCTCAATCCGCGCAATCTGAAACTGCCTTTCTGGCTGTTCAATTTCGAAGAGATCGTCGATGTGCTGTTCGCAGGCCGGCCCGGTGTGCCTGAGGAACTGGATATTCTCGCCGAAGTCATCCCGATGGCGAAGGGACTCTACACTCAGTACCAGAACTCCGATCGGGTTGGATTGAAGCGGACCGATCCCAGGGCGATCGGCTATACCGTCGATACGCCGGTTCCTTATCGCCTGGTCGATCTGATTTCGCTGATCGACGAACGGATGGGCAAGCTCGAAAACCGTTCATCGCGCATCATCTATCACAAGCTGATTTCGCGGGTCGAGACCGTGCGCAACGATCCGCGTTACGCCTTCATGTTCGACAACGCCAATGTCGGCGGCGACACCATGGCGGAGGTGGTCAGCTATCTGTTCCGGCTCCCGGCCAATGGCAGGCCGATGACCATCATGCAGCTCGCCGGCTTCCCGGCCGAAGTCGTCGATTCCGTGGTGTCGGTGCTGTGCCGGATGGCGTTCGACTTCGGGCTGTGGAGCGACGGCGTTTCGCCGATGCTGTTTGTCTGCGAAGAGGCCCATCGCTACGCCTCGGCGGACCGCGCTATCGGTTTCGGGCCGACGCGCAAGGCCATCTCGCGTATCGCCAAGGAAGGCCGCAAATACGGCGTCTATCTCGGCCTCGTCACCCAGCGTCCGGCCGAACTCGACGCCACCATCATTTCCCAGTGCAACACGCTGTTCGCGATGCGCCTTGCCAACGAGCGCGACCAGGCCCTGCTGCGCTCGGCGGTTTCGGATGCCGCGGCAAACCTGCTGTCGTTCGTGCCCTCGCTCGGTACCCGCGAAGTCCTGGCCTTCGGCGAAGGCGTGGCGCTGCCGACCCGGCTGCGCTTCAAGGAAGTGCCGCTGCATCAATTGCCGCGAAGCGAAGCAACCATCGCGAGTGTTTCGTCGGTCGCCGCCGGCCACGACATGCATTTCGTCAGCGCCGTGCTCGACCGCTGGCGCGGCGCCACCTCGCAGCGCGACGTTCCCAACGATCCCGGCGGCGGCGAGCGGCCGGCCGTGCGCGCAATCGAGGCGCCGATGCTGCAGCCATCGATGGGGCTCGATCCCGACCGCTTCTCGCTGCTGAAAAAACCGCTGCGCTGACGGCCTGGAGCCGCCACGCACCCGCGCGCCGGCACCCCCTTCGGAAAAACCGGTACCCACTGTTCCGGATCATGCTCTATGATCTCTGAGCCACCGCATCGCGCGGTGTGAAGCCGGAATCTCTCGATGACCCAGCCGATTGCCAAACGCTTTCCGACCCCCTCGATCGACAGCCTGCCGGACGACATCCGCGCCCGGCTGCTCGCGGTGCAGGAGAAATCCGGCTTCGTTCCGAACGTGTTCCTGACGCTAGCCTATCGCCCCGATGAGTTTCGGGCGTTCTTCGCCTATCACGACGCCCTGATGGACAAGGACGGCGGGCTGAGCAAGGCCGAGCGCGAAATGATCGTGGTGGCGACCTCCAGCGCCAACCAATGCCACTATTGCGTCATTGCGCACGGCGCGATCTTGCGCATCCGGGCGAAGAACCCGCAGATTGCCGATCAGATCTCGGTGAACTACCGCAAGGCGGATATCACGCCCCGCCAAAAAGCCATGCTCGACTTCGCGATGAAGGTGAGCGCCGAAGCACAGCGGATTTCCGAACAGGATTTTACGGCGATCGCTGCCCACGGTTTCAGCGATGACGATATCTGGGATATCGCGGCGATCTCGGCATTCTTCGCGCTGTCGAACCGGATGGCGAACGTCACCGCCATGCGCCCGAACGACGAATTCTACCTGATGGGGCGTCTGCCGAAATAAGGCGGAACCGGAAGGAGGAAATCGCTTTGCCTGACTGGCTTGAGATTGTGATGCGTCTGGGCGCAGCGACGCTCGCGGGCGGCCTGATCGGGCTTAATCGCGATCTTCACGGCAAGCCGATTGGATTGAAGACGCTCGCTTTGGTGGGTCTTGCCACGGCCATGGTCGTGATGGTGGCCGATCCAACCGGCGACGTCACAAGGATTTCCGATGCCGCCAGCCGCGTCATACAGGGCATCCTCACCGGCATTGGTTTTCTCGGCGCCGGCGTCATCGTCCGTGCCGAACATCATTTCCGGATTCGCGGGCTTACCAGCGCCGCCTGTACCTGGCTCGCGGCGTGCGTCGGTATTGCCTGCGGGATCGGACAATGGCGGATCGTCGCGGTCGCTCTCGCGATCACATTCGCCATTCTGACCGTCGGCGGCCGGGCCGAGCGCTGGCTGCATCGCGCCCTCGGCGGAAAGGAGCAGCCGACGCCGAAGTCTACCGTCCCCGCGTCGCCGATCGATACGACGCCGGGCTAATCGATTAAATGCTTTTGCCAGCATTCCAAAAGGTTCAAGAGACGTCGTTGCAGCGCAAACGGTCCACGCACGAAGGTCCTACGACCATCCCGATATCCGTTTTGGGCATCGCTACGCCGATATTCTCGGCACTGCGGAAGACGGCCGGCTTAGAGTAGATTACGGCAGGTTCCATGAGACCGTTCAGGGATAGATTATGGCATCGGTGCCATGCCAACATTATCTGTGAGACGCGCCGCGTGCGTGCTAAATACCACCACAGGATGTCCCGGAGCTGGCAGACGTGAAAACCCGGCAGCCCATCGCGTCGGAAGAAGAGCATCGCGTGCTCAAATTCCGGCCCCGCACCTTGGCTCGCCCACCGGGCCAGCGGGGAGAATTGGGCCGGCAGGTCCCGCCTGAAGATGCCCGGCAAGAGCCGAACGACCTGTCGCGCTACGAGCAAGACCGCGAGGAGCCGGACGATTTTCGTCATCGCATGCTGGCGAACATTGCCGCCTTCGCTTTTACCGTCGCACTGACGGCAATCGGGATCTGGCTGGCCATGAGCATCGCGGATCTGCGCAAGACCCAGGATTGCGTGCTGATGGGACGGCGCGATTGCGCACAGATTTCCGCCCCGCACGGCTAGAGCGTTTTCCAGCGAAAGCTTGCGCCGCACTTGGATAGCGGGGTGGATACCGGTTCGCGTGAAGAAAACGCGTCAAAACAAGAAATAGAGCCCCGTTCCGATTCAATCGGAACGGAAAAGGCTCTGGCATTTTCGGTTCCAGTCAGCTCTTTGGCTCAAGTCCGCCCCCGACCGGCATCGGGCCGCCTCCATTGAACTCAGGGCGGCGCTCCGATATACGGGCACTCGACTCCGGATGGCGGATAGGGCGCTCTGGGGCGCCGCGCCCGCTTTCTCTGCCGTTCAGGAATTTATCTTCAATATATCAAAGGCTTAGTGATGTCCTCAACATTCGATCAGGTCGCCACGATTATCGCTGAAACCTGCGACATCCCGCGCGACACGATCACCCCGGAAAGCCACGCGATCGACGATTTGGGGATCGACAGCCTCGATTTTCTCGACATTGCGTTCGCGATCGACAAGGCGTTCGGGATCAAGCTGCCGCTGGAGAAATGGACGCAGGAGGTCAACGACGGCAAGGCGACGACCGAGCAGTATTTCGTCCTGAAAAACCTCAGCGCGCGCATCGACGAACTGGTCGCGGCCAAGGGCGCCTAAGCGCCCGCCATGCAGCTCGAATATTTCAGTTTGATTGACCGCATCGTCGACCTCAATGTCGGTGAACGCACCATCACGGCCGAGGCGCAGGTTCCCACCGAAAGCACGATCTTCGAAGGTCACTTTCCCGGCTACCCGATCATGCCGGGTGTCCTGCTGATCGAGGCGATGGCTCAGACGTCGGGCTGGCTCCTGATCGCGCTGACGAAATTCGAGCGCATGCCGTTTCTGGGCGCAGTCAAGGAAGCCAAGATGCGCGGTTTCGTCAGCCCCGGAGAACTGCTCAGAATCGATGCCAGCGTCGTTCACGAAGGCTCCGGATTCGCCATGACCGCCGCGAAGGTCCGCGTCGGCGGCGAACTGCGAAGCAGCGCGACCCTCACCTTCCCTCATGTCCCCTTCCCACACCCCGATCTGCGCGGACACATGGACGCGATGGCCAAGCGCATCGGATTTCCGCAAGAATTGATGGCTCATGGCTGAAATGACATCGTCGAATTCAGGACCGGTGGAGGTCTGGATCACCGGCATCGGTCTGGCGACCTCGCTTGGCGAGGGGCTCGACACGAACTGGGACGCGCTCAATGCGCGGCGCATCAATGTCGACGAGAAGAGTTTCGCGCCCTATGTCGTTCATCCCTTTGCTCCGGTAAATCTCGATACCCAGATCCCCAAAAAGGGCGACCAGCGCCAGATGGAAGCCTGGCAGCGCATCGGGACCTATGCGGCCGGGCTCGCTTTGGATTCGGCCGGCGTCAAGGGCAACAAGGAAATCCTCGCGCGGATGGACATGATCGTCGCCGCCGGCGGCGGCGAACGCGATCTCGCGGTGGACTGCAGCATCCTGACGGCGGAATCCAATGGAAATGCGGCTCCCGGTTTTCTGAATGAGCGGCTGATGAACGACCTGCGCCCGACGCTGTTTTTGGCGCAGCTCTCAAACCTGCTCGCCGGCAACATCGCCATCGTGCACGGCGTGACCGGCTCGTCGCGCACCTTCATGGGCGAGGAAGCTGCCGGCGTCGACGCAGCGCGGATCGCGCTCGCACGCATCGCGGCCGGTCAGAGCGACATCGCGCTGATCGGGGGCTCGCAAAACGGCGAGCGCAAGGACCTGCTGGTTCTCTATGAATTCGATAATTTCAACCTCAGGGACAAGTTCGCTCCGGTCTGGGCTCGGCAGAACAACGCCGGCTTCGCGCTTGGCTCCGCCGGCGCTTTCCTCGTCATCGAGTCGAAGGCGCATGCAGAGGCCCGCGGCGCGAAACCCTATGCGCGCCTGACCAACGTCGTCGCCGACCTGTCGCACCGCAAGCAGCCCGGCGACGTGACGGCGACGCTGGAAAAGCTCTGGTCGAAGCTCGGCAAGCTTGAAAACAACGGCGCCATCATCACCGGCGCGACCGGCGCGGAACCGGTCACGTCGGAGGAACGTAAATTCCTCGGCGAGCATCCGGATTTCGCGGTGCGGGCGACCGGGACCATGTTCGGACACACCATGGAAACCCAGTTTCCGCTGGGACTAAGCCTGGCGGCACTGGCGATTTCGCGCGGCGCGCTGTTTCCGGCCAACGATTCGTCCGGGCTGGAGATTGAAATGTCCAAGCCGCCGACCCAGATTGTAGTCATCGGGGCCGGCCATTGGCGGGGTGAAGGCATGGCGCTGGTCGAAGCGATCAAGTGATCACGGCCGGCCGACGGGGAAAACATGACAGCTACGCGCGATAAATTCGGCAGGCCGATCGTCGTCGTCACCGGCATGGGCGTGGTGACGTCGCTCGGCTCCGGCAAGGCCGATAACTGGGCAAACCTCACCGCCGGCGAATCCGGCATTCGCACCATTACGCGCTTCCCCACCGATGGCCTGAAGACCACGATGGCCGGAACGGTCGACTTCGTGCCGGTCGAGCCATTTTCGTCAACCGATCTTTCGGAGCGGCTTGCCGACATCGCCACCGAAGAAGCCATCGCGCAATCGGCAATCGGCAGCAAAGGCGATTTCCCCGGGCCGCTGTTTCTTGCAGTAGCACCTGTTGAAGTCGAATGGCCGCAACGGTTCGAGCTGGGACATGCGTCCGGAGCCAAGGAATTCGATTACGACGTCCTGCTGCGCGCCAGCGGCGGCGGCAAGTTCACGCCCTATCACCGGCGTTTTCTGTTCGGCTCAGTGTCCAGTCATCTCGCCGAGACATTCGGCACCAAGGGATCGCCGATTTCGCTTTCGACGGCGTGCGCGTCCGGCGCCAGCGCCATCCAGCTCGGCGTCGAAGCCATTCGTCGCGGCGAAGCGGACGCCGCGCTGTGCGTCGCGACCGACGGATCGGTCAACCCGGAAGCGCTGGTCAGGTTCTCGCTGCTATCGGCGCTGTCGACCCAGAACGACCCGCCGCATGCGGCGGTGCGGCCGTCACCGCACGCGGCGCCAGGATCCTTGGCATCGTCGCCGGCTGCGGCGAGCTTGCGGATTCATTCCACCGCACCCGGTCCAGCCCTGACGGCAAGCCGATCATCGGATGCGTGCGCAACGCATTGTCGGATGCCGGCATCGGTCCCGAACAGATCGACTACATCAATGCCCACGGCACCGGCACGCCGGAAAACGACAAGATGGAATATCTGGGCATCTCGACGGTGTTCGGCGAACGCACCAGCCAGGTTCCGGTATCCTCCAACAAATCGATGGTGGGCCATACCCTGTCGGCGGCGGGAGCCGTCGAAGCGGTGTTTTCGCTGCTGACGCTGGAGCACCAGCGGATTCCGCCGACGATCAACTACGACGTACCGGATCCGGCGATACCTTTCGACGTCGTTCCCAACAAGGCGCGCGACGCCCGCGTCACCAGCGTGATGTCGAATTCGTTCGGCTTTGGCGGCCAGAATGCCTCGCTGATCCTGACCCACGAACCGATCTAACCGGCGCAGCGCTTTCATTCGGCGATTGACGTCATCGTATGCCATCACAAATCCTTGGTCTTGCCGGAGACACGGCTTCATGCGTGCGCTCACTCTTGTTGCCGATCGTCAGCTCGTGAT
>WNFK01124027.1_pt1 | contig 11246 bp, 10 predicted proteins | sample 5400281 | NCBI WGS metagenome assembly WNFK01 (sample SAMN13153350, study PRJNA577476) | soil metagenome | isolation source: 20 cm soil on Douglas fir-dominated hillslope | place: USA:California | collected 2013-09-17
CGCGCGGCCGGTGGCGCAACCCGGCCTGCACCGCCTGCACGTCCACTGCGTGGTAATGCAGGGCATGGAGTGTGGCGGCCGTCGGCGAGGGTACCCACGCCGTGCTGGCGCCGGCGCGCGGATGCGCGATTTTCGTGGCGAGCATTTGCGCCATCAGGTCCGGCATCGCCCACATGCCCTTGCCGATCTGCGCCCGGCCGGCGAAGCCGCTATCCAGCCCGATGTCGACATTCTGGCGCTCGTAGGCATCGAGCCAGCGGGCGTTCCTGATCTCGCCCTTGCGCAGCATGGCCCCTGCGGCCATGGAGGTGTGGATCTCATCGCCGGTGCGGTCCAGAAACCCCGTGTTGATGAATACGACGCGCTCGCGCGCCGCGCGGATGCATTCGGCGAGATTGAGCGTCGTGCGCCGCTCTTCATCCATGATGCCCATCTTGAGCGTATTGCGATCCAGGCCGAGCAGCTCCTCCACCCGACTGAAGAGGCGCGCGGCGAGGGCAACTTCCTCGGGCCCATGCAGTTTCGGCTTGACGATGTAGACCGACCCGCTGCGGCTGTTGCGCAACGGACCGGCTCCGCGCAGATCGTGCAGCGCGATGAGCGCGCAGACCGCGGCGTCAATCATGGTCTCGGGAACCTCGGCACCTTCGAGGCGCACCATGTCGCTCAGCATGTGGTGCCCGACGTTGCGCACCAGCATCAGGCTGCGCCCGGGGAGCGCAAACTCGCCGCCCGTTGGGGCCTGGTAGAGGCGATCCGGATTCAGGCGTCGGCTAAGCAGGCGCTGCCCTTTCTGAAATTGCGCTTCGAGCGTGCCGCGCATCAGGCCCAGCCAGTTGCGGTAGGCCGCGACCTTGTCGTCGGCATCGACCGCCGCGACGGAATCTTCCAGATCCTGGATGGTGGAGACGGCGGACTCCACCACCAGATCGCTGATCCCCGCCTCATCGGCGCGGCCGATCGGATGAGCGCGATCAACGCGCAGCTCCACGTGCAGCCCGTGGTGGCGCAGCAGAATGGCGGAGGGCGAAGTGGGAGCGCCCTGGAAACCGACGAATGCGGCCGGATCGGCGAGCCCCTGCACGCCTTCAGCCGTCGCCACGGCCAGCACCCGCCCCGCCACCCGGTACGCCCCCCGCGCTGCGGGTTGTACCCCTCCCCGCGCGCGCTACCCTCGCTCTCCGGCAGCACGTCCGTGCCGTAGAGCGCATCGTAGAGGCTCCCCCACCGCGCGTTCGCGGCATTCAGGGCGTAGCGCGCGTTGCTCACCGGCACGACGAGCTGGGGGCCAGCGATGGTCGCGATCTCCGGATCGACGTGGGTCGTTGCGATGCTGAACGGCGCCCCAACGGGCACCAGATAGCCAATGTCCCGCAGCATCGCTTCATAGGCCGCGCCCAGCCCGTCCCTGCCCGGCTGCGCGCCGTGCCACGCATCGATACGCCGCTGGAGCTCATCGCGTCTGGCCAGCAGCCCGCGATTGACGGGAGCCAGCTCCTTCAGGAGCGCAGCGAGCCCCTGCCAGAAGTGCTGCGGCGTAATCCCGGTGCCGGGAAGGGCTTCATCGTTGATGAAGCTCAACAGTGCCGGTGCGATCTCGACACCCGTGCCGCTCACGGCGCCGGCCGCGCGCGTCCCGTGATCCTCACACAGGTCGGCGTACTCCGGGTGCTGGCGGACAAACCAAGCCACAAACGAGCAGCCCGGCACCATCCGCTCCCCGCGGCTGCGGATCAGGTCGAGTGCCTGCCGGACCAGAGCGGTGCCCAGACCTCGACCGCCCAGTGCCGCCGGCACCTCGGCATGATTGAGCCACAGGGTCGGGCCGACGCGGCGGTAACTGATGAACGCCAGCCCGCCGTCGAGTTCAAGCTCGAAGCGCGAGACCGCGCTGTTGTCCCGCAAGCCTTCAGGCATAAAGACTGAAGTGGCCACGCGGCTCGAAGCTGTCGTACATCCCCCGATGGTACAGCCACCCGGCAGGGCCGGTCAGGTGACAAGAACATAACCGCTCGGTTATCGCATTGATGGCGAGCGCTGCGAGATCATTGCCGCCTTTCAGGGAGCGCTACCCAGATGGACCCGCCGTGGAACACTGATCGCCCGCATCGCCTGCGGACTGCTCTGCTGGGCCGTCGCGGCAGGTCCGGCGAGCGCGGCCAACGTCACCCTGCTGAACGTGTCCTACGATCCGACCCGCGAGCTCTATGTGCAGTACAACGCCGCCTTCGCCGCCTATTGGAAACAGAAGACCGGCGATACGGTCATCGTGCGCCAGTCCCACGGCGGCTCGGGCAAGCAGGCGCGCTCAGTGATCGACGGCCTCGAGGCGGACGTCGTCACGCTCGCGCTGGCGGGCGACATCGACGCCATCGCCGCGAATGGCAAGTTGCTGCCCGCGACCTGGCAGTCGCGGCTGCCGGAGAACAGCGCGCCCTACACTTCGACGATCGTATTCCTGGTGCGCAAGGGCAATCCGAAGCGCATCCTCGACTGGAACGACCTGGTTCGTCCCGGCATCAGCGTCATCACGCCCAATCCCAAGACCTCGGGCGGTGCGCGCTGGAATTACCTGGCGGCCTGGGCCTGGGCGCTGCGCCAGCCGGGCGGAAACGCGGCCAGGGCCGAGCAGTTCGTGGGCAGGGTCTATAAGAATGTTCCGGTACTGGACTCCGGTGCGCGTGGCTCGACGACCACCTTCGTGCAGCGGGGCCTGGGCGACGTGCTGCTGGCCTGGGAGAACGAAGCCCACCTTGCGCTCAAGGAGCTGGGGCCGGGAAGCTTCGACATCGTCTACCCTTCGGTCAGCATCCTGGCCGAACCGCCCGTGGCGCTGGTCGACAAGATCGCCCTTCGCCACGGCACCTCGCGGGTGGCCGAGGCCTACCTGCAATACCTGTACACTCCGGCGGCCCAGGAAATCATCGCACAGAACTATTACCGGCCGCGCAATCCGGCCAGCGCGGCAAAGTATGCCAGCCGTTTTGGAACCATCGCTCACCTCGCGACCATCAGGGATTTTGGCGGCTGGGCGCGGGCCGAGGCTGAACATTTTGCCGACGGCGGCAGTTTCGATCGAATCTACGCTGCGCATTAGGCCCCGATAGGGCGCGCATGTCGATCAGGATCGAGCAGGTCACCAAGCTCTACCAGGGTATCCCGGTCGTCAATGACGTGACGGTCGAGATCCAGACCGGCGAGTTCTTCGTGCTGCTTGGGCCCTCAGGCAGTGGCAAGAGCACCCTGCTGCGCGCGCTCGCCGGCCTGACGCACATCGACCACGGCCGCATGTCGCTGCACGGGCGCGACGTCACCGAAACGCCCGCGCGCCAACGCGGCGTCGGCCTCGTGTTCCAGAACTACGCCCTGTTCCGCCACATGACCGTGGCGGACAACATCGAATTTGCGCTGCGGGTCCGGTGGGTGCGTGCCGCCGAGCGGCGCCGGCGGCGGCAGGAACTGCTGCAACTGGTCGCTCTCGAGGGCTACGACGAACGCTATCCCAGCCAGCTTTCCGGTGGACAGCAGCAGCGCGTCGCCGTGGCCCGCGCGCTGGCGCACGAGCCGGCGGTGCTGCTGCTTGACGAGCCCTTCGGGGCACTCGACGCCAAGATTCGCGTCGAATTGCGCGAGACCGTGCGCGCCGTGCAGCAGCGCATCGGCATGACCACCATCCTGGTGACGCACGACCAGGAAGAGGCCTTTGCGCTCGCCGACCGGCTGGGCGTCATGCAGATGGGGCGATTGCTCGAGACCGGTTCACCCGAAGAGCTCTACCGGCACCCCACGACACGCTTTGTCGCACGCTTCCTGGGAGCGGCCAATCTGTTTCTCGGCGAAGTCTCGGGCCAGGGCCTGCGGCTCGGTACCGCCACGCTGACGCCGGACCCGTCGGCCCCACAGGCCGCGGTCGGCACCGAGGCGGTGCTGGTGGGGCGGCCCGAGGACATCGAGATTGCGCTCCAGACCGGTGCGCCGCAGAGCCCGCCGTTTGCCGGCGGCAAGGTACGCGCACTCACCTTTGCCGGGCACCAGCAATATGTCACCGTCGAGCTCGACGAGCTCAGCGGCGTGGAAACGGCAACGGGCGATGGTCGCGGCGCCGGCGAAGCCGTGAGTGTGGAGGCGCTGCGCTCAGCGGCGGAGCAAAGTGCCGCGCCCCTGAGTCTGGGCGCCGCCGTGAATCTGGGCGTGCGCCGGCTCCATGCTTTGCCCACTCCGATCTCGAGCTTCCGCCTGTTGACCAGCGACGCGGCGCAGAGTGCCGCGCTCGAGGCCAATCCGCTGCTGACACAGATGCTGCGCAGCATGCAGGCGCGCGTGATTCGCCAGCCGCCCACCGGGGAGCGCGTGGAGCGCCTGGACGCCGGCATCTGTGTCTTGCCGCTCGCGGCGGACACGCCGGAGGCGATCGGCGCCGCCGTGGCGCAGGGAGCGCGCCGCCTGCTGTGCATTCCGCCGTTGGCCTCGCTGCCCGCGCGAATGCTGATCTACGCCGGCGAGGGCATGCGCAGCAGTGCTCTGTTGGCACTGGTGTCGAGCGCCATGCGTCACCTGCCCGTGCCCACGACCGCGGTGACCATCCAGCGGCCCGAAGCCAGCCGGAGCGAAGTGGTCGAAGCGCAGCGCAAGCTCCTCGATACGCGAGCCGACTTGCGCAGTGCGCACGGTCTGGATCTGCGCGGCGAGCGTTTTGTGGGCGACCTGCGCAGCTGGCTCGCCCACGTCGCCGCGCAGCCTGAACCGCTGCTGATCGTGCTGGAATTGCCGGCGACACCGCAGACACTCGCCCAGTCCCTCGCCGGAGACCTGGCGCCGCTGTTTGCGCCCGGCTCCCGGGCGGCGGTGCTGTTTGCCATCGAAGCGGCACCATGAAACTCATCGGCGCCGCCCGGCTGTTCAGCAGGCCACGCCGCCAGCAGATTCTGCCGGGCTTCGGGCTGACCATGGGCTACACGGTCACCTACCTCAGCCTGATCGTACTCATTCCCCTGGCGGCGGTGGTGTTGAGCGCCTACGGCCTGCCGCTGGCCCAGTGGCTTGAGGTCCTGTCCGCCCCGCGCGTCCTGGCCTCCTTCAGGCTCAGCGTGAGCGCCAGTCTGATCGCGGCGGCGGTGAATGCCGTATTCGGGCTGCTCATCGCCTGGGTACTCACGCGCTACGAATTTCCAGGCCGGCGCCTGCTCGATGCGCTGGTCGACCTGCCTTTCGCGCTGCCCACCGCGGTCGCCGGCATCGCTCTGACGACGCTCTACGCGCCCAATGGCTGGCTGGGCCGGCTCCTGGTCCCTTTAGGGATCCAGGTCGCCTTCACACCCCTGGGCGTCATCGTCGCGCTGAGCTTTATCAGCCTGCCCTTCGTGGTGCGCACCCTGCAGCCGGTGATTGCCGACCTTGACCAGGATCTGGAACGCGCTGCCGACACGCTCGGGGCCGGTCCACTGCTGGTCTTTCGCCGCGTCATCTTCCCGGCCCTGCTCCCGGCGTTGATCACCGGCAGCGCCCTGGCCTTTTCCCGGGCCCTGGGCGAGTACGGTTCGGTGATCTTCATCGCCGGCAACATACCGCAGGTCTCCGAGATCGTGCCGCTGGTGATCATGACCAAGCTCGAGCAGTTCCAGTACCGCGAAGCCGCCGTGGTTGCCGTGGCCATGCTGTTGCTGTCCTTCGCCATGATGTTCGTGGTCAATGCGGCCCAACTGGCGCTGCAACGCCGCCACCTGGGAAAGCGATGAGATCGCGCGAGGATTTCCCCGGCAGCTCCGGCGCGGCCCGCGTCATCGGGCGGGTCCTGCTGGTGAGCGTAGCGGTGTTGTACCTGGCACTGTTCCTGCTGCTGCCGCTGGTGACCGTCTTCGTGCAGGCTTTCGCCCACGGCGTGGCCGCCTACTGGCAGGCACTGGCGGATGCCGACACGCTGGCCGCCATGCGCATGACACTCACCGTGGCGGCGATTGCCGTGCCGCTTAATACCGTCTTTGGCATCGCGGCGGCCTGGGCGATCAGCAAGTTTGAATTTCGCGGCAAGGGGTTTCTGCTGACGCTCATCGACCTGCCCTTCGCGGTATCTCCGGTCATCGCCGGTCTGGTTTTTGTGCTGGTGTTCGGCGCCCGCGGCTGGTTTGGCGACTGGCTGAGCGATCACGATTTCAAGGTCATCTTCGCGATGCCGGGCATGGTGCTCGCCACGACCTTCATCACTTTTCCCTTCATCGCGCGGGAGCTGATCCCGCTCATGCAGGCGCAGGGGCGCGATGATGAGGAAGCCGCGCTCTCGATGGGCGCCGGCGGCTGGCGCATATTCCGCGTCGTAACGCTACCGAACGTGCGCTGGGGGATGCTCTACGGAATCCTGCTGTGCAACGCCCGCGCGATGGGAGAATTCGGCGCCGTATCAGTGGTCTCGGGCCACATCCGCGGCGAGACCAACACCTTGCCCCTGCATGTGGAAATCCTTTACAACGAGTACAATTTCGTCGGCGCCTTTGCCACGGCCTCACTGCTCGCCATGCTCGCGCTCCTGACACTCGCCCTCAAGACTTTGCTGGAAGGCAGCCATCCGGAGCTGCGCAGCGCACGGACGCGCAAGGCCAGCACCGCGGCGCCACGGCTGGCGCCGCGGTGAGCGTGCCGCCAGCCAATTCACCAAAGTTTCGGCTGGCCACCTGGCTGAGCGCGGGGAGCTTGCTCATCGTGCTCGTGGCACTCACCGTGATGGCGGTGGCATCATCGGTCATCGTGAGCCAGTTCGCGGCGCGCCAGGCCCTGGCGCGCAGTGAGCTGGCCGCCACTTCGGCGCGCGAATATTTCAGACGCCTGGGCGAGAGCAACCTGGTGGCCGCGCGCACCCTGGCCGGGAATCCAACCCTGGCCCGCCTGCTCGACTTCCCGGAGGCTCCTTCCTTGAGCCTGTTCCTGCGCAACTACTGCGAATCGGTGCGCGCCACGACCTGCCTGGTACGGCACGCGGACGCGATTGTCGCCGCTTCGGCCGCCGTCCCGGCGTGGCCCGAGATCGCTGCCGCCCGCGCCGAACAGGGCGAGGGCTTTGCGCTCGGACCGCGCAGCGGCGGCCCACCCCTGCTCGGAGCGCTGGTACCGGTCGCGACTCACCCCGGCATGGAAGTCCTGATGCTGCAGGCGCTCGCCGGCACGGCGCTCAGTGAAGCGGGCCGGCAGAGCGGCGCGGCGATCGAGGTGCAGAACCTCGCCACCTATCGCGCGCCCGATGACGATCCGCTGACGCCGCTCCATGCCGCCGCGTTGACCAATGGCGTGCATGCCGCGGTGCGAGTGAGCGCCCTGGACTGCTACGCCGCGAGCGTGGTGATGATCAATGGCACGGGTGAAGCGGTGGCGCTGCTCGACGCCCGGCTCCCGGCCCAGGAGTTCGATCGCTCCTCGGCCGCCTACCGCCGCGTCGTGATCCTGGTCAGCGTGCTGGTCGCGGCGCTGGCCGGACTCGCCGGACTCGTCTGCGGGCGCTGGCTCGCCGCGCCGGTCGTGCGCCTGGCGGAGATGGCGCGGCGCATCGGCCAGGGCGATTTCAGTCCGGCCGTGCCGACCGTGGTACCGCGCGAGCTGGATTCACTGGCACACGCGATGGACGAGATGCGCCAGAACCTGATCGAGCTCACCGCGCGCCTGCGCAGTCGCGAGGCGGAAGCGCAGGCCGTATTGAGCGGCGTCGTCGAGGGGGTCTTCGTCACCGACGAGCAGCGCACCATCGTCTACGCCAACCCCCAGTTCACGCGCAGCGCGCCGGGCGCCGCCGGCGGTGCGATCGGAAAATTCTGTGGCGATGTGTTGCATCCACACCTCGCCAGCGCGGACCGGCCCTGCGAGCGCAACTGCCCGATCGTGGCTGCGCGCCAGGGCCGGCCGGCGCGCGCCGCCGAGCAGCTCAAGGGCGCAGACGGACTGCTCCGCTCCACGATTGTCGTGAGCGCGCCGCCGGCCGATGGCCGTCAGGTGCAACTGCTGCGCGATGAGACGGAGCTGGAAGGCGTGCGCCGCGCCCGTGACGGCGTGCTCGGCAACATCTCGCATGAATTTCGCACCCCGCTCGCCGCGCAGCTCGCGGCCATCGAGATGCTGCGCGATGGCATCGACAGCATGGATGCGACCGGACAGCGCGCGCTGCTCGCCAACGTCGAACGCGGAGTGCTGCGCCTGATGCGCCTGATCGATAATCTGCTCGAGAGCGTGCGCATCGAGTCCGGCCAGCTGGAGCTGCGGCGCCAGGAGGTGTCCCTGGAGGCCACCGCCCATGAGGCCACGGAACTGATGCGCCCGCTCCTGGCGCAAGCAGAGCTCAGTGTCAGCCTGGATTTCAGCGCGATGCAGGGCGCCAGCGTGCCGGGCGACGCGCAGCGCCTGCAACAGGTCTACGTCAATCTGCTGTCGAATGCGGCCAAGTTCGCGCCCCGTGGCAGCACGATCCGGATCGGTGCGTCGCGGGCCGGCGCCCGGGTTGAGTCCTGGGTCGATGATGCGGGCCCGGGAATCCCCCCCGGGGATCCGGGCGCCATCTTTGAGCGCTTTCGCCGCGGGGATAATGCGGAGCCGGATGCGCCCGGCTTAGGGCTAGGCCTGTGGATCGTGCGCTCGATCATCGAACGGCATGCCGGCACGATTCGCGTTGAACGCACGGCCGATGCGCACACGCGCTTTGTGATGAATTTGCCGGCGGGTGCGGCCGCATGAAGATCCTGCTCGTCGATGATGATGCGGACATGCTGGCGGTGACCAGCTTCGCGCTGCGCCAGGCGGGCATGCTGGTCGTGGAGGCCGGCTCCTACGACACCGCGCTGGCGGTGTTTCATGAAGAGCAGCCGGACTGCGGCGTGAATCGAAACTGCCCATCCTGATGCTCACGGTGCGCAATGAGGAGGCGGACCTGGTACGTGCCCTGGAACTCAGTGCCGATGATTACCTCGGCAAGCCCTACAGCCCCCGCACCCTGATCGCGCGCGTCAGGGCGCTGTTGCGGCGTACCGCCAGCGCCGTCGATGATCGCAGCAGCGCGGGACTGTTCCGGCTCGACCCGGCCGCACTCGAGCTGCGCGTCGGAGAGGCCGTGTACCGCCTGACACCCCTGGAATCGAGGCTCCTGCAGCTGCTGATTGCCCATGCCGGGCACCCGGTGAGCACGGAACGGCTCCTGAAGCACGTGTGGGGTCGGCGGGCCGGAGGTGATCGGCAGCTGCTCAAGCAGCTGGTGCATCGCCTGCGCCAGAAACTGGCCGAGACACCCTCGCCAGGCGGTGGCATCGAGACCGTAGCGAACGTGGGGTATCGCTTAAGCGTCTAGCGCCGGCTGCAGGACCGCCGCGCCGCTGAGACGTCCGGCACGCAGATCGCTCAAGGCCTGGTTGGCATCCGCGAGCGCATAGCCCACGGTCGACACGCGCAGGCTCAAGCGTGCCGCCAGGTCGAGAAACTCGCGCGCGTCGCGGCGCGTGAGATTCGCCACCGAGCGTAGCACCCGTTCACCCCAGAGTATCTCGTAGGGAAAGGCCGGAATTTCGCTCATGTGTATGCCGGCGCAGACCACGGTGCCGCCCGGCCGCACGCAGCGCAGCGCCTGCGGAATGAGCGCCCCAACCGGCGCGAAGATGATCGCCGCGTCGAGAGTCTGGGCAGGACGCTCATCCGAACCGGCCGCCCACACCACCCCGAGCGTCCGGGCGAAAGCCGCCGCGGCGGCATCACCCGGCCGCACGAAGGCGTAGCATTCCTGCCCGCGGGAGTGCGCCAGCTGCGCGACGAGGTGCGCGGCGGCACCGAACCCGTACAGGCCCAGGCGCGCTGCGGGCCCCGCCGCTTTCAGTGCGCGCCAGCCGATCAATCCGGCCGACGTGCTGGCCCGTGAACTTCGCCTGGGTGCACAGATTTTCCTCGCCGCGGCGGCAGGGCTCGCACTCCCCGCAGGTCCAGGCCAGCCAGGGGACTCCGGCGCGATCACCCACCTGCCACACGGTGACATCGGCGCCGAGCGCGAGCACGCGGCCGACGATTTCATGGCCCGGCACGCGCGGCAGCGTGGTGCCTGGCAGCTCCCCATCGACGAGGTGCAGATCCGTGCGGCACACGGCGCAGGCCAGCACCGCAAGATGCAGCTCGCCTGCAGCCGGCGCGAGGCCCGCACGCTCCCTGAGGCGTAAGGCCTCGCCGGCATGCTCCAATACGCAGGCGCGCACGCCTCGTGCCTCAGCTCTTCGCGGGCCAGAATTTCATGCGCCAGTCGACCCAGCGAGTGTGCACGTCCAGATAGACTTCGCGGTAAATCCTGGCGACCTGCTCCTCGGAGGGAAAGCCTCCCGCCAGCGCCGGCAGCTCGCGCCCGCCGGCCAGGGCCGCCGCGTGGCGCAGATGTTTGAGCAGGAAGCGCGGATCCTCATCGCCGACACTGATGCGCACCGTGCTGGGCGCGATGCCCGCCTGGCGCAGCGCGTCGTCCGACAGCTCTGAATGACTGGTGAGCGCCGGACACAGCACGACCGTGTTCACCTGGCCCAGACTCACCTGCAACCCGAACGCGGGCTCCAGGCTGTCAAAGAGCCGTTTCATCATGGGCCGCGGCACCGCGCCGGCCTGCCGCTCGAAATCGATCGTGAACAGCGGTGCTGGCAGCCCGAGGGTCATCAGCCGCGCGCACAACGGCGCATTGGGATGACCGGGCAGGCCGCCGCAATGCACATTGATCTGCGGGTGAAGTGCGAGCGAGCGCGCCAGCACGATCGTGTTGATGCACTTGGTGAGCAGCCGCAGTTCCACGGTGCGCATGCCGCTGAGCACTTCGAAGGCCTTGTCGGAATCCAGGAAGGCGCCCTTCACGTAATAGACATTCCAGAACATGGTCTCGTCCCAGCGACACTCGCGCTCCCGCCCGTCGTGACCCCGGGCCCGTACCGTCTCGCCCTTGGGCAGGAACATGCGCTCACCGCGGGCGATCACGACGCCAGCGGTGGTATTGCCCGAGCCGCACAGATCCTTGGTGTAGGAATGGATGACGAAATCGGGCCGTTCGGCCAGTTCAGGGCGACGCAGCGTCGGCTGCAGGAATGGCGTGCCGACCGTGGCGTCGCAGATCACGGTCAGTCCGCGCGCATGCGCCAGGCGGCAGATGCCCGGCACGTCGAGCACCAGTCCATGCGGATTGCAGGGGGATTCGAGGTAGATGAAAATCTGGCGGCCCGCGGCCAGACGATCGGCGTGGCGCGCGGTCACCGCATCGAGCTGCG
>WNFK01021651.1_pt1 | contig 11245 bp, 7 predicted proteins | sample 5400281 | NCBI WGS metagenome assembly WNFK01 (sample SAMN13153350, study PRJNA577476) | soil metagenome | isolation source: 20 cm soil on Douglas fir-dominated hillslope | place: USA:California | collected 2013-09-17
TTCCACCCGCTCCTATCGTTAGGCCAACAACTGTGTTGTCGCCATTTAGGGTGACATAGAGGAACTTATTCGAGGGGTCTATCACGATCATTGCGGGACCGCTTAAGGCCCCACTACCCACCGGGACAGGCGAGCCTACAGCCGTTAACGTTCCATCTGCGTGGATTGAGAACACGGAAATCGTTCCGTCCCCATTGTTCGGAACGTAGAGAAAGCTATTTGATGGATCAATCGCTGGGAAAAACGGAAACGATCCAGTCGGAAATGTAGGTGTGGAGAGCGGAGTCAGAGAACCGTTTACGCCAACGGAGAACCCGCTGATAGTGCCGACCTTATTGTTGGATACATAGAGAAATTTTCCAAGACGGTCCTCCGCCAAGCCAACGGGGAAGAATCCGGATCCGACGGAAGTGGCCGTACAAGGTGGAGCGGGAGCTGGCGTACCCAAACAACTCAGTGTGCCGTCGACGCTGTTGATCTGCATGGCGCTCACATTATCGGTATTGCTGTTGGCAACGTAGAGGAAGCGGCCCGTTGGGTCGGTGATCGCTTGGAACGGTCCAGTTTCAACGTTAAGGGCGGTAAAACCTGTGTTTGTATTCGTAAGAAGTCCGGTAACCGGATCGATAGTGTAGACACCGATGGTTCCTGCCGAATTTGCGCCGATGGCGTAAGCAAATCGTCCCGAGGGCTCAGGTACGACTTGCGCGGGCTTCAAAGTATCGCGCAGTACGCCGAATGGCATCAGAGTATTTGCGGCCGCGTTCACTACATAGCTTGCCGTCGCAACGTCGTTCTGGCCAGAAACATAGGCGAATCGCGAGACAGCTGGTCTGACCGTCAAAAGTGTTGTGCCCGAAGTTAGGCCCGCGCTGGCAGCAGTAATCGTGGAAGTTCCTGCCGCGAGGCCGGAGGCGATGCCGGAGTTCGCAATAATCGAGGCGGTGGCAGTTGTGCCCGAGCTCCACGTAACGGCGGCGGTGGGAGCAACCGTGGTTCCATCACTGAGGAGGAAGAGCGCAGTGAAATCCTCAACATTGCCGACAGCAATGGTTGGATTCACTTGAACAATCTTGACGGCGATCGGAACTGGTGTGCCGCCTGTGCCAACGGTAAGTGTGACGGCGGGAGAAGCAACAGTCCCCAAGGTCGCCGTAATTTGGCTGGTGCCATTGGCAACACCGGTTGCAAGTCCCGTGGCGGCGCCGATGGTTGCAACCGAGGTCGGAGCCGAGGCCCAAGTAACCTGAGTGGTGATATTCGCTGTGCTTGCATCGCTATACGTGGCAGTGGCGGTGAACTGAACTGTGCTGGCGACCGCTACAGAGGCGGGATTTGGCGTAACGGCGATCGACGCTAACGAAATAACCTTAAGCGTAACGGCAGGCGATGTTACGCCACTCTTCGAAGCCGTGATCTGTGTAGTACCGGCGGCAACGCCAGTCGCGAGGCCCGTGCTTGAAATCGTAGCTGTCCCCGGCGTGCCGGATGTCCAAGTGACGGTGGAGCTGATGTCCGCCGTAGTGCTGTCGCTAAAAGTACCAGTCGCCGTGAATTGTTGCGTCGCTCCAACCTTAAGAGACGCGGGAGTTGCGGGTGTGACTGCGATTGAAGTGAGGGTAACTGCTGTTACGGTGAGCGTTACGGCGGGCGAAGTGACGCCGCTCAGTGAGGCCGTGATTTGCGTGGTGCCTGCGGCGACGCCGGTAGCAAGACCTGTCGCGGATACTGTGGCAGTCGCGGGTGTCCCGGAAGTCCAAGTGACGGTGGAGCTGATGTCCGCCGTAGTGTTGTCGCTAAAAGTACCAGTCGCTGTAAACTGCTGCGTCGCTCCGACCTTAATCGACGCCGGAGTCGCCGGTGTGACCGCAATGGACTTGAGCGTCTTTCCGCCTGGCGTCGTGGGGCCGGTGCAACCAGTCAGAACACAAAGAACGAACAACGGGAACACAAGCGCCGCGAAAAGACGTGGCAGGGACTTCATATCTCCTCCTCGGACAGGACACACTAAATTTTTCTGGAGGCACACCGACCTGAAAAACGACGCGGTTAAATCGCCGTGGCTCGCGGGTCTGGGCGTCCCGCTGAGCTCCGAACTTGGCCCACTCGGATCGCTTGTCTGCCTCTTGCAATTGCAAAATACGCGTACGAGAACACTTGGGCAATCGTATCTCTAAAGGAATGTGACTTCCATAGAATATGAGGTGCAAGGACGCCCAACCCCAGTCTAGAAAAGAGGATACCGGGAGACTAAGTTAAAAATGTTAAATCTGGTGTGACCGGTGCGGAAATGTAACGGTCACTGGTAATGCAAGCTTCTAGGCTGTCGTGCCATCCTCGGACAAACTCTGCTTCCAGCGTTAACGGCTCACAATCTGGCGCTGGAGGTTGCGTGCAGTTGATCGTAAACTACCTTTTCGCAAGGATAGTGATTATGGCAATTCGAAACGCAATGTTCCGCGGGCTTGCGGCGATTCTTCTTTTGTTAGTTGCGGCCCTGGGTTTCCAGCAAAGCATGCATGGTCAAGACGCTGGAGCGTCCGTCGTGCTGAGTGTCGGAGGCAGCGTCACTCATCCGCTCGAGCTAACTCTTGCCGAACTGAAGAAGATGCCGCACAAAACCGTGACGGTGCTCAATCCTCACAGTAATAAATCAGAAGTTTACGAAGGGGTTCTACTGCAAGATTTGCTGGGCAAGGCGAGCGTATCTCAAGGACACGAGTTGCGTGGACCGGCAATGGCTACGTATGTTCTGGCAGAAGCGTCGGATGGATACCGTGTTGTGTTCGCACTGGCCGAATTGGATTCCGATTTTCAGGACTCCGATGTAATTGTCGCGGATAAACAAGATGGGGCAGCGCTCGGTGCCAATCAAGGGCCTCTGAAATTGGTTGCACCGCACGACAAGCGGCCAGCGCGTTGGATCAGAATGCTGAAGTCGCTGACCGTGGTTACGGTTGCTAGTAATTCCAACGCCCCCACGGCTCATTAAGTGCAGCCTCCTTGTGCCGAATTGAGTGATATAGGTCAAGTCGTCTTCTCTACCACAACAATTTCAATCCGAGCTGCACTTGGCGGGATGTCGTTGCTGTGGATGTTATGACGCCTGCCGTGGGCGAGGGTCCTCCGGTTGCCGAGGCATAGACGACTGGGTTCGGTGTATTGAAGTTCGTGTGATTGAAGAGGTTAAAGAACTCTGCGCGAAATTGCAGGTTCAAACGCTCGCGAAGGGTGAATCTCTTCGCCACAGATAGATCCGTTTCGTACAGGCGCGGACCTTGTAAGGTGTTGCGGCCTGCGTTTCCATAAGTGCCGGGAAGAGGCTGAACGAATGCGTTCGGATCGAAATATTGGGTTGCGCCACCCAAGATCACCGGTCCTGAAAAATTGGGATTCACGGAAGGGCGTACAGGATTGCGCGTGTCGCCGTCATTGGACGGGTTATAGGAAAGCTGAGGCGTGAACGGCAAGCCCGATTGGAGCGTTTGTATGCCGCTGACCTGCCAATCACCGACCACACGGTTGAGCCAGTCCTTTTTACCACGACCAAAAGGGAGCTCATACGTTGCGTTGAGCACGGCAACATGGCGGATATCGAAGGAGGCGCGCCCATAATCTGCTTTGGGGTCCAGCGGGTTCGCCACGAACGCCGGCGAATTGGTAGCCACGCTGGTATTCATGTTGTCGCCGTCATCGAGCGCTTTCGCAAAAGTGTAGGCTCCGCGGAATTGCAAGCTCTTGCCGAAACGGCGATTTACGTCCACTTCCAAACCGTTGTAGAAGCTGATGCCTTCGGAAAACCAATGTGTCGTGTTCCAGACGGCGTTATTCGCAAGTGGTGCGTTCGCCGGGTAGTAGATTGCGCCATTGGGATAGCCAGCCGGGCACGGTGACGCGGGGCAAATTGTGGCAGCAGGAAGGTTTGCATCTACGGAGAGTAATCCGTGGTAACCGTGCGAACCGATGTAGCTGACGCTTAGAGACGTATTCGAAAGTATTTCCCGCTCAACCTTCAGGGACCAGGATTCTACTGTCGGCGTTCGCAGATCAGGCTGAACGCCGCTAGGTATGATTTTCGCGCCGCTGTAGATGGACTCGGGCGCGATGCTCGCAAACGGAATGTTCTTCACTGCGAGGACGGTATTGAAGGGACCGTTCTGATCGAGACGGTAGCTTAAATTGTCCAACAGCGCGTAATACAATCCGAATCCTCCACGGATCACCGTCTTTTTTGAGCCAAATGGCGACCAGGCAAATCCAATACGTGGCGCCGGCAGGAACTTTGCGTGATTGTCGATGAATGTGGAATCGCCGACGACTGGCTGGGTGAGGATCACCCCGTTCGGATCGAAGAGGTAGTTCGAGGCGCGGCCATGCGCCTCATTCCATCCATTGGTAAATTCGCCGCGGAAACCGACTCGCAGTTCAAAGGACGGCTTCATGCGAATTGTATCCTCTGCGAACACGGCAGCTTCTAGCGAACGCCACGCCAGTGGCGCATAGGTCGGCGCGTACGTATATGTGCTGACTTTACCTTGCAGAAAAGTCTGCAGGTTGCTGAAAGAAATCTGGCCATACTGGTCCTGAACCAGGGAGTCGTTAGCTTGCACCCGCTGCAACCATCCCCCAAAATTGAAAATGTGGATGCCGTGAGTCAGCGTAACCTGGTCGCTGACAGTAAAAAGATTCCGCACAGCGCTCAGGTTGCTCCCCGCGTTCGTGCCGCCGTTTGTGATTTGAGATGCGCCGTTCAGCGTTGTGCCACCACCTACGACAACGGCGCCAACCGGTTGTCCTGCGTGAATCCATCCAGGCAAATCCACGACCGTTCCTGTATTGAAATAAAACGCTCCACGCGAAAACCCAAAAGTCGCCTTGTTCAAAAGACGCGGCGAAAAAATGTGGGTCTCGCTGAGGCTGATTACCTGTTCCCGCAAGGAAATACCCGCCAAGGTAAAAGGATTGCCGGTCGGCGAATGAGCTTCGCTATCGTCGGCCGTGTAGACCGCTGCGAACGAATCGTTGTCCGAAAATACTTGATCGAATCGTGCGGTTCCAAAGTCTTCGCGAATCCTCTGCAACGGATTGGTGAAGGATTCGGCAATTCCGCTTGGCGCTCCCGTGGAGGTCAGCAGTTCTCTGCCATTGGCAATGGGCCACAACGCGAGGAGTGGCTGGATGCTAGGCACCGCGCTGGCGCGCGAAGCGTCGTCAGGCACAAGCGAAAGGTTGCTGAGTCCCAGGTTCTGGCGCAAACCTTCATAGTTTCCGAACACAAAGGTTTTGTCTCTGCGCAGTGGACCTCCCAGCGAAGCGCCAAAGTTGTTGCGCTGGTATTCGGGAATATCGCCGTGGTCAAAGAAGTTCCGCGCATCAAGCGCGCTGTTTCGAGTGAATTCGTATAGCGCTCCGTGAAGCTGGTTCGTTCCCGAAGCCGTGACGATGCTCACCTGCGCGCCGGGGCGTTTGCCGTACTCGGCGCCGTAGGTGTCTTTCACCACGCCGAATTCGCGGACTGCTTCTACTCCAAGCAGTTGTCCGCTGACTCCCCCAGGTGTGTTGTTGATTTCGGAAGCGCTTGTGAACTCCACCCCGTTCAGAAGAAAAAGGTTTTCCTGAGGCCGCCTTCCCGACGCGGCAAACATGTTTCCCACGACTGAGTTTGACGTTCCGACGCTGCCGGCGCGTTGCGAAGTGTAGTTCACCGCGCCAGGATTCAGCGTGAGCAACTGGTCGTAACTTCTTCCATTGAGTGGCAAATCTTTCACCTGGCGTTCACTAACCAAACCAGAAATATCGTCCGTTGTGACTGCAACAACCGTTGGATTTGAGGGCACTTCCACGGTTTGGTGAACGTCTCCAACCTGAAGGACAAATAGGATTTCTTCTCTTTGTCCAACCACAAGTGTCACGCCAGTACGAGAGTTGGAACGAAAGCCGGGTTTCTCCGCCTTGAGATCGTACGTCCCGACCGGAAGTGATGCCGCGTTGTATCGGCCGGCCTCATCCGTCGAAACGCTGCGTTCAGAGCCCGTCTCCGTGTTCCTGATGTTGACAGTTGCTCCTGCAATGGCGCCGCCGCTCGAATCGCTGACGGTGCCAGAAACCGAAGCTTCTGACTGCGCGCGAACCGTCGGTGAAAGTAGCGTCCCTACCAAAATCATGATCGCTGCTGCGATGCCAGAAATTCGTACTCGAAAACTTGCAGACACTCCGAGAATGCTCATCACCACACCCCATAAATTTGAATTTGTGCCCATCAAAATGAAATCAACGCTGTGGGCGGCAGCCAGAAAAAGGGAAGATCAACAACAGGAATGAGCGGCGAAGGAGACAGAAGAATCCACAACTGAAAACGATCTAACAGGACCTTCTGATTCTAAGAAGGCGAAACGAATGTGCTTGCTCACCATCGTGCGAATCATGGTCGCACAGCTCCTTGTGCCACAGCGGCAATCCGAGCTGTGTTGGACGCCTGTTTCGCGGCCAGCGACCGCGTTCCTGACCACACGAGCTGCAATCCTGCGCAAATCGCGATTGCTGCGATTACGGCTTTGAGTTTCTGCGCGGGCACCCTTCTTGCTAGCAGGCATCCGAAAATCACTCCCGGCACGCCTCCGGCCAGCAATTGCAATAGGACAGGCGTGCTGATCGAACCCATCGTCCAATGCACTGCGCTTCCAATGATCGCCAAAACTAGTCCGAACAAAATATCCGTGCCAATCACCTGCGCCGGCGCCATCTCCGAGTAGTTCAACAAGAGAACCGTTCCAAGGGCTCCGGCTCCCGCCGACGAAAACCCCGACTCAATGCCGATCGGAAATGCGAGCCACGGCAACCATCGTGCGTTCTTTACGGCGAATCGCGGATTCTGCACGCGCGGAAAAAACGATATGCTCGAAGAAACTGCCAGCAGAACGCCCAGGATGATCGTCACCACTCCGGTGTTTTCCGCTTTCGCAACCCCGCGCAAGGCCAGCATTCCAAGCACCAGGCCCGGGACGGCTCCCACCACCAGCAGCTTGAAATATCGCGAATGAACTTGGCGCCCCAACAGATAAAACGGCGCGGCGATCAATCGCAGGACGCCTGCGAAAACGAACGCCGTACCCACAGCATCGCCGGTGGGGAGCCCCACAAGTAGCAGAAGCGCCGGAACGGTGAAGCTCCCTCCTCCAATCCCCGTTAGACCGACGGCAAGCGCAATGAAGAATCCGAGAAGTAGATGAATCATTGTGCTCGTTCCGAAAACGTGTGAATTCCGCACTCCAGCTTTTTGCCGCCCCAGCGGCCAGAACGCGGGTTGTTTGGATCATCTGGCAACGCAGTGCAAGGTTCGCAGCCAATGCTCGCGTAGCCCTGATCGTATTGCGGGAGGTAATTCAACTGATTTGCCCCGGTGTACTCCTACACTTTCGCCCACGTCCAGTCGGCCAAGGGGCTCACCTTCAAAACAGTCTTTCCGGATGGAAGGCGATGGTCTTCGGCTTTGCGTAGGTTTTTGCGCGTCGGCGATTGCTCCCGCCGCAGCCCCGTGAACCAAACTTCGAATGGCTCCAGCGCTTCCATCAGTGGTTCTACTTTGCGCAGTTGGCAGCACTTCGTGGGTTCGTCGTGGTACAAGATGCCGAGTTCAGATTCCTGTTGCGCCACCGATTTCCTTGGTATGACGTTCACAAGATTCAGATCCCACTCGCGAGCGATTTGGTCTCGAAATTGATAGGTTTCCGCAAAGTGATAGCCGGTCTCCAGAAACAGAACAGGAATCTTCGGAATGTGCCTTCGCAACAGGTTTAGGACAATGATGTCCTCGGCTTGAAAGCTGCACGTGAGGCATGCGAGGGAAGAAGTCCGATTCGCAAGCACAACGCCCAGCACTTGTTCCGCGGTCCGTGCTTCCAGATCTTCGAGATAGCTCAAATCAGTCATGTTCGCTTGAAAACCCCTTTATTGGAAAATCGGTTCTGACGCGAAGCGTCTCGGCTGCGCTGAGCGCCTGATGCAGGATTTCGTCTGGCGTCACGGAGCTCTCTGCCGCCCGGAACTCAAAGAATCGATCCCCTGCAACCGCGTGGATCGCGTCACGCTCCTGAGAAGTAAGCTCGCCTGCATAAACGATGACGATACCGGCTGACCAAAGCGCGGAAAGAACAGATGGCAGAGCAGACGCTGGCAATTCATCTTGGCGCACGAGAAGTGCTTCAAAACCCTTCTCGAAAAGATTTCTTTCCAAGTGTTCGGCGACCGGTCCTCCCTGGACGGAAAAGACCGCGGGGAGGTGCCCGTGGCGCTCTCTCCGCTTCTGCTCAGTAACGCCGACATGACCAGCATTTGCGGAAACAAACAGCGCGCCAGATGCGGCGCCTGCTATTTCTTCGCGAATCATCGCCGCGCCTACCGTCGCATTCGACAATGGATCGATCAGGACAAAAGCGCCGGTGACACGATTTTGCTCGTAAGGATCAAAAAATAGCGGACTGCTCGTTTCAAATTCGACGGATGCAATCTCGTTCATCTCTAATTGCTCTGCCGAATGTTCCGTCAAATCATTGATATTCATCCGGTAGCGAATCTTAGTCGCCTTGCCCTTGACTTGCCGCCCGGAGTGTTTCACCAGATACGCTTGATTCAGCCGTAGAGGCTGCGAGTGAAGCCAGACCACCGTAGCTGCGAACTGATCGGACACGTAAGGCACGGAATCGGGCGAGACGAGCAGATCGCCGCGACTCAAATCGATTTCGTCCTCCAGTTGAAGAACGATGGATTGCTGCGGAACCGCAACTTCGAGTTTCCCATCGTAGGTCACGATCGCCTGCACTCTGGTTTGCCGCCGCGAAGGTAAGGCCAGAACGGAATCGCCTGGGTGGATCGTCCCGCTGGCAATGCGCCCAGCAAAACCACGAAAAGTGGCGTTCGGCCGGATAACGCTCTGAACGGGAAATCGAAATTCGCCCGATTCGCGCACGGGCCGGATTTCAACCGTTTCAAGATGTTCCATCAGTGTCGCGCCGCTATACCACGCCATGTTTTTGCTGCGCGCTACAACGTTGTCGCCTTCGAGCGCGCTGATCGGAATGCACTGCACGAACCTAATTCCCAACGACTCGGCAAGCTCGCTGAAGTCCTGCTCGAGTCTCAAAAAAACTTCTTCCCTGTAGTCCACCAAGTCCATCTTGTTAATGGCCGCAACGGCATTGGGAATGCCAAGCAACGCGGAAATGTAGGCGTGATGCCGCGTCTGCGGCAGCAAGCCCTTTGCTCCATCAACGAGAATCACCGAGAGATCCGCAGTTGAAGCTCCCGTGGCCATATTTCGCGTGTACTGTTCGTGCCCCGGAGTGTCCGCGATGATGAATTTTCTACGCGATGTGCTGAAATAGCGGTAAGCGACGTCAATCGTAATTCCCTGCTCGCGCTCGGCGCGCAACCCGTCGGTCAGCAGCGAAAAATCGATCGCTCGGCCGGACCGGTTGATCCGGCTTTTTTTTACCGATGCGAGCTGGTCCTCGTACACCGCCTTTGAATCGTGCAGCAATCTTCCTATCAGCGTGGACTTGCCGTCGTCTACGCTGCCAGCCGTCGTGAGGCGCAGCAGTTCCTTGTTCAAATCGCGTTCGAGGAAGCTCGCGAAATCTTCACGCCGTTCCGGTTCAATCGCTGACAGCATCAGAAGTAGCCCTCGCGTTTCTTGATCTCCATCGAGCCTTCTTCATCGTGGTCAATGGCGCGGTTCTCGCGCTCTGACCGGTACACACCCCAGAGAGCGCATTCTGCAGCTCACAAACTTTGACTTCTCTCCGGGCAATAGCTGGTCTTGCGAATAGACCAAGACAATCGATCCGTTGCGCTCCACCACTTCGCGTTCGCGCGCGTAGTAAAGCGGCACAATCGGGATTCCTTCCACGTGGATGTACATCCAGACGTCAAGTTCGGTCCAATTCGAAAGCGGAAAAACACGGATGCTCTCCGATTTATTGATTCGCGAATTGAGAATGTTCCAGAGCTCAGGCCGCTGGTTTTTCGGATCCCATTGTCCATGCGCATCGCGAAAGGAGTAGATACGCTCTTTCGCTCGCGATTTTTCTTCGTCGCGCCGCGCCCCGCCAAACGCAGCGTTAAATCCCCCGGCCGCCAAACCATCCAGCAAAGCTTTGGTTTTCAATAGTCCGCAGCATTTTTGTGTGCCTAGCGCGAAAGGGTTTGCTCCTTGTCTCAGAGCTTCTGTCAATGTGCAGCAGCGGAAACGGAATCTTCCCCGGATAGAACGCTTTCTGCGCCAATCGCAACATGACCGACGAATCCTTGCCAATCGAATAGAGCATCACGGGATGGGAGAATTCGGCGACGGCTTCCCGCAAGATGTAGATGCTTTCGGCCTCCAGCGCTTTCAAGTGGCTCAGCCGCTTTTCGCCCGTCTTCACGGCAGTGGTCCGCGTCCGCTGAAGAGCGGAGGATTTGTCGCGTAGTTCGTGAATGGCCTGTGTCATCGTTTTTTCCAGTTGCTTCAACAAATCGACTCTAAAAACAAAAATCCCACCGACCAGTTCTTCTGGCGGTGGGCTTCACTGCTGCTAGGCTAATACTAGATTCCTAGATTACGAGCCTCCCGGCGCCAGAAGACACTTGTGCGCAACACATACAACAAGAAATGTGCGCCCCGTTCTTCTGGCTGAAGCTCAATGACATGTCTAGCACTCTAGCAAGGAACTCGTCCCAATCGCAAACAATAATTTGATACGGGCATGCCTGCGTGAGAATCCCTTCCCTGATGGCCCACAGTCAAATGGTAATTGGCGCTGTGCGCCTCACGCTGCATCTGCGCGATAGGGCGATAGGGCCTGGGGTCAAACGTGCGGCTTGGTGCGATACTTCGGTGCAATGTTCTGAGCCAGTACCCATGCAGCAGATGCGATCGCCCATGAGATGAAGAAGGCCGTCCATGGCAGCCGCGTCCTCGGGGCCGCCACAATCGCGGGGGCCCAAACGAGAAGCGTAAACAGGCTGATCATGCCCGCTTCCGACCACGCGGCCACACGCGGAAAGACCGAGAACAGCACGCCGAGACCGCAGGCGATTTGCCCGGCACCGGTCAGGTAAGCCCAGCCAACGCGATAAGGAAGCCACGCTGGTACAAACTCAGCAGTTTGTTTCACGTAAACAATATGTGAAAGTCCGATCGGTTTCTCTGATACCGATCAGACTTTCACATATTGTTTACGTGAAACAAACTGCTGAGTTTGTACCA
>WNFK01197903.1_pt1 | contig 11245 bp, 16 predicted proteins | sample 5400281 | NCBI WGS metagenome assembly WNFK01 (sample SAMN13153350, study PRJNA577476) | soil metagenome | isolation source: 20 cm soil on Douglas fir-dominated hillslope | place: USA:California | collected 2013-09-17
CGCGACGGTTGGGAGCGCCGCCGGAAGAGCCGGGAATTTCCCGGCCGCATCGCAGAGGTAGGCATCCCGAACTCGCCACGGAAGCTTCCCGGGCGCCCGGCGTGTCCTGCGGCGGACGTGTTAGAAGGCGCTGTGCTCGCCCGGTGCCCGAGCTGCCGGAACACATTCAGCGCGGAGCGGCCCGGACGCCAGTCGTGTCCGGTTTGCGGCAAACCGCTGGTCGTGCCCGAGCTGCCACCGGCGGCGGGCGCAGCGTCGCTCGCGCCGTCGCCTGCCGAGCGCCCGGGCACGCCGTGGGAGCGCCGGCAGGAGCTGGGATTCTGGAAGGCATGGGGGCAGACGATCCAGCAGGCGCTGCTCGAGCCGGCGAAGCTGTTCGAGTCGGCCCGTCTGGATCGGGCCTCGGCCCAGCTCGGGTTCGCGATCCTCACCACCTCGCTCTTCTGGATCCTCGCCCAGCTCGAAGGCGTCCTGCTTCGCGGGCAGCGCGAGCAGATGCGCCGGATCCTGGGCGGGCTCTCCAGCACCCCGCAAGCGTCCCGGGTCCTGCAGCGGATGCTCGAGGTCCAGGAGCAGGCCAACTCGCCGGGATGGGTGGTGGCCCTCGCGCTGATCACCCCGGTCTCCGCCCTGGTGTTCCTCTATCTGAACGCCGTCGTCACGCATGGCGTCGCGGCGATCATGGGCCAGGCGAAGCGTGGGTTCGCCGCCACGTTCGCCGCCTGCGCGTACGCGAGCGCGCCCCTGGTGCTCCTGGTGGTGCCCGCCTGCGGCTCGATCGTGGCGCTGATCTGGCTGATCGTCCTCACCTCGATCGGCATGAAGGTCGCTCACGGGATCTCCACCGGCGCCGCCGCGGCCTCGGTCCTGGCCCCCTACTTCGTCCTCTGCTGCGCGATGTTCTTCGCGATGGGCTCCCTGATGATGGCGCTGCAAAGCGGGCAGCCGTGATCGTCCGCGCCGGGCCGCCTTCGGTGCACGCGCTCGCGCTGGCGGGCATCTGTGGTCTCCTGCTGGCCGCGGCGGCCGCGCTGCCGCTCGAGGCTCCGCCGCTGTCGCTTCTGTGGTGCCCGTTCCGCGCGGCGACGGGATTCCCCTGTCCCGGCTGTGGCTGCACCCACGCGTTCCACCATGCCGTCCGCGGCCAGTTCCTCGCCGCCGTGTCGTACAGCCCGCTCGGGACCCTGCTCGCGCTCGCCTGCGCCGCGCACCTGATCTGGACCGCGCTGCGGCTCGCGGGCCTGCGCCGTGCTCCCGTCATCGCGCTCACGCCTGGCGCCCGCTGGGGCGCGGTCGCGGCGCTGGCCGCCAACTGGATCTTCGTCGCGCTGCGGGCACCGCCATGACCTGGCTCTGGGCGCTGGCTGCCTACTTCTGCGGGTCGATCCCCTTCGGCCTCTTGATCGCGAAGGCGGCGACGGGGACCGACGTCCGCGGAGTGGGCTCGGGAAACATCGGAGCGACCAACGTCGCCCGCGCCGCGGGCAGGCCGGCCGCCATCGCTACGCTCGTCCTGGACGCGGCGAAGGGTCTCTTGCCGGTGCTGCTGGCGGCGCGGGTGCCCGGCGCGCCTCCGCTTCTGGCCCCCGGCTGCGCCGTGGCCGTCGTGATCGGCCACTGCTTCCCCGTCTGGCTCGGGTTCCGCGGTGGCAAGGGAGTCGCGACCGGCCTCGGCGGCGCGCTGGCGCTCGCGCCGGCCGCAGCGGTGGCGGGCGGACTGACCTGGGTGGTCCTTTACAAGGGGCTGCGGATCTCCAGCGTCGGGTCGCTCGCGGGGGTCGCGGTCGCGCTCGCGGTCGCGGCGTTCACAGCGGATCGTCTGGCCCTCTACGGCCTGCTCGGGGTGTCGCTGATCATCGTCGCGCGCCACCGGCCGAACATCCGCCGGCTGCTCGCTCGCCGGGAGAGCTAGCCCCACGGCAGCGCGCGGACCACCGCGGCGCTGCGGGACTGATCACGCTGTTAGCCTCCGGCGTCGCCTCGTTCACCCGCACCCCGGTCCGCGGCGCTCCAGCTGGAAGGAACGCCCGCACGGCCGCGGTGGTCACGACCATCCTCCCTCCCACCCACTGAAGGGTCCCTTACCCCAGCTCCTCGTTGAAACCCTTCTCGAAGAGGTCCCCGATCGCGTCCGCGCATTGGAGCGCCTGATCGCCCTCGGTCCGGACGGTCACGGTGGTCCCCAGCGCGGCAGCGAGCATCAGCACGCCCATGATGCTCTTGCCGTTCACCTCCTGGCCGTCCTTCTCCAGCGTGACGTCGCAGGGGAAGCGATTGGCGGTCTGAACGATCTGGGCCGCAGGCCTGGCGTGCAGGCCCATCTTGTTGCGCACGGTGCAGATCTTCTCGATCGAGTCTTCCGCCATGCTCCTCTCGTCCATCAATCCATAGCCGACGTCCGTTCAACCCCACAAGCGCGCGGGCCCGGCGCCCCGACTCAGACCAGCCTGGCCCCCAGCACCAACCCGAGCAGCAGCGCCAGGTACACGGCCTTCGTCGCCCCGAGCCGCGGCAGAAGCGCCCAGGCGAGCACCATGGTGGACGCGACCAGGAAGGACTGGAAGGGACGGAGGGGGAACCCCGCGGCCAGCACCCCGCGGGCGGCCAATGCCCCCGCCATCGCCGCCCCGCAGGCTTTCAGGAGGGGCGTCCCGCTCGCCATGTGGGCCCGGGCGACGGCGTCGACCACTCCCTCGCCGCGCGAATAGCCGGTCGCGAAGAGCCACACGCGCGCGGGGAGGTGGACGGCGTTGTAGAGCAGGAGGAAGACGAACACGCAGCCCAACCCGACGAACGGCTCGGAGGCCGCCGCCACCAGGGCCGCCGCCGGCCGCAGCGCGAGCCAGAAGAAGCCGTCCCCGAGGGCGGCGAAGGGCGGCCCCAGGGCCCGCTTGAAGCTCGAGACCGTCTCGGGCGGCGCTTCTCCGCTGGCGACGCGCTCCTCCAGGCGGACGGCTCCCCCCAGGATGGCGGCCGCCATGTAGGGCTGGCAGTTGAAGAACTCGAGGTGCCGGGCCACGGCCTTCGCGCACTCCGGGGGATCGGGATACAACTCGCGCAGGGCGGGGGTGATCGCGTGTGCGAATCCCAGGTTCTGCATGCCCCGCGGGTTCCACGCCGCCTGCAGGAAGAGCGAGCGGAGGAAGACGCGCGCCAGCGTCGGCCTTCTGACGCGCCGCACGGGCGGGATGAGGGGGAGCGCGCGCATCAGGAGAGGCTCCGGAAGAGGAGCGTGACCGCGATCACCGAGGCCCCACAGATCGCGGAAAGGACCGGCGCCCGAGGATCGCGGATGGCGCGGATGGCGCAGGCCGCCGCGACCGCCCAGACGGCGTGCCACGCTCCGTCCAGCGCCGACAGCTCCATCGGCCCGAACTTGAGCCGCGCCAGCGCGAACAGGGGAGAGACGACAACCCCGAGGGCGCAGATTCCCGCGGCCGCGGCGAAGGGCAAGAGGAGACCGCGCAGGTTCACCCGTGCGGCGTCCGGATCGCCCCGGGCCGCGCGCTCCTGAGCCGCTTCCAGCAGCTGGACGTTCCGTCGCTCGGAGGCGCGCTCGAGCCGGCGGCCGAAGAAGGCGATGGGCAGGAGCACCGCCAGCCCGAGCGCAGCCAGGGACGGGTCGACGCCGGTGTGCATCGCCAGCCCGGCCGGCACCACCACGGAGGCGAGCGCCCCGGCCAGCAGGGACTCGTTCTCGGGCAGGCTGCCGCCGAGGTTGACGCCCCCGAGGAACAAGAGCTCGAGCGGGATGCCGAGCATCAGCCCGCCCTGGACGTCCCCGAAAGCCCAGCCGAGGATGGGCGCAAGCACGATCGGCCGGGAGAGCATGAGCTGGAAGGCACCCTTGCGCTCGACGGCCGACAAGCCGCCGATCAACGCCGCCGCCGCGGCGAAAGTGAGGAGCTGCGTCGCGCCGCCGGTGGGGAGCGGGAACATCCGGACCTTCTTTACACCACCCGCTCAGGCCGCGGCGAAGCGCGCTTTCAGATCCGGAAGCCCGACCGGGACCTCGCTGGGCACAGCGCGGACCTCCACTTGCGTCCCCGCGCGCGCCAGCGCCTCTAGATCTTCCAGCTCCTTGGCGTCGAGGTAGACGGACGGGGAGACCTGCCTGCGGCCGGCTCCGAAGTGCACGTTGCCGATGTTCAGCTGGGGAACCGGCACCCCGGCATCGTGCAGCGCGACCGCGTCCCGCACGTCGCGCAAGAGCACCAGCGTGCGCAGCGCGTGGGGACCCTTGCCGCCCGGCTTCAGCAGATCGGCCGCCGCCGCCACCTTCATCACCTCGAAGCGGATCCCGGGCGGAATGGCCAGGGCCATCGCCGAGCGCGCGAGCACGTTGCCTGCGGCCTCGTCGTCGGCGACCAGGATCCCTTGCGCGGAGAGCGCGGGAAGCCAGGCCTCCAGGACCTGTCCGTGCACGAGGCGATTGTCCACGCGCAGGAGCGCGACGCCCGCGGGCGCCTTGCTCAACCCAACCTCCGCAATGAATCGCTGACGTGGCCGATCGACCGCTGGCCGGCCTCCGCGAGGTCGTGTGCGATCTGGGCGATTGCGTTGCCGCTCGCGCGCAGGCCGGAGAGCTTGAGGAGCATGGGCAGGTTCACCCCGGTGACCACCTCGACCTTGCGCTCCTTCAGGAAGGAGACGCAGAGGTTGGTGGGGGAGCCGCCCAGAAGATCGGTGAGGAGGAGCACGCCGTCGCCCTGGTCGGCGCGCTGGATCGCGGCCTTCAGATCGCCGCGCGTGTCGGGCGAGGTCGCGACCACGGCGAACGGGATGACCTGGTCGAGCTTGCCCACCACCCCCTCGGCGGTGCGGATCATCTCCTCGGCCAGCTTCCCATGCGTTGCGACGACCACCCCGATCATGGGTCGAAATGTAACGCAGAGCCGCGCTGGACGCAGGAAACCGGCGTTGCCTCAGCTCTTCGAGACCTTGAGCTGGATCTTCGGCGCCGGCGGCTCGTCCGCCGGCGGCCCTTCGCGAGCCGGCATGCTGTGCACCCCGGGCGCCGCCGCCCGATACATCGCCAGCGTAAGGCCGCAGAGAGGAAGGCCGATCGCCACCACTGCCATCAGCGCCGGCGACCTCCCCGCGGAGACCATGCACGCCGCGGCGAGCACGACGGCGACCAGCTGCGCGACGGCGACGGACAGGATCGCGTGCCGCCGCTCGCGGGGACGCGCGGCGGTGACCAGGCAGGCCGTGCCCAAGGCCGCCATCAGCCCGACGGCGAGGACGTTCCAGACAGGCGGGCGCGCCGGATCGAGAGCGTCGATGCCTCCGACCAGCGCACCCGCGAAGTACAAGATCGCGAAGACGCGAGAGAATGCGGCCAACCGCAGTTCCGGAGGAGTGTGAGCGGGCTGAGGCACCCGGGGCTTCTACCACAGCCCTACGCGGCCGGACGGCGGTGCCGCTGCAGGATCCGGCCGAACTCGCGCGTCCGCGCGCGGGCGACCACCAGGGACAGGCGCAAGCTCTCGCCTCCGCCGGTCAGCTCGACCGAGCGCATCTCGCCGTACGACACGCCCACGCGTCCGGAGTGGGCGAACCCGTCGTCGATCGAAAGGCGATACCCGAGGCAGAGGTTGTCGCCGCCCTCCGAGTAGGGATCGAGATCGAGCGACATGGACATCGGCGCGTGGCGGTACCCGACGTCCTGAGCCAGGCTGAGGTGCACGGGCCGGCCTTCCTCGCCCACGAGCATCGGGCTGGCGAGCAGGTCTCCTGCCTCGTTGCGGACCTCGATCGAGTACAACACCGCATCGGATCGCGGCTCCCACTGCGGACAGGATCCGCGCTGGGGCGTGACGGCGGCGCTGCATCGGTCCTCCTCCGGCGAGAAAGATCTACTTTTTCAGGGCGGGAGCACAAGGTCAAGACAACGGCGCACAGAACGCCGATGTTCATGATTTTGCGGAACTTAATAGATGTTCGTGTTCCGCTTGTGGCCGGTGTAGTCGAGCCAGACGGTCTTGAGGTGCGTGAAGAAGTTGGCGCCTTCCTCGGCCATCTCCTTCTCCCCGACGCCGGTGGCCTTGATCCCTCCGAACGGGAGCTGCGCCTCGCCGCCCACGGTGGGCTGGTTGACGTGCACCATGCCCACCTCCGAACGCTCGACGAAGCGCAGCGCCTGCGAGTAGTCCCGCGTGTAGATCGTCGCGGCCAGGCCGAACGCCACGTCGTTGGCGGCCTCGAGCGCCTCGTCCGGATCGCGGGCCTGCTGGAGAGCGAGCACCGGCCCGAACACCTCCTCGCGGGCCAGGGAAGTGCCGCGCTGGACCTGATCGAGGATCGTCGGCGCGACGAAGAAGCCGTGCGCGTGCTCTCCGGAGGAGAGCCGCTCGCCGCCGCAGAGCAGGCGCGCGCCCTCGCCCTTCGCCTTCGCGATCGAGTCCAGGTCGGTGCCGAGCTGGCTCGCGTCGACCGCGGGCCCCATCTGGACTCCGGGCTGCATCCCGTTGCCCACACGCAGCTTGCGGGCCCGGTCTACCAGCGCCTCGGTCAGCTTCGCCGCGATGCCCGGGGCCGTCACCACGCGGGAGGTCGCGGTGCAGCGCTGTCCCGTGCTCCCGAAGGCCGCCTGGACGATCCCCTCCACCGCAAGGTCCAGGTCCGCGTCGTCGAGGACCACGACCGGGTTCTTCCCGCCCATCTCCAGCGTGACCTTCACCCCGCGGGCCGCGACGCGCTGGTAGAGGCGCAGGCCGATCTCGTTGGACCCGGTGAAGCTGACCGCCTTGATGCGCTCGTCGTCCGCGAGCGCGTCGCCGACGGCGCCCCCCGGACCGGTGACCAGGTTGAGCACGCCGGGCGGCAGCCCCGCCTCGAGGAAGGCCTCCGCCAGCAAGTGCGCGCAGATGGGCGTCAGCGAGGCCGGCTTCAGCACGGCGGTGCAGCCGGCGACCAGCGCGGGCGCCGTCTTCCACATCGGGATCGCGAAGGGGAAGTTCCAGGGCGTGATCAACGCCACCGGACCCACCGGCTGGCGCAGCGTAAAGCAAAGGGTGCTGCGCATCTCGGAGGGGAGCGTCTTGCCGTGCTGGCGGAATCCTTCGCCCGAGTAGAACTCGAGGATGTTGAGGGCGCGCAGCACCTCGCCCTTGGCCTCGTCGAAGACCTTGCCCTCCTCGCGGCAGAGCGCCTCGGCCAGGAGGTCGACGCGCGACTTGAGGATGACGTGCGCGCGGGCCAGGACGCGGCCGCGCTCGGGGCCCGGCGTTCCTGCCCAGTCGGGAAACGCCTTGGCGGCCGCGTCGACGGCTGCCTTGGCGTCGGCCGCACCGCTCCGGGGGAAGTGGCCGAGCACCTCTCGGGTGTCGGCAGGATTCACACATGCATCGTACTTGTCGGTGGAGGGAGCCACCCAGGCGCCACCGACCAGGTTCTTCCGCCGCTCGTCACCTTGAGGGATCCGCATGGGCATCCCTCTACGCCTGGAACGGACCCGACTCAACCGAAACACCAGGGCGACGCGAATGGCAGCGCCGCCGCGGTCGAAATTCCTTCGACGCGGGGGCGAAAGCGCGCGAAAGTGCCCCCACCGGATCCCGCCAGCCGTTATGCTGGCCCGCGCGTTTCCCCCTGACGCAAGGCATTCATGTTCAACGGTATCTACAAGCTCTTCTCCCGCGACCTGGCCATCGATCTCGGCACCGCGAACACGCTGATCTACATCCGTGGAATGGGCATCGTCTCGAACGAGCCCTCGGTCGTCGCCGTGCAGCAGGAGGCACGGGGCGGCAAGAAGGTCCTCGCGGTGGGCAAGGAGGCGAAGGAGATGCTCGGCCGCACGCCGGGCAACATCGTCGCCATCCGCCCGATGAAGGACGGCGTGATCGCCGACTTCGAGATCACCGCCGCCATGCTGCGCTACTTCATCCGCGCGGCGCACAACCGCTCGACGCTGGTGAAGCCGCGCATCATCATCGGGATCCCCTCCGGGATCACCGAGGTCGAGCGCCGCGCCGTGCGCGAGGCGGCGGAGAGCGCCGGCGCCCGCGAGGTCTACCTGATCGAGCAGCCGATGGCCGCGGCCATCGGCGCGGGCCTGCCCATCACCGAGCCGTCGGGCAACATGATCGTCGACATCGGGGGCGGCACCAGCGACGTGGCGGTGATCTCCCTCGCCGGAATCGTCTACGCGAAGAGCGTCCGCGTGGGCGGCGACAAGATGGACGAAGCGATCATCCAGCACATCAAGCGCAAGTACAACCTGCTGATCGGCGAGCGGACGGCCGAGCTGATCAAGATGGGCATCGGCAACGCCTACCCGAGCGACGAAGTGCTCACCATGGACATCAAGGGCCGCGACCTGGTCGCCGGCGTGCCCCGCACGCTGACCGTCAGCTCGGACGAAATTCGCGACGCGCTCGCCGAGCCGGTCAATGCCATCGTCGAGGCGGTGAAGGTGACGCTTGGACCGCGGCATCGTGCTCGCCGGCGGCGGGGCGCTGCTCAAGAACCTGGACGCCCTCTTGCGGGAGGAGACGGGCCTCCCGGTCTTCCTCGCCGAGGACCCGCTCTCCTCCGTGGTGATCGGCGCCGGGAAGGCTCTGGAGGAGCTGGACATCCTCCGCCAGGTCTGTTCGCCGGCCTGACACCCGCGGCGCTCGCGCCGCGGAACGATCACGGAGGCAGAGCCGCCGCGCACGCTCGGCGATCACCGCCCACCCAACCGCGCACCCGGGTTACAATGTGCCGGTGCTGACCGAAGCGGCTAGACAACGGCTCTGGCAGCTCTACGTGGGCGAGATCAGGCGCTGCCGTAGACGCGTCGACGAGCTCCGGGAGAAGTACCCCAGCGCCAGCACGGTGGAGCTGGCGCAGCGCCTGACCGACACCAAGAAGACCTGGGCCTCCACGGGCGGAGCCGTTTCCGGGCTGTTCGGGCTCGTGCTGGTCCCGGCCGATCTGGTGTTCGTCACCGCCCTGCAGCTCACGCTGATCATGGAGATCGCGCTGGTCCACCGGGTGAACCTCAAGTCGGACCGCGCGCGCGACGAGGTGTTCGAGGTGCTCGGGTACTCGAACGGCGCCGACACGGTGAACCTGGCGGGCCGGGCCGGCCCCAAGGTGCTGGCCCGAGTGGCCGAGAAGCTCCTCACCAAGCGCGGGCTCGCGCAGCTCGGGCGCATGGTGCCGGTGCTCGCATCGCCGGTGGTGGCCTACCTCAACAACCGCGATCTCCAGCGGGCTGGACAGGCGGCGGCGCGGTTCTACGGCACCATCCGCCAGCTCCCCAAGCGCCGCACGGCGTCTGCCGTCTAGAGCGGAGCGTAGACCGTCGGGTCCGGAACGCCGGCGTCGCGGAAGCCCTGCGCCCGCAACCGGCAGGAGTCGCAGCGGCCGCAGGCGCGCCCCTGCGCGTCGGGGTCGTAGCAGGAGTGCGTCAGGCTGTAGGGGACCCCGAGCTGCGCGCCGCGCTGGATGATCTGCGCCTTGCCCAGGCGCAGCAGCGGCGCGTGGATCCGATAGCGCGCGCGGCCTTCGACCGCCGCGGCGGTGGCCACGTTGGCCAGTCGCTCGAACGCCTCGATGAACGCGGGGCGGCAATCCGGATAGCCGGAGTAGTCGATGGCGTTCACGCCGATGTACAGGTCCTCCGCGCCGAGCGTCTCCGCGTACCCGAGCGCGAGCGCCAGCAGGGCGGTGTTCCGGGCGGGCACGTAGGTGACCGGGATCCCGCCCCCGATGGGCGCGTCCTTGGGGACCTCCAGATCGCCCGTGAGGGCGGACCCGCCGATGGCGCGCAGGTCCAGCGAGATCACTTTCAGCGGCGCCCCCATCGCCTTCGCCACGCGCTCGGCGGCGGCCAGCTCGTGGGCGTGCCGCTGGCCGTATTGGACGGCGAGGGCGTGCGGAGCGAAGCCCTCCTCCCTCGCGATGGCCAGGCAGGTGCTGGAGTCGACCCCGCCCGAGAAGAGGACGACGGCCGGCCGCATCAGAAGGGCTTGCTGGTGAGGTTGTACGTCAGGGTGCAGGGCAGGTTGCAGATGCAACCGGCGTCCGACGAGCTGATGCTGATGGTGTCGACCAAGGTCGCCGCGACGCCCGTCACCGGCGGAAGCCCTCCGTCCGGCAGCAGCGCGAACGGTCCGTTGGAGAGGAGAAAGCCGTCCAGGGCCTGGAGGTCGATGACCTCGCACACGCAGGTGGTGCCCTGCACGACCACGGGATCGCCTTCGAAGTGGAACCCGCCATCCGGAAGCAGGTCGGCCGTGCGCACACCGCCCTTGCCCGCCACGAGGAACTGCAGCTCGATGCCGCCGTCGGCGGCGGTGGCGGAGCAGAACGTCGCGCCTCTGCTGCCCAAGTCGTCGGCGGTGAGCTCGGTCGCGGCGTCCGGTCCGCCGTCGTCGGCGATGCACTGCTTGCCGGCGTCGTGGACGCCCTTGAAATCGAGAGCATACTGCCCGATCAGGCTCGTGTTCGGCGGGCACTGCAGCGCCGTCTCTTCCGTACAGCCGGCGGTCAGCACCAAGAAGATCAGAGGGATCTTGCGCATCAGTTGGGAGCCGAGGCGTTGGACGCGGTGCGGGCGAGCGCGGCGGCAGCGGCCTGGATGACGAGCTCGAGCCGCTGGCCGACGTCTACCGCCTCCAGGACCGCCTGTCTCTCGCGCGGGTTGGCGAGGACTGCTCCGGCCACGATGTCGGCGAGGTCTCCCGGGTCGCCCGCGCGGCTGGCCAGCTGGGCCAGCGCCTGGGTCTCCGGGTTGCGCAGGGCCCTGGACAAGGCCAGCACCAGCCGCTTCAGGTCGCTCGCCTTCTCGGCGGCGGCAGGATTCGGGCCCGAGACCAGCGCGCTGGCGCGGACCAGCCGGTAGGGCTCCCCGGAGGGCAGCTCCTCCTCCAGCAGCGCCCTCTGGACGCCGCGCAGCACGATGTTGAACCGGCCGTCCGGCAGCGGGTCCACCCTGGCCAGCACGCCCACCCCGATCACCGGCAGGACGCGCGGCGGCCTCTCCGCCGCGGCGCGATCGTCGGGGATGTTGGCGAGCGCGAGGACCCGGAGCCCTGCTTCGCAGTCGCGCGTCATCTTCCGGTAGCGGGGCTCGAAGATGTGCAGCGGCACGAGCGCGTGCGGAAGCAGCACCGCTCCCGGGAGTGGGAAGATCGCAAGCCGCGGCAATGCCTGCCGGACGCTTTCCGCGTCGTCCATGGCCAAGAGACTACCCTACGCCGCTTTCGCGGTCGCGCGTTGTGTCTCGGCGAGGCGGACGCCCGTCTCGATG
>WNFK01207389.1_pt1 | contig 11240 bp, 7 predicted proteins | sample 5400281 | NCBI WGS metagenome assembly WNFK01 (sample SAMN13153350, study PRJNA577476) | soil metagenome | isolation source: 20 cm soil on Douglas fir-dominated hillslope | place: USA:California | collected 2013-09-17
ATCGGCCCCCTCGCCGGGAAGCCGGTGATGGAGGGCAAGGGGATCCTGTTCAAGTCGTTCGCCGACATCGACGTGTTCGACCTCGAAGTGGCCTCCGAGGATCCAGAGGACGTCATCCGCTTCTGCCAGCTGCTCGAGCCGACGGTCGGGGGGATCAACCTCGAGGACATCCGCTCGCCCGACTGCTTCCACATCGAGCAGAAACTCCGCGAGACGCTCAGCATCCCCGTCTTTCACGACGACCAGCACGGCACGGCGATCATCTCAGGGGCGGCGTTGCTGAACGCCCTCGACGTGGTGCAGAAAGACATCGACAAGGTGCGGGTGGTGTTCTCGGGGGCCGGCGCGGCGGCGATCGCCACCGCCGACCATTACGTGAAGCTCGGCGTGAAGCGCGAGCACATCGTGATGTGCGATCACAAGGGCGTGATCTCCACGGACCGCAAGGACCTCGATCAGTACAAGGGCCGCTTCGCGTCCGACACCAAGGCGCGCGTCATCACCGAGGCGCTGAAGGACGCCGACGTGTTCGTGGGGCTCTCGGTCGGCGGGATCATCACGGGCGCCATGCTCAAAGGGATGGCGAAGCAGCCGATCATCTTCGCGCTCGCCAACCCGACGCCCGAAATCATGCCCGATGAGGCGAAGCAGGCGCGGCCCGACGCCATCATCGCCACCGGCCGCTCCGATTTCCCGAACCAGGTGAACAACGTCCTCGGCTTCCCGTTCATCTTCCGCGGCGCACTCGACGTGCGGGCCAAGAAGGTCAACGACGAGATGGAGATGGCCGCGACGCGGGCCCTGGCTGCCCTCGCCAAGGAGGAGGTCCCCGACTCGGTGATGCGCGCCTACGGGCTCGACCGCCTCAAGTTCGGTCCCGACTATCTGATTCCCAAGCCGTTCGACCCGCGCGTCCTCTTGTGGGTCGCGCCCGCCGTCGCGTGGGCGGCTGTGGCCTCCGGCGTCGCGGGCCGGATGATCGACGTGGCGGAGTATCGTGCCGAGCTCGAGGCCCGGCTCGGCCGCGCGCGCCAGGTGATGCGCGGCTTGATGACGCGGGCGGAGCAGGACCCGCAGCGCATCGTCTTCCCCGAGGGCGAGGATCCGCGCATTCTCCGGGCCGCGCGCATCCTGGCGGACGAGGGGATCGCGCACCCGATCCTGCTGGGCGACCCCGATGCGATCCGCCGCCAGGCCGACGACGCGGCCGTCACGCTCGAGGACATCGAGCTGGCAAATCCGCGGACTGCCCCTGATCGCGACGCGATGGCGCAGGAGCTGTGGCAGCGCCGCCAGCGGCGCGGGATCACGCTGCGCGAAGCGCGCGCGCAGGCGCTCGATCCGATGTACTACGGGCTCCTCATGCTCCGCTCGGGCCGCGCCGACGCCCTGGTCGCCGGCGCGGACATGTCGTACCCGGACGCGATCCGGCCCGCGCTCGAAGTGATCGGCGCCGAGCCGGGGCGCAAGCACGTCAGCGGCATCTATATGATGATCTTCCGCCAACAGACGTTCTTCTTCGCCGACACCACGGTGAACATCGACCCGGACGCGGAGACGCTGGCGGAGATCGCGTCGGCGACGGCCAGCTTTGTGTCGCGGCTCGGCGTGGAGCCGCGCGTCGCGATGCTGTCGTTCTCGAACTTCGGATCGGTGAAGCACCCCGCCGCCGACAAGGTGAAGCGTGCCGTGGCGCTGCTGCATGAGCGCGAGCCGGGTCTGCAGGTAGACGGCGAGATGCAAGCCGACACGGCGGTGGTGGAGCGGATTCTGACCAAGACCTATCCCTTCGCCAAGCTGCGCAGCGCCGCCAACGTGCTGATTTTCCCCAGCTTGGACGCCGCGAACATCGCCTACAAACTGCTCGACCGGCTGGGCGGGGCGCAGGCGATCGGTCCCATCGTGGTGGGAATGGACCGGCCGGTCCACGTCTTGCAACGCGGATCGGAGGTGCCCGAGATCGTGAATATGGCGGTCATCGCCGCCGTAGACGCCCTGGAACATCGCCGGAGCCCCGCGACGTGACCATCACCGCTCCCGTCAGGCTCGCGCCGCGGCTGGCGATGCACCACAACCTCACGCCCCCCGAGCTCTACGAGCACGCGGTGCGGCGCGGGGAGGGCGTGATCGCGGCGAACGGACCGTTCTGCGCCGTCACCACGCCCCACACCGGCCGCAGCCCCAACGACAAGTTCTTCGTGCAGGAGCCGGGCTCGAGCGAGCGCATCTGGTGGGGCAAGGTGAACCAGCCGCTCGCGCCGGAGCAGTTCGAACGGCTACCGGGAGCCGACCCGGCGTACCGCCTGCCGATTCGGTTCGTCACGCCGAACGCGTGGCACGCGCTGTTCGTCTACAACATGTTCCTGCGCCCGGGCGAAGGTGACCTGCAGAGCTTCGCGCCCGGCTTCCAGGTGCTGCACGCCCCCGAGCTGCATGCCGATCCCGCGGTCCACGGCACGAAGTCGGGCACGTTCATCGTCGTGAGCTTCGCGCACAAGACGATCCTGATCGGCGGGACGCGCTACGCGGGGGAGCTGAAGAAATCGATCTTCACGATCCTCAACTATCTCCTGCCGGCGCGCAGCGTGCTCCCGATGCACTGCTCGGCCAACGTCGGCGAGGGCGGCGACGTCGCGCTCTTCTTCGGGCTCTCCGGCACCGGCAAGACGACGCTCTCGGCCGACCCCGAGCGCAAGTTGATCGGCGACGACGAACACGGGTGGTCCGACCAGGGCGTGTTCAACTTCGAGGGCGGCTGCTACGCCAAGGTCATCCGGCTGTCGCGCGACGGCGAGCCCGAGATCTTCGCGACCACCCGGCGGTTCGGGACGGTGCTCGAGAACGTGGTCGTGGATCCCGAGACCCGCGCCATCGACCTCGACGCGGATGAGATCACCGAGAACACGCGGGCGTCGTATCCGATCCATTTCATCCCGAACCACATCCCGGGGGGCATCGGAGGGCATCCGTCGCACATCGTGTTCTTGACCTGCGATGCCTTCGGCGTGATGCCGCCGATCGCGCGGCTCACGCCCGCCCAGGCGATGTATCACTTCATGTCGGGATATACCGCTAAGGTCGCCGGCACGGAGCGGGGCGTGACCGAGCCGAAGGAGACTTTCTCGGCGTGCTTCGGCGCGCCCTTCCTGCCGCTCCACCCGCACGTCTACGCCGACATGCTGGGCGCCCGGATCGCGCAGCACGGCGTGCAGTGCTGGCTCGTGAACACCGGCTGGACCGGCGGGCCGTTCGGCATCGGGCACCGCATGCGGCTGTCGCACACGCGCGCGATGATTCGAGCGGCGCTGTCGGGCCGGCTCGACCGCGTGCCGGTGCGGCGTGAGCCGGTGTTCGGCCTCGAGGTGCCGCAGCACGTCCCCGGCGGCGTCCCCGACGACGTGCTCGACGCGCGCCGCACCTGGACCGACACCTCCGCGTACGACACGCAGGCCGCGCGGGTCGCCGCACTGTTTCGCAAGAACTTCGAGCAATTCGCCGAGCGGGTGCACGACGCCGTGCGGGAGGCCGGTCCCAAGTCTTGACGCGGTTCGAGGTCGTCCGCGACCCCCTGTGGAACAACATCCGCCTCGAGCCCGAGGCCCTCGCGGTCGTGGACACGCCGGCCGTCCAACGCCTCCGCTACGTCCGCCAGCTGGGCCATGCCTTCCTCGTCTATCCCGGCGCCACGCACACGCGGTTCGAGCACGCCCTCGGCACCTACCACCTGGCGCGGCGCGTGCTCGCGCAGCTCGACGAGCTGGAAGGCCGCCGCCCCGACCCCGCCGAGGGGCTGGCCGTGCGGCTCGCCGCCCTGCTTCACGACATCGGCCACTATCCGTTTTCTCACGCCCTCGAGGAAGCGGGGTTACCGCACCACGAGGATCTGGCGGCGCGGCATCTGACGACCGGCCCGCTCGCGGGCGTGCTCGAACGCCTCGGCGTTCCCGCGTCTCGGTTGCTGCCGCTCATCCAGGGCACGAGCCCGTCGCCCCTGGCGGGGATCGTGGCGGGGTCGCTGGACGTGGACAAGCTGGATTATCTGTCGCGCGACGCGACGATGTGCGGCGTGCCCTACGGCGTGATCGACGTGGACCGGCTCCTGACGTCGCTCACGCTGGCGGATGGGCGCCTCGCGCTGCACGCCAAGGGGCTCGCCGCGCTCGAGTCGCTGCTGTTCGCGAAGTACCAGATGTATCGCAACGTGTATTGGCACCACGCGGTGCGCAGCGCCACGGCGATGTTCAAGCGGCTGGTGCGGCGCACGATCGCCGCGGGACGGATGTCGGCGGAGACGGTGGCGGTCGCGACCGATGACGGCTTGACCCACGAGCTGCAGCAGCACGACCCGACCGGCCTCGCCGCCGCCCTGCGGGAACGCCGGCTCGCCAAGCGGGCCCTCGATCTCGCCGGAACCGACTTGCCCGTGGAGACGGCGACGTGGCCGGCGACCGACCCCGATCTGTTACAGCAGGTGGAGGAGCGGCTGGCGCGCGAGGCGGGACTCGGCCCCGACGAGCTGTTTCTCGACTTCCCCTCGAAGCCCGGCATGCTGGACGTAACGATTCCGGTCGTCGGCCGCTCCGGAGGCGCTGCGCAACACATCGGCTTGCCGGGCGTGGCGGCGGAGCTGCATCGGTCGGCTCAGCGGCTGCGCGTGTTTGTGATGCGGCCGGTGAAGATCCCGGCGAAGAAGATCATCGACTTGGTGACGACCGCGAACCCCTAGACCTTCGGCGCCGTCGTCTCTCCCGATGTCCGGGGGCGTTTGCTCGTCTGTTGCGTGGTGTCGTTCGGATCGGGCGTCGGCGCGTCCACGGAGTCGATGCGCACGATGATCGCCGTGATGTTGTCGAGGCCACCGTGGCGGTTCGCTTCGGAGATGAGCGAGTCGACCTCCTCCTGCGGCATCCGCTCGGGCGAGAGGATCTCCGCGAGCTGATAGTCCTCCAGCATCCCCGTCAGGCCGTCCGAGGCCAACAGGAACACGTCCTTCGGCTTCACCGTCCCGGCATAGGTGTCCGGCATGACGTCGCTGTTCGCCCCTACACAGCGTGTGATGACGTTGCTGTAGGGGTGCGAGCGTGCCTGCTCCGGGGTCAGATACCCGGCGTCCACCTGCTCCTGCACGTAGGAGTGATCCTTGGTGACCTGGCTGAGACGGCCGTCGCGCAGCAGATAGGCTCGGCTGTCGCCGACCTGGCCGATGAGGAAGCGCGTCTCGTACAGCGCGAGCGAGGTGACGGTGGTGCCCATGCCACGCTTGTCGTGCTCGGTCAGCGTGCGCTGGAAGATCGCGCCGTTGGCCGTGCGGATCGCGGTCCGCATCCGCTCGGCGACCTGGTGGTCGTTCATGCCGCGCAACGAATCCAGCTCGCGCGCCACGAAGCGCACCGCCATCTCGCTGGCCACCTCACCCGCCGCGTGGCCCCCCATGCCATCGGCGACGATGAAGATGCCGCGGTCGGGAACCATGAGGTAGCTGTCCTCATTCCCCGACCGGATGATGCCGACATCGGTGCGGCCTGCAGAGGTGATGTGCACGCGAATCCTAGATGAGCACCCAGTACATGACGGCAACAACGGTAAGCATCAGCACGGCCGCGCTCCCCCCGCACCCCTTCCCCTTCTTTTGCTCGGCCACCACCGGTGGCTTCCCCTTCGGCTTAGCCTTGGCCGGCACCGGTGCAGCGGGCGCGGGCGCGGGCTTGGGCGGCGCCGCCGGCTTCATCGCCTCGAGCATCCGAGTGCCGCCCCCTTTGGCGACGCCCGCCGAATCGTCGGTGGGCTCGAACAGGAGCGAGATGTCGCCGAACCGGACGGTGACGCCCGGTGACAGGGGCGTCTCCCCCTTGACGCGTTCCCCGTCCACGAAGGTGCCGTTGGTGGAGTCGAGATCCACGAGCACCCACACGCCCTCGCGCCGCTGCAGCTTGGCGTGCGTGGTGGAGACCGATTCGTCCGGAATGACGAGGTCATTGTAGTCCGCCCGCCCGATGTTGGCCACGGGCGTTTTGACGACCAGCCGTTGGCCCTTCAGGGCGCCCGATCGGACCACGAAGTTTCCCAGCACCGGCGCGGGCGTGCCGTGCGTCGTCTGCTTGAGCCGCTCACCCGCCCCTGCCGGCGGCGCCGGGGGAGGGGCAGTGGGGGGGGGCGGGTTCGGAGCCTGGGGCGCGGCCGGCGGCGTGCTGGCGACCGGCCCCGGCTTAGGGTTTGGCGCGGCCTGCGACGCCGCATCGGCATAGAACCGAAAGTTCTCGTCCCCGATGCGGATCACGTCGGCCCGCGACAGGAGGCGCTGGCCCTCGATCCGGACCTCGTTGACGAACGTGCCATTGGTGCTGGAGTCGACGACGAGGTAGCCCTTGGGAGTCTGCACGATCTCGGCGTGGCGGCGCGAGACGTCCTTACCCGAGACGACCACGTCGCAGATCGCATCGCGCCCGAACACCAGGGAGGCACCCGCGATCGCGTACTCCCGCCCGTCGGTGAGCGACACAACCCGGCCCCCGGTGTTTGCGGTCGCCTTGCCGGCGCCGCGCGCTTCAGACTGGGCCTTCGCCATCGCTTCGGGGAGATTCATCGCCTGGACGTACTGGGTGCTGCCGCTGCGCCGCTCGTCGACGAACGTCAGCTCCTGGCCCGCGACTTCGACCTTGTCGCCATGGAGCAGCGGCGTCGGCTCCGCCCCCAGGCGGACCCCGTTGATCAAGACGTCCGCCTCAGGGACCGCTTTGGTGATCACGACCTGCCCGTCTGGGAGACCCTTCAGCTTGGCATGGCGAGGGAGAACGCCGGCAACGGAGAGATGGATGGCGCTACCGGGGTCGCTTCCCAGGAACACGTCCCCCGCAGGGATCGTGAACTTGCGCCCACCCATTTCAAGTAACGCCATGCACGCGCTCCTCCCACCGAATTGTGGCCAGGCGGGGAAGTTACGCCGGGCCGTATAACCGGGCAAGGAAGCTGGGTTTACGTGGCCAGGACCGATTCTTCGCGCCCGATCAAGCCACGCCGCAGCCAGTTCCAGAAGAGCAGCGAGCCAACGATCACCGTGGCGTAACTATTGATGAACCGCCAGATGAGCGTGTAGCTCGGCGTCAGCTCGCGCGGCACGTACATGGACATCACCGCCGCGGAGATCAGCTCGGCGAGACCCGAGCCTCCGGGCGTGGGCGCAAAGTACAAAAGGAAGGTGAGGAACGTCTGCACCAGCAGGATGTCGGTGAAGTCGGCCGGGATTCCCAGAACGCGCAGCGTTACGTACCCGGCGAGCAGCTTGTTGGCGTGCGATGGCGCCGAAATCAGGATCGCGAGGAGGAGGGTGAAGAGGCCCCGGGGACTCCCGAAGGCCACCATGCAGTCGTGGGCGCTGTCGATACCCTCCGACAGCGCCGACATCCGGGCCGCCGCCTTCTCGCTGCGCAGTGCCAGCCGGCCCGCCACCCATTTGACCAGACGGCGGAGCGCGTCGGGGAAGAAAATGGCGACGAGCATCACCGCCCCGATCAGTCCGAACAGCGTGAGGCTGGTCTTGAAGAGGCCGTACAGGGTGATGCCCAGGACCAGCCCATGCTGCTCGAGCGACCGGCCGGCGCCAAACCAGATCGCGAGGGGCCCGGCGATCGCGAAGAAGGCGACGGTCGCCACGAACGTCATGAACACCGACGTCAGCGCCTCGGGGAGCTTCACGCCCGCCCGGCGCATCGTCCAGATGATCATGGGAGAGGCGCCCGACTGGAACGGAGTCAGGTAGGCGCCCCAGGCGCCCATGCCGCCCGCCAGGATCATGTCGCGCAGCCGGACGGTGGGATGGACGTGGCGGGCGCAGACCCAGAGACGCAGCCCGCCGCCGATCCAATCCATCGACGCGAGCGCCAACCCGACCACCATCCAGCCCCAATGGAGGCTCAGAAACGGCGTCAGGAAGACGTCGAAGCGGTCTCCGAACCGGATGAGGTAGTAGGAGAACAGGATCGCGACCCCTGCGAGCGAGATCCCGGCAAAGAGCTCGAGGCCGCGGCGCAGTAGACGCGGGGTTAGGGCTAGGGCCATCTGAGCGCCAAAGCTGTTATTTTAGAAGGTTATGCGCCATCCCCCCGAGCAGGTCGTCCTCCACAACGTGCGGCAGCACAACCTGAAGGGCATCACGGTCGCCTTCCCTAGGCGGGCGCTCTCGGTCGTCACTGGGCCCTCTGGGTCCGGCAAAAGCTCGCTGGCTTTCGATACCCTCTACGCCGAGGGCCAGCGCCGCTATATCGAATCGCTCTCGACGTATGCCAAGCAGTTCCTCGAACGGATGCCGAAACCCCTCGTCGACGCGATGGAGGGCCTATCCCCCGCGGTGGCGATCGAGCAAAAGAACCCGACCACGTCGAGCCGCTCCACGGTCGGGACCGCCACGGAGATCTACGATTTCCTGCGGGTCCTGTGGGCGCGAGCGGGAACGCAGGCGTGCGTCCGTTGCGGCGCCGAAGTGAAGGTGGATACGGTGCAGGAGGTGGTGGATGCACTGCGTGGGGCGTGGGGCGTGGGGAGTGCGGAGTATCCAGTCGTCGTGTCTTTCCCTTTGCCTGCGTCGGCACATCGTCCGGATGTGGAGGTCGCCGCACAGCTCCGGGCTGCAGGCTTCGTTCGCGCGCAGGTCGACGGCGACACCGTGCGGCTGGACGATGCGGGCGCGGAGCAGCGCGTGCGCGATGGGAAAGACGTCCTCGTGCTGGTAGATCGTATCTCCGCGACCGAGGAGAATCGGGGGCGGCTGGCCGACGCAATCGCCACGGCCTTCAGCGAGGGCGAAGGCGTGGCCGTGGCTCTCAGCAACGGCGACCGGCGGCGTTTCTCGGAGCACCCCACCTGCTCGGCGTGCAGCACGCCGGCCCCGGCCCTCGCGCCGACGCTCTTTTCCTTCAACAACCCGCGCGGGGCGTGCCCGGCCTGCAACGGCTTCGGTGCGATTCTCGAATACGATGAGTCGCTCATCGTCCCCGATTCCACTCGCTCGTTGGCCGCCGGTGCGCTCGACCCGTGGACCAAACCGCGCTACGAGGGGCGGCGCCGGCTGCTGCGCGAGACGGCACGCGCGCGCCGCATTCCGCTCGATGCGCCCTGGCGGGATCTCGCCAAGGAAGACCGGCGCTTCCTGCTGCGGGCCAACGAAGGCCGCTACCTCGGGGTCTTTCCGTTCTTAGGGGCGCTCGAGGACAAGCGTTACAAGCAGTACATCCGGGTGTTCCTGCGTCAGTACCAGCTCGCCAAGACCTGTCCCGCCTGTGGCGGCGCGCGGCTCAAACCCGAGGCGCTCGCGGTCCGCGTCGCCGGTAAGACGATCGCCGAGGGCACGGCGCTCACCGCCGCCGACCTCGCCGTCTGGCTCGGCGCGCTCGAGCTGCCGCCCTTCCGGCAGCAGGTCGCCGACCACATTCTGGGGGAGCTGACCGCGCGCGTCGGGTTCGTGAACGACGTGGGTCTGGGCTATCTGACGCTCGACCGGCTGACGCGCACCTTGTCGGGGGGCGAGGCGCAGCGTATCGCCCTGTCCAACGCGCTCGGGTCGCACCTTGTGGACACGCTCTACGTCCTCGACGAGCCCTCCATCGGCCTGCACCCGGCGGATGTCGACCGCCTGCTCGGTCTGCTGCGCCGCCTCTCGAGCTCGGGCAATACGGTCGTCGTCGTCGAGCACGACCCGGCTGCGATGCGCGCCGCCGACTGGATGGTCGAGCTGGGTCCGGGCAGCGGGACGAACGGCGGACAGCTCGTGTATGAAGGGCCCGCGGCCGGCGTGCGCGAGGCGGGAACGCTCACGGGCCAGTACCTGACCGGCGAGAAGCGGATCGGCGTGCCGTCGGCCCGGCGCCCCGCGGCGCGCTGGCTCGACATCCAGGGTGCCCGGCTGCACAATCTCGCCGGCGTGAGCACGCGGATTCCGTTCGGCACGCTTACCGCCGTGACGGGCGTCTCGGGCTCGGGGAAGTCCACGCTCGTGCACGACGTGCTGTACCGCCAGCTCGAGTCGCGGCTCCGGGGGACGCACAGCGCCAAGCAGCATTTGGGCGAGGCCGTGGGCACCGTCACCGCCCTCAAGGGGTGGGAGCACCTCGAGGATGTCGTGCTGATCGACCAGACCCCGATCGGCCGCACGCCACGATCGAATCCCGTGACTTACGTGAAGGCGTTTGATGAGCTGCGCGCCCTGTTCGCCGCCGAGCCGCTGTCACGGGCGCGCGGGTATACGCCGAGCACGTTCTCGTTCAATGTTGCGGGGGGTCGGTGCGAGGCATGCGAGGGCGCCGGGCACGTCCTGGTCGAGATGGTCTTTCTCGCCAACGTCTTTGTACCGTGCGAGGCGTGCGGGGGGAAACGATTCAAGCGCGAAGTACGAGAGGTGAAGCTCCAAGGACAGTCGAAACAGTCGATCGACCAGGTCTTGGAGTGGACCGTAGACGAGGCGATTCAGCGGTTGCACCGCCATCCCCGGCTCGGCCGCGCGCTCTGGCATCTTCAGCAGGTCGGGCTGGGCTACCTCCAGCTCGGCCAGCCCGCGACGACGCTCTCGGGGGGCGAGGCGCAGCGTCTCAAGATCGCGCGCGAGCTGGCCGTCGCCGCGAGCCGCACGCGCGGGAAGCGCAAGCTCTACATCTTAGATGAGCCCACGACAGGACTGCATCTCGATGATGTGCGGGTGTTGTGCCGGGTGCTCGATCGGCTGGTTGACGCGGGACACACGGTGCTCGTCATCGAGCACAACCTCGACGTGATCAAGCGCGCCGACTGGGTGATCGATCTGGGACCTGGGGCTGGAGCGGAGGGAGGCCGCATCGTGGCGGAAGGAACGCCGGAGGACGTGGCCGCGGTGGCCACTTCAGTGACGGGCCGGTACCTCGGAGACTTGGCGTGACGCCGCGGCGCGCGGATGTGCTCCTCGTCGCCGCGACGGCGGTGTGGGGCGTGAGTTTCGTGGTGGTGAAGGACGCGCTCGCCGTGGCTCCACCGCTCACGTTTCTCGCGGTGCGGTTCGCGATCGCGACCGTCGCGTTGGCGCCGTTCACCGATTTCGCGGCGCCTCCGTCCAAGCCCGAGCGGCGAGGCGCTCTGCTGCTCACCGCCCTGCTCGCGATCGGGTTCGCGGCGCAGGCCGTGGGCCTGCAATACACGACTCCCGCGCGCTCGGCGTTCATCGTCGCGCTTTCATCGGTGTTCGCACCGGTGGTGGCGTTCGCCGTGTTGCGGCAGCGCCT
>WNFK01179665.1_pt1 | contig 11239 bp, 13 predicted proteins | sample 5400281 | NCBI WGS metagenome assembly WNFK01 (sample SAMN13153350, study PRJNA577476) | soil metagenome | isolation source: 20 cm soil on Douglas fir-dominated hillslope | place: USA:California | collected 2013-09-17
GACGTCGCCAGGGCCGACGAAGACGGCTACCTCGATCGCAAGAAAGACATGGTGCTCAGCGGCGGCACGCCGATCAACTGGCACGATCGCACTTTTAGTCCTTCTAAACTGAACCGCGGTCGCAGCCTTGAGCGCAATCGACGTGAATTGCATACTTGCAGCATGATGACTTTAGACCAGCCATGATGCCGCACATCTACGAACACGTGTTCGAGCAGTTCCGTATCGTTGGTACCGATGACAGTTCGATCGCGGATAATTTCGCCGATTACGCACAATGGCTGGAATCGCCGGGCTGTCTTTTCCAGCGCAACAATTTCGTTCTGAGCAGCCAGATTCGCAGCGAAGGCATCATCAAGGCGGGACTGTTCCTGACGGTGGTGCTGAAAGGGACGGGCGGCGGCGGGCCGCGCCAAGGCACAAGCCGGTTTTGTTACACGGATAATACGATTGCCGTCATGGCGTTGAGGGAACCGACGCCGTGCGGCGGCGATGCGCCGCGCGGCGCTCATATGCGAGCTGCAAGCATTGCCTTTCCCGTCTCGTCTCTCGAGCGGCTCGGGTTGCGGAACGAGTTCCTCGATCTGTTCGGTGCGCAGCACCCCACCGCTTTCGTCGCCTCCATCAAGGCATCGCCCCGGCTTCAGGCTATTGCCATGGAAATGATTACTCCGGTCGCTGAAGGCAGGACCGGCGAGCTGCTGCTGTCGGCTCACGCAACTGAAATCCTTGCCCGCGTCATGGTCGCGTTGCGTGCCAAGGGTGAGAGCGGTGCCGTTGCAGACCAGAGGCGAATGCGTCTCCAGGCGGTCAGGGACCTGATCGAATCCGACCTTCGGCATCCCTGGACGATTGCGGAATTGGCCCGGCATGCCGGATTGGGCCGGCGCTCTTTCAATGCGCAATTTCATCGGATGTACGGCGTCAGTGCGTCGGACTATCTGAGGACAAGCCGGCTTACCTCTGCCCGCGAAGCATTGTTGCATCAGGGATTGTCGGTCATGGAAGCTGCGTACGCCGTCGGATACGCCAATCCGGCGAATTTCTCCACGGCGTTTCGCAAGCACTTCGGATACGTGCCGAGCAGTTGCCATCGCGACAAGCTCTCCTGACGCTGATCCAATCCGGGAAAATGGCGGACCGCCAATTCCGATCCGGTGGGGGCGCTGGCGCACGCCGGTAACAAGAGATCGGCTGCGGCGGAATGCCTCAGCGTCTAATTTGGAGAGCGTCAACACACGATCAAAGGCTTTTTGCGCAAGCGCAAAGGCACCTGAAAATCAAATCTGTTCTCTCCCCACTGGGACAGTTGGATACAGGGGTGAGACTGCGATGGAGTTCGACTGCGAGAGGCCGCGCGCATGGGTTGCTTCGTCGAAAGGCCTCTTCTGCGCGACCGTACTCGGCCTGAGCATGCAGATCGAGCCGGCGTTGGCGCAAGGAGGCGGAGGCTCCGACCAGAGGTCGGGTCAGTCGCTTCCGCCTGTTACGATCGATGCGCCAAAGCCGCAATCGGCCCGTCCTGCGCAACCCGCGCGGAGGGCAGCACGATCGCAAAGCGTTTCACGGCGGGTCGCCGCCCCCGCGCAGCGGCAAGCCGTGGAACCCGGCGCCCGCGGTGCGGTCGGCGAGCGTGCCAATGGACCGGTGGTCGGCTATCTCGCCAATCAAAGCGCGAGCGGCACCAAGACCGATACGCCGCTGCTTGAAACGCCGCAGTCGATCTCGGTCGTGACCAAGGACCAGATCGCGGCGCAGGGCGCGCAAACCATCGTCGAAGCGCTGCGCTACACGCCAGGCGTGACCCTCGATACTTTCGGCGCCACCACATTTTTCGACTCCGGCAAGCTCCGCGGTTTCGACGCGCCGCGCTATCTCGATGGCCTTCGGCTGCCGATCGACCCTGGAACGCAGTTCGCCTATCCGCGCATCGAGCCGTACGGTCTGGAGCGACTGGAAGTGCTGAGAGGGCCATCGTCGGGCCTTTACGGACAGACCGATCCGGGCGGCCTGATAAATATGATCAGCAAGCGGCCGACGGCGTTGCCACAGCACGAGATCGTCGGCACCTTCGGTTCGTTCGATCGCTTCCAGGGCGCCTTCGACACGTCTGGACCGATCGACAAGAACGGTGAGTTTCTTTACCGGCTCGTCGGTCTTGCCCGAAGCACCGACGGGCAGCAGGACTTCGTGCACGAGAACAAGGTGTTTATCGCGCCGAGCCTGACGTGGCGGCCGACGATGGACACCTCGTTTACGCTGCTGTCGCACTATCAGAACGTCGACAACAAGGGGTGGCAGCAATATGTGCCCGGCGGCGCGTCGCTATTGCCCAATCCATTCGGGCGTGTTCCCTACAGCCGCTATCTCGGCGAGCCCAGCGCTGACGGCTACAAGCTGGAACAGTTTTCGCTTGGCTATGCGTTCGAGCATCGTTTCGACAACAATCTGCAGTTCCGCTCCAATTTTCGCTACTTCGACGTGTCGAATAATCTCGTGGGCGTTCGCTCCGAAGGTTTCTTTGGCGCACCTCCGTCCGTCACCGGCGTGCTCGCGGATTTCAGAACCGGGCCACGCTCGATCAATTATGTGAACTCGGCCGTGCAGAATGCCGCACTGGATAATCAGGTCCAGGCCGACTTCGCGACCGGTCCGCTCATTCACAAGGTCCTGGTCGGGTTCGACTATCAGTACCAGACCGCGACCTCGGACTATAAGTTCGCGTCGATCGCACCGATCGACGTCTTCGCTCCGGTCTATGGCGCCTTCCTGCCGCCGCCGAGTACGCTGCCGTCCTTTATCAACACGGACACCTCGCTGAAGCAGGCAGGGCTATATGCCCAGGATCAGATCAAGCTCGATCGCTGGACGCTGACGCTCACGGGACGGCAGGATTGGGCGCAGGCAGAAACCGTCAGCAAGGGCATTTTCCCCGCAGCCGGAACCTATCTGCAGAACGACAGGGCCTCGACGGGTCGCGTCGGTCTGAACTACCTGTTTGTCGCCTTACGTCAATTACTCGACCTCGTTCGTGCCGACGTCGGGCACCGACCAGTTCGGAAACATATTCAAGCCGACGACGGGCGAGGGTGCCGAGATCGGCCTCAAGTTCAAACCGCTCGGATCGAATTTGATGCTGACGGCCGCATTTTTCGACACCACCCAGCAGAATGTGCTGACCGCCGATCCGACTAATATCGCCTTCAGCGTCCAGACCGGCGAAGCACGGGTGCGGGGATTTGAATTCGAGGCGCGTGGCAGCGTCACTCGTGAACTCGAGATCGTCGGCGGCTACAGCAAATACGATCCGAGGGTCACAAAGAGCAACGACGGCTTCGTCGGCAATTATCTGGTCAACACCGCGCTCGAACAGGCCTCGCTATGGGCCAAATACACATGGTATGACGGCCCGGTCGCAGGTCTCGGCATCGGCGGCGGTGTGCGTTACGTCGGCGAGAGTTTTGGCGATGCCGCCAATACGATTCTAATCCCGGACTACGCCTTGTTCGATGCCACCATCAGCTTTGATTTCAAATATCTGCGCCCCGACCTCAAGGGATGGAGCGCTCAGATCAACGCGACCAATCTCACAAACCGCTACTATGTAGCATCCTGCGTGACGAGCTTTGCCTATTGCGGTCTCGGTGCGGCCCGTACGGTTCTCGGAACCGTCAAATACGCCTGGAACTAGGAGACGAGTTTTGGCGTCCGGAAGTTCGTCGCTGCGAAAGTGGGCATGGGTCCACAAATGGTCCAGCATCGTCTGCACGATCTTCATGCTGCTGCTGTGCATCACGGGCCTGCCGCTGATCTTCCACGAGGAGATCGACGATCTGCTTCATGAACAGGTGAAGGCGGCGGCGGTGCCCGAGCGTACGCCGCTTGCGGATCTCGACCGCGCGGTTGCAAGCGGCCTTGCGGCCGCGCCAAAGCAGGTCGCGCACTTCCTGATCTGGGATCCCGACGATGCCAATTCGCTGTTGTTGAGCGTCGGCCCATCGATCGACGTCAACCCGACTGATAATCGCATCATCCGGGTTGACGCACATACTGGCACCTTCCTCGACGCACCCGACCTTACCAGGCGTTTCACCTACATCATGCTCAAGCTCCACACCGACATGTTCGCCGGCCTGCCCGGAAAGCTGTTTCTGGGGCTGATGGGCATCCTGTTTTGTGCAGCGATCGTATCGGGCATCGTCGTCTACGCGCCGTCGATGCGGAAGCTGAACTTCGGCGCCTACCGACGCGAACGGCCTCGCATCGTCCGGTGGCTCGATCTGCATAACCTCGCCGGCATACTGCTCGTCGTGTGGATGCTGGTGGTTGGGTTCACCGGTGTCATCAATACCTGGGCCGACCTTGTCATCAAGGTCTGGCAATTCGGACAGCTTGCCGAGATGACGTCGCAATATGCCGACCGCCCTCCGGTCACTCAGCCGACGTCGCTGACGGCTGCGGTCGCAACGGCACAGCAAGCGCAACCAGATATGAAACCGGCCTTCGTGGCGTTTCCCGGCTCCATCTTCAGCAGCAAGAGCCACTACGGCGTCTTCATGCGCGGCAACACACCGTTGACCGCAAAGTTGTTGAAGCCTGCCCTCATCGATGCAGCCACCGGGAAATTGACCGATACAAGGAATCTGCCCTGGTACGTCACCGCGCTATTGATTTCACAACCGCTTCACTTTGGCGATTACGGCGGCATGCCCCTGAAAATCATCTGGGCAGCGCTCGACGTCATCACCATCGTCGTTTTGATAACCGGCCTCTATCTGTGGCTGCGCCGCCGTCAGTCGGGTTCGAGCGTGGAAAGAATGCTGGCCGCGACGCAAGCCGCGTCGAACGATCCGGTGCTGACCTCATGACCAGCGCCCGTCCTGGCGTTCGACGAAAAACCATCGGGCAGGTATTCGGCATCCCGCTGCTGATGGCACTTCTCAGCGCCATTGGTCTGGTATCCGCGCTCGTCGGCGACGGAATTTGGGATAGTGTTTCCTGGGTCATGCTTTTGTTTCCGATCCTGCTTTGCGGCTATTGTCTGCGGCAAGTCCAGAAATGAATCGAATGTAGATCACTCGTTGCATGGAGCAGCAATTGACGGTCTCTGTCGAAGTGCAGATTGTGAAGATCTCAAAATCGACTCGCGCAAGATCATCGGCGGCGAACAGGGATCTGGTCTGCCAACATATTTCAGGCGTCAAACCGACACAGGTTTGCCGCGCGACAGGTCCGATTTTTGCCGCTCGCCCGGCCTACCGCTTCCGTCATCGTCATCGATTGGCACGCATCGATGACGGGACGGGGATATTCAAAAACATCCTGACGACATGATCGAGAGGCGTTGGCGGTTTCGAGGCTGTCGTCGACGTAACCGCAGCCTGCAGGCGGTCCAATGCCACAGTTCCGTTATCGAGCCGTCACGCACGCAGGAGAAATCATCGTCGGCGAAGTCGACGCCTCATCGCGTGAGGAGGTGGTGCGGCGCATCGAGTATCTGGGACACCTGACGATTGATGCCGAGGTCGCGGCAACGGGAATCCTGACCCGCAGCCACCGACGCGGCGGAAAGCCGCCGCGGTCTCGCGACGTTTCCATTTTTTTACGCCAGCTCGCACTGCTGATCGGCGCCGGATTGACGCTCGAAGCGGCGCTCCAAACGCTCGGTGAAGACACCAGCAAGGCATTGGCCGGCTTCTCCAATGGGCTGCGCGCATCGATCTCCGCGGGCGAAAGCTTCGCGGAGGCCCTGGAACACCATTCCTCAATCATCGATCCCGCCTATGTCGCCATGGTGCGGGTGGGGGAGGCGTCGGGCAAGCTCGAAGCGGTGTTGCGCGCGATCGTCGAAGATCGAACGCGCCGGGAGCTGATGACTGATCGGATCAACTCGGCGATCCGCTATCCCCTGTTTCTTATCGGCACCGCCACGATCATTCTCTTGTTTTTTCTGATCTACGTGGTCCCGCAGTTCGAGCCGGTGTTCAAGGACCTCGGAGGGCGTCTTAATTCGGGGGCGGCGTTGATCGTGGCCGCCTCCATTTGGCTGCGTAGCAATGTCGACTTGTTTCTGGGGATGTGTTTGTCTTTGGTGCTTGGCGCCTGGCTATTGTTGAGCAGGCGCGAATGGCGGGCGCGGATGGTCGCTGCGATCGCAAGGCTTCCGGGAATTTCGGGGCCGATGGGCGACCGGCGTACCGCGCGGATCGTCGGAACGCTCGGCCTTCTGCTCGAAAATGGCGTGGCGCTTCCGACCGCGCTGAAAATTCTACGCGATGTCCTGACCGAGCCGGACTACGTTGCCGCGGTCGACCGTGTGCACGAGCAGGTGCGAAATGGTCGACGTTTCGCTGACGCCCTGGCGGAAACCAATCTGCTTCCGCCGCTGGATCTTGCCTCCATCGTTCGTCAGGCGTCGCATTTCTATGAACACAAGCTCGGCATGGGCCTCGACAGGCTGATGGGCGCGATCGGGCCCGCCACGATTGTTGTTGTCAGTATTGTCATCGGCACCCTGATCGTATCGATCATGAGCGCGCTTCTCAGCATTACGGAACTTGCGCAATGATCAGGGTCGCGAGGATAGATCGGGTTCTGCAGCCGAAACCTCGAACGCGGACCACCGATCGATACGCCGGCTTCACGCTCATCGAGGTCGTGGCCGTGATGCTCATTATCGCATTGGTCGCGTCGCTTGCGGTCACGATGATGCCCGGCACTGGACGAGGCCGGCTCAAGGCCCTGACGCTCGAAACTGCCGCGCTGCTTCGGCGCGAGCGTCTCGGTGCAGTTCTGACGGGGCGAGACCGTCAGGTGTCTATCGATGGCGAGCGTCGTGTTCTGGTCGGTGACGGTGGCGATGTCGTCGCAATCCCGCGCGACGTCGTCCTCGACATCCTCGGCGTCGACGCATTGTGGTCGGGGCGCCAGGCTGTCGTTCGTTTTAATCCGGACGGAGCCTCCACCGGAGCGGTGCTGAAACTGTCACGTGAGAAGGCCGAATATGAAATTCGCGTCAATTGGTACACCGGCGGCGTCGCGATCGCACCGTGACGGCGGCAGCAACGGGCGGGCGGGTTTCACCCTGCTCGAGGCCCTCGTTGCGTTGGCGCTGGTTCTCGCTTTTGCAGCCGTGCTTGGTCCGCACCTGTCTCAGGCGCGCCGCATCATGGCCCAGGCCGACGGCCGGGTCGCGGCGCAAGTGCTGCTGCGTTCGCTGCTCGATGCCCCTTTCGACCGTTCCGGCCTGGTGAAGGCCTCGCGGGACGGCGAAACCGGCGGACTGCGATGGCGTATCGTCGCCGAACCGGTTGTCGCCGCCGCGCCCGGCGCACCGGACCGACCGAATTGGCTGGCGTTTCGCGTGATGGCAAGCGTGGCGTGGGGCTCCGGTCAGGCCATTACGGCGGAAACAATACGGCTCGGCAGGCCGCCGCCGGAGTAATGAAAATGCAGCGGGACCAAACGCGTGCCGGATGTGATGGCTTCACCTTGGTGGAGGTTCTCGCCGCGCTTGCGATCGCCTCCGTGATCATCATGGCCAGCACTGCGCTGATTCACAACGTGGCGCTTTTTTTCGACCGCGGAACCCGGGGTGTGACCGAAGCGGAGCGCCTGATGCTCGCTGTCGAGCGTCTGGCTGGCGATTTCAGCTCGGCCCGCTTCATTTCGCGAAGAACGGAGGACGGTGCCGCCGCCGCTGCCTTCGCCGGCGAACCGGCCAGCAGTGAACGGCCGGCGAGCATCATCTTTGTCGGGGCCGGCCGCGCTGCGTCGGGGTCGCGCGACGACGACCTCATCAGTTTGATGGTCGAGGAGGACGGTGAAGTCAGGCGCCTGGTCAGACGTCGTGCGAACTGGCCCGGACCGCGCACGCGCTTCGAGGATGTGACGCCGCAAGATCCGGTCGTTCTGATCGAGGGCAAGTTGGACATTTCATTCGTGTTCGGGCGCGTCACGCCGGATGGCGCCCTCGCGTGGTACGCCAGCTGGGCTGGAGAATGGGTGTTGCCCCGCTACGTGCGGTTGATTCTGCGGGACCGGGCCACCGGCGCCGATCTGCTCGGCGAAGCCGATTTCGTGATTCGCGCCAATGCTCCCGCGGCCTGCGGGCGATCCGACGCGGCTGTGGCTTGCCTGTCCGTTGCGCCTTCGGTGCAGAGCGACGCATCCGAGGCGGAAAGGCAAGTGCGATGAAACGCAGCGATCCGCGCCGCGGCGTGATTTTGGTGACCGTTCTGTGGTCGATCGCGCTGCTGTCGGCGCTTGCGATGGCGGCGTCGGTCACCTTCCGCGGGTTCGCGGGCGTTATGGCGGTCGAGCGCGATCGCGTGCAGGGCGACGCGCTTCTGTCGGCGGGGCTCGAGACGGCTGCCGGCATCATCGACACGTTGGGCGATGCCCCGCTTTTGGATGTCGAAGCGAAGGTCAACCTTGCCACCGGTTCGGTACGCTCGCGCCTCAGCGATGAGGGTGGCCGCATCGACGTTGGAAAAGCGCCCGCCGTAGTTCTCGCCGCGCTGTTGCGCTCCGTCGGTGCTACGGAGGCCGCGGCGAACGATGTCGCGCAGCGAATCGTTGAACGACGCTATCCCGGCAATGCGGCTCGTCCGAATACCGCGGTTCGTTCGACCAATGGCGCCACCAGGACGCCGGGAACGGGGCAGCCATTTTCCGACGTGCGGCAGCTCCAGCTCATTCCCGGAATGCTCCCGGACTGGGTGGCTGCAGTTGCGCCGCTTGCGACTGTATTCGGCGACGAAACCGTAAATCCGCTCACCGCGCCACCGGGCGTCATCGCGGCACTCCCTGGAGTCGAGAGGGATCAGGTCGCCGCGTTTCTCAAGGCGCGCCGCAGTTTTCCGGCGGATGTCGATCGACTCGTGCGGCTTGTCGGGCCGGCGCAACGTTATCTGGCGGTCAAGCCGCCGCGCGTCGCGTCGGTGGAGCTCATGGCCGAACTCGCGAACGGCTATGCCGTTGCCGCTCGGTCGGTGATCGCTGTCCTGCCTCAGGATAGCCAACCTTATCGCGTACTTGTCTGGACCCCGGTGCCATCCCCCAGGCTCCTTTAGGGGATCGTCCGAAAGCGCAAAGGCAGAGTCATGCGTATCGGCGCTATCTTGAGACGATGGATCGAAATCCTTGCGACGCTGTACCTAGCCTGGTGTGAAAGCCGGCGTGAACATCGCTCGCTGATCGTCACGCGCCAGAACCAGCATGTCTTCGTTCGGCGAGCGGAGCCGAACCGAGATGCGATGCTGCGGGACGCTCAGGCAGGAAACATTCTCGCGACCTTGACCCTTGGAACGGGAGTTTCGGTGGATGCGTCGCGCGCGGTCAACAACAGTTTTGTGATTTTGGAGTTTCCCGCCGACAAAGTCGTGGTGCGGCGAATCAGCGTACCGGCGCAGGCGCGCAAGTTCCTGTCCGGAGTCATCCGCAACCAGATCGAGCGCCTGTCGCCTTGGCCGGCCAATGACGTCGTGTATGGGTTCGCGGCCGAAGCGGGCGCAGGCGATGCCGCGGCGGTCGAGGTACGAATTCTCATGGCGGCGCGCAGCGAAGTCGACGCGGCGCGGCAGGATCTGGCCGCGCTCGGCATACCGGTCGATCGGGTCGTGGCGCGTGACTCAGACGGCGAAGCCACCGATGAGGTCACGGGTTCGGTAACGTTGTGGTCGCGGCTTGCGGACACGTCGCGTGACAGCCTTGGCGACGCGGTCCGGACCATTGGTATCGGGATTGCCGCCTCAGTGACGGCGAGTGTCGTTCTGAGTTTGTGGGCGTTGGCGTCGGCCGCCTCGATTCGAAATGAGAGTGAGGACATGGCCGCCCGCTCCAAGGTCTTGCAGCGACAGGTTCAAACCGGCCGTTCGGCATCTTCGATGGCATCAATGCCGCCGGCAGAGCGGGCGTGGCTCTCAAAAGAGATGTCCATATCCAGCGTGATCGTGATGGAGGCGCTGTCTCGGGCTCTGCCCGAATCCGCCTATGTCACCGAAATTCGCCTGGAAAAGGAAAACCTCCGGATTATGGGGCTGGCCGACGATGCTCCGGGATTGCTCGCACCACTTGAGCGATCCGAGCATATGACCGACGTTCATTTCTTTGCGCCGACGGCGCGAGGGCCGGACGGCAAACTTTTCAGGTTTTCCATCGAGGCGCGCGTCGAACCGCGCATCAAGGTTGGGGAGGATTAAGGTATGCCGAGACTCGACCGCGAGCAGGCAATTTCCGTCGCGGTTCTTGTTCTGCTGCTTCTGGTGTCCGCGTCCGTGGTGGGGATGTTGTTTCAGGCGCGCGCCGATGCATTGCAGGAAAGCTCCGAACGTCGCGAGATGCTGTCGCGTCTCGAAGCCAAGCTGCGCGAACACGCAACTCGGCCGACCGCAGCGGCGCCACCCACGGCATTCCTCGATGCGTCGACCCCGGGCCTGGCGAGCGCGCAACTGCAATCCTATCTCGCGCAATTGGCCGGCGATCAACGTGCCAGCCTTGTTTCGTCCGGCGGAGAAGCCGCCAAGCGCGACGACGCACCTGATACGATCCGGCTGCAGGCCACGCTTGATATGAACCTGCAGTCGTTGCGCGCGGTGCTGTATCAGCTTGAAAGCGGAACGCCGTACGTATTTGTGGATGCGCTGGCGGTGCAGCCGATCGGCGCAACAGCGGGTCGTGCCGTCGAAGACCCGCTGTTGCGGACCACTTTAAGCTTGCGCGCGTTTTGGCGGCGAGGTGCGCCGTGAGATATTTCCGACCGCCAGCGGCATTTATCCTTCTCTTGTTCTTGTCGGCCTCGGCGTTTGGCACCGCCGCGAGGACCGAAGAGCAGGAACAGTCTGCCGCTGCGCCCGCCAATCCCGTTGCGGCGCAACCCCTGGACCAGCTGTCAACGATACTCGATCGCCCGCTGTTTTCGCCGAGTCGTCGTCCGCCGGCGCCGCCGCCTCCGCCAGTCGTGCAGGCGCCCGCGCCGCCCGCACCGCCGCCTCCGCCGCCGGACCTCGTTCTTTTCGGTGTTGTGATGGACGGGGAGGGCGCCCGCGCCGTCGTTCGCGCCGGGGCGGACAAGAAAATCTTGCGCGCGCAGATCGGCGACGACATCGAAGGATGGAAGGTCAGTCAGATCGAAGGACGCAAGGTGGTGTTGTCGCTTGACGGCCGCTTCGCCACCTTCAAGCTTTTCAACGATGATCGCGGGAGATCGGAGTCTGCCGGCGGGCCAGCTTCAGCCGCC
>WNFK01105372.1_pt1 | contig 11237 bp, 10 predicted proteins | sample 5400281 | NCBI WGS metagenome assembly WNFK01 (sample SAMN13153350, study PRJNA577476) | soil metagenome | isolation source: 20 cm soil on Douglas fir-dominated hillslope | place: USA:California | collected 2013-09-17
GCTTGACGATCGCCGCCACAGGTCCGGGTTCGCGTCGTCTCGATGGCAGCCCGCGCGATGTGGCGCCGGAGGCGAGGGAGGAAATTAAGAAAATCGGTTTGGAAAAATATATTCGCGCGCACATCGACAACGATATGATGGCGTACAATGCTGACTTCTACCGGGATCACCGCAACATCGCTGCCGCTCTGGCCGAGGCACTCTGGTCGGGGCAAAGCACGGTGGAGCAGTATCACGTTCACGCGCAAGCGCGGCTCAGTTGGGATACCCTTGCCGAAGCACCGAAGGTGAAGGTCCCCACGCTGGTGCTTTGCGGCGCCGACGACGGCGTCGAGAGGCGCGGCAGCACGCCGGCGGCGACGGCTAGGAGACTAGCGCCGTTGATTCCTGGCGCTGAGCTGGCGCTGATTCCTAAAACAAGACATATGACGTTCTGGGATGGGGACGGCGCTCTGAGCGCGCTGCAGGATTTTTTTGCGCGGCACCCCATCGGGCGAGAATAGTTCGGATAGGAATCAGATTTATTAACCACAAAGGGCACAAAAGAACAAAGTAGGGGCGCGATTCATCGCGCCCCTTTGTGATCTATGTGTTCTTTGTGGTTAAATCTTTTTTGTCTTTATGCCGCGAACTTCGCCGTGACGATCATCGCCAGCTTACCCTCACCATCCAACGCCCACAGCGTCGCTTCGCGGCCGTCGGCCGAAGGCGTCCCGGCGATAGTGAACTTGCCGCCGCTGTCGTAGACGGAGCGCAGGTTCTGAAAATCGAAGTTCGTCATGCGGCGATTTGGCAGTTCTCTGCGGCACATCTCCATGAGCAACTGTGAAATCAACGAGCTCTGCACCACCAGGCCGGGAAGCTTCTCGACTTTGGTTACGTAGTCGCGATCGTAATGAATGCGGTGACTATTGAAGCGGATCGCAGAGAAGCGAAAGAGCAGCGGCGGATTGGGCTCGACTGTTTGTTGCCACTTTGCTTCACCGGGGATCGCGGGCGTGGTTTTTGGCGCTGCGTCTGCTCGCGCTTCGCTGAGCATGACCATGTCGCGCTCTTCCACGACACAGAGTCCGCTGTTGGTGGACAGACTGTTGCGCTCGATAACGGTCGCCATGGCGCCGCTTGGCCCGTCGTCGATCTGAATATCGGCGATCTCGGTCTTGCGTGTAACTTCGTCGCCGATCCTCAGCGGCTCGTGAAATGAAACGCGCGTGCCGCCGATTCTGCGTCGCGGCAGCGGAATCGGCGGCACGATGCCGCCGCCCGACGCCTGTCCGTCGGTGCGCATCTTGTCGGGCCGGTGCGACGCCGGAAAGAAGCCGCCGTACCATCCCGGCGGAATCGGTGAGCCTTTTTCCAGCGGCGGATTCGGTAGTCCCAACGTAGCCGCGAATTTTACCATCGCCGATGCCGTCACCACGTCCGTCGCGGTTTCACTTTTGCCGATATAGCTTTTGAAGCTTTCCAAAGATTCAGCCATTACGCTTTACCTCCGTTCGGTTTTGTCGATGTTCTGAACGTAGTCCGCGATGGAATGCGGTGTCAAGGCGAAATATGTCCGTCACCGATTGGCATGACAGCGGTAAGAGGTTGAGGTCTCATTTTTGATTTTAAAGGGGTAAAAAGATGAGTTGATTAATTAAGTCTTCCGGTTCGGCAGCTTTGGCGATCAGTTCCAAATCGTCCACGCATTTTCTGATTGGTACCCGTAGCTAGATGACACCATGAAAAACAATCCCGGATTTCTGTCTCCGTGCTGCTTCAACCAATAGGTCATCGTCTCGTGTGAAAAGTACGCGCGCCAACGCGCTGGCTCGGTCTAATAAGAGCGAGTCATGCAACTCGTTAGACCTATCCTCGTAAGCGGTGAGTATATCTATCGCGCGCAGTCGCAGTCCAGTTGTGATTGCCCTCGGGACGTTGTGGTCCATGAAGAGGGCTACGGCCATTACATTTGCTTTCTAGCTTTCAGTTGGTTCGCTAGAGGGGATTCTGGTGTGGTTTGCTGAAAATGATCGACAAGCTGCAGGCGGCGCTCTATGTCTTGGTCGATTTCCGCTTTGTGATCCCAGTAGTAAGCCAGGGCGGAGTGAATTTGCCCATGCTAAGCGTGGGGTGCTGGAAGTGAAGCTCCTCCGGACTCCAACCATACGCGAGATGATCCAGCACGAGCTCAACAACTTTTAGATTTGTGCCGGAAATTATCGGTACTTGCGACTCGTTAAGGATGATATGTTCGTAACGCGTTTCGCTCAGCACGAGCCACCTCTCTGCCATTCGATCCAAAGTTTACGTTGTCCAGTCATGTTTTGCAAAGGACTGGTCGTGCATTTGCATTGGTTGGTGGATTTGGCTCGCGAACCGTCTTTAATCGATATCCCGACTTTCGCTACCTGCATTGGCGCGTCGCTGCGGTTGCAATCCGGAATGCCAAAATTCGTTGCTAAACATCGGTGCAAAACTGACCGAGTCGTGCTTGGGGTTTTGTCGAGCTACGGGACTGGGAGAGTCTTTGGACGAAACTCCACGTAAATCTTCGGCGGGGCCGAACTGAAGTATTTGAACAGTGCTGGACACAGCCATCCTTCCATATTTAGTTCATGGCAGAAGTACCAGTTCCCTCCGAACTCGGCACGACGCCATTCAAACTCTACTTGATATCCAGGAAAGGGCTGACTGGAGTCGCGAACCATATGGTCGATAATGGTGTCCGCTCCTGAGACAAATGGCTCCTGTCGCAACCCAACAACAGGATCGTCAAACACCCACATGCCTTCGGCCTTGTACGGATGGATTGCGATGATCGAATTCATCACTTCCTCCATGTCTCCTTAAAATTAAGTATCTTGTAGCGTCAGCGTGTCCGATTGTATTCATAATCTTCGCGTTCCGTTGTACCAACACGTAACTCAGCTGGCAGCGGGGCGCGTGTGGTATTTATCTTTGCGTGGACGTCCAGCGCGGCTTGATCGGTCCAGCGTTCAAGGATCGCTAACTTGTCCGGATTCACCACGCTCTGAAAGACTTCGAACTGTTCGCAGCCGGGCTCAGTCATAATTTCCGCGCAGCGAGCCTTGTATAATTTTGCCAGCTCAGAGCCTTTTCCCGGTGCCGCATTGATCCCCACGATAAGTCGGATTGCCATGCTTTCTCCTCTCGACGCCTTGAAGCGGCGCATTGTGATGTAACGACTATCATCAGTTCGTGAGATGCTGTCAAGGAGAAGATGCAAACCTGGACTCCCGTTCGTGATCGAAATGGCGGATCACAACGAAAGCAAACCCCTCACCCTTGCTCTCTTCCACGTTGTGGGCGCGGGGATAAGATTTAAGAGCGTAGCGCTAGGGGTTAGCGCATCGACCACCAGCCGCGATCGATGGTGCGGGCGCAGTTCGGACGGGGCGAGTCGAGGGGGACCTTAATCCCGTTGATGTAGGCGTTTACGTCGACGCAGACTTCAACTCCGCTCAAGCGATAATCGTCGAGCGAGTATAACAGCACTTCGTTATCGCCGAGGGTCAAATCGGTCTTTGTTTCCAGCGTGATCAATTTCTTACTCTCCGCTTCGGAGATGCTGACGGTGGTTTGGCAGACGTCGGAACCATCGGAGCGAATGATGGCGCGCCACTGATCGATTTTTCTCGCTTCGGGAAGAGGGTCGCGATACATCGCCAGAGAAACGAGCGCCAGATTCGGTGTCTTGCCGCAGGAACCCAGGTAGGGATTTTGCACCACGGCGCAGGCTTGGATCGTCAAAACGATCACCACAAGCAGAAAAATTAGAAGATCAGCGGGCTTCAATACGCATCCTCTTTTTGATGAGATCACGGAGTCATTTTACCAGAGAACGTAGCACAGGTTCGAGAACTTTCCACACGTTGGCAGCTACGATTTGATGGCCTTTAGCGGTCGGGTGGATACCGTCGGGGAGGTTGAACTCGCGCACGCCGCCCACGCCTTCGAGGATAAAGGGAATGAGCGGCGCATTGTTTTTCTTTGCGAGCGCGGGATAAATAGCTTCGACCTTTTCGCCGTAATCGCGCCCCATGTTGGGCGGAACTTTCATTCCCGCGATGACGATCTTCGCTTGCGGATATTTCGTTTTCGTTCGGTCGATAATGGCTTGAAGGTTTTTTCGCGTGGTCTCGACGGGCAGACCGCGCAAACCATCGTTGGCGCCAAGCTCCAAAACCAAGACGTCGACCCGATTTCTGAGCAGCCAATCCATACGGTTCAATCCGCCGGCGCTGGTATCGCCGCTTTGTCCGGCGTTGACGACTTTGAAGCGCCATCCCTTGGCGTCGACCTTCTCCTGCAAAAGCGCCGGATACGCTTGCGAGAGCTCGAGGCCGTAGCCGGCCGTGATGCTGTCGCCTAAAAACAAGATCACGGGTTCGCTCGCCGTGGCGCCGATCAATGCCGAAAACAAGATCAGCAACGACATGCCGCGCCCGATGAAACTTCCAATGCGCCTGAGTTGTGTCGTGGTCATAAAAATTCTAAAGTTGAGTCACTCGATCATGCATCGCCGACCCTATTTTTCTTTGCCGCGTCTCTTTCTACCTTTTCTTTCTAAGCATGGCTAAAATTATTCTAAGCGTAGAGCATTTGAGCAAGTTTTTTAAGAGCGGCGATCACATCGTCAATGTCTTGAGCGATGTCTCCTTCGTGATCGAACAGGGCAGCACCTGCGCCATCGTGGGACCATCGGGCAGCGGAAAGACTACTTTGATTGCGATCTGCGCTGGGCTCGAGCGGCCTAGCGAAGGCTCGGTGGCCCTCGACGGCACCGCGCTTCATAGCGCCAACGAAGAAGATCTTGCCCGTCTGCGCAACGAGTCTGTCGGATTTATTTTCCAGAATTTTCAGTTGCTGCCGTCGCTCACGGCGCTGGAAAACGTCATGGTTCCCGCCGAAATTCGCGGTGAAAATCATGCGCGCAACCGGGCGAGTGATCTACTCAAGCAGGTCGGGCTCCACGGCCGTTTGGACCATTATCCTGTGCAGCTTTCCGGCGGCGAGCAGCAACGGGTGGCGATCGCGCGCGCGTTCATGAACCAGCCGAAAATTCTTTTCGCGGACGAGCCCACCGGCAATCTCGACGCCGACACCGCCCGAGAAATTATTAAGCTGATCTTCGATCTTAACGCCACGCGCGGAACGACTCTGCTGTTAGTTACGCATGACCGCGAGCTCACTGAACAGGCGAGCCGGACGATCCGTTTGCGCGGCGGCAAAGTGGCGTCGGACAGCAACGGCCTGCAAACTTCGAGCACAGGCACATAATTTCGCTCAACCATGAAAGGTTTATTTAAACTCTGGGTTTGGCGGCTGGCGCTGCGCGACGGCCGTCGCGGTTTGCGGCCATTGCTGCTGTCCATGTCGAGTGTGATTTTGGCGGTAGCCTCGGTGGTCGCCGCGTTTTCGTTCCGCGACAACTTGCAGTCGAGTATTCAAGCACAATCTAAGAGCCTACTCGGCGCCGATCTCTCGCTCGATAGCCGCGAGGCATTTACGCCGGACGACGAGGCTCTGTTTCGTTCGATCGGCGGCGATCAATCGCGCCAGATTGGCTTTTCCTCGATGGCTTATTTTTCCCGCACCGGTGATTCTCGGCTGGTGCAGGTGCGGGCCATCAGTGGCAGCTTTCCTTATTACGGCGCTCTGGAAGCGGAACCGGCCTTCTCCGCGGCGGATTTTCATCTGGGCCCGAATGCGCTGGTCGATGAAAACGTCATGCTGCAGTTCGATGTGCAAGTCGGCGACCTTCTAAAAATCGGCGAACATGAATTTCGTATTGCCGGCAAGCTGCGCAAGATTCCCGGCGAGACGCTGGCTTTTTCACTGATCAGTCCGCGCGTTTACATTCCAATGGCGTATTTGGACCAAACCGGGCTGCTGCAAAAAGGCAGTCTGGTGCGCTATCGCGTCTATTTCAAATTGCCGGCCAGCACGGATGTCGATGCGCTCGTCAGTAAAATAGGACCGGAGCTGGAGCGCTTGCGGCTGCAGGCCGATACCGTGAGCCGGCGCGCGACGTCGATCGCCGCCTCGACGGAGAATCTCGCTCGTTATTTAACTCTAGCGGTGTTTGTCGCCGTGCTGCTTGCTGGCGTCGGTGTCGCCAGCGTGGTGCACGTGTTTGCCCGAGTGAAAGCGCGCTCTGTAGCCTTGCTCCGCTGCATAGGCGCCGGGCCAGAAGAGACCGTCTGCGTCTACGTGATTCAAATACTGCTGCTGGCGCTTGTGAGCTCTATCATTGGGGCGATGTTAGGCATAGGCGCCCAGTACGTGCTGCCTCTCGCGCTCAAGGACTTTCTGCCGGTAACGACTGTGATCACGGTGGCGCCTGCGGGAATAGTGGCGGGTTTTATCGTCGGCTTGGGAACTGCGCTGTTGTTCGCTTTAATTCCGCTGCTGCCACTGCGGCGCATTTCTCCGCTATTGGCACTGCGTGCTTCGTTCGAGGCCGAACGGCCCGCGCGCGATCGACTGGTTTGGATATTGTTCGCGCTCGTTGCCGCCGGCATCTGGGCATTTGCCGCTTGGACCACCGGCAACATACTATCCGGCTCGTGGTTCACTGCGGGGGTTTTAGCCGTCTTCGGCGTTCTGTTCGCGCTTGCTCGAGGAGCATCCGCGTTGCTGCGAAAATTTGCGCCCGGATTTTTATCATTTGCTTGGCGTCAAGGGTTGGCGAATCTACATCGCCCCAACAATCAGACGGCGGCGGTGATGCTTGCCATCGGCCTTGGCACATTTTTACTCGTGACGCTCTACAGCGCTCAACGGATGTTGGTTTCCCAAGTAGCCGGGCGCGTCGGCGCGGGCGAGCCGAATCTCGTGCTATTCGATGTTCAGCGCGATCAGCGCGCAGGCATCGCCGAACTCATGCGCTCGCAGGGACTTTCGTTGCGTGAGGAAGTGCCGATCGTCACCATGCGCTTGACGCGGGTGAAAGACAGAAGCGTCGAAGAACTGCGTGCAGAAGCTAAGATTCCATCTTGGGCGCTGCGGCGCGAATATCGTTCGACGTACCGGAGTAGGTTGAACGACACTGAGGAAATCGCCGCCGGCAGTTGGCAGGGTAAGGTGGCGCCAGGCGTCGACCCTATCCCGGTTTCCGTCGAAAAAGGTCTCGCAGAAACTTTGCGTGTTGGCCTGGGAGACGATTTGCAATTCGAAATTCAGGGCGTGCCGCTGACGACTCGGATCGCGAGCCTGCGCAAAGTCGATTGGCAGCGCGTGCAGCCGAATTTTTTCGTGGTATTTCCCGAAGGCGTGCTCGAGAGCGCGCCGCAGTTCTTCGCCGTCGTGGCACGGGCGGAATCCGCGCCGGCGGCCGCCAGCCTGCAACGCGGCGTGGTTGAACGCTTTCCCAATGTGTCGGCGATCGATCTGAGCCTGATCCTTAACACGCTGAATTCGATTCTTTCCAAAGTCTCGGCGGCAATGCGATTCATAGCATTTTTTACCATCATCACGGGATTTGCCGTGCTCGCCAGCGCGGTTCTCGGCAGCCGTGCGCAGCGGCTGAGAGAGAGTATTCTGCTCAGAACGCTGGGCGCGCCGCGGGTCCAGATCCTTGGCATCGTTGCCGCGGAATATTTGCTGCTCGGCGCGACTGCCGGGATAGCTGGCGCGATCCTTGGTGTTGGCGCGACGTGGGGACTGAGCGTTTACTTCTTCGGCGCGCCGGCGGCGATCTCGTTAGCGCCGGTCTTGGCGATTTTATCGACCGTGATGGTGGCGACCGTGCTGGCGGGAGCGGCCGGCTGCTGGGGAATTTTTCAGCGTTCGCCGCTCGAAGCTCTGCGCGCCGAGGCGTAGGGGCAAGGCGCGCCTTGCCCTTCATTAAGAAACCGGTGAAACCATCGGATATAAGGAGCCATCATGTCAGCGGAAAAACCCTATCGCCTGCCTACGACCGCTACGCCTGATCGCTACGAGTTGAGATTGACACCGGATTTGACCACCTGGACTTTTACCGGCGAGGAAAGAGTTGCGGTGAGAGTACACGAACCGGTGCGGGAGATTATTCTCAACGCCGCCGAGTTAGAGCTCCACGCTGTATCTTTTAAAACCGCCGACGGCAAAGTTTTGCCAGGCCGCGTGAGCTTGGACAGCGAGAACGAGCGCGCGATCTTGAGCTTCGCCGAAGCGGTGCCGGCCGGCGGCGGCGAGTTAGAGATTCACTTTACCGGAATTTTAAACGACAAGCTGCACGGTTTTTACCGCAGCACTTACAAAGGCGCGGATGGCCAAGACAAACCGCTGGCCTCGACGCAGTTCGAATCGACGGATGCCCGGCGCGCCTTCCCCTGCTGGGACGAGCCGGCATTCAAAGCGGTCTTTCAAGTCATTCTGGTCGTCGATCAGAAGCTCACGGCGATTTCCAACGCACGGGTGGTGAGCGAAACGGCGCTGCCGGCAACGCATAAAAAAGCGGTCGTGTTCGCCGACACGATGAAGATGTCGACCTATCTCGTCGCGTTCATCGTCGGTGAATTCGAGGCCACCGAGCCGGTCATGGTCGGCAAGGCACCGCTCAGAGTCTGCGCAGTCCCGGGAAAGAAGCACTTGACTCCGTTCGCGATCGCTATCGGCAAGGCATCCCTGGAACATTTCAGCGCGTACTACGGCATTCCCTACCCGGGCGACAAGTTGGACCTGATCGCGATTCCCGACTTTGCCTCCGGCGCGATGGAAAATCTCGGCGCGATTACCTTTCGCGAGACGGCGCTGCTGGTCGACGCCGCCAGAGCGACGCGGACGGAGCTCGAACGGGTGGCGGACGTGGTGTCGCATGAAAATGCCCATATGTGGTTCGGCGATTTGGTGACGATGAAATGGTGGAATGGTCTGTGGTTGAACGAAGCGTTCGCGACTTTCATGGAAATGCTCGCGGTCGACGCCTGGAAGCCCGAGTGGCGGCGCTGGGACAGCTTCACCGTATCGCGCGCCGCGGCCATGCAGGTCGACGGATTGAAAAGCACGCGGCCCATCGAATTCCCCGTCGAACGACCTGAAGAGGCGGCCGGCATGTTCGACATTTTAACCTACGAGAAGGGCGCGTCGGTGTTGCGCATGCTCGAGCAGTATTTGGGCGACGAAGCTTTTCGCGACGGGATTCGGCTCTATTTGCGCCGGCATGCTTATGCCAACGCCGAGACCACGGACCTGTGGGACGCCCTCGAAGAATCGACAAAAGAGCCGGTGCGAGCGCTGATGGACACGTGGATTTTTCAAGCCGGCTATCCGTTGATCACCGTCGCGAAAGAGCCGCGTGGTCTGCGCTTGACCCAGCAAATGTTTCGTTATCTTCAAGATGGGTCCGACCCGGAGCGAAAGTGGCACGTGCCGATTTTTTTGCGTGTGGGAACAAAGACGGGCGTCATCGAGAAAACGATTTTGCTCGCCGACCGCGAGCAAACTGTCGAGCTCGGCGATCCCGTGGATTGGGCGGTTGTCAATGCCGGCGGTCACGGTTTTCACCGCGTGCGCTACGGTGCCGACCTTTTCGATTCGCTGAAGCGCGGACTGCAGGTGCGGCTTTCGGCGGTCGAAAGATTTAGCCTCGTCAACGACACGTGGGCGTCCACGCTCGCGGGGCTCACGTCTCTGACCGATTATTTGAGTTTGATCGATCTACTCAGCGACGAAAACGACGTCAATGTTTGGACGACGGTGATCGGCTCGGGGCATCATTTAGAGAGAATCCTCGACGACCCACAGTGCGCGACATTGGAAAAGCGTCTGCGCGCGCTCCTTGGACCGGCGGTGGCGCGCTTCGGCTGGACGCCTCGACAGGGTGAGAGCGATCTAGAAAGCCAGCTCCGCGGCGATCTGATCAACGCCCTCGGCACGCTCGGTGACGACAAGGCTTGTCAGGAAAAGGCGCGCGAGCTCTTCGCGTTATATGAAAAATCGCCAGATGCTGTCGAGCGCAACTTGATCCCGGCGCTGATTGCGATCGTTGCGCATACCGGCACGGCGGCGGACTATGACAAATTTTACGCCAGATTCAAAAACGCCCAGACGCCGCAAGAGGAAACTCGGTTTCTTTTTGCGTTGGCAAACTTTCGCCTGCCGGAGCTGATCGACCGCACTCTGGACCTCACGATCAACGGCGAAGTGCGCACGCAAAACTCGCCCTATTTGATGCGCGGCATTCTCTTAAACAAGCCGGCGCGGGTTAAGGCATGGGCGTTTATGAAAGCGCATTGGGAAGAGATGCTGCGGCAATATCCGGACAACGCCATTCCGCGCATGTGCGAAGGCATCGTCGGCTTGGCGACCGCGGAGCTGGAAGCGGACGTCAGGGATTTTTTCGCTCGTCATCCCGTCAAGCAGGGGACGAAACAGATGGAGCAACATCTGGAGCGACTGCACGTAGCGGTTATTTGCCGAGAAAGATGGCGCGATTTGCTGCGCTCGTAGCGAGCACGTCTGACCGCGCGAATTCAGTAAATCTTTTAAAATCAGGGTCTTGTTTACGCAGCGCGAGTACGATTCAAAACGCGCGAAATTGCCCTTGACAAGGTCGGTGAGTAAATGCTAACTAACCCGCAATGGCGAACGTACCCCGATTGTCGGCGGAAGCGCGCAAGGAAGCGATCGTCGAGGCGGTGCAAGATGTTTTTGCCGAAAAGGGGTTCGACGGAACCACCACGCGAGACTTAGCGAAAGCAGCCGGGGTTTCCGAGGCGCTGCTTCCGAGCAAAGAATCGCTCTATGCCGCCATGCTCGACGGCTGCGCCAAGGGGCCGACGTTCGCCGAGGCGAGCCGGATTCTGGAGCTCGACGCGTCGACCTCAACGCTGGTCGTGATGGTTCACTTTATGATTTCGCATTACGTGCTCGGCCGCCCCGGCGACAGGCATCGGGCCGCGTTGAATTCTTTATTAGTGCGTAGCTTGCTAGGGGACGGTGAGTTCGTTAGGTTGATGCATAAGAAGCTCGCTGCGGCATGGCTGAAAAAATTCGAAGCCTGCTTGCAGGCGGCGGCAAAAGCCGGAGAAATGCGCGAGGTGCCGATACGGCACGACCTCTGCGTCTGGCTGGTGCAGCACGTCGCGTTCTCGTTAATGTTGCATCTTCAGCCGAAGGTTCCGGTGATCAATTACAAGGTCTCGCGGGAAGAGCTGGTTTCACAGGCGACCTGGTTCGGCCTGTTGGGCATCGGCATTAAAGAGGAAGCGGTGCGGCGCTACTACAGCCCCAAGGCGTTGCGCTTG